>OMGY01001444.1_pt1 | contig 21587 bp, 23 predicted proteins | sample 1674461 | NCBI WGS metagenome assembly OMGY01 (sample SAMN05578579, study PRJEB25193) | human gut metagenome | biome: Human Microbiome; feature: human-associated habitat; material: feces | host: Homo sapiens | place: USA:Birmingham
AATCCTGGAGGAAAGGAGTCAAGATGACTGAGCCAAACAGACAATCAGGAGAAAACGAAGAAAGAATCATAGAAATTGAGATTGAGCGTCTTCGACCGTTCAAAGAGCATCCGTTTCAGGTGAAAGATGATAAGGAAATGTTTCTTCTGCAGGAAAGCATTGAGAAGTATGGAATATTAAATCCGCTGATCGTCAGACCGGTACCGGATGGATACTATGAGATCATATCCGGCCACAGAAGAAAACATGCTGCGGAGAAGTTGGGATACCGTAAAGTACCGGTAATTATCCGGGTATTAAGTGAAGATGATTCCATTTTAAGTATGGTAGATTCCAATCTTCACAGAGAACGGATCAGTTACAGTGAAAAAGCTTTTGCTTACAAACTGAAGAATGATGTATTGAAAAGAAAAAGTGGTCGAAAAAAGAGCCAAGTTGACCACAAAACACCAAGAAAACGATCGATAGATATTATCAGTGAGGATTGTGGTGATAGCCCAAAACAAGTGCAGCGTTATATCTCACTGACAAAACTGATACCGGAAATGCTGCAGAAACTGGATGATGAGATTATTTCTTTTTGTCCGGCCGTGGAGATAGCAGCACTGAAAGAAAATGAACAAAGAGAACTGCTTAAAGCAATGGATTATGCACAGGCGATTCCGTCACTCTCACAGGCTCAGCGGATAAAGCAGCTGAGTAAAGAAAAACAGTTATCGCTGGAAAAGATGGAAGAAATCATGTGTGAAGTTAAAAAAGGTGAGATCACCAGAGTAGCATTTACCAATGAGCAGCTACACAAGTATTTTCCAAATTCTTATACACCGGCAATGATGAAACGGGAAATACTGGCACTGTTGAAATTATGGAAAAAAGAATCATGGGAAAGTTAAAGGAGGAAGAAATCATGTGTAAAGTTATATCCGTAGTAAACCAGAAAGGTGGCGTCGGAAAGACCACCACAACCGTAAATGTAGGCATTGGACTGGCAAGAGAAGGTAAGAAAGTGTTGCTGATCGACGCGGATCCACAGGGAAGTTTAACAGCAAGTCTTGGATATGAGGAACCGGATGATCTTCGCATCACACTGGCAACGATCATGATGGATGTCATCAACGAAGAAGAAATCTCTCTGGAAGATGGTATCTTACATCACCAGGAAAATGTAGATTTACTTCCGGCAAATATTGAGCTTTCTGCCCTGGAAGTAACGATGGGAAATGTTATGAGCAGAGAAATGATCATGAAGGAATATATCGATGCGATAAGATGCCGATACGATTATATCCTGATCGACTGTATGCCAAGCCTTGGTATGATGACAATCAATGCACTGGTCTCTTCTGATTCTGTTCTGATACCTGTGCAGGCCGCATATCTGCCTGTTAAAGGACTTCAGCAGCTGATCAAGACCATTCTTACAGTAAAGAAAAGACTGAACCGGAAACTGGCGATAGAGGGCATTCTGTTGACTATGGTAGATTTCAGAACCAATTACGCAAGGGACATTGCATCGAGAGTACATACAACATACGGAAGCCAGATAGAAGTATTTGAAAATGTGATTCCGATGTCCGTAAAAGCAGCTGAGACCAGTGCAGAGGGAAAAAGTATCTACATGCACTGTCCGAAAGGAAAAGTTGCTGAGGCATATATGAAATTGACACAGGAGGTTTTGAATAATGAAAAATAGAAGTGGCGAAAAGATTAAACTGGCTAGTATTGATGAATTGCTTGGTGTGGTAAATGAAGAATCTGCAATGGAGATAGAGATCAGTAAGATCCATCCGTTTAAAAATCATCCGTTCAAGGTGCTGGATGATGAAAAGATGCAGGATCTGGTTGAAAGTGTAAGGATCAATGGAGTACTGACACCGGTACTGCTTCGAATGGATGATAATGAAGAATATGAAATGGTATCCGGTCACAGAAGAATGCATGCAGCACAGCTTGCAGGACTTACGACTATTCCGGCAATCGTAAGAGAATTATCGGATGATGATGCCATTGTGGCTATGGTGGACGCTAACATTCAGCGAGAGGAATTGTTGCCGAGTGAAAAAGCTTTTGCTTACAAAATGAAACAAGAGGCCATGAAACACCAAGGTTCTCGGACAGACTTGACTTTGGGACAAAATGTCCCAAAGTTCAAAAGAACAACGGAAGCAATTGCGGATGGGACAGGTGAAAGTTATAAACAGATTCAGCGTTACATTCGACTGACAGAGTTAATTCCGGAACTTCTTGATCTGGTAGATAACAAAAAGCTTCAGTTCACGGTTGCTGTTAATATCTCCTATATCGATAAGGAAGTACAGGAATGGATTTACGAATATATTAGCGACACTGGATTTATCAAGCCAAAACAGATTGCATCACTCAGAAATCAACTGAATGATGGGCCAATCAATCAGATTCAGATGTTATCAATTTTCAATAACTGTGTGATGGCAAAGAAAGTATCCCGGTCTCTTACTTTCTCAGAAAAGAAACTGACAAAGTACTTTCCGGATGATTATACAGCCAAAGATATGGAGCAGGTGATTGAATCATTATTAGAAAAATGGATGCAGGAACAGTCCTGTTAAGGATAGAAAAAGCTAAGAAAACAAAGTCAAAGAAGTTTAAAAAGAGGACTTCTTAGCAGAAAATGAAAGGAGGAAATTATGGAGAAAAAAATGACATTTAATTATTTTTACGGTACCGAAGCTGATCAGTTCAGCTTCTACCGCATACCAAAAGCATTATTTACAGACAGTTACTCTTACGAACCTGATTCCAGAGCTTTTACAGCAGTTAGACGATGAACTAATTTCCTTCAATCCGGCAGTTGAACTGGCAGCATTAAAGGAAAAGGAATAAAAACAGCTAATCGAAGCCATGGATTATGCTCAGTCAGTGCCCTCTCTTTCTCAGGCACAGCGAATAAAAAAATTGAGCAAAGATGGAAAGCTGACCTTAGAAAAGATGCAGGAAATTCTCAGTGAAATAAAAAAGGAGAAATAACAAGAGTCACATTTATAAATATTGGAAATCATATTGATTTTGGAGCCATGACTCAGGTTGACAGTGATATTTTTTTAGAATTATTTTCAAAAGTCCAGATAAGTGAATCGGACGAAATCACGTATCAGTCTTTTTTAGATCAATGTTCGAAGGCAGAGACTTTTTTACTGCTGGCAGATAATTGCGGAGAGATTGTATTAGATAAACTGCTGGTAGAACAACTGAAGGAAAGATTTCCTGAATTAAAAGTAGCAGTTATGGTGCGAGGCGGCGAAGTTCTGAATGATGCGACAAAAGAAGATGTTGTTTATGTAGGAATGGATCAGGTTGCAGAAGTCGTTTCCAATGGAAAACCGGTACCGGGAACGGTGTATGAATTGCTTTCTGAAGAAGCAAAGGAATTGCTGGACCATGCGGATGTGATTTTGTCAAAGGGTCAGGGGAATTATGAATCCTTATCCAATCAGGGAAGACATATTTTCTTTACCTTCTTATGTAAATGTGATCAATTTACAGAGCGATTTGGGGTTCCGGAACTGACCGGAATGTTTGTGGAAGAATGTTGATTTTTCTTTATAAAATCCACAAAGGATATTGACAATATCACAAAAAAGTTGTAAAATACATTATGTGAAGAGACGTTTCAAATTCATATTGGGCAGAGAAGATGAAGCCACATAATACGTAGAAGAGGTATTTTGTGGCTTTTTTTTGCACCATTTTTTAAATCGATTTAAAGGGAGTAACACTATGATCACAACAGCAATACGGAAAAAATTTATGGAATATCCGGTGATTGCGGCGGTACGGACACCGGAAGACTTTGAGGCTGCATTTCACTCTAAAGTAAAGATTATCTTTATGGTTGGAGGAGATGTATTTAAATGCAGAAAGAAAATCCAGGAAGCAAAAGAACAGGGAATGGTTGTCTTTTTCCATATGGATCTGGTAGAAGGAATCGGAAAAGATGCAAGCGGAATACATTTTGCAAAAGAAACTCTGGGGATTTCAGGAGTTCAGTCGACCAGAGTACATATTTTAAAGCTGGCGAAGCAGGAAAAACTGGTGACGGTGCATAGACTGTTTGTCACAGACTTTCAGGCACTGCAAAGTGGATTAAAACTTGTTCATACGTCTAATCCTGATTTTGTGGAACTTACTCCGGGGATTTTACATCCCATTGTGAAAAAAGTAAGCAAAGAAATTCCATATCCGGTGATTTCCAGTGGCTTAATTGCAGGAAAAGATGAAGTGGAAAAACTGTTGGAAGAAGGAGCATCCAACATTGTTTGCAGTGATCAGAAATTATGGTCTTTCTAAGAAAGGAGCAAAAAAATGATGAATATATTACCGCCTCCGGTATTTAAGTATGATGTTGCAGATATGGAAGGGTTGGAAAAAAAGATTTTCAGATGGTCTGACAGAAAAAAATTGCCGGAAATGGAACTGAAACAGGTGTTATGCGGACAGAATGCGATTTATATGCTGCCGGATGCTCTGCGCTTTCTTGGCGTGACACAGGAACAGGAAATATTGGTTATCATGGATGAGGTGGAAATGGTACGTGGAGACCAGAAAGTGAAACCGCTGGTCAAGGATATTTTGACAGAAAGCGGTTATCAGTGGAAAGAGATTGTCTTAAAAGGAGATAAGAACGGACAGGTTCATCCTGATTTTGAGACGATTGAACAGATTCTTCCTCATCTTCATGAAAATTGCGCCATTGTGTCAGTAGGATCCGGTGTTGTAACTGATTTGTCGAAACATTCCAGTTTTTTGTGGTATGAAGAGCATAAAGAAGCAGGACAGATTCCACTCATTGCCTGTATGACAGCAGATTCTGTTCCGGCTTATTCTTCCCGTTCTTCTATTATTTCCAAAGACGGTGTAAAAAGAACCTGGCCTTCCAGACTTCCTCATATCATTATTATGGATTATAAAATCTTAAGAGACTGTCCGAAAGAATATAACATTGCAGGTGCGGGAGACTTATTTCCTCTGTTTTGCTCTTTTGCTGACTGGTATCTGGCAGACACCCTAGGCCTTGCAAATTTCCTGGATGGTTCCTGGAGAATTATGGATGATGCCAAAGACTTATTAATTCCTTATGCCGGTGAAATTGCAAAGGGAGAGTTAGACGGAATTGAAGTATTGAGTAAATGTCTGACTCTTTGTGGACTTTCTATGACATTTGCAAGGGATTCGGTTCCGGTATCCGGTTATGAACATGTGATGAGTCATATGCTGGATATGAGTGCGGCAGCCGATGGAAGAGCAACCGGTTTGCATGGAGAACAGGTGGGAGTCAGCATTTTATGGTCATTGGCACAGATTGAAATGTTAACCGATTATCTGGATCAGAATTATGATTCGATTTCCCTGGATGGATGTTATCCAGAAGAAGAGAAAATGCATCAGCATATTATGGAAGTTTTCCATGATGTGGACGAAACAGATGCAATGGGTGCCGAGTGCTGGCATGATTACCAACAAAAACTCCATGGCTGGGAAAATGCAAGAAGTAAGATGGAAGAATTTCTGAAAAACTGGAAAGAATACAGAAATACTTTCCGGACACTGCTTCCATATACAGTAAAAGACTGCGTAAAAGCATTATCTTTGTTTGGACATCCACTGATGCCAACAGAAATGAAAGTGCCGATTGAAGAAAAGAGAATGCGCTGGGCGCTTCGAAATGCCCGACTCATGAGAAAACGATTTACAACAGCTGATTTAGTTGGATTTTTGGGTTTATATGATCAGGCATGGGAAGATCAGGTGGTGGCCAAAGTAATGGCAGCAATTGAAGAGGTTCGAAATTAATCTGTGCAGAAAAATATCATTGGAAAGGAAGAAAAAGGACGATGAATGAAAGATGGACGGAGTTTATAGAAGAAGTAACAAAAGTCTGTAAGGGAACCGATATTTTAACAAGCCCGGAAGACTGTTTGATCTATTCCCATGGTTGTTATCCACGAGAATATAAATGGCTTTTGCAGGGAAAATATCCTTACATATCCAAGGCAGTTCTTGTGCCGGAAAATGAACAGGAGATTAGCGAAATTGTACAACTGGCAAGAAAAAATCAGATTCATATCATTCCTTATGGAGGTGGCAGCGGAATCGTAGGCGGCTCTATCCCATATAATGGGGAGATTATTATTGATGTAAAAAGATTGAAAGACTTTTCCATCAATGTTGTGAATGGAACAGCAAGAGGCGGTGCCGGCCTTACCGGAGCAGAGTTTGAAAATCTGTTAAATGAACATGGTTATACCTGCGGACAGTATCCTCAGTCTTTCCAGAGTGCTACGTTGGGCGGTATGACAGCAACCAGAGCAATCGGAACATTTTCTACAAAATACGGAAAAATGGATGATATGGTAACAGGAATGTCAGTGGTCTTACCGGATGGACAAATCTATCAATCCCATGCGGCACCAAAGCGATCTACCGGTCCGGAACTGAATCAGATTTTCCTCGGAAGCGAAGGTGTGTATGGTGTGATCACCAGTGTAGAAATGAAGATTTACCCAATTGCTGAAACAAGAATTTTCCAGGCCTATACTTTCCCATCTACCCACGATGGATTAAATGCAATCCGAAGCTTTATGCATAAAGGGTTAAGACCTGCAGTGGTACGACTTTACGATGAAGTAGAAGCAACCCATAAAATTGCCCAGTATGGTTTTGAAAAAGGATTCACTCTTTTAATCCTTGTGTTTGAAGGATGCAAAGAGATGACAGAGTTAGAAGCAAAATTGACCAAAGAAATCTGTCTGGCCAATTACGGAAGAGATAAAGGGGAAAAATCAGCGGTAGAATGGCTGGAAAGCCGTTTCTCTACGAAAAAAATGCAGGATTATGATGCCATCAAAGGCGGAACAGCAGATGCCATTGAAGTGGCAGCTCCATGGGATTGTATTGAAACCGTCTGGAGAGAGATGAGAAAAGCATTAGAGCCTCTTTGTGAAGTAGTAGACTGCCATTTCTCCCATGTTTATCATAATGGCGCAAGTGTTTATGTAATTTTCCATGCAAAAACAAATGGCGATGACAAAGATGGAGAACAAAGATATTTAGATTGTCTGGATCTTGCCATCCGTACCAGTTTGAAATATGGCGGAAATGTATCCCATCATCATGGTGTTGGAACAGCAAAAGCAGAATACTTAAAAGAAGAACATGGAGAAGCAGGCGTTTATGTGATGAAGGCATTAAAGGACAGCCTGGATCCTGATGGAATCATAAATAAAGGAGTGCTTGGATTATGAGAAAATTATCGTTTGAAACCCCGGATATCATGGATATTTTAAATCATCAGGTGATTCATATGGATCAGGCTGTGACCTATTGTCCGGAGTATCTGGTTACCGGAAAGATGAGAAATTACCCGTCCAGAACGGCTCAGATTATCAGGGCGGTTTATCTTGGAGAGTTGGAAGATAGTAAAGAAAATGCAGATCTGGCTTTTGCACCGATTTTATCCGGCCAAGGAGAGCGGTGGCAGAATTTTGGAGAAAAACCGGAAGGATATTTGTTAAGTGTCATCCTTGGAAGAGAGATGTTTTTAAAGAAAGGATATCACACCCAGGACGCTGAAGCGTTAAAAGAAAAAGTAGAAAAAAACGATGGACATTATTTAAACTGCTCCAAAGAGGAAGAGGAAGAATGGAAAAAAGTGCTTCCGTTATCCAAAAACAGCCGGAAAGGTTTATTGCTGGATGAAGCAACTTTTGTCTATGCAGCAAAAGAAAAAGAAAAGCTGGGTGCATTTTTACAGAAAAAGAATATCTGTGTATCAGAAGAAATCGGACCATATTTTACCGGCTTTGATTATCTGGCAGCAGGACTTGTAGAGGAAGGAATTAAAGTAGTAAAAGATTTAATTGCAGAATGGGAAAAACAAGGATTTCATCAAATGATTACTTTAACAGGACAAAGTCAGTACCTGTTTACCGAAATGCTTTCCTATCTGGATCTTCAGACAGACATTGAATTTATTTCCATTCTGGATCTTGCAGATGATTTTCGAATTCAGAATGATTATGTATATGGAGGAAGTTTTTATACCAGATATGCCAAAAAGGCGGTAAAACTGAATCAATTATCAAAGGCAGAAAAAGAAACACCGATTTTAAACTGCCCGGAATTTTTACCACAGGTAGAAGGGGAGAAAAGAAAGAATGTAGTTGGAATCTGGACACCGCCGTTATGTGCAGAATATGAAGCAGTGATGACAGAGCCAGAATTCCAAAAGGCTATCTATGAAAGAAGTCTGGCAGAAATCAAAAAAACACATTTTAAAAAGCTGGTAGTATGTGATCCATATGCATATCATATGCTGTTGGAAAATGGCTATGGCAAAGAAAATGTTGCGTATTATTTCAGCGTAATGAATTAAATGGGAGAATATAATACGGATAACCTGTTGCCCAATATGCATCAAGCCTGAAACAGCAGGTGGGGGATACTTGTAGCAGATAAAATAATAAAAAAGGAGAAGTAATTATGAGTAAGTATGTATGTGGCATCGACATTGGAACAACAGGTGTAAAGGTAATGATTTTTGATATGGACGGAACTGCAATTTCCAGTAATTATTCCGAGTATCCATGTACTTTCCCACAGACAGGCTGGGTTGAACAGGATGGAAATATGACCTGGCAGTGCACCTGTGAAACAAGTAAAAAAGCAATTGAAAAATCAGGTCTGGATCCAAAAGAAATCGTAGCAATCGGTCTTTCTACTCAGAGATGTACCGTTACTCCAATTGACAAAGATGGAAATCCTCTTTGTGATGCAATATCCTGGCAGGATTCCCGTTCTTTCGAAGAAGTGGAAGATATCAAACGTATCGTGGGAGAAGAAAAATTCTATGAAATTACAGGTTATCCTTTAGGAACCGTATTATCCGTAACAGAGATTATGTGGTGGAAAAAACACAAACCTGAAATTTATGAAAATGCATATCTTTTTGTTCTGGATCAGGAACGTGTGTTACATAATCTGGGCGTGGAAGGATATTATCAGGATTGGTCCAATGGTTCTTTGTATGGACTGATGGATATCCGCAAATTTGAATGGGATGTGGAACTGACAAAACAGCTGGGAATTGACCCGGATAAACTTCCACAACTGGTTCCTTCCGGAAAAGTATTAGGTAAAGTATCCAAAGAAGCGGCTGAGTTAACCGGTTTCGCAGAAGGAACACTTCTTGTATCCGGTGCCGGGGATCAGCAGTGTGCAGGAATTGGAGCAGGTGCTATTAAAGACGGTGTCATAGAAGTAACAATGGGTACCGCAGGTGTTACATTAGGTTATATGGGACAGGCAAATCTGGATCCATCTATGAAGATGCCATGTGCAGCTCACGCAATTGCAGGAAAATGGGAAAGTGAAGGCCTTCAGAACGCAGCTGGTGCAGCATTCAAATGGTATCGGAATGAATTTGCATTCCCGGAAGCACAAAAGGCAGCAGCAGAAGGACTGGATGTATATGATCTGATCGATGAACAGATCGAACAGGTAGAACCTGGATGTAACGGATTGATTTTCCTTCCATATCTGGCAAGTTCTGCAGCACCGAACTGGGATGCATTTGCAAGAGGAACCTTTGTTGGATTTAACCTGGGACATGGACGGGCTGACATGGCAAGAGCCATTTTAGAAGGTGTTACTTTTGAAGCACGTGAAATTATTGACCGAATGATTTCAAACGGAATGGCTGTAAATGAAATCTGCTTAAGCGGCGGCGGTTCAAAGGGAGCTGTCTGGTGTCAGATTCAGGCTGATATTTACGGAAAGCCATGTACCTCTCTGGATGTTGAAGAAGCAACCACATTAGGTGCAGCTATTTTAGCAGCTTTAGGCGCAGGACTTTTTGATGATGTAGAACAGGCAGTAGATAAAATGCTGAAACGGAAAAAAGTCTATGAACCAAATATGGAAAACCATGCATTATACAATAAGTATTTTGAACTTTATAAAAAATCCTATCAGGCATTAAGCAGTGCAGGCATTTATGAAGATCTGGTAAAAACAGCATTGAACAAATAATTCTATTTGAGGAGGCTCGATATGAATGAATTAAAACAAAGGGTTTTATCCGATGTGAAAATGTTTGTTCTGGATATGGACGGCACATTTTATCTGGGCGATCAGCTGATTGAAGGTTCATTAGAATTTATTGATAAGGTAAAAGAGACCGGAAGAGATTTTATCTTTTTTACCAACAATGCGTCCAGAATCGGATCATTTTATAAGACAAAGCTTGCGAAAATGGGAATGGATTCGGAAAATGTTACCGTTCTTACAGCAGGAGACGTTACCATTGAGTATCTGAAAACCTTCCACCCGGGAAAAAGAGTTTATCTGAACGGGACCCCCCTGTTAGAACAAAGCTTTTTAGAGGCTGGAATTCAATTGGTTGTGGATGATCCGGATGTGGTGATTCAAAGCTTTGACAAAACATTGACTTATGAAAAACTGGAAAGAATCTGTAATTATATCAGAAAAGGTGTACCATTTTTAGCGACTCATATGGATACCAATTGTCCGACAGAAGACGGATTTATTCCTGACTGTGGTGCCATGTGTGATTTAATCATTTCCTCTACAGGTGTGAACCCAAAATTCCTTGGAAAACCTTGTAAGGAAACCTTGGATATGGTGCTGAAAAAGACCGGATGCAGTGTAGATGAAATTGCATTTGTCGGTGACCGTATTTATACCGATGTTGCCACTGGTGTAAACAACGGTGCGAAAGGCTTCTTAGTATTGACTGGAGAAGCCGATATGAAAACAGTGGAAGAATCTGATGTAGTTCCAACCTGCATCTTCGATTCTCTGTATGAGATGTCATCTTATTTGTCATAAACTTAAAAGGAGCGCCCCCATTTATTCGCAAAGGCGCCGGACGGCGCTTTCCCGCTGCAGTGCAGCTAACTTTGCTCATAAAAGGGCGCTTCACCCATCGAAAAACAGAGCCCCCAGATTTTTATGCAAGCATAAATCCGGGTGTCTCTGTTTTTCAATGCGGGAACTGGTAGAAAATATTACATAAATGTTACAAATATAATAATAAGTGTTTACAAAAATGGGTTCGTGTGTTAAAATTGGTATTAAGAAATGAGAATATCTATCCAGAAAATGCTTTCTTATGGGATAGCATAAAATAAGGACACATGAAGAAAACAATTACACATTATCTTTTTAATGGTTTCGCTTTAGGATGCCTGATTTTTGGTCTGATTATGACAGTGGAGTCCAAGGATGTGCAGGCGGCAACGACAAAATATGTTACAGCGTCAGCTCTGAACATCCGGAAGGCAGCGTCTACCAGCAGTGCAAAAGTGGGAACTTATAGTAAAGGAACCAAAGTGACTAGTTACGGAACCAGTGTAAGCTGGACCAAAGTGAAATATCGGGTTATAGGACAAAACGTGTTGATGGCTAATCCCATTCAACAAACGTTTTGTCCTTTTTATGTAAGTCACTCCAAACAATAGCATCGCCCCAAATAGAAAGCGTTTTCTCTAATCGATGCTTTTCGTTCATCCTTTGATATATAGCGGTAATGCTTTGATCTGTAGGCATAACTTTTATGATTTCAGACAAGGGAAGTGGCTTCGGAGAGTGCATGTAACACCACCAATAAACAGCTTTTATTCGCCGTTCTATTGATAATCCCCTATGATTTCTCAACATCTCCCGAAGTCTTGCATTCACTCTTCCTTCTATTCGATTATTCATAGAAGGTGCAGAAAAAGAATGCATCGCCTCATCCAGATATGTAAAAAGTGTGTTTTCCCGGATCAGTTTCAAGAGAGATCTTTCTGCCTTCAATAACCTTTCATGGTTTGGGCGTTTGTTCCCATGCTCATCGATTGTCATTTCATCAAGAAATACCTGATGCCTTTTTATCCATGTCATAAAATGTTCTATCCATCTCCCTGCTTCTTGTTTATTCTCGATTTTTAACAGATTTTTGGCTAAACTATAAAGTTCCACTCCTGCCTGCGTGTTCGGCCTGGAAGTGGTATAGCGTTTCACCTGGCAAAATACGTGAAAGATACACCTATGATCTCCCACCGGTTGTTTTCCACAGTCTCAGACACAGCAGTGTTACCTATAAGCTGAAACTGAATGGTGGAGATATCAAGGCAGTTCAGGGCGACTCCGGACATGCTCAGGTCAGCATGGTTACGGATGTATATTCCCATATCCTGGATGACGACCGGAAGAAAAATGCAGAGCTGTTTGAAGAAGCATTTTATGAGAAAAAAATCTGGATCCGCAGATGCATCCGAATACAGCACAAAACACGGTAACGGTTCTGGAAGGTGTGGATGCAGAACTGCTTGCAAAGGTCCTTAATAATCCTGAGATGGCAGCACTTCTTACGTCACTTGCGAAGACAATGAAGTGAAAAATAGTGTAATTTTAGTGAAAAAATGGGTTTCGTTAAAAGGAATGTTAAAAATATATCTCCATCATGCTAATTGATATCACCGTCATTTGATGGTAAAATGATGGAGATAATATTAAAATGAAGGAGATTTTGATGAGAAGTTTTGATTATATAAAAACTCCGGAGCAATTGCTAAAACCTGAAATTGTTCAGATGGTCGGAAGCATTCATGAGCATAAAGGTAAGCAGGAATTGTTCCTTGAAGCCAATATAGACGAATTGAAAACTCTGCTGGAAGTTGCTTTGATTCAAAGTACAGGGGCTTCTAACAGGATTGAAGGTATTTATACTACCGACAAACGTTTGGAAGAATTAGTAAGACAGAAAGCCGAACCGCGTAACCGGTCTGAACAGGAAATATCCGGATACCGGGAAGTTCTTACCACTATCCATGAAAGTTATGAGTATATTAATCCGAGACCAAATATTATTTTACAATTGCATCGGGATTTATACTCATATTCCGGAAGAAATGCTGGTGGAAATTATAAAAATTCGGATAATGTAATTGCAGAAACAGATGCAGAAGGTCATCAGAAAGCACGTTTTATCCCGGTGCCGGCATTTCAGACTCCAGAAGCTATGAATGAACTTTGTACAAATTTTCTGGAAGCATGGGATGCAGATCGAATAGATAAGTTGATTCTTATCCCTATGTTTATTCTTGACTTTCTGTGTATTCATCCATTTAATGATGGAAATGGACGAATGAGCCGCCTGTTAACACTTCTTTTGTTTTATAAAGCTGGTTATATTGTCGGAAAGTATGTCAGTATTGAAATGCTGATTGAAAAGACAAAAGAAACTTATTATGAGGCATTACAGGAAAGTTCCAATGGATGGCACGAGAATGAAAACAGATATGAGTCATTTGTAAAATATTATCTGGGAATTATTCTGAAAGCATACAGTGAGTTTGAGGGGCGTGTAGAGCACCTGAAAAACAGAAGCCTTTCAAAGCCGGATCGTATAAAGGCAGTGATTGATAATAAGGTAGGAAAAATTACCAAAAAAGAAATCATGGAGTTATGTCCGGATATAAGCAAGGTAACTGTAGAAAGGACCCTGACGGAACTGGTTAGAAGTGGATATATCGCAAAAGTAGGTGCCGGACCGGCAACTGGATATGTTCGTATTTAAATCGGCTGTCGTGGTCGAAATACCATAGACAAATCAACAACAACGTTGTATAGTAATAATAGAAATCTGGTCAATTGAATATTGTTTATCATTCCCGCTTGTAAGGGGATGGTAGCCGGTATATGATATCTGTCAGTAACAACAGAGCTTTCCCCGGATGTTAGCAGCTGCAAAGAATCTGCTAATTTTCAGGTCTTATCTGGTCTTGACAGAAAGGGTATTCAGATTACCAGAATTTGATTCGAAAATAAAAAAAGTCCTTGATAATAAAAGGCTAAACATATCAGTTCTTGACAGGGATTGACAGAACCACAGAGCTCTCCTAAGAGAAAGCCGAGGCATTCCCTAAAGGGAAAAAATGAAAAACAACTTTCAGTTCGAATCTATTCTGAAAAATGCCAAAGGTGACAACAAAGCATTCCCCAAATTGGGGAACGTTCTAATGTTACCAAATCAAAAAAATCTGTAGATTGACAACTCGAAAAAGAGTTGATAATCTTATATATGGCCGAAGGGAAAAATCCCAGAAACCCAGTAAAATCAAGGGTTTGCGGCATGTGTCGTCATAGCTCAGCTGGATAGAGCACTCGCCTCCTAAGCGGTGACCAGAGTTATCGCCTCGGAGTATAACAGAAAAATGAATTTGAGTTCGATTCTGTTATGTGATGTCACAATTAAGGGGACATGCGTTTTTGGAAAAGGCGATAGCTTCATACCAAAAAATTTCATCATATAAGATTGATTCAGCTGACGTAAGTCAGTTTTAAATCATAAAATCCAATGCCGTTGAAATGGCTGAAAACCTTGATTTTAAGCCAAAAATCCGGTATTTGTCCTGTTAGTTTAATGGATAGAACAAGTGCCTCCTAAGCACTAGATGTGGGTTCGATTCCCGCACGGGACGTCCTATCAAAAGCGGAATGTATTAGAAAAATTTCTAATATAATTTCCGCTTTTTTGTTTTTTCAGAGGGAAAATGGAATGGAATATCAGCTAATACGGAAAGAATCCTATTAGCCGCTGTCTAATAAAACGCACTGCTGGTATAATAGCTGGAAATAAATCGAAATTCTAATAAAAGAGAAAAGCCAGCTGTTTATTTGAGAAAGTGGATGTAAATTCAAGCTCAGATAAGAAAAAAGAGGAAGGGAAATATCCGGCGGTAAGTTATTAGGTGTGAATACAATAAAATCTTTGCTTAGTGAAAACTAAGGTCAACAGTAAGCCTGTTTGGATCAGATTTCAAAAAGAAATCTATCTGGACAGGCTTTTTCTGTTGCAGATAAGAAATGGAGGAAAGATATGGATACAGTGGATACACGAAGTGCATCAGTTCCAGAAGATGGCGAAAAAATTATAGAGATTCAGCTGGAACGTCTGCGGACCTTTAAGAACCATCCATTTAAGGTTCGGATGGATCAGGAAATGATGCGGCTCAGTGCGAGTGTTGAGAAATACGGAATCATAAATCCGCTGATTGTACGACCGATTCCAGATGGTGTTTATGAGATTATCTCCGGACACAGAAGAAAGGCAGCTGCTGAAAAGTTTGGTTACAGGAAGGTACCGGTCATTATCAGAGTAATGTCAGATGATGAAGCAGTAATAAATATGGTGGATTCCAATTTACAAAGAGAGCAGATAACGTTCAGTGAAAAAGCTTTTGCTTATAAAATGAAGAATGAAGCCATGAAGAGAACCGGAGGTAGAAGAAAAAGTAGCCAGTCTGACTACCCGTTAAAAGGAAAAAAGACAGTAGAAATCATTGGTGAAGAATTTGGTGACAGTGCAAAACAGGTACAGCGGTATCTAAAGTTGACGGATCTGATTCCTGAGTTATTGGAAAAGCTGGATAACGGAGAACTTTCATTTAACCCGGCTGTGGAACTTTCGTATTTAACGATAGAGGAACAAAAGAAATTTATAGATGCTATGGAGTATACACAGGCAGTCCCATCCATTTCCCAGGCACAGAGAATGAAGAAATTAAGCCGGGAGAAAAAGCTGACTGGAACGAAAATGAGAGAGATCATGGGTGAGATCAAAAAAGGGGAAATTACCAGAGTGATGTTTAACAACGAACAGCTGTATCAGTATTTTCCGAAATCATATACCCCGGCAGAAATGAAAGAAGAGATACTGAGCATGTTAAATCAATGGAAACCGCAGAAAACGGCAGCAAAATAGGAGGGAAATTATGTGTAGAGTAATCGCAATATCAAACCAGAAAGGTGGAGTCGGAAAAACCACCACAACCGTAAATCTTGGAATTGGACTTGCCAGACAGGGAAAGAAAGTGTTGCTGATTGATGCAGATCCGCAGGGGAGCCTTACAGCAAGTCTTGGCTATGTAGAACCGGACGAAATAGGAACTACACTTGCCACAATTATGATGGCTATTATCAATGAAAAAGAATTTGAGATCACAGATGGCATTCTGCATCATAAAGAAAATGTAGATCTTCTTCCGGCAAATATCGAATTGTCTGCATTGGAAGTAACAATGGGGAATGTGATGAGCAGGGAACTGATTATGAAGGAATATATTGAGGCTGTGAGAACGGAGTATGACTATATCTTGATTGACTGTATGCCAAGCCTGGGACTAATGACAATCAATGCACTGGTAGCTGCGGACTCAGTGTTGATTCCAGTACAGGCAGCTTACCTTCCGGTGAAAGGCCTTCAGCAGCTGATACATACGATTGCAATGGTGAAGAAGCGGCTGAATAGGAAGCTGATATTTGAAGGAATACTTCTCACAATGGTAGATTTCCGCACAAACTATGCAAAGGATGTGGCTGGTAAAGTGCGTGAAGCTTATGGAGAAAAGATAGAGATTTTTGATACAGTGATTCCTATGTCAGTGAAAGCAGCTGAAACAAGTGCAGAAGGCGTCAGTATCTTTTCCCATTGCCTGAATGGAAAAGTAGCGAAAGCATATGAGACGATTGCAAAGGAGGTATTGAGAAATGAAGAGTAAAAGCGCAGACAAAATAAAGATGCCCAGTATAGATGAACTGCTGGGAGTGTCCGGTGAGGAAAGTGCAACAGATATTGAGATTAGCAGAATACACAGCTTTGCAAATCATCCATTTAAAGTTTTGGATGATGACAAGATGGATGACCTGGTAGAGAGTATTAAACAGAATGGTGTGCTGACACCTGTTTTAGTAAGGCCAGATAAGGATAACAGCTATGAGATGATATCCGGGCATCGAAGAATGCACGCAGCCATAAAAGCTGGACTGGAAACAATACCGGCCATTGTGCGGGATATGGAAGACGATGAAGCCATTGTCATAATGGTAGATGCTAATATTCAACGAGAAGAATTACTTCCAAGTGAAAAGGCGTTTGCATATAAAATGAAAATGGATGCGATGAAGAGGCAAGGTGCCAGAAATGATATTGCAAGTTCCACTTCCACCCAAATTGGGTGGAAGTCAGAAACAGCCGAAGCAATAGGAAAACAAGTTGGCGAAAGTAAAAATCAAGTTAGAAGGTACATCCGTCTGACAGAACTTATTCCAGATCTTCTTGATTATGTAGATAAGAAACGTCTACAGTTTACTGTTGCGGTTGACATTTCCTATATTGACAAAGAGATTCAAACATGGTTATTTGAATACATCAAGGAAAATGGTACGGTTAAAGCAGTTCAGGTAGCGGCACTCCGCACAGCACTTGAAGTAGGACCGATGACGCAGGCGAAAATGATTTCCATACTGGTAAACAGCCAGCCTGGAAGGAAGCAGGAACAGAAAATCACATTGTCAGAGAAAAAACTGAGAAACTTCTTCTCTGATAAATATACGGCAGAAGATATGGAAAGTGTAATTCTGGAACTTCTGGATCAATGGAAAAGAGGTGAGATAACAGTATGAATTTTGAATACTATTATGGCACTCAGGCTGATCAGTTCAGTTTTATCCGGATTCCAAGGATATTATTATTAGATGAAGCATTTTCCGCACTGTCTTTATCAGCTAAAGTCCTTTACTCGGTACTTCTGGACAGAATGGGACTCTCAATGAAAAATAAATGGCTTGATGAAGAAAACAAGGTGTACATTATCTATCAGATCACGGAGATACAAAGTGATTTGGGATTCTCTAAGAAAAAAGCAATGGATTATCTCACAGAATTGGAGAAAATTGGACTGATTGAAAAGAAAAAGAGAGGCTTTGGATTGCCGAACATTATATATGTTAAGAGCTTTATGGCACATCAGAGTAGTCAAAGAAGTAATGAAATGGGAACTTCACAGGAAAAAGATGCGGTACATAGAAGTATCGAAAGGGGAACTCCTGAGGTGATGAATAAGCACCTCAGAGGTGCCGAAACAGATACCTCAGAAGTGCCCAAAAACGGACTTCAAGAGGTTCCCAAAACGGTACCGCTATATAATAAGACTTATATGAATTATAATAATCAGAGTAATATGAAATCGAATCATATCAAATCAGATGGCGATAGGATTCGATGTGATCAAAAAGAACAGGAAATCAATGCTTATGCTGAGCTGGTAAAGAAAAATATTGATTTTGATATTTTACTGCATACATACAGCAGAGAGCGGGATTTGGTAGAAGAAATATATCAGCTGATTCTGGAGACCGTTCAAACTGAAAAGGATATGATACGGATCGCCGGCGAATATTATCCGGCAGGCTTTGTGAAGGGAAAATTACTGAAACTGAATTATTCGCATATCGAGTATGTGCTGGAGTGCATGGATAAAAACACTACGAAAGTCAGAAACATAAAACAGTATTTACTGGCTGCTTTATTCAATGCACCATCAACGATTGGAAGTTATTATAAAGCAGCGGTAAATCACGACATGCCACAGTACGCAAACTGAAGGAGGTACTTATGATTGTTTTAAGAATGGCAGGAAAAATTTTATTGTTACCGGTGTGGTTATTATTAGCCACTGCTCATTTACTGGTAAAGATCGTAGTTGAAATCTACTGCATCGGCAAAGGGATTGTCAATCTCATTCTGGGTTTTATGCTGATTGGAACACTGCTCTGGTACAGACAATGGGAGCGGTTTGCTTTACTTGCAGTTGCCAGTGGTATCTTGCTGTTCTTTCTGTGGATCGGAGTGTTTATGGAAGTTATACTGGAATCAGCACAACACAAAATTGGAGAATTGATTATTAAGTGAGGAAACTATTATGGAGAAAGAATATATTCAGCTACCTGCATTAAAAAGAGATCTGGATCCAGATGTTGTAAAGGCTTTATGGGCGTTTATTCAATTACCTGAGAAATACCAAGCACGCTATCAGGAACAATATGAATTGTTAAATCAGAGGAAAGAAGAAGCAGACAGGCAATTACAGGAGAATATCGAAAAGATTGATGCAGACGCAATTCATTTATATGAAGAAACCATGCGAAGCATGATTCGTGATATTGTTCAGCAATCCTGTAACTTAGCTTGCTGGGTTCGCTATCATAAATACGATTTGGAAGAATCTCTGGAGGAGATGATAGAGCAGCAGCCACATGCTGCAAAATATATTATTGCAATGAATATACTCATGGATGACGCAGAGGGAAGCGAAAGTCCATTTGAGGGAAACAGTTTTATGACATCATAATTAAGGAAATCACAATCAATAGTGTCCTGTCAGATAACATCGTTGTCTGGCAGGACTATTTTTTTTGACTTTTACAGTTCTGAAAATTATATCAAAAATTTTTTCAAAAAGATTCTTAACTAAATCCCCACCTTTTGTATTTAGGAATTGAGCAGGCCACACCGTCATTTAAGTCGTGGCAGCTTGCGTACAATGACAACTGAATGAGCTTGCCAATTCGCCGGAGCTGCTGTAGAGAGTTCCGGATAGTCCGTAAGGATAATAGAAACAGAGGTCTGCATATGGCTTTTCTATGGAAAGCAGCGGATCAATAATGATACTCCCGATGATGCCGGTCAGATAAAGTGAGGAATCTGAAGACCATACACGATATGGCTGAGACTGCCTGCAATGGCGTGAACGGATTGGGTGTACCCTGAAATGGGTTACACATGTGAAGAGACAATCTAGCACTGTTTTCTGAAATGATGACAGCCCTGGTTAATGCCAGGGCTGCTGACAATAGAAGCTGTGCGGCAGATTAGTTTTTCTGCCGTACTCTTGTGTTGCCAGTAAGGTAGCAAATAGAGTAAGAAAGGGGGGAAGGATGGATGAATATGGTTGTACTTATTGGACGTCTGGTGAGAGATCCCAGTTATAGTGAAGTCGAGACAGAAAAAGGAAAGTATCATATTGCATCATTTTATCTGGCGGTGCCGAGAAATTTTAATAAAGGTGTCAATTATATTAAAATTACAACTTTTGGAAAACAGGCAGATTTCGCAAGGGATTACCTGACAAAAGGAAAGCGTGTTGCAATACTTGGTGAGCTGATGATCGGAAGCTATAAAGATAAGGAAACAGATAAAACGGTCTATACCACAGAGGTAACTGCAAGCCGACTGGAATTCGCTGACGGAAAAGATGCTAGTGGGAACACTCCAATACCTTTTCCAGAAGCAGATGCAGATGGGTTTCAGCATATCCCGGATGGATATGGAGAAGAATTACCGTTTCGATAAGGAGGGCAAAATGAATCAGGTAGATAAAGAACTGATGCAGGAAAAAGGAATCCTGACAGAAAATGAAAAAGCAGATGAATATGAAATCCAGAAGGCAGCCATGAAAGAGGCTGTTTTGTTCCTGGCTGCGATGCTGGAGAAAAATCTGGATATGTCAGAACTTCAGACAATTTCCTTATATCTGAAGGAATTATCCATGAAACAGCATTATATGCACATTCACCTGTATGTTCAGCAGCTTTACAGAAACAGCAGACCGCATGAGGAACTGGAAACATTCTATGCAGCATCTTTGCAGGAAGAAGCACAGCGAATGTACAGCACTTATTTTGTTGCGTATTTGAAAATGCTGATCGGGCGGTTGAGTGAAATGGATGATCTGATCAACTTAAAAAAACTTATGAAAGAGGAGGAAAATCGTGAATAATAATTCAGAATTTATGCCGGTAGAGTGTTTGAATGTTCCGAAAGTGCTTTTCTATGATAAGCAGTACGAGGATTTATCTATGGATGCAAAACTTATCTATGCACTGCTGTTGGACAGAAAGGAAATGGCCATCAGAAATGAGTGGGTAGATGAGTATGGAGACACTTATGTGATTTATCCAAAACAGGAAATGAAGAAATATCTGAATATATCCAGATATCGGATTGATCAGGCACTTGCAGAACTGGAAGAACATGATCAAATGGTAGAAGTGACAGTAGCTTATCCAGGGAAACTCTGCCAGTTCTATGTGAAGGATATTACTGACAATGAAAAACAGATGGAGGAAGACATAATGAAGAAAATGAAAGAAAGTAATGAAGAGAATTTTTGCAGAGCATCAGGGTGTGGCTATGCAAGATGCTTTACAGGTATTTCACCTAAATACATGGCGAAAATGAATAAAGAAGACAGGAATAATTTCCAAACGGCTATAGAAGAAATACTGGAAGATCTTAATCTGGGAGGTCATGTTACAGCAGAGCCATTGATGTCAGAAAGAACCAAAGAATCTTTTGACAGTTATAAAGATGAGGCGTATTACAGTCTCAGCCCTAAGAAGCGAAAGATCGTTGATATGCAGCAGAGGGGCTATATTGATGAGGATGGACAGATTGATGAAGACGCCATCTATGATGATGCCTGTGAAGCAGCAGAAGAGCTGGCAGTATTTTTGCGAGCAGTTTTCAATAATCCGAAAGAAGATTCAAAGAAACTGATTAAATTTCTGGATAATCTCTGGACAGCAGGAAAATATAAACAGCTGCAGGCTACGCTGATCGGATTTGAGCTTCTTTTTGAATTTCCAGAAAAATATCTTGAAGATGTGGAATGTTGTCTTGGTGAAGCAAGAAAATCTTACCTTTC
>OMGY01001451.1_pt1 | contig 21429 bp, 37 predicted proteins | sample 1674461 | NCBI WGS metagenome assembly OMGY01 (sample SAMN05578579, study PRJEB25193) | human gut metagenome | biome: Human Microbiome; feature: human-associated habitat; material: feces | host: Homo sapiens | place: USA:Birmingham
CTGCTGCCTGCTGGGCGGGTGGGCTGCGCTTAAAGTACATTACTTGGAGTAACTGATGGAAAAGTTTTTATTTTATTGCCTTTGCGGCGCGGCGTGGTACCTTTGCCTGTGGGCGATCCACCACGCGCTGCTGGCGCTGGTGGTTGGGGCTTGAACACCCCCACCCCGGCAGAAAGGACCCCTGAATGGAAAATGCCAAACCAAATATTTCCCCGCGGCGCGGCATGACGCCGTTAGAACGCGCCTGGGCCGCTGCCCTGTGTGCAAGCGGGGATGCTGTTGCCAACATGGGCACGGATGCCCTGCGATTGATGGCGACCAAAAAGCCGCAGGACGTTACCAGCGCCGGAATTATGGAGAGCACCCACAAGCTGGCCCGCGCCTGCCGGATCGCTGACGCCACAACCACCAGCACCCCGGCGGCCCAGAAAGCCGCTGACGCCTATGCGCTGGAAGCTGCCCTGTACGCCGTGGCATATGAAGCTGCACGCCTTGTGCGGTCTGATATGTGGCGGCTGGTGGCAATGCGGCTGGATGAAGCGCAGGAAGTGGGCACAAGAACGTCTGAATTGCACATCCGGCAGCCGCTGGGCAAGCTGATTATGCGCCGCCACCCGCTGGCCGTGCGCGGATCGACCGCCCAGAACCTTGTGGACGAGCTGCTGTACGCCGCGGCAAAGCGCGGCAGGCGGCAGCAGGACTGGGCAAGCGCGCTGGAAGCCGCTGTGGCCTGCGGCTGCATGATGGACGCTGTGCTGAACTACCCGCCCAGATGGGAGAACCAAGATGGAAAATGAAGAATTTGTAATTGCGGAAGGCTTTTTGCCGGACGGCACCCCGGTGCTGCCGGGCGCACGCCTGACCGATGAAGCAATACATTGCATTGCCCCCGTACTGGCGGAGCTGTTTGCGGCGGCACTGGCACGGGAAACCAATAAGAAAAGCGAGGCATGAACGATGGAAGCCAGAGAATTAAAGGACATGACCGCCGTGCTGCGGTCCATCAATGACGGCAACCCCAGCAACGCAGAGCGCTGGGTGAACCTGACCCAGCGCGTGATCCGCGCCGAATACCGCGCCAACACGGCAGAGCGAGCCGCCACCCGCAAGGATTGGGAAAAGCAGAACGCCGAATACGACAGCTGGCAGTCCAACTACCGCGCCGAGGTTGCCCAGCAGGAAGCCGCCAAAGCGCAGGACAAAGCCGCCCGCTGGCGGTACGAAGCCCAAGGAATGGGGCAAACGGAGATTGTTACCCCACAGAATCAGAACACGGCGGTGCAGCCATGACGGTGCTGGAATGGCTGCAGGAACTGGAAGAGGAAGAGCGGATCGTCAAGGTTGGCTGCGTGGACAACACCCTGCGGGGCCTGGGCCGCTGCACCGCCAGGATGGCCGCCGCCAGCTACCTGCACTGGGCCTGCCCGGAATACCTTGCGCCGCAGCTGGGGCTTGCATTTGAGTGCAAAAGCCCGGCGGTCAACAACGAAAAATTCTGCGAGCGCTGCGCGGCGGCGTTTTTGTCCGCGCAGATGCCGAACACGGGGAGGGTGAAAAAGCCATGGACGCACCAATGACGCCGCGGGAGGCTGTGGCCTGGCTGGTGGAAAACACCGCTGCCGACCGCAAAACCTACTGCATTATACTGCGCAGCACCAACGGCGTACACAACCCCGGCACGCGTGGCATGCTGATCTGCCAGGCGGCAGAGCTGGCAGGACGCCTGCACGCTTACCGGGAAAGCCTGCACCACATGATGCAGGCCGGAATGATACCAGCCGATCTACTGGACGATGTGAAGGAAGTGCTGAAATAATGATCTGCTATCTTATTACTGCCGGGGTTGTGGCCCTGGGGCTGCTGGCTACCTGGACCAGTGGCCGGGATGTGGGCTACCGCAATGCCATGCGGGATGCGGAACGGCTGCACGATGATGATGCTGTATTCCGCCCCGGCAAAGGCGGCCGCCAATGACGGCGGAGGAACGCGCAGCCCTGATTGACCGGCTGGCCCCGCTGATCATTGAGGAGCGCCGCAAGGCCGCAGAGCAGAACCCCAAGCGCCCGCCCTGGTACATGATGAACATTGCCCACCCCGTGATGGGCTGGCTGTACAACCAGTACCTGGCCAAGCTGAGCGAGGTAAGTCCGCCCGGCGATGCCTGCCGCACCCGGTTTGAGCTATCCCTATTGCACCCGGCTGTGCTGAAACAGCTGGCCGAGCACTACAAGATCCAATAACCCCGCCCCGGCGGGGCAGATATGCCGCCAAAGCTGCACGAGGCCGCGGCGGCCCCTGAATCCTCCCACAGTTGCTGCGTGGGCAAGTACGGCAACACCACTGTGCAGGTAATGCACAACGCCCGGCACCGGCCACTACTCCCGGCTTGTGCCCGGCGGCCGCCTGTTAGATTCCCAGCCCGGCTTTTCCACCGGGTGCCAGGCCCCTGCGTGCAGATTGCCAAACGCCGCGGGTGCGCCTGGGCAGGCGGGTTTTTATGGTGCGTGTGCAGCACCGGCACGGCCCAAGCAACCCATGCCGCCCGGATCAACACCGGGACGCACTGCCAAAGAATGGGAGGTTGAATGATACCAATGACAATTTTTGATGCCAACTGCCTTTATGATCTCAAGTGCCTGGCCCTTGTATTTGTCGCTGCCCCCTGCGTACTCTTTGCCGGCGGAATGCTGATTTGCCTGCTGATGTGGTGCGGGCTGCACATCACCCGCGCCATGCACCTGCGGCGGCTGGGCCTGCCGCGTTGCGGGCGCTGCCGCTACTGGGCCACCGTGCAGTGCCCGCTGTATGGCCGCAACACGCCGGATGATTTCTGCAGCCGTGGCGAAAGGCGGGGTGGCTGATGGAACGAAGCTGTAAAAACTGCCAACAGCGCCGCGTGGGCTGCCATGCCAACTGCGAGCGCTACAAGGCCGACTGCGCCCAGGATGCCAAGCGCCGGGCCTATGAAAAGCAGTTTGCCTATCTGGACAGCATGCCGCAAACCGCCACCGCCTTAAAAAAGACCCTTGCACCCCGGCGGGTGGGCGGGCAACAATAAACCAAAGCCGCGGCCCTTAAACCAGGGCGGCGGCTTTCGCAAAACCGGGCACAACTTACCTATTATATAGAGCATGTGGCTGCGCAGCCGCAGCGAGCTGCCGCCAAACGGTCCGAGGGGGGGGCCGTGTGGGCGGCTTGTATAGGGGTTATTTCAAGGTCCATTCTCCCCCAAAGAAAGGAAAGAAGTGAGCAGCATGAAAACTACCAGAAAGCAATACATCCGTGAGCAGAAAACAATCTGCGGCGATAGTTATGCCGAGGTAGATTTTTGCTGGATCACTGAGCGGGAACACCGGGCAGGCCCCCGCGGAAAAAAGCAATTTGCCAGCAGCCTTGCCCAGCAAAAGCGTAACCGGGAGCGATCGGCGCGGCTGCTGGTACAGCTGCTGAACACAAATTTCGACCAACGGGGCTTTGCCCTTACCCTGACCTATGAAGACACGTGGTTGCCGGACGATGACGAAGCAGCCTGGAGAGACGTATATAACTACCTGAAACGGGTACGCCGATGGCTGACCCGCAAAAACTGGCAGGATGCCACCCCCATCAAGTGGGTGTGCGTGACGGAAAACCAGGAAGCCGACCCGGCCAACGGCCTGAAAGAGGTGCGATACCACCACCACATGGTGCTGCAGGTTGACGGCCTGACCGCCGCCCACCGCGCCGCCCTGCGTGATGCGCTGGAAGATCTGTGGTGCACCGGCCGCAGCCGGGAACCGCTGGGCACCGTGAACGCCGACCGCCTGCAGCCGGAACACGACAGCCTGGAAGGGCTGGCCAAGTACATGCTGAAATACCCCCGCCGCCGCAAAAGCTGGCATGCAAGCCGCGGCCTAAAGCGGCCCACCTATCCCCGCCCCAATGATACCCACTGGACCCCGCGCAAGCTGGCCGATGCCTGCACCATGCGCGTGGACGATGCTGATTATTGGGAGCGGCGCTACCCCGGTTACAGGTTTTTGGGGGCTGTGCCAAGCTATAACGAGGAGAGGGCCGAATGGCGGCTATACATCAAGCTGCGCCGGAAACGCAGGTAATACAACGTTATCCCCCGCCCCGGCGGGATAAAATAAAACGATAGGGAGTAAACGCAAATGGAAAACAAGCAAAAAGCGCTGGAAATGGTTGCAACCATGCAGCAAAAAGAGGAAAGCGGCAGCCTGCTGTGGTGCGTGGCCGAAGACCTGAAAAACACCATCAATGGCATGAACGAAGACGAGGCAAGGGTGGTTGTTACGGATTTTGAAGCCGGAACGCATGATCTGAAAACCTGCGAGAAAGCGATCCACAACTATGCCAACAAGCACAAAAGCGGCGGTTCTGCCTGCTGCCCCGGCCCGGCCGTGCCGGGTATCCTGCGCGTGCATTTTGGCCTGCCGGAGAGCGGGCAAGCCGCTGCTGGCGACCAGAGTACCGCACCCGCCCAGGCAGAACACCCCAAGCGCCAGCGCCTGAACATCATGGACTTCATGTAAGGGGGCAGCGCCATGAGAACACTGGAAGAATATGTGGCCATGATACCAACCGCACCGCCGGACGACATTGAACGCTATCTGGATGCCCTGGGTAGAAAGCCGTTTGCTGTAACAAGTTACCGGTGCATATCACGGGATGATGCCGAATCCCGCCTGGATTGCGAAGATTTCCGGGCTGATCTGCGCCCCAGTGCCGCCATACGCCCTGCCGCCCTGTGGTGCAGCGAGTGCGAAAGCTGGTATCTGGCGGAATACGTCCCGGCCTATGGCGCGCCCTGCAGCCCAAACCTGACATACCAGAACACCAGCGGCGTGCAGGTCGTGAACGTTGAGCAAGACACCATTGACAAAAAGCGAAACGGCGAAACCATGGTATGCCCCCTGTGCGGTGCTCAAACGCAGCTGCGCAACGTGCAGGAGCTGCGGTACGGGCGGGCAGCCCAAGACTTTATCGCGGTGCCCACCGTTGCGGAAAACTGCCTAGTATTAACGCAGTGGTGCATTGAGCGCCACATGTACGAAGGTTACCGCCACACCGAGCGGAACGCTATTAACGCCTTTGTGGTTGATGGCCGGCGGATCATCAAGCTGGCGCACTACCAGTACAACGCTATGGCTGGCAGTTGGCGGAACCTGGGCACGTGGGTACAGCGCGCAAAACTGGTAGATGATATTGGCTGCCCGAAAATGTACGCCGCAAACCTGCCAGATTTGGGCGGCACCGGCGCAGAGAATGCCAAGCTGTGGGAGTACATGGAGCAATCAAACGCAGCAAAAACGTTTTACCCGGTGGCATACCTGCGGCTGTATTTTAAGCACCCCAATGTTGAGAACCTGGTAACCGCAGGGCTGGGAAACCTGGTGGGCGATGGAATCAACGGTGAAATGACACATCGCTACTATACCGGACTTGCCCCGCAAACAGCGGCTCCAAAGCTGGAGTGGGTGGGCTGGAAAGAAAAACGCCCTGCCCAAATGCTAGGTATGACAAAGCAAGAATTGCGAACTTGGAGAGAGTACGGTCTGGGAGTTGACTGTCTGAGAACGTGGAAAGAGCTGGATACGCTGCCATGCGGCGTAAGCTTCCGCGACCTTTGCGCCGCGATGAAAGCCATCGGAGCATACGACACGCGCCGGATTTTGCGCGAAAAACTGCCGATGATGCGGACCATAAATTACATAGAGCGCCAAGAGCAGGATCTTACGCAGCTTGAGGATTATTGGCGCATGGCTGCCGTGGCCGGCTGTGACCTGAACCAGGACGCAGTGCGCTGGCCCAAAGACCTGCGCACCGCCCATGACCGAATGAGCGAAACAATACAGTACGAGCGGGTAAGTGGCAAATGCCAGCAAGCGTTCGCCGCCATGACGGCCCGCTGCGCCGGGTTGACATGGGAACATGATGGGATTTGCATTCGCCCGGCGGAAACGCCGCTTGAGCTGATCCGGGAGGGCAGCACCCTGCACCATTGCGTTGGCAGATACTCAGATGCCCATGCACGGGGCAGAATTATCCTGTTTGTGAGGCATACCCGACGGCCAGAACGCAGCTGGTACACCCTGAACATTGACGTAACCAGCAAGAGAGAAATCCAGCTGCATGGATACGGAAACGAATTTGCCCACGGCAAAAAGCTAAAAATACCCCGGCGGGTCCGGGAATTTGTGGATCTGTGGGAGCGCGAAGTGCTGGCTAAGTGGCAGCTGCCGCCAGAGCAGAAAGCCAAGAAAAAGAAAAACAAGGCCACCCAGGCAGTGGCATGATAGGAAGGTGAAAGCATGGACGAAATAGTGGTCCGCCTGAAATCAGGAGAAGAAATTATATACCCGCACCCCGCGACGGCAGAATGGAAGGCCATTCCCAATGCTGTAATAGTCATAACAAACGGCAGCCAGGCGGTTGATATATACAATGCCAACGAGGTTGTTTTTGTGATACATCGCGAAAAAGAGGCACCAAAAGTTGAGGAGGAACCGAAAAAATGAAATACGATAGCGAACAGATGACGTTTGTGGGTGCCGCCGCTACGGCGGAAGAATCTGCCGCTCTGCGCCTGCATTATGAGATCATGGCCGCAGCGCAGGCAGCGGCGGCCAGCCTGCTGGATCTGGCCCGCAAAATCAAACTAATGCGGGATACCGGTGGATACAAGGCCCTGGGCTTTGACACGCTGGAAGCCTACACACTGACCACCATGGGCATGAAGCAGCGCCAGGCGTATAACTACATTGCCATTGCCGAAAAACTGCCCGCGCAGCTGATAGAGCAGAACGCGGCCGCGGGCGTTACTAAGCTGGCCTTGCTGGCGCAATTGAGTGGGCAGGAGCAGCAGCAGATTACAGCGGAAACCAACCTGACAGAAACGACAGTGGCCGAGCTGAAAGCGCAGATCAAAGAGCTGCAGGCCAAAAATGCCGGGTACGCCGAACAGCTCAGCCTGCTGCAGAATCAGCCGCCGGTGGCTGAGGTACAGGCCGAAGAAGTGGACATGGATGCCCTGCGTGCGGAGATTCGCGCCGAAATGAAGGCTGAAATGGAAAGCCAGCGCCGGGCCGACGCCAAAATGACCGAGCTGAACCAGAAAGAGCGCGATGAAGCCATAAAGGCCGCACAGAAAGCCAGGGCTGAACTGGAAGAGGCAAAACGTGCTGCTGCGGCGGCTGAACAGGCACGCGCTAAAGAACTGGATCAGGCGCGCCACCAGGCAGAAGAAACCGCTGCCCGGCTGAACATGGTCGCGGATGAATCCGCGGTGCGCTTCGGCTTGCTGTTTGACCAGTTGCAGGACACCGCCGGAAAAATATTTGACCTAGTTGATACTTTGCAGCAGGGTGGCCTGACCGAAAAGGCGGAAAAATTCCAGACAGCGCTCCATAAGGCGCTGCTTGCCTTGGCCGATGAAGCGGAGGATGTACAGAAATGATGGAAGCATTTGAGGCGGGCGTGCGGCTGAGCATTTTCATGCTGGACGCTGGGGTCGGCCTGGTCGGCAGCCGCGGCGAAAGGTGGGGTGACTGATGGACATCCTGCTTTCGATCATCGGCAGCGCTGTTCTGGCCGTGCTGCTGGCCACCGCCTATACCGCCGGGGTAGCCGCTGGGAAAGCTGCCGCGCATGTGGATGATGAAGAATCAAAAATTTATATGCCGCACACACATGGCGGAGATCCTGACACCTGAACGCAGAGACAGCCATATTTCGGATTAAGGGAGGTATACACACGTGGGGAAAAACAAACGCTTGCCGAATGACATCGTATTGGCAGCCCTGCAGCTGGTGCGCGGCCAGGCCAGGCGCAAGGCCGAGTATAAGCGCCAGGTGGATGAGATCATCCTGCGCAGCGGCACAAATTTTGTGGATACCACAACCAGCTGCGGCACGCCCGTGCGTGTGTACCTGCCGCACGCCGGCGGGAATTCCAACGACATCACCGCCGACAAGGCCGAGGCGATCCAGCAGCTTGAGACACAGCGGGATGTGCAGATCATGCGGGCCATTGATGCCGCCGCGGATGAGATTGGGGCGGACATCCAGAGCGCCACGGTACGGGCCGCGCTGCAAAAGGCTATTGCACTCAACTGCAAGGCCTGCCGCACCTGGACATACGAGCGCTTGGAAGTGCCGGGAATTAGCCGGATAGAATTCTATCGCCGCCGCCGCAAATATTTGGAAAATGTTGCGCAACGCGTAGGAATTGGCTAAAAGTTGATACTGTGCAAGATTTTTTAGTGCTAGAATTGATATCATAGAATATTGAGAGGACAGCCCACCGGCTGCCCTCTTTTGTTTTGGAGTGTAACCCATGGCAGATAAAAACAACAAAACAACCAACCCCTGCGCCCGCTGTATCTGGCGCATGTGCGGCAACGAACGGGTGATCTGTTCCCTGCCGCGCTGTGTCAACCCGTGGCAGTGCGAGCGGCCCAAACATAAAATCGGCCCCGGCGGATGTTGGACTTACCAGCGGCCGCTGAGAAAGGCCCCCCTATGACTAACCCCCGGTATGCCAACGGAGCCCTGCGCAGAAAGCACCGGGCGCGGCTGAAAGCCATGGGCGCGCCGTGCGGAATCTGCGGCGGACGCCTTGGCCCGATCCATTACGACGAACCATCCGATGCGGCGCACCCGCTCAGCTTTGTGGTGGATGAGATACGCCCCGTTGCCCGCTGGCGCGAGTTCGGGTACGCTTCCCCGCGAGCTGCGGCTGAAGATTGGGACAACTTACAGGCTGCGCATTACTGGTGCAACGCGCAGAAAGGCGCAAAAACAATTCCGTTTGGCCAAAAGAAAAGCAACCGATATCCAAAAATCAGCGATGGAAATTGGTGAATCCGCCGAGGGGTGGGGAGGGACCCCCGCCCCGGCCGGCGGGCGACCCCAAGCCGTCCAGCGCCGATTTACCCCCGCAAAAAATAATTTGATGGGGGGTGGTATCAAAACAGGAAGGAGAAGCAAAAAGTGGCAGCAGATACTTCTAATCGCGCGCGCGCGGAGATCGCGAAAAGGTCTGCCGCAGAGCGCAGAAAACTGGCTAAATTTTTGGCAAAAAACGGATTGAATGACGAAAAAATCAAGCCGCTTGACCCGGTGATTTTGAATGTTTCGTGGATGAAATCCAAGCTGGACGATGCCAGGGAAACCATCGGTGAGGAAGGCATCACGGTGGAATATGACAACGGCGGTGGGCAGTCGGGCGTGAGAGAGAACCCGGCCTTCCGGGCTTATGAGGCATTGTGGAAAACGTACCTGTCTGGATTGGATATGCTGATTAAGCTCCTACCTGTGGAGGTGCCGCAAGAGCAAATATCCGACATTAAGCCGACAAGCGTACTCACTCTGGTGCAGAATCGGAGAAAACAGGACGCATGACCGGCGCACAGATTCCAAGATACCGCATCGAGCCGGAGCGCGTTACGACCGACGGTGCGGACGCCGCAGCGCTGATGGCCGCCTACGGCAATGCGCTGGATGAATGGCAGCAGCTGGTGCTGGACTGCTGGCTGGGCCGGGATGCATCCGGGCGATACACCGTGACCTCCGCAGGGCTGGCCGTGCCCCGGCAGAACGGGAAAAACGTGTGTCTGGAGGGGCGGGAGTTTTTTGGAATGGTCATCAACGGTGAGAAGATCCTGCACACCGCCCATCAGGTGCGCACGGCAAAAAAGAGCTTTAACCGGCTGGCCCGGATGTTTACCGACAAGCGGCACCCAGAGGTGCTGGAACTGGTGAAAAACATCCGCTACACCAACGGCGAGGAGTGCATCGAGCTTCTGAACGGCGGGAGCATTGAGTTCTCGGCCCGATCCCGGCAAGCGGCCCGCGGCTTTGACGGCATCTCGCTGGTGGTCTATGACGAGGCACAGGAGCTGACGGACGACCAGGTGGAGGCCATCATGGCCACGCTGGCCGCATCGGCCACCGGCACCCGGCAGCTGATCTATACCGGAACCCCGCCTTATCCGGGCTGTCCCGGCGACGTATTCCGCCGCCGCCGGACAGCCTGTCTTGACGCACCAGGCGCGCACGATGCCTGGCACGAATGGTCAGTGGAGGGAGAGCAGGTTGACAAGATCGATCTCGAAAATCACGCGGTCTGGTATCAGACTAACCCGGCCATGGGCATCCGGCTCAGCGAGGAGTTTGCGGCGGAGGAGTGCCGGAGCATGAGCACCGACGGATTTGCCAGAGAACGCCTGGGCTGGTGGAGCCCCATTCTGACGGAGCAGAGCGACAAGGCGCTGGATGCCCGGGCCTGGGAAGCCTGTGCCAGCGAGGCCGAAAAGCCAGACGGCAAAACCGCTTACGGCGTCAAGTTTGCGGTGGACGGCAGCGCCGTCTGCCTGTGCGGCGCGGTGATCCCCAAGGACGGCCCGGCCCGCGTCTCGCTGATCGAACAGCAGCCCACCGGCCGCGGCCTGGCCTGGCTGGTTGACTGGCTGAACGAACGCTATGACCGCGCAAGCTGTGTGGTGATTGATGGCCGCAACGGGGTGGACGTGCTGGTGGAGCGCATCCGCCCCACCTGGAAAGCCAAAAGCGCCGTGCTCCGCCCCTCTGCCAGGGATGTGATTGCCTCGGTGGGGCTGCTTGTCACCACCGTGAACGAGCGCGGCCTGACCTGGTACAAGCCGCAGCAAGCCCTGAACGAAAGTGCCATCACCAGCATCAAACGCCCCATCAGCGGCGGGTATGGCTTTGGCGGCGACAACAGCCTGCCGCTGGAAGCCTGCGCCCTGGCACTGTGGGGCGCAAAAACCTGCAAACGCGACCCGACACGCAAAATGCGCATTGGATAAAGGAGAACCATGACGACTACCCTGAATTTTGGTATTGTGGCCGGGCTGACCGCCGCGGAACAGCAGCAACTCAGCGACCTGGCCGAGGCATACACCTATCACCAGAGCCGCAACGCCATCAAAGACAAATACTATGAGGGCCATGTGACCCTGCGGGACGTCAACCTTGGTATTGCCCTGCCGCTTGGTCTGCGCGGGCTGGAGGTTGGGTGCAGCTGGGGTCAGAAAGCGGTGGACGTACTGGCCGCCCGCAGTATGTTTGACGGCTTTGTGGGCACCGGCGGCAGTCTGGACAGCCTTGCCCGGCTGGTGGCGGATAACCGCCTTGTGGCCGAATACGCCAAAGCCTGCCGCGATGAGCTGAAATACGGCTGCGTGTTTGCCACGCTTTCGGCTGACGATGCGATCGGCTGCCGGATCCGGTTCCACTCCCCTGCTGCGGCCGCTGCCCTGTGGAGCGGCGAGAAAGGCCGGATCGACTGCGGCCTTGCCATCATCGACACCATGAAGGACGAAAAGGACGAAGGGAAATGGACTCCGTCCATCGTCAACCTGTATACCGACACCGCCCTGATCGTACTGACCCGTGAAGGGACCGTCTGGACAGCAGAACGGCATCCCAATAAGATGGGCCGCCCGCTGATGGAGCCACTGATCTGGAACGCCACCAGCAGCAAGCCGTTTGGCCGCTCCCGGCTGAAACAGCCCATCCGCTCCCTGATCGACGATTACGTGCGGGTTGTGGCCAACGCCGCCATTGCGCTGGAGTTTGACACCACGCCGCAGAAATACATTCTGGGCGTGACGGATGAGCAGTACGATACCATCGTATCGGACAAGTTCCGGCAGTACGTTGGTGCGATCATCGCGGCCACGACCAACCCCGACACCGGCGAAAAACCCGCGTTCGGCCAGCTGGCACAGGGCAGCCTTTCGCCGCACGTTGAAAAGATGCGGATGACGGCCACCCAGTTTGCCGCTGCCACCGGCCTGACCGTAACCGATGTGGGTGTGGTGAACGACGCCAACCCCACCAGCAGCGATGCCATTCTGGCCCAGAGCCAGACCCTTGTATTGCTGGCCCAGCAGCTGAACACCGGCAACGGGGATGCACTACGCACCATTGCCCGGATGGCCCAGGCCATTGCCCGCAAAGTAACGCTGGATGAGCTGACCGAGGAAGAGCGGGACGTGATGGCCCACTTTCGGAACCCCGCCATGCCCAGTGTGGCCGTGACCGCGGATGCCGCCATCAAGATTGCTTCCGCCCGGCAGGAGTTTGCCGCCACCGACACGTTTTTGGAGATGATCGGCTTTGACCAGGCCGATATCCGCCGCATTAAGGCGCAGGAACAGCGGGTGCGCGGGCAGCAGTTGCTTGTTGAGGTAGACAATGCAGATAACGGCGAAAACGTGGAATGAATACATCACCCGGCTGTCCCGCCTGAACCAGAAAGCCGGGCAGCTGATGCGGCAGTACATAGACACCCACGGCACCGGGGATGCCGATGCGCTGATTACTTACGCCGCCGCGCTGGTGACAAAATACGGCGAGGGCAGCGCGGAGCTGGCCTGCCAGATGTATGACGCCCTGGCCGAAGCGGCCAACGCCGGGGTACCCGCAGCGGAGCCTGCCGAACCGGCAGATTACGGCGAGGTGGCCCGCATGGTGAACGCCACCAAGAACCAAAACCCGGCCAACCTGCCCAACGGCGTCAGCCGCCTGGTCAAGCGTGCCGGGGCCGATACCACCCTGAAAAACGCTGTCCGCGACGGGGCCGAGTGGGCCTGGGTACCCCACGGGGACACCTGCCCGTTCTGCATCACGCTGGCAAGCAACGGCTGGCAGAAAGCCAGCAGCAAGGTGCTGAAAGGCGGCCACGCAGAACACATCCACGCCAACTGTGACTGTGAGTTTGCCATCCGTTTTGACCACAAAACCACCGTGGCAGGGTATGACCCGGACAAGTATCTGGCCCAGTACAATGCGGCAGGCGGCGATATCAACAAAATGCGGCGCATTGATTATGCAGCCCGGAAAGACGCTATCAACGCCCAGAAAAGGGCGGCGTATACACTGCGAACAGGATCCAACTCTGTGCCATCAGTTCTGAAACCGTTTACTGTCGCGGACTGTTCCGTATCTACTGAATCCTATTCTTTTCCCGATGGATACGGCGGAATAATGAAAACTGAGGACGCAACCGTATACACTGCGCCGGACAACACGAAATTTGTTTTTCCCAAGAAATACGATAAATCGCATCAAACGATGACACCAGAACAGGCTGTTGCATGTTGGAATAAAGTGCCGGAAGGAATCCGAAAACAAGCGCAAAAAGAAATCGTGTTTGTTGACTATTACAACCCGGCTGATACCTATTGGCAAAAGGTGTACAAGAACTTTCCGCACTCCTATGCAACAGGTGGTGACATAATAACTTTTTATAGATATGATGTTCCGCATGATATGGATTACGTTGTAAGAACTTATTGCCACGAAGCTGGTCATTATATTGATATATCACTCACAAATATAAGCGGCCGATATTGTACCGATTCTGAGTGGACAAAAGCAATGGCAGATGATATACTTGTCAGTAAGAAAAAGTCTCCAACTTCTTACGGCGAAAATTCCAATAGTGAAGACTTTGCCGAAAGTATTGCAGAGTATATTCAGAACTCGTTGTCATTCAAACAGCAGTTTCCAAACCGTACAGCGCTTATCGAAAAGTTCATCAAAGTGTGAAGGGGGATATCTTATGGCCACCTACAAAAGAATCAACGAAAAAACCCCTAACGGCGGCGATTATTCGGAAATTTTTTACCTGAATGATAAAAACGATCCCGCTGACGAAACTGTAGCAACCCATTTCATTATCCGAGAATGCAAGAATAACGGCGAACTTGTCTCTGAAACATTTGCCAAATAATCCGAATCAGCCTTATTCAAACCACGATGCAAATTCTGCACCGTGGTATTTTTATGCCTGCCTTTGACCGCATGAGGTCAGGGCGGGCACTTTTTATACCCATTTATCCCCCAAAACATGCCCGGCATGGCGTAAAACTGTACAGCCAGAGCGGATGCAACCCGCGTAACCAAAGCGAAGGCAGAAAGGACACAACCATGAAACGCGAAGACGTCAAGAAGCAGATTCCCAACATTACCGATGAGCAGCTGGACTGGCTGATGGGCGAAAACGGCAGGGATATCACCGCCGAAAAGACCAAAGCCACCAACTTGCAGATCCAGGTGAACGGCCTGACCACCCAGCTGAACACCGCCAAAGACAGCCTGAAAGCCTTTGAAGGCGTGGACGTGGCCGACCTGAAAGGCCAGATCACCAAGCTTCAGGGCCAGCTGGCCGATCAGGCCGACAGTTTTGCCTTTGATTCCGCTTTGGATGGTGCCATCCGCGATGCCCACGGGCGCGATGTAAAGGCCATCCGCGGTATGTTGGACGTGGATGCACTGAAAGTCAGCAAGGACCGCACCAGCGATATCCAGGCCGCGCTGGATGCCCTGGCCAAGGAAAAAGCCTGGGCCTTTGATGCTGCCCCCGGCGGCTACCCCAACGTCCGCGACGGCGGCGACCCGAACAAAACCCCAACCGGTTCCACTCGCGAGCAGTTCGCGGAGTGGTTCAACGAAGTCATGAAGTAAAGGAGCAAAAGTATGGCATCTATTGATATCAACCGTACGACTACTATTTCCCTGCCGGGCAGCGTGTCCAGCGAAATTTTGCAGAAAGCCCAGGAATCCAGCGCCGTCATGGCACTGGCCCGGAAGATTCCGCTGCCCGGCCTGGGCGCAACCATCCCCGTTATCACCGGCGACCCCGAAGCGGGCTGGGTCGGTGAGACCGAGAAAAAGCCGGTCAAGCGCGGCACTCTGGCCACCAAACAGATGCAGCCCTACACCCTGGCCGTCATCGTACCGTTTTCCAACCAGTTCCGCCGCGATGTGCCCGCCCTGTATGATCAGCTGGTGCAGCGTCTGCCCGGCGCTCTGGCCAAAAAGTTTGACCAGACCGTGTTCGGGGCGGTGAAAGCCCCCGGCTCCAACTTCGACACCCTGAAAGCCTGCACGGCCCAGAGCATCCTGACCAATGCCTACGGCGGTCTGGTTGCCGCCGATGCAGACATCGCCGCCCATGACGGCATTCTGAACGGCTGGGTGCTGGCCCCGCAGGGCAAGGCCATCCTGCTGAACGCGGTGGACGGCAATAAGCGTCCCCTGTTCATCAACAGCGTGGCCGAAGGCGCAGTGCCCATGATTCTGGGCGCGCAGGTGCGCCAGAGCAAGGGCGCCTACACGGCCAACACGGCCAGCGATGCCGCCGTGGTCGGCTTTGCGGGCGACTGGACGCAGGCGGTGTACGGCACCGTGGAGGGCGTGCAGATCGCCATTTCCGACCAGGCCACCCTGACCGACGGTTCCACCACCATCAACCTGTTTGAACAGAACATGTTCGCCGTGCGCGCCGAGATCGAAGTCGGCTTCCGCTGCGACACCACGGTGTTCAACAAGCTGACCGGCGCAGCCAAAACGGGGTCCTGATCATGATTGAATTCAAGAACCGCCTGACCGGCACCCTGATGGCCGTTGCTCCGGAGCGGGAAGCTGAATATCTGGCGGCAGGGCATACCCGCGTGGATGCCCCGGCGGCCGTCCCCGCCAGGCAGCCCGCTGAAGAGCCCGCCGAAGAGCCCACCGCCAAACAGACCGCCGCCCCGGCCCCGAAGAAGAAAGCCGCCGCCAGGAAATGAGGTGATGGCAATGGTCTATGCAACCGTGGAAGAGGTCGAAGCCGGGTTCCGCACGCTGAGCGATGACGAAAAGACGCTCTGCAGCGCCCTGCTGGCCGAAGCCGGCATTGTCATCGACGCATACAGCCAGGACGCCCCGTTTGAGCGCAAACAGCTGGTATCCTGCCGCATGGTGCGCCGCCAACTGGACGCGGGCCCCGGCGGGCAGGGCGCCGCCATGTACCCGATGGGCGCCACCCAGGCGTCCGCATCGGCGCTGGGCTACCAGCAGAGCTGGACGGTGTCCGGCGGCTCGGTCGGAGAGCTGTACCTTTCCAAGCTGGAAAAGAAGCTGCTGGGTGTGGGCAGCAGGCTGGGCGCCCACAGCCCCCTGGAGGACTTATGCTGAAGGGTATCGACATCATCCTGTACGAAAAGACCAAGACCGGCGAGGACGCTTTCCACGCGCCGATCTACACTGAAACACCAGTCACTGTACACAACGTGCTGGTGGGCGAACCGGCCACGGAGGACATCGTCAACGATTTGCAGCTTTACGGCAGGCGGCTGGCCTATACGCTGGCCCTGCCCAAGGGCGACGCACACGATTGGCACAACGTGACGGTGGAATTCTGGGGCCAGAAATTCCGCACCTACGGCGATGTGGTGCAGGGCATTGAGAACCTGATCCCGCTGTGCTGGAACAAGAAGGTGAAGGTGGAACGGTATGAGTAAAGTCAAGATCGTGCTGAACCGCGCCGGGGTGCGGGAACTGCTCCGTTCCCCCGAAATGGCCGCTATGCTCAAAGAGCGGGCGGATTCCATCAAGGATAGCCTGCCGGACGGCTATGTCTCCCGTATAATGCCCACCCGCGCTATTGCCATTGTGGAAACCGCCACGGAAGAAGCCTATGCCGATAACCTCCATCACAACACCCTGCTAAAGAAGGTGCACGAATGATTGAAACCGAGGTGCTGAATGTACTGGCCGCCGCCCTTGCCCCGGTGCCGGTATCCATGGAGGTTCCCTCCCCCATGCCCGGAACCTTTGTTGTGTTGGAAAAAACCGGTACATCCCGCACGGACCAAATTACCGCTTCCACCTTCGCCGTGCAGAGCTGGGCCCCTACCATGCTGGATGCCGCCCAGCTCAATGAACAGGCCAAAGCCGCCATGGATGCCCTGCCCGCCCGGCAGGGCATTGGTTCGGCCCGCCTGGAAAACGACTATAACTTTACCGATACCGCCACGCACCGATACCGCTATCAGGCAGTGTACCGCGTTGTGCATGGCACGATTTGAAAGGAGAACCTCTATGCAGAATGCCGCCTTAGTCGGCGTGGCAAAGCCTGCAGCCGGTGGTGCCGTGTACCGTGCGCCGCTGGGCACTGCGCTGCCCACTTCCACCGATGCAGAGCTGAACGAAGCGTTCAAGTCGTTGGGTTACATCAGCGATGCCGGCTTGACAAACTCTAACTCCCCAAAAACCGAACAGGTCAAAGCCTGGGGTGGAGATACCGTTAAAACCATCCAGAAAGAAAAGCCGGATACCTTCAAGTTTACCCTGATCGAAGCGCTGAACGAGGAAGTTCTCAAATCTTCCTATGGTTCGGACAATGTTTCTGGTACTGTCGCAGCCGGGCTGACCGTCAAAGCCAGCAGCCGTGAAATTCCCAACAGCGCATGGGTGGTGGATACCATCGTCAACAATGCCAACAAACGCATTGTCATCCCCGATGCCGGTATTTCCGAAATGGAAGATATCGTTTATTCGGACAGCAAGGCCCTGGGCTATGGCATTACCCTGGCCGCCGTTCCGGATACCAGCGGCAACACTCACTATGAATACATCAAGGAGGCCTGACCATGCTGAAAGGCACAACCCGATCCGGCTTTGCATTTGAAATTCCGGATGCTCGCTGCCGCAATATGGAGCTGGTAGATGCTCTGGCTGCCGTGGACCACGGCAACCTGAACGAGCTGCCCACCGCGCTGGATCTGCTGCTTGACAAGCCGCAGAAAAAAGCCCTGTACGACCATCTGCGCGCTGCTGACGGCACGGTGCCGATTGAAGCCGTGATTGCCGAACTGAGCGATATTTTTAAGGCAAACCAAGAAGGAAAAAACTCCTCATCCTCGCCGGAATGATTGCAGACGGCGAGGATGAATTGGTTTGTGACCTGGCCGAAACCTACCGGATCCTGCATTACCGTACCGTTGCGCTGCCCCTGCTGGCCACCCTGGCAGCGGGCCTGCGTGAAGATTCCCGCATCCGCAAGAAGCAGTCCGGCGTAAAGACCGATACCGGCACCCTTTTGCTGGGGGCTGCCGTTGACCGCCTAACTGCCCTGTGCAGCGGATTTGGGGCTGGCAGCCTGCCAACCCCTGTTATGAATGCCCTGACCGGCAGAGCATCGCTGCCAAATAAGGTACAATCCTTTGCCAGCGGCGCTGCGTTTGATGCGGCCTGGCGCAAAAACAACGGGGAGGTGAACTGATGGCAACCGAACTTGCAAAAGCCTATGTGGGAATTATTCCATCTGCCGAAGGCATTACCGGCAACCTTGCAAAAGTGCTGGAACCGGAAGCCGAAAGCGCTGGTGAAAAATCCGGCGCATCTTTGGGCGGCCGCCTTGCCAGCACCCTGAAAGGTGTTCTGGCAACCGCTGCCCTGGGTAAGGCCCTGACCGATACCCTGACGGAGGGCGGTGCGCTGGAGCAGAGCCTGGGCGGTGTGGAAACCCTGTTCAAGGATAACGCCGATACCGTCAAGGCTTATGCGCAGAATGCATGGCAGACGGCGGGGCTTTCGGCCAATGCCTACATGGAAACTGTGACCGGGTTTTCGGCCAGCCTGCTGCAAGGCCTGGGCGGCGATACCGCAACAGCCGCCGAAGTGGCCAACATGGCCCTGACTGATATGTCGGACAACGCCAACAAGATGGGCACCGATATGTCCGCCATCCAGTACGCATACCAGGGCTTCGCCAAACAGAACTATACGATGTTGGACAACTTAAAACTCGGCTACGGCGGCACCAAGAGTGAAATGCAGCGCCTGCTGGCGGACGCACAAAAGATCACCGGCGTCAAGTACGACCTGGACAACCTGGCCGATGTGTACACCGCCATCCATGTGATTCAGGGCGGTGTGGACGAACTGAACGGTGGCCTGGGCGATGTGAACAAGGGCCTTGGCATTACCGGCACCACCGCGCTGGAAGCATCCACCACGCTGGCCGGTTCCTTTGCGGCCATGCAGGCCAGTTTCAAAAACGTACTGGGTGCGCTGACCCTTGGGCAGGACCTGCAGCCGTCCCTGGACGCACTGGCCCAGTCGGTGGTCACATTCCTGACCGGGAACCTGCTGCCGGATATCTGGAACATTCTGTCCGCCCTGCCCGGTGCGCTGGTGACCTTTATCCAGGCCCTTGCCCAGACTCTGCTGGACGGATTTGGCACTTCGTTTTCCGGCGGATTCCCCCAAATCATTGAAAACGGCGCTGCTCTTGTCAGCAATCTGGTGCAGGGCATTACCGCAAACGCCGGGCAGATGATGGAATCTGCGTCTGTATCACTGAGCGCATTCCTTGCACAGGTCGTGGCAGATCGGCCGCAGATCATCACATCAGGCGGACAGATGCTGCTCAGCCTTGTGCAGGGCCTGCTTGCCATGTTGCCTTCCATCATCCGCAGTGCGGCCACCGTAATTGCCACCCTGCTGCAAGCCATTGTTACCCACCTGCCTGAAATCATCGCGGCAGGCTTCAACCTTGTGATCAATTTGGTACAGGGCATTGGGAACGCCTCGCCGGATATCATCCGCGCCGCAGGCGATGCCTGCCGCACCCTTTGGGACGCTGTCAAAAACGTGGACTGGGTGCAGCTGGGCAAAGACATTATCAACGGCTTAATCAATGGCATTGGTGCTATGGGCAGCGCACTGAAAGATGCTGCCCGGAGCATTGCTTCCAGTGCGCTGGATACTATCAAGGACTTTTTCGGCATTGCATCCCCTTCCCGCGTGATGCGGGACGAAGTGGGCCGCTACATTCCGGCGGGCCTTGCCCTTGGCATCCGGCAGAACGCCGGGGATGTTGCACAGGCCATGGATGAGCTTTCGGATCTATCCACCGGCTCTTTGCAGAGTAACGTTCGGCTTGCGTTGACAGCATCGGGCAGCGTGGCAAGCACCCCGTCTGGCCGGGAAATTGTCGATTTCACGCCCGTACTGGCCGTGCTGAACAACATCCTTGCTGAGCTGCATAACAGCAGCGGCGACATTGTCATTGGTGACGACGTGATCTATCGCAGCTTCAACCGCGCGCGGCAGTCACAATCCATCATGCTGGGGGGTGCCTACTGATGCTCAAACGCACATCTCTCTTGCAAATCGACAGCCATTCCCTACCGGTTCCCACCGGCTCCCCCACCATCAAGTTTTCGGACGTTGAGAGCAGTGACAGCGGCGCCGACGAGATGGGCGTCTACCACCGTGAGGTGCTGCGCTATGGCGTGCTGACCGCCTCGCTGGAATATTCATACCTCGATAACGCCGACTGTTCCTACCTACTCGGACTGCTGCAAAATAAGACCACATTCCAGTTTACCTGCCCTGTGGCTAGCGATTCCACGGATGTGACCCAGACCATCACCCGCACCTGCTACTGCTCCAACTACGGGGCGGCCCTGCAGCGGCTGAAAGCCGGTGTTTGGCGGGACATGGATCTGGAAATCAAAGAATGTTAAAGAGGTGCCTGAATGGTTAAGAACATCCTGGTGCTGGATGACGGCACTGAGATTGCCGCCGGCACCGTTGGTCAGAACGCTATCCTTTCCCTGACCTGCACCGAAACCGTATCCAAAACCACCGACCTGTGTCCCGGCGCAGCCTGCTCCAATAAGCTGGAAATCACAATCTGGGTGGAGCCGGGAACCGATCTGCCGATTACATCCGGGACCCGGCTGACCCACTACCGGGAGACATCCGGCCATCGAACCCTGGCGGGCACCTACTGGGCAGTTAAACCTACCAGCCAGACCCGCAACACCTACAAAATCTACGCCTATGACGCAGTCTCCCTGCTTGATGGCGTACAGTCTACCTGGCTGCGATCCATCCAGGATCAGTTCCCGATGACATTGTGGAAATTCGCCGGGCTGGTAGCACAGCGGTGCGGCGTAACCATTGCCAACAACTCCCTGCCCCGCAATGGAACCTATCTGGTACAGGCCTTTTACGCCGATAACCTGACCGGCCGCCAGCTGCTTGCCTGGGTAGCCGAAGCGTCCTGCACTTTCTTGCGGGCTACGCCGGACGGGAAAATCGAATTTGCCTGGTACACAGATTACAACGCATCGCAGAGCATCGGGCCAGCCGTATACATAAGGGACGGCCTGTCGCATGACAAGTTTCAGACCGCGCCGGTCGTCAAAGTACAGATCCGGCAAAGCGATGATGACGTGGGTGTGCTGTATCCATCCGATGAAAGTGGACCAAATGCCTTGGTTATCCAGGGCAACCTGCTGCTGACATCCGCCACTGCGGAAGCACTGAAGCCGGTCGCGCAGGCAATATTTGAAACGATGCAGGGCGTGACCTACACACCACTCAAAGTAACCGTCCCGGCGGATTTCCCCCTGCCCGCGCCTGGAAACATTGTATCTGTCACTGATGCCCGCGGAAACGTGCTGAGTTCCTATATCATGACCCGGAAAATATCCGGTCAGCAGGTCACGCTGGAATCCACCGGCAACGCCACACGGGACGGAACCGCAGCCGTAAATGAGCAGAGCTACAAGAACCTGACCGGCAAGATGCTGGAGATCAAGACCAGCGTGGACG
>OMGY01001455.1_pt1 | contig 21377 bp, 18 predicted proteins | sample 1674461 | NCBI WGS metagenome assembly OMGY01 (sample SAMN05578579, study PRJEB25193) | human gut metagenome | biome: Human Microbiome; feature: human-associated habitat; material: feces | host: Homo sapiens | place: USA:Birmingham
CTGACATAACGTCTTGATGGTCACCAAATATTGATAATGCTTGAGAAGCTAATGCTCTAGCACTTACATGGAATACACCTGGTAATAATTCTCCTGCTACTTTATACATATTTGGAAGCATTAATAATAAACCTTGTGATGCAGTAAATGTAGTAGTTAATGCACCTGCTTGTAATGAACCGTGGAATGCTCCAGCAGCACCTGCTTCTGATTGCATTTCAACAACATTAACAGTTTGTCCAAATATATTTTTCTTTCCTTGAGCTGCCCATTCATCTACAACTTCTGCCATTGTAGTTGAAGGAGTTATAGGGAATATAGCTGCAACATCTGTATATGCATAAGCAACATAAGCAGCAGCAGTATTTCCATCAATAGTCATCATTTTCTTTGCCATGATAAATACCGTCCTTTTCTACTAGTTAAGTAATAATAATTATCTTCTAGGAAGTATTATAACTTCTATTTTTTATTTTTTCTAGTGTTTTATATAAGATTATCAGATTGAAATTTACTATTATATCCATAAAAAAAATTTATTATAATAATTCATTTAAATCTTTTAATATCTGAATCTTTCCTCTAAGCATTTTAATGAATCCTTGTTTTTCAATCTTCTTTAAGCTTCTACTTACAACTTCTCTAGTAGAATCAATCTCAAAGGCTAATTCACTATGAGTAGCATAAATACTCTTAGAATTCTTACTCATTAAAAGCTTAACTAATCTCTTTTCGAGACTTTCATGCCTATTAGATTCCTTATCTCTAATAATAATTTGATGTTTTCTATATAGGTCATTATACATATATCTTAAAAATTTTATATCCTGCTTCAAATACCTTTTGGCAATTCCACAAGGAATTACGCAAATTTCTGAATCAACAAGTGCTCTTGCGCAGATATTTAAGTTATCTTCTTCCTTAAAACAATTAGACAATTCATTACAAAGCTGGCCTTCCTTTAAATCATATAGATTTGTTTCTTTTCCTCCAGCATTCATTCTTTGAATTTTTATAAGTCCTTTAACTATGAAGATAAATCCCTTACACCCTTCCCCATCGTTAGATAGGTATTGATCTGTATTTAAAGTCTTAAAAACAGCATTTTGGCTTAATATACCATCGCTTTTTTCATCTAAAATTTTTAATAGAGGGTATACTTCATAAAGAGAATCTATTTTTCTCTTTTGCTCATTAACATCTTTAACATAGGTTAACATTTTCATTCCTCACTTATTACTTTACAACTTTCAACATTTTTTTTGTGTGACTTAGTCACATTATATCTTCTTTTTTAATAATAAACTAGAAAAATTTTAAAATAGATTTTATGGAATAATATAACTATATAAAAACACATGCTTTCTATTGTATAATAATTTAGTATTTTTGAAATTCTCTGAATATTTCATAAATTTAACAGTTGTTGACAATAGTTATCCATAGATTATAATTATTATATGAATAAAAATTTGATAAATAGAAGAGGTGCTTATATTCATGTGTAAAACAATAAGTATTAATCCTGATTTAACTTGGGTTGGAGCTTTAGATCCAAACTTAAGAATTTTTGATATTATAATGGAGACAAAGTTTGGTACAACTTACAATTCATACGTATTAAAAGGTACTGAGGGAGTTGCCATATTTGAAACAGTAAAAGAAAAATTCTTTGATGAACATTTAGAAAAGATAAAATCAGTTGTAAAACCTGAAGATATAACATATATAGTGGTAAACCACACAGAGCCTGATCATGCTGGTTCAGTTGGAAAACTTTTAGAGTTTGCTCCTAATGCCACTGTTGTTGGAAGCAGTCTTGCAATAAGATACATGGGACAAATAATGAATAAACCTTTCAAGAACAAAATTGTTAAAGATGGCGAAACTATTTCACTTGGAAATAAGACAATCAAGTTCTTAAGCGTACCTCAATTACACTGGCCAGATACAATGTATTCATATGTAATTGAAGATGAAACTCTTATAACTTGTGACTCATTTGGAGCTCACTACAGCGATGAACGTGTTATAAAAAGTCAATTAGAAGCTGAAAAAGAAGATGACTATATAGAAGCATATAACTACTACTTCTCAATGATAATGGGACCTTTCAAACCTTTTGTATTAAAGGCATTAGATAAGATAAAAGATTTATCAATTAAATTTATTTGCCCTGGTCATGGTATGGTTTTAGATGGTGCTAACATTGAAAAATACATGGAATTATATAGAGAATGGAGTCAACCAGTTAAAAGAGAAACTCCTAGCATAGTTATTCCATATGTAAGTGCTTATGGCTACACTGCTGAACTAGCTGAAAAAGTTAAAGAAGGTATTGAATCTTTAGAGGAAAATGTTGATGTATTAATGTATGACTTAGTTTATGCCGATATAAATGAAGTTATTGCTGAAATTAATAAATGTAGTGGATTATTAATAGGTTCACCTACTTTATTAGCTGATACACTTCCTCCAATTTGGACTATACTTGGATCATTAAATCCTGTAATTCATAGAGGATTACATGCAAGCTGCTTTGGTTCATATGGATGGAGCGGAGATGCACTTAAAAATATTGAACAAAGATTTAATCAACTTAAATTCACAATTCCAGTTGCACCACTTGGAGTTATGTTTAAGCCAAGCGAAGATGAATTAGAAAAAGCATTTGCTTTTGGACATGACTTTGCTAAAGAAACTTTACAATGTGTAAATGGCGGACAATGCAATATTCAAGCACAATAAATTAATGAAAGGGAATTCAACTTAGAATTCCCTTTCATTTTAAATTTTAATCAAATTATTTATCATTGTGTTATAATTTATGTGCTTAAAAATTTACTAAATAAGAGGAATGATACTTGCAATGAAAGAACTAAAGATTTATTTCACCTCTGATCTTCATGGATATGTTTATCCAACAGACTATACTCAAAGATCAGAAAAAAATATTGGATTACTAAATATTATTAATGAGTTTAATAAAGATGGTAACACATTAATAATTGATGCTGGAGATACTATACAAGGATCACCATTTACTAATTATTTAAGTAGCTCTCAGTTTGATTTACATCCAATTGCTGCTATTATGAATGCTGGTGGATATGATTTTATTACCCTTGGTAATCATGATTTTAATTATGGCAGAGAATACTTAAAAAAATATTTAAATAACTTAAACGCCACATGTCTTTGTGCTAATGTTACAGATACAACTGGGGAACTTCCAATAGTACCTTACAAAATTAAAACTATGGAAAATGGATTAAAAATAGGTTTACTTGGATTTACTACTGACTTTATTAATAGATGGGAACGTCCTGAAAATATAGAAAATATATCTATAACAGATACTTTTGATGCAGTAAAAAAATATTATGATATTGTAAAGAAACAATGTGATTTAATCATAGGTATTTATCATGGTGGATTTGAAAACGACTTAGAATCACATAAGCAATTAAGTACTACTACTGAAAATATTGCTTATAAAATATGTAAAGAGTTTGATTTTGATATTCTTCTTACTGGACATCAACATATGTCTATAGCAAATATGAATATTCATGGTACCCATATAGCTCAAACTCCTCATAACGGAAGCAAATTCTTAGAATTAAACCTTACTATAAATGATGATAACTCAATTAATATAAAGTCAGCTTTAAAAGATATATCAATTAATCCAAACAAAGAAATGTATGATAAATTCTTGCCTCTTGAAAATAAAGTTCAACACTGGCTAGATACACCTGTAGGCTTCTTAGATAGCGAGCTTCAGCCTACGTCACATTTAGATATGGCTTTAAATGGTTCAAATTTAGCTAACTTTATAAATCAAGTTCAACTTGAAACTAGTAAAGCAGATATATCATGCACTTCTTTTGCAAATGTAATAAAAGGCTTCAATAAAAATGTTACTGTAAGAGATATTTTATCAACTTATCCATATCCAAATACATTAGCTGTTATTGAAGTTAATAGAGAAATATTAAAATTAGCTTTAGAAAGATGTGCTAGTTACTTTGATAATGATAATGGTAAAATATCAATATCTGAAAATTTCTTAAAACCTAAAGTAGAGCACTATAATTATGACTACTTTGCAAATATAAACTATACTTTTGATTTAAATAAGGAAGTTGGTAATAGAGTTGTTTCAATTAAATATAAAAATGAAGAATTATCAAACGATGAAACTTTAACACTAGTTATGAATAATTATAGATCTAGTGGTGCTGGTGGATATGAATTCTATGAAAACTGCAAAGTTATTAAAGAAATATTAGTTGAAATGCCTGAAATAATTATAAATTACTTTAAAAACAATCCTAAAGTAGTTGTAGATACAGCTAGATACTATACTACTTTAATATAATAAAAAATCATATTTTAAGCTACGTCTTTTTTCTCAAAATGACGTAGCTTTTATTTATTACAATTAATCTATATTTCACATACAATCTTAAAATCTTTTATTAATTAAATGATTCATTTTTCCCCTCCATATTTACTGAAATATTATATTAAAATTAAATAACTGAACTAATAAGCTTTTTAGTAAACATTTGACTTGGATTTAAAATCACCTCATTTGGAATACCTTCTTCAATAATTTTTCCCTTATCCATAACTAATACATAATCACAAAACTGTTGTACTAATGCTATATCATGACAAATAAATAGTATTGCCATATTTCTATTTCTTTGTATATTTTTTAATAAATTCATAATTTTATATTGAACTGTTACATCCAATGCACTAGTTGCTTCATCACAAATAAGTAATTGTGGATCACTGGCTAAAGCCCTTGCTATTGCAGCTCTTTGACATTGACCTCCACTTACCTCCTTAGGATATCTATCTGCTAAATCATATGATAACTGGCATTCTTCAAAAAGCTTTTTTAATTTAACTTCTTTTTCTTCTGAAGTTAATATTTTTTTCATAGCTTCTTTAATGGATTTTCCTAATTTAATTCTTGGATTAAATGATTCTGTAGGCATTTGAAATACCATCTGGATTTTCCCTTGAATTTCTTTAAGTCTAATTTTATTTTGAGGACTTAACTTATTTCCACTTAGTATAATTTCCCCTTCATCAAAATTAAGCAATCCTAAGATAACTCTAACTGTTGTGCTTTTCCCACAACCACTTTCTCCAACAATTCCAACGCACTGCCCTTTCTTAACAGTAAAGCTAACATCATTTATTACAGTATTACTTTCACCATCTTTTAAAAATGTTTTTTTTATAGATGAAACCTTCAATATTTCTTGCAATAATAATCACCTCCACTAAACTACCTTTTTCCTTAATTTTGGCATTGCATTAATTAATTCTTTAGTATACGTCATTGTAGGATAGTTAAATATATTTTCTGTTAAATTCTGTTCCACACATTTTCCATCTTTCATTACTAATGCTTTGTCGGTCATTAAGGAAATTACCCCCATATTATGACTTACAATTATTATTGTAGTTCCAAATTTTTTTCTTAAATTCATAAGTTCACCTATAACTTTACATTGAACTGTTACATCTAATGCACTAGTAGGTTCATCAGCTAATATTATTTTAGGATTACATGCCATAGCCATCATTATTCCTGCCCTTTGATTCATACCACCTGATAATTCAAAAGGATAACTCTTAAGAAACTTTTTCGGATCTTTAATATTAAGTTCTCTTAATATTTCTTCTCCCCTTGCTAGTGCTTCCTTTTTAGTAATTTTCATATTAGCTTTCATTAAATCATATAATTGATTTCCTATTGTTCTAATTGGACAGAAAGATGATTTACAATCTTGAAATATCATCCCTATAGCCTTACCTCTAATTTTCATCAATTCTCTTTTATTTAAATTAGTAATATCTTTTCCTTCATATAGTATATTTCCTTCTATAATTTGGCCTCCCTCTCCTAGAATACCTATTATAGATTTTATAAGTGTACTTTTTCCACTTCCTGATTCTCCTACTATTCCAATGATTTCTCCCTCTTGCACAGTGATAGAAATATCATTAACTACAATCTTATCATCATATTTTATAGATATATTTTTTAACTCAAGTAAAGGCTTGCTCATATGTCCCCCTATTTATTCTACTGAAAGTTCTGATGTAATCTCATAATAATCTGAAGGATGAGCTTCAAATCCAGAAATGTTTGATTTCATTACAAACGACATTTTTAAATGTGAAGCAAAAATAAATGAACAATCATCTAAAATAATTTGTTGCATTTTTGTTGCTAATTTTGCTCTTTCCTCAGTATCAAATGTATTACTCATTTCAATATATAAATTTTCTAATTCTTCACTGTAATATTTTCCACGATTCTTAGCTGATTCTTTTAAAGCATGTGTTGTAAAGAAATATGCTGGATCTCCTGTAGGTGCTGTAACAAAGGCACTGGCATAAATATCCCATTCTCCACTCTTTAAAAAGTCTGAATGATTTGCTGTTGAATTAACTTGTACATCAATTCCTATTTCCTTTAAAGTTGATTGTACTGATTCAGCAAGAAGTGGTAATTCTTGTCTACCAGGATATGTTAACCATCTTATAGTTAAATTTTCTCCATTTTTATCTACATATCCATCTCCATTTGTATCTTCCCAACCTGATTCACCTAATAATTTCTTTGCTTCATCAAGATTGTATTCTGGAGCTATTACAGTTTTATCACCAAATGTAAAGTTCTCTGGAAATGGTCCTACTGCTGGGCTTCCATTACCATTTAATAATACAGTTGTAAATCCTTCTTTATCTATAGCTGATGCTATTGCCTTACGAACATTAATATCTTTAAGATTTTCATTATCATAATTTATAGCTCCAAAAAACGTACGTGATGTATTTGTTGAGCTTATCTTATAATCATCATTATTTTCAAACAATTGTAAACTTGCATATGGTAAACCTTGTGTTGCATCTATTTCACCACTTTGAAGTGCCATAGTAAGGGTATCTCCATCTGTAATTGTCTTAACTATTACACGGTCAGTTTTTACTTTACCACCCCAATAATTATCATTTTTCACCAATTCAATTTCTGAATCTGATATTTTCTCTGCTATAAATGGTCCTGTTCCAGCTACATTTCTATCCTCAGTAACTCCATATTCCATATCTATTATTGCTCCATACGGATCACTTAAATAATTTAATAAGTCTACAACCTTTTTGTTGCAAGTTATTGTAATACTTTGACCATCAGCTTCTATTTTAGATATATCTAAGTCACCAGGTGCTCTATCATGAACAGCAATAAGATTTTCTAAACATTCCTTAACTGACTCTCCATCCATTTTTCTTCCACTACTAAAATAAACATCATCTCTTAAATTTATCTTCATAGTATTATCATCAATTTTTTCATATCCAGTTGCAAGCCATGGCTCTAATTCCATACTTTCATTAAATTTAAATAATGTTTCTCCAACACCATATCTTACAGTTGACCACCCTGAATAATTATCATGAGGATTTAATCCTGCATTCCCCATTTCTGGACCATAGGCTGTTGTTCCATAAGTAAATACCTTTTCATTTACTTTATCAATATTAGCTTTTTCTGAATTATTTCCACATCCAGTTAACATAGATGCAAATATACAACCTGCCATTAATAAAGTTATTAATTTATTTTTTCTCATTTAATCTTCTCCCTTTTATTTCAAATTTATATTGTAAATTTATTTAGTATCAAAATAATCTCTAATTGTATCACCTAATAAATTAAAGCACATTATAGTAATAAAAATAGCTATTCCAGGTGCTAAAATCATCCATGGAGATGTTTGAATCATACTTCTACCATCATTCATCATACTTCCCCATTCTGCAGCTGGAGCTACAGCTCCTAATCCTAAAAAAGAAAGCGCTGCCAATTCCATCATCATTGTTCCAATATCTACTGCTGCCATTACAATTATTGTCCCTATACTATTAGGTAAAATATGTTTAATTATTATTTTTCCATTACTTAATCCATTAAGCCTTGCTGCATCAACAAATGGCTGATTTTTTAAACTCATTGCTTGAGTTCTTGCTATTCTTGCATACTTAGGCCAACTAATTGCAGCTAATGCAATTACTGCATTTTGCATTCCACCACCAAGAACTGCTGCTACTGCAATGGCAAATACCATTCCTGGAAAAGCTAAAAACATATCAGCTATTCTCATAAATACGACATCTCTAATTCCGCCATATATACCACAATATAGTCCTATTGTAGTTCCTACTATAGTAATTATTAATATCAATGCAATAGTAGAAAAAATACTACTTTTTCCTCCAACTAGCACCCTTGAAAATACATCTCTTCCGTATCTATCCGTTCCAAAAAAATGTGCTAAAGATGGAGATTGGAGTGCCTTATTTAAATCTTGAGCATATGGATCATATGGAACTATATACTCTGAAATTAAGGCTATTACACATATAATTGCACATATACTAGCAAAAATAATTAGTTTCATATTAGTTTTCCTCTTTTTATTCATACTAACATTTCTATTCCTTTCCTAATCTGATACGAGGATCTAAATAATGATGTACTATATCAGATATAATATTTATTGCAACATATATAAATGCCATCCAAATAACGTATGCTTGAATCATAGGATAGTCATACATATTAATAGAATCAATTGCTAACTTTCCTACTCCATCCCACATAAAAATGGTTTCAACTATGGCTGTTCCACCAAGAAGAGAGGCAATAGATAATGTTAATAATGTAATAATGGTCATTATTGAACATCTAAATACACTTTTAAATAAAACAGTTTTATATCCTATTCCTCTGGCATAAGCTGCAATAACATAATCTTTATTTAACTCCTCTAATACTACAGCTCTTACTTGCCTAGTATATTTACATATCATTGCTATAGAAAGAGTTAATGTTGGCATAATTAAATTTTTTAAATTAGTACTACCTGCAGAAGCTATAATAGGTAACCATTTTAACTTTACAGAAAATAATAGAATTAATAATAACGCTAAGAAAAATCCTGGAAGTGAATTTCCTATAAAACTTAAAACTCTTATAATATAATCTATAAATTTATTTTGAAAGACTGCTGCAATAATGCCCAATGGAATAGATATTATTACAGTTAATAATATAGATGATGCCATCAAAAGAAATGTATTAGGTAATTTTGATATTATAGTACTAAATACATCCTTACCTGAAACGTAAGAATTCCCCATATCCCCTTTAAAAATTCCTAATAGCCACTGTCCATACTGAACTAAAAATGGCTTATCTAATCCTAGTTCATTTCTCATACTCTCTTCCACCTCTTGTGAAACTACACTCCCTGTATTCTCCAATAGTTTATCTACAGTATCTACAGCTGTTGTATTCATCATTGCAAAAGTAATAAATGTTATTCCAAATAAAATTGGTATAAGCTGTAGAAACCTTTTTCCTATATACTTTATCACTGCTTTTCTATCCTTTCTTTTATAAATCCTCAAATTAATATTCTTATTAGCAATATGCTAATCCTTTACAACTTTTCTTAATAAAGTATATCAATGGTAATTATATCTAACAACCCTCCCCCTAGGGTAATTTTTTGCTTTTTTTAAAACAAATAAAACTATTACTGGTGAAAAACCAGTAATAGTTTTATTTAATAAATTTAATTATGGCTTTATTTAAATCTTCTATAGCTTTTTCTTCTCCTGATTTCACAGCAATAACTATGCAATCCTCAATATATTCTTGTAAAATAAGTTTTCCTGTATTATTTAAAGCTGAAATTACTGCCGCTAATTGAATTAATGTCTCGTTAGCTTCCCTCTCATCTTGAACCATTCTTTTTACGCATTCTAAATGTCCTATTGCACGTGATAATCTATTTACAATAGCTTTAGTATTTTTATGTGTATGTTTATGAGTATGACTTTTATTTTCTTCATGAACATGAGTATATATCTGTCCATCTTTTCCTATATGTATATGTTCATTAATATTATTTTCTGCCATAATGCTCCCCTTGTATAAAAAAATATATTAGATATAAATCCCAGTAATATAATTATATACTATTAAACCCGTTTTTTATTAATAAAATTATTTTTTATTTTCATTATAAATATTTATCTGTTAATTCAAATAGTAAAAATGCACCTCTATCGCTTTAATCAATCAAAAAAAACTAAAAGATTATTCATCTATAAGATGAACTCTTTTAGTTTTTTATTAAATATTATTTATCCTCTAGTAAGCTTAGTTCTAATTTTAGTTGATAAAATTTCTACCACTAATACTAAAACTATTAATCCACAAAGAATAGCTCCAACTTTTTCCCAGTTAAATGCATTCATTGCAAATATTAATGGTGCACCTATACCACCAGCGCCAACTAAACCTAATACTGATGCATCTTTTATATTAATTTCAAATCTATATATTGCAGTTGATATGAAATTAGTAAATAATTGAGGAAGTATACCATATCTTATTTTTTCAAAAGTATTACATCCTGCAGCATCTAAAGATTCTAATATCTTAGTATCTAAATCTTCTATTGCTTCAATAAATAACTTGGCTATCATACCAATTGATATTACCGAAACTGTAAGAACACCTGCAAATGCACCTGGACCTGTTACACGTATGAACATTAATCCATAAACAAAGGCTGGGAATGTTCTAAGACCTGCTATAATAAATAACCCTATAGAACTTACCCATTTAGGCATTAAATTACTTGCTGATACAAAAGCAAGTGGTATTGCTAATATTGTTCCTATTAAAGTCCCAATTAATGCAATACAAACAGTTTCTAATAATAATGCTGGAACTCCAGCTTTAAAATCAAATAGCATTTCCATATCAGGATGTATTATTCCTGCTATTACATTTTTAGCAATATCTATACCACTTTCTTTTACGCCACTGAAGTTAATACCTATAGATGCCCATCCTAATATTACTAAAACAAATAATACAGATATTCTTTATCTCCGTCCAGATGCAGCACAGTGCCGGGCAGTTCAAATACTTCCAGCTGATTGCACTCGTTCTTTTTGTAATTGATTTTTAACTGTTAATTCCATATTACCCTAACCTCTCTCTTATATATTTACTTATATTTTCTATAATTACAACTGTGATGAATAACATAAGGAGGATCATTCCAACCTTATCATATTCTCTCCAACCAATCTTTTCATTTAATATAAGACCTATTCCTCCAGCCCCTACATATCCTAAGATTGCAGCTGCTCTAACATTAATCTCTAAACTATAAAGACAAATTGATAAATATGATGGCATTATTTGTGGCATTATTGCTCCAACAAAAGCTTTTACTCTTGTTGCTCCAACTGCTTCCATAGCCTCAAAAGGTCCCATATCAACTGTCTCAATTCTTTCATATAGCATTTTTGTAACTATACCAAAAGTAAAGATAGATATTGCCACTGTTCCAGCAAAAGTACCTAATCCAAATATATAAGTTGCTATTAACGCAATTATTAATGTTGGTAATGTTCTTGTAATACTCATTATAACTCTAACTAAATTTAATACTATTTTAGATTTATTAATATTAACTGAACATAACATTGCAAAAGGAATTGCAACAAAGCTACCAATCATAGATCCTAAAATAGAAATTTTTATTGTTTCTATAAGTGGAGAAACAACCGCCTTTGCATAACCAAAATCTGGATGGAACATATCTTTTAATATAACAAAGAATTGATTCCCTCTCTTAATTATTGTTTCAAAATTAAAACCAGTTACATTGGCAGAAACTATTATTGCTAAAACTAATCCTAATATCACAAAAGGTGCAATTGGAGTTGGTGGTTGAATTTCTCTACCATCACTTAAAATAATCTTTTTTGGCTTAAAAATATTTTTTATTTTATCTAACATAATTAAGCCCCCATTACTTCATCAGCAGCTAATTCACGACCATATATTTGTTTTAATACTTCATTAGTTACATCTTTAGCTGCTCCGTCGTATACTATTTCTCCTGCTTTTATTCCAATAACTCTATCAGCATATTTTAATGCTAAATCAACGTGGTGAATATTAATTAATACAGACATATTTAATTCTTTATTAATCTTCTTAAAGTCATCCATAACTTGAGTTGCAGTTATTGGGTCAAGAGCTGCAACTGGCTCATCTGCAAGTATTATTTCTGGTTTTTGTGCTAATGTTCTAGCTAAAGCAACTCTTTGTTGTTGCCCACCTGAAAGTTGATCTGCTCTAACATACGCCTTATCTAATATACCTACTTTATCTAAAGCTTCTAATGCTATGATTTTATCTTCTTTAGAATATAATCCTATAATTGATTTCCATAATGGCATATCTGGAACTCTTGAAGTTAATACATTGTTTATTACAGTAGTTCTAGTTACTAAGTTAAATGATTGGAATACCATTCCTACTTTACGTCTAAATGTTCTTAAATCTTTACCTTTTAAGTTTTTTATCTCTTGTCCATTTACAATTAATGAACCTTCACTAATGTCATGCATTCTGTTAATTGTTCTTAATAATGTAGATTTACCTGCTCCTGATAAACCTATTATTGCTACAAACTCACCTTGATTTATTTCAAGTGATACATTTTTTAGTGCATGTAATCCATTGGGATAAACCTTATTTACTTTATCAAATTTAATCACGAGTGTCCCTCACATTCTAATATTATGTATTTTATGAATATATTGTATATTCTGCCCTTATATAAAAAATGAGTCCATGTTAAACATAAACTCATTTTTATATCTTTAATTACTACTGCATAGACTTAATTAATTCTTGTGCATCTCTTTCACCATCATAGTTAGCATCATCAGCTATTTCATAACCTTTGTGGCTGTAAATAGAGATGATCTTTTGTCCTTCTTCAGTATTACCTATGTTAATGAACGCTTTTTGAATAGCTTCTTTTAATTCTGGTGTCATTGAAGGATCTTTAGTTACTGATATTGTATCATTGTATATACCTTCAGTTACACCAATAACATTTGTTTCATCCCATATAGAATTTGTTCTTCCAAACTCTGAAGTCCATTGGTCAGCATAATCTAAACGAGCATCAGCATATGTTACCATTATATCAATTTGACCACTTGCTAATTGAGATAATGCTGTAGCATAGTTATCTAAAGCTACTTTACTTTGAAGGTCAGTTATTGATATTCCAAAGTTATCTTGTAATAAAAGGCTTGGATAAATATATCCTGCTGGTGAAGTTGTATTTGATGAAACTCCCCATGTAGCACTTTGAATATCTTCTAATGTTAACTCTTCACCATTATTAACTTTAGCTGCTAATTCTTGTCCTTTTTTACTTGGACCAGCTATTATTAATGATCTGTAGTAAGTAACTTTTTCGTCTGTATTTTCTGTTGGAGCTGTGTTCCAATCAGCAGCATATTCTGAATCATGACTTAATCCAAATCTTGTAGCTGTTAACGCAACATCTACTCCATCATCGTATAAAACATAAGTTCCACCAGGTATAAATCCAACTTGAGCTGTTCCTGAAGCTAAAGCTTCTCCAACTGCTTCAAAGCTTGTACCAACTTCAACTCTTACTTTTTCAAAATCAAATCCTAATGATGATAATTCATTCTTTAACATTTCTGCTAAAGGAGCTGTAGCACTTTGAATTTCTTCTGGATTTCTTGATGGAACAAAGTATACAACTAATTCATCATTAGTAGCTTTACTTGAACCACATCCAACAAACATTGACATACTTAGTACAAAAACTGAAAGTAATGCTAATATTTTTTTCATTTTTTCCCCTCCATCTTTTGTGATTTATTTTTTCTTTAGAATTATATCATCTTTTTCGATATTTTTATACTATTTTTTACACTTTATATTTTCTTATGCTTTTAATAGTATATTGCATAAATATAATAGTATATTACATAAACGTAATATACCCCAAAAATAAATTTGTAATATTATTTATTTTTCAGGGTATATATTTTCACTTAATATTAAATAATGGTCATTTCTCTAATTTTGCCTTGTACATAAATATATTATTAATATTTTTTACTTTAAGCTACCGGAACGTATTATGGAAATTAACAGCCATAAACCTAAAATAGCTGATACTATATATCCAACTACACCAATTATGGATATACCATGAATTTTAGGTCCAGGATTTGAGTTTATTATTATGGAGGAACCTACAATCATCCCTGCTATTATAAGAGAAAAAGATAATCTATTAATCATCTTGTTAAATTCATCCATATACTTGTTATTATCTATTTTTAAATTTACTTTTGCCCTACCTTTAGTAAGAGTATTAGTTAGCTCTACTAGTTTTTCTGGTATCTTTGAAACCTTATAACCCTTAATAAATAAATCTTCCTTACTAATATTATTAAATAAATATTTTTTACTATTATCTTTTACATAAGAAATAACTAGTGAAATAATGTTAACATCTGGTGATAGTTCTGCTATTATGCCTTCTAAAATTATCATACACCTAATTAGCATAGTAAACTCACTGGGAAGCCTTAAATTATTTTTCTTTGCAACATCCATAACTTCTTCTAATATTATTGATAGTTTTATATTCTTAATAGAAATAGTAAAATATTTATTATATAAATATTCAACGTCTTCATATAATTGTTCTCTCTTTACAGTTCCTGTCTGTATTCCAACATATAAAATAAAATCTACAACTATATCAATATCTTCAATAACTAAGCCAATAATTACATTATTTAATCTAGAAATAAACTCATTTGATAATTCTCCTATCATTCCAAAATCTATAAAGCATATCTTTCCATTGTTTATTAATATATTACCTGGATGTGGATCCGCATGAAAGAATCCATCCTCCATCACTTGTTTAAAATAAGAAATTGCCAATTCCTTTGCAAGCTTATCTCTATCATATCCATATTCATCTATAGCTTTTATATCATTAATTTTAAATCCATTTATATTTTCTAAGGTTAATACTTTTTCACCACTTAATTCATCAACTATATATGGAGCATATATGTAATCACTTCCTTGGTTTAGTTTTCTAAATCTTTTAATATTATTTGCTTCTAAGATAAAATCTAACTCATTTACTGTAGATTTTCTTATTTCCATTAATGTATCCTTTATATTTACAACAGATTCCTTAAAAATATGATCATATTTCTCACTTAAACCAATAAGTATATCTAAATCTATATACATTCTTTCCTTAATATTAGGTCTTTGAATTTTAATTACCACTTCACGGCCATCTTTTAATACACCAAGATATACTTGTGCTATAGATGCAGATGCAATTGGGTCCTTATTTATATAAAGAAAACTATCTATTAATTCCTTTGAAAATTCATCTCTAAAAATTTCTTCAAATTCTGAAAATTCCTCAATTGCTGCTCTATCCTGTAATTTAGATAATTCTTTAATATACTCTTCTCCTATTAAATCAGCTCTAGTACTTAATATCTGACCTATTTTAATAAAAGTAGGTCCAAGCTCCTCAAAAGCTTTCCTTAGGTTGGCAGGAGATTTTTTATCTTTTTTATTTTTCTTATCTACAATATAGCTTAATCCATATTTAGTAAAAATCCTTACTATTTCTTTAACTCTTTCTCCAGAAGTGTAAACCATAAAAAACCTCCCCTATAAATTTACTTTATGCGTTTTATCTCCTCTTCTAGTTCAACTACCCTTTCTTTTAATAAATCAAATTCAGTTCTTGATATGAAATTATATTCTGCAATTATTTTAAGTACTTCTTCCTTTGTAAGATATTTTTTATTATTATCATTTATAATAGAAGCCTTTTCCTTCATAGTTTTTCTTAATTCATCACCTATCTGCTTCCCTTCTTCTAATGTAAGCTTTCCCTTCTTTACCATATCATTTATTATTTCCATGGACTTTTCATAAGTTATTGATGCTGCTCCTATTCCAAGTAAAAATATTTTCTTAAATTCTTCCATCATAAATAAAACCACCTTTTAATTTTTTAACTTTTTTATATTTATTCCCTTTAATAAATTTATTAATACAATAAAAATCCAGAACATCAAAATCTCACTTTTTTCTTCTGATGTCCTGGATTATTAAGGTTACTATTTTTCTTTTATTATATATTATTATTTTAACATATTTTTATTCACTTATATGATTAAGTAAATATGGTTTTTTTATATTTTTTCTTACAAGAGCTACTAATTTAAATAACTAATGAAAATAGTAGCTAATCCTAAAAAGAAGAAAAATCCTAAAACATCAGTTACTGTGGTAACAAATACAGCAGATGCTAATGCTGGATCTACATTTACTTTTTTTAATATTACTGGAACTATAAAGCCAGCTATTGTGGCAACCACCATATTTAAAATCATTGCTGTACCTATAACTATACCAAACATAAAGTTTCTTTCCCATAGATAACCTATTACTGCAATGGCAGCACCTATGGCGATTCCTGTTGTAAACCCTACTAAAATCTCTTTTTTTAATATTCTTTTAGCATTTTCACCTGTAAGCTCACCTAAAGCTATACCTCTTACTATGATTGTTAATGTCTGTGTTCCTGCATTTCCTCCCATACCAGTAACTATAGGCATAAATGTTGCAAGTGTTACTACTTGTGAAATAGTTCCTTCAAAAATACCTACTACCGCTGAAGCTAAAAGTGCTGTAAGCAAATTTACCATCAGCCATGGAAGCCTACTTTTTATTGATTCTCTTAAGGTTCCATCAACTTTTTCTTCTTCATCTATTCCTCCTAGACGATGAATATCCTCAGTGGATTCATCTTTTATTACTTCCATGATATCATCAGCAGTTACTATCCCTAAAAGCTTTTCCTTTTCATCAACTACTGGCATTGATATAAAACCATACTTTTCAAAGGCATTGGCTACTTCCTCCTGATCCATATCATATCTTAAGGCTATAACATTAGTATTGGTTATTTCTGAAATTTTCATATCAAAATCAGTACATACTATATCTCTTAGTGATACTACACCTCTTAAAATCCTCTTCTTATCCACTACGTATAGATAATATATACTTTCAGCATCTGGTGCTTCCTTTTGAAGATATTTTAAAGTTTCCCTAATAGATTTATTTTCATCTATAGAAATAAATTCTGTAGCCATTATACCACCAGCTGTTTCTGGTTCGTAAGCTAATAACCTTTGGACATCTTTTCTATCTTCCGCATTTATTTTCTCTAAAACGGCTTCAGATTCTTTATCATCTAGCACTCCTATTACATCTGTTATTTCATCACGCAGAACAAACATCACGATACGGCCGTTTTGATTACGGCCGTCTTCCATAGATTCATAACGCATATGCCAGCCAGGTGCCGTTACAATATATTTGTTTCCATGACGCTCATAGGGACGATCATAACCGGCCAGATTAATTTCAACAAATCTAAAACCATATGATGTAGATCGCGCAATAATATCTTTTTCATTAAATGGCTTTTTCCCAAAATGAAGAAATTTAAAACATTTATCATCAGCAATTTCAAATACGAGAAACAAGCCATTTTCAACAATTTCAATGCGTTCCATTTTTTCCTCCCTGCTGTTTTTTATCAGCTGATTGTTAACAAATCAGAACTCTCCTTTTGCTGCAGATTCGCGGACAGGCTCGCATGTCAGATCAACACCAAGGCGCTTAAGTGTCTTACTGTCTACATCGGAAAGCATAACAGAAGTATGCATCTGGCATCCAGACAGCTTTGGCATCTGCTCCATTGCGAGTTTTGCAGTCGGATCTGATGCAGCAGTTACAGAAAGTGCAACTAATACTTCATCGGTGTGAAGACGTGGATTCTTTGCACCAAGATAGCCTGTCTTTAATTTCTGAATTGGTTCAATAACTTCTGGAGAGATCAGATTTCTGTCGTGATCAATCTGTGCTAACTGCTTTAAAGCATTTAAAAGAAGTGCGGCAGAGGCACCAAGAAGATTACTTGTTTTAGAGGTAACGATTGTTCCATCTGGAAGCTCCATTGCAGCAGTAGGAACACCAAGCTTGTTTGCGCGGTCCATGGCAGCTACTGTTACCTTGCGGTCAGCTGGTGTAATTTTTGCCTGCTTCATCAAAAGCTCAATCTTGTACAGCTCATTTTCGCCGCCATCCTCTTTTGCAATCTTATTCATGGCTGTGTAATAACGGCGAATAATTTCCATTCTGGATGCTTCACAGCATACCTCATCGTCGATAATACAATTTCCCGCCATGTTGACACCCATATCAGTTGGAGACTTGTAATAGTGATTTTCTCCATAAATGCGCTCGAAGATAGCATTTAAAACAGGGAAAATCTCAATATCACGGTTATAATTTACAGTTGTAACACCATATGCCTCTAAATGGAATGGGTCGATCATGTTAACATCATTCAGATCGGCTGTAGCAGCTTCATAAGCCAGATTTACAGGGTGCTTTAGAGGAATATTCCAGATCGGGAATGTCTCAAACTTAGCATAGCCGGCACGTACTCCGCGTAAATTTTCGTGGTAAAGCTGAGAAAGACATGTTGCCATCTTACCGCTTCCCGGTCCTGGTGCAGTGACAACAACTAGCGGTCTTGTTGTGCGGACATATTCGTTTTTACCAAAACCATCAGGGCTTACAATAAGAGAAACATTTGATGGATAGCCATCAATAAGGTAATGACGGTATACATCAATACCCTTCTTTTCAAGACGCTTCTGGAACTGAACAGCACCTGACTGGCCTGCGAACTGTGTTATCACAACACTTCCAACATACAGACCCTTTTTTTCATATTCTGATATAAGGCGAAGTACATCAACATCATAAGTAATTCCAAGATCCCCGCGGACTTTGTTCTTCTCTATATCTGCTGCACTGATCACGATCACGATCTCTGCCACATCCGCAAGCTGCATAAGCATCTGGAGTTTGCTGTCCGGTGCAAATCCCGGCAAGACTCTGGATGCGTGGTAATCGTCAAATAATTTTCCGCCAAATTCCAGATAAAGTTTGTCTCCGAACTGACTGATACGTTCCTTGATGTGCTCAGACTGAATTTTTAAGTACTTGTCATTATCAAATCCTATTCTCATCCCTGTTATCCCCTTATTTATTTTCATTCACTTTTTTATTTACAAACATAGAGAATATTATACAATAAAACCGGCACAAAATATACTCGAAATTTTCAATTTCCATCACAAATTTTAACGTACCATTTGAAAATTATTTTTGCAGATTTCATAAATAAAGCTGACCCTTTCCGGATCAGCCTTATCATTAAATTCCCAATAACTGCTTTTTCTTCGCTGCAAATTCTTCTTCTGTGATGACTCCTGCATCCAAAAGACCTTTGTACTTCTGCAGCTGTTCGATCGTATCGCTCTCAGAAGATTGCTTCTGCTCTTCCAAAGATCCGGTCTCCTGCTTTGCATCCTGTTTTTTTTCTCCCGCTGTCATCTCTTTGACATTCGGATTCATCAGGTGTGCCAGATTGAGCGCCAGCGTGTGCAGACTCTCTGTTTTATCCTCATAGCAGCTCAAAAACGCCTCGACACTTGGACTGTCACTGTCAAAGGAAACTCCTGTCCAATCCCACATAATATTATCCCAGTAAGGATGGTCAAACGTCAGCTCCACATGGAAGGTATCTGCCGGAGAAGCCACGTCAAAAGATGGTCTTGGATGATACTCATGATAATGGTTATCATCTTTGTCATTTTCCTCATGCATCCGCTCCAGCCGCTCAAACATCTCATATTCCCTCATCTGCATCTGAAACTGTGCGATCTGCGGCTCCAGCTGCTTTACTTTTTCCGGAACTTTACTGTCGTAATGCTTTAATTCCTGATGATTTCCCTCAAATAAAACCCGGCTGTCCTCTAAAATACGGAAAGACTTTAAATTGTCCGCCTGAAATGCGAGCGAATCTTTGTCACAGTTCACACGGAAAAGTCCATGGAAAATATCTAATACCAGATCTCCACCAAACAGTCCAAAATTAAACGAATAGTTTTCCTCGAACTGATCTCTCAATGCCTGATTATCTTCGTAAAACTGGATGTACTGCTTAAAATCATCGATGGTCATCCGATCTGTCCTGCCTTTTGGCAGATAGATTTTTTTATCGCATTCCTTACAGATCGGTGTGTCCTGTATTTTTGTTGCAAGCAGCCGCGGTGTCGGATTCCCGCAGACCGGACATAATTTTTTATTATTACTGAATAATCCCATATTAATCCCCTTTCTGTGACAGATATTCTCTTTTATGAAAGCCAAGAATACCTGCAATTACATTTGTAGGAAACATACCAAGCGCACTGTTTAACTTTGTCACTGAATCGTTGTAGATCAAACGGCTGGTATATACCATGCGCCCATAACATTCCACCGCATCCATACATTTGGTATAGTTTTTATCTGCGCAGAGCAGTGGATTGCGTTCTGCTGCCAGACGGATGCTTTTTACGGTTTCCTCTATCACCTGCTCCTGCTCTGATACCTCCTCAGGTGCGGAGCGAGCAGTGATCACACTTCGTCTGGCTGCTGCACGCTCCATCAGCGGCTGTATGTCATCTGCTGCATATCCTTTCATAAGATCAAGCACTGCAAATAGTGCATCAAAACGTGAGGAAATCTGCACTCCGATCTGATTCATGGCATTTTGGATATTTCCGTCCATCACCGCAAACTTCCGCTGCACGGAGATGATCCAGAGAACAAGTAAAAGCAGGATCAAACCAATAATGACCAAGATTTCCATACCTAACATTTTTTCTTCTTAATCCTCCCTTCTTTTGTGTGCTTATTTTGGCTTTCTCCTTTGTCTGAATCTACAATACACGATTTTCCCCAAAAAATGGACGCACTGTCATGAATCGACCGTAAAATGTATTGAATCGACCATATTTTTTCACTACGTCTGTATTTTATGCTTTACAAGACAGCCGAAGGATATTTACCTAAACAACCCAATAATCGTTAGACACTATCCTCTGGAAGAAAATATAAACTATTGTTTTGTCGGCATCAGAAGAACCGGCAAATCCTACATGATGTATCAGCAAAATGCTCAGCAGCGAAATTGCTTCTACACTGGGCGGCCGTTTTGTCATCATGAATATATATCCTTATTCCTTCTCTGAGTATCTGACTGCAAATGGAAAAGAAAAGAATTATCTGGATACTATCAGCACAAGTGATAATGCTCATGTGCGGTAAAGTAACACACAAGAATTTGATAGACAACCGCCCATTATTCCGTTACTATTCTTCAATATGGATTGAGAAAACCTCTCTGATACAGTATAATAAAGTGTCAGGGAGGTATCTCTAT
>OMGY01001460.1_pt1 | contig 21305 bp, 22 predicted proteins | sample 1674461 | NCBI WGS metagenome assembly OMGY01 (sample SAMN05578579, study PRJEB25193) | human gut metagenome | biome: Human Microbiome; feature: human-associated habitat; material: feces | host: Homo sapiens | place: USA:Birmingham
TGTAGCTTCCGGTCTGAATTCTTCCACTGACTACAACCTTCAATCCCTGACGGAAATACTTCTCAGCAAATTCTGCTGATCTTCCAAAGGCTACACAGCCAATAAAATCAGCCGTTGCTTCTCCGTCTCTCTTGAATCTTCTGTCTACAGCCAGCGTGTATCTTGCGATTGCCATTGAATTGTCACCTGCTGAATATCTTACCTCAGGATCTCTTGTTAAACGACCCATTAAAATAACTTTGTTCATATTCTTACCTCTCTTGTAAATGTATATACTTTTACGGGATCTTACAAACCTTTAATGGGCTTGGCACTTAAGAAAAATTAAGCTTCTTTCTTAACAACTAAATATCTCATTACATTGTCCATGATACGAACGTGTCTTTCAACTTCTGCAGGAAAGGTTGAATCTGCTTCGAACTGGATGAAATAGTAGACCCCATTCTCCAACTTCTGTAACTGTTCCGCCGTAACGTGCTACATAGCTTTTTGCTTTCTCTACTACGGCTTCACGAGCTTCATCCTCGATTTTTGCATTCACAACCAATGCTAATTCATATTTGCTCATGCTGTTTTACCTCCTTTTGGACTTTTGGCTTCCGGTTTCAGTACCGGAAACAAGGATAAATTATATATCACAAGACGATATTCTACCATGATTCAAAAACAATTTCAAGTATTTTCTTCACTCTTTTTCTGTAAATTTCTTGTGTTTTTTTCCACCAGTTTCCGTGCAATCATGATTTGATGACCGCACCCGGTGCATTTCAGACGGAAGTCAGCACCCACACGGAGAATTTCCCATTCGCTGCTTCCACAGGGATGTTGTTTTTTTAATTTTACAATATCCCCCACTTCATACTGATATGTCATATTTTTATTTCCCCTTTACTTTAATCTGTGAAAAAATTTGACCAATTGGTTTCTGGATCAGAAGATCTGCATTACGATCCTGTGGTGTGGCACCTTTATTGATCAGTACCAGTGCTCTTCCCCTGAAATAATCCAGCAGACCGGCGGCCGGATATACTGCGAGAGATGTGCCGCCCACGATCATCACTTCTGCCTCTGCAATGGTACGGATGGCATCCGATACTACCTCATTATCCAGTCCTTCTTCATATAAAACCACATCCGGCTTGATCACACCGCCGCACTCGCATTTTGGAACCCCCGCAGAATGCAGCATGTACGATGCATCAAAAAATCTATGACATTTCATACAATAATTTCTGTGTACCGATCCGTGAAGTTCCATCACATGTTTACTTCCTGCTGCCTGATGAAGTCCGTCAATGTTCTGTGTCACCACACCGGTAAGCTTTCCCGCCGCCTCCAGTTCCGACAGTTTTTTATGTGCCGCATTCGGCTTTGCATCCAGTGCCAGCATCTTATCCCGGTAAAAGCGGTAAAATTCTTCAGGATGCCGCATAAAAAACGTATGACTTAAAATAGTCTCCGGCGGATAATCATATTTCTGATTATACAGACCGTCCACACTCCGAAAATCCGGAATTCCACTTTCTGTAGAAACTCCGGCCCCACCAAAAAATACGATCCGGTCATGTTGATCAATAAGTTCCTGTAATTTTTCCACATCCTGTCCCATGATACATCCTCCTTATCCACATATTTCACAGGTTTCTTCCACCCATTCACATTCTTTCACTTCTGCATATCTGCTTTTATTTATATGTTCCGACCCAGCGCGCCTGTACAACAAAACGCACCGATTCATCGGAAGTACAGGTAGACAATGTTACTACATAATCATCTTTTCCAAGTCCCAGTGCCTTCATATCCACCTTCGACTGTTTTGCCATCTTCTTCACATAAGCCTCAAACTGTTCATCATGTGCACTGAACAATGTATATACATCACTGCCCACCTTTGCATACTGCATGGAAAAAATCTCATACCTGTATTTTCCGTTCGGCGTACAGATCCACAGGTATTTGCTGTCTTTGTATTTTTCACTTTCGTACATCTGTTTTAGTTTTCCGAACATTGAACCGTTTTTCATATTATGACCATAGATGATGGTATTGCAATCAGAAAAATCAGATGCATTGGTAGAATCAATAAATACAGACCCCGCAAAATTATAAGTCTTTTTAATTGTCCGGTGCAGATAATATTCATTATCTTCTCCCTGGGCAATTGGATAACTGATAGATGGAATTGCCTCCAGCTCCAGCCATCCCACTACATCGTCATTGATTGCTTTTAATGCGTCAAAATCCACTTCCGGTGGATTGACGGTAAGTTCTTCCTCCGGGATCAGATTTCCTTCCTCATCTTTCTTCTCTTCCACCACTTCCAACGGTTCACTGCTCTGCACCGTTGTTGCTTCTGCCACAGCATGATATTCATCCACTCCTTTTTTATACCCCAGATAGATATTTACCAGCTGATACATAGAGAAGCAGAATACACACAGTGCAACCAGAAACAGCAGTTTCCAGAAGATTCCCCCACCTTTTTTCTTTTTCTTAACTGTCATCTCTCACTAACTCCTTCTTTCTGTCTTCCATTCTGTTGTACCGTTTCCTGATTCATACTTTTATACAGGCATGGTTCGAAACTCATCCCTGAAAATGAATCGTGATCGGACAGATCTCGCAGTCGGTACCGACACGCATCGCCGGTCCCCAGACACCAACCCCGGAAGTTACGATACTGTGCAGGTTTCCTTTTTTCAGATAACCACAGGCATTTTCCCACATCAGTTTGACAGTCAGATTTCCCGGGAACATCTGGCCATCATGGGTATGTCCACATAACTGCATATCTGCACCCGCTCTCTCAAGCTCTTCCAGTTGTTTCGGCTGGTGTTCCAGTACAATGATCGGTTTAGCCTTATCCAGACCACTCAGAATCACTTCCGGCTCCATGCGATTTTTAGTTCCGTCACCCGGCTTTTGCGCATCTTTTCTTCCCACCAGATAAAAAGCATCATCGATCAGCATCACTTCGTCATCCAGAATCCGGATCTTTGCTTTTTTTGCAAATTCATCAAATCGTGGATCACGCATCTCTTTAGCCTGAGACGCCACAGAAAATCCACCAAGTAATCGCTCTGTCACATCATGATTGCCAAACACACCAAACGAACCATATCTGCTCTTAATTCCCGCCAGTGTCTTTGCGATCCTGTCCGGGTTCTGCACGGCTTCATATTCATTATCAAAAATATCCCCGGCAAATACCACCAGATCCGCATTCTGATCATTAATCTTTTTCACCATCCGCTGCATCTGCCCGTTTCCCACACTATAACCAAGATGCAGATCCGCAACCAGTACCACTTTCAGATTCCTGTTGTCTCCACAGTTTTTCCGGATCGTCACTTCATACGGTTTGACTTTTACGATATTAGAATGCACGATACCATAAGCACTGATTCCTCCAATCAATGCAGTCAGAAGAATTCCCACGGATACATATCCAACTTTACTAAAAAAGAAATCATGTATTTTCCCCGGTATTTTCTTCAGTACCAGCCGCAGGATATCTGCAACTGCAATAAATATCAGAATGTATGCAAAAGTTCCCAGCCAGTAATTACTGATACGCTTTACCAGTACCTGCAATTCTGAAGAAGGAAGAAGGAATGCAAATAACAGTGAGAGTGCCAACATGGAATAAATTACAATATATGGCACTGCAAACTTTCCGGAGTGAAAACGTTCGGAACACGCTGTCAACCACTTGTGCACCCGATGAAGGATATAAAGGTTTAAAGATATATAAACCGGTATAATAATCAGTAAAATCATATTGTCTCCTCTATGTCATACCGCTCCTTTTACAGATCTAGTTTCATATCTCCGTCCTTGATAAAATTATGTTTTCTCATAAACTGTGTAAATACCACTGTAAGAACTGCCGGCAGCATAAACTGTATCACAACAATCTTCAGCAATACTACAACCGGATGTTCCGTCTGTGCCATCACCTGCCAGGTCATGATCTGACCAACAAAGCCTGCAGATCCCATCCCTGAGCCTGTCGCATTGTTCGTCATATGAAACAACATTGTGGAAACCGGGCCAAGCACAGCGCTCGACAGAATCACCGGAAGCCAGATCAGTGGTTTTTTAACGATATTCGGCACCTGCAGCATGGAAGTTCCCACACCCTGTGCGATCAGACCGCCCACACCGTTTTCCCGGAAACTCGCCACTGCAAATCCTATCATATTACAGCAACATCCCACAGTAGCAGCTCCTGCTGCCAGCCCGGACAGATTCAGGATTACACCTAATGCTGCTGAACTGATCGGCAATGTCAGGATCATGCCCATAAGAACGGATACCACAATTCCCATCAAAAATGGCTGTTGCTCCGTTCCCCAGTTGATCAGACCACCGAGCCACGTCATAAAAGAAGAAATCGAAGGACCCACCAGAACACCCACGGCAGAGCCCGTACCAATAGAAAGCAACGGAACCAAAATAATGTCCAGCCTTGTTTTTCCTGCAATCAGATGACCGATTTCAATACCTACATACGCGGCAATAAAGGCGCCGAGAGGTTCTCCCGGTCCCTGGAGTGCCAGATTACCATCCACCAATAATGTTCCGGCCAGTACCTTCGAAGCATAGCCACCGATCATACCACTGGTAGCAGCTGACAGTACAACCATTGGAGATTCCTGAAACTTATACGCTACACCCACACCGATCCCGGCACAGGTTAACCCGGCTGCCATTTTCCCCACCGCATAGATCAGTGTCCCGATGGATCCTCCTGCAAGCATCCCGATCTGCTGGATGATCGTTCCGATGATCAGTGTTGCAAAAAGTCCCAGTGCCATTCCACTGAGTCCCTCCACAAAAATCCGGTTCAGACATTTCTTAATCAGATTCATACATAACCCCTTTCCTGCTCATCACTTTATTCCTGTTCTTTCCAAAGTGTAACACGGTTACTTCCATTCTTCCAGTACTATTTGACAAATCCACAGCATAAGCATATAATATAATTGATAACGCGGGATGGAGCAGTCTGGAAGCTCGTCGGGCTCATAACCCGAAGGTCGCAGGTTCAAATCCTGCTCCCGCAATTTTTTATACTCAATTTTAAATAAAATCATCACACAAACACCATCCGACACTTTTTTTCTGTGTCGGGTGGTATTTTTTTACTCGTTGCTCACGAAAAAAGAAGAGTGACCGTTTTTTAACAGCCAGCTCTTCTTTTTGTCTTTTATTCTTCTATTTTTACAGCAGATGTGCACGAATCTCGTCTGCGCTCAGCGGGGAAAGATATGCCGGAGCCACATCAAAGACCGTCTTACATCCTGTCATTCCTTCTGCTTTCATACGGCTCAGTGCCCTTGCGTAAGCAACCAGTACACTGGAAGTAAATTCCGGATTGGATTCCAGTTTCAAAGAATATTCGATCATCTGATGGGTATTTTCATTTTCACCGGTCATACCACTTCTCATAACAAATCCACCGTGAGGCATCTTGTTATGAACAGCGTCAAATTCTTCTTCAGAGATAAAGTTTACTGTGGTATCGTATTCATCAAAATAATTTTTCATAGTTTTGATAGATTCTTCAATCTGTTTTTTATCAGCACCTTCCTCGGCAACTACGAAGCACTCTCTGGTGTGTTTCTGACGTGTTGTCAGTTCCGGCTGTTTTCCGGCTCTTACCTGATCCATCGCTTCTTCCACCGGAACAGTATACTGAATACCACGTTTTACACCCGGGATTCTTCTGATTGCATCAGAGTGTCCCTGGCTTACGCCTTTACCCCAGAATGTATAGGTTTTTCCGTTTGGCAGAATGGATTCTGCATAGATACGGTTCAGAGAAAACAGACCCGGATCCCAGCCTACAGAGATCATAGCCAGATGACCATTTTCTTTTGCGGCTGCATCTACATTTGCAAAATGCTGTGGAATGTTTGCATGGGTATCAAAACTGTCGATGACATTAAAATCTTTTGCCAGTTCCGGCGTCTGTTTTGGAAGGTCTGTAGCACTTCCGCCACAGATGATCATAACATCGATCTGATCCTTCATATTCTTTGCATCTTCCATGGTATATGCTTTTGCGCCAGGTGTTTTGACAGTTACTGTTGCAGGATCTCTTCTGGTAAATACACCTGCCAGTTCCATATCTTCATTCTGACGGATCGCCATCTCAACGCCTTTTCCCAGATTGCCATAACCTGCAATACCGATTCTTATTTTTTTCATCGCTAATTCCTCCTGTACTCTCCTATCTATTTCCGGAATCTTTCTGTACCTGCTTTGTCAGAAGAGACTCCGATTATGCATATTTCCGCCTCCGTACCGGCGGTTTTCGGGGATCACGTTCTGAGACTGCACTTTGTGTTCACCACTTTACCTTTGCACAGTCATAAATCTCCTTTTGTATCCTATCACATTTTGATGTCACGTTCAAGCCATTCATAATGTTCTTCCAATGCCAAAAGCCCTTCCTGAATATTTCCCTCAATAAGACAAATGGCAATATTCTTATGAAGTGCGATCCATTCTTCCGTATCAATGGATGCCGCCTGCCGCAAAACCACCTCACCCTCTGAGCGTATGATCTCAGACAAGGCATTCGTCAGAAGAATCAGGAGCCGGTTCTGCGAATATTCAAATACCAGGTGGTGCAGTTCATGATCCGAGCGGATCCGTTCCTCAAGATCTCCGTTTTCCATCCGGTTGATAATCGCTCCTGCTTTTTCCTTTCCTTCCTCTGATATCAGCGCGCAAGCCTGTACATACGCCTGTTTTTCCAGAACCGACCGAAGCTGATTGACTTCCCGGTAATTACTCTCTTCCATCAGAACCAGCATGGAAAAAACACTGCTGAGGCTTTCTCCCATCCGGTTTACCAGAAAATTTCCCTTGCCGTGACGGCTTTCCAGAACGCCTGTATGCTCCAGGATCCGTAGTGCTTCCCGGACCGAATTTCGGGAAATCCCCAGTGTTTCCATCAGTTCCCGCTCGGAGGGTATCTTCCCGCCATAAGAAATATCTTTGTTTTTTATCAGTGTTTTCAAATATTCCAGTACCTGGTCATAGGCTTTTGGTGAAGTTGCCTGTACACTTTCCTTATCCAACTGTTTTTCTCACTTTCTTACTTTTCTTCCCTGCCAGACCCACAGCCGGCATGATTTCCGGACAAAAATACCCGACATATTTTTACATCAGACTTGCAAAAACAGAAGATGTTACCACCGTCAGCAAACCTGCCACAGCGATTGCAAGACTGCTCATCGCACCCTCGATCTCACCCAGCTCCATCGCTTTTGCTGTTCCGATGGCATGAGCGGCAGTTCCAAGAGCCAGTCCTTTTGCCACCGGTTCTTCCAGATGAAAGAGCTTACAGACAAGATCTGAAATCACATTTCCAAGGACACCCGTAATGACGATAACTGCTACGGTAATAGTTACCACACCGCCAAGTTCTTCCGATACCCCCATACCAATGGCTGTAGTAATGGATTTCGGAAGCAGAGTTACATACAACTGAGAGTTCAGATGGAACGCCCGCGCCAGGATGTAAACACCGACCATACTTGCCAGCACCCCGGACAGAATGCCCGCTGCAACGGCTTTGATATTATTCTTCAGCAGTTCAATCTGTCGATAAAGGGGGACAGCCAGACTGACCGTCGCCGGTGTCAACAGATAACTGATATACTGTCCACCTTCGTTATAGGTATCATAATCAATATGAAACAGAATCAGCACCACCATTACGCAGATGACTGCAATCAACAACGGATTAAAAATTGCCAGTTTAAATTTCTTTTTCAGAAGAGTTCCGATCTCATAGGCCACCAAACTGATCGCCGCACCAAAAAATACGGAATTTGTCAGGAAATCTTTCATTTTTCTTTTCCCTCCTTACGTTTTCTCTCCCAGCGGATCACCCGCTGTGTCACCTGTCCGGTCACTCCCATGACAAGTACAGTTGTTACTACCGTCACTACGACCACCGGAACCACGACCGGTCGCAGCACATCCCATGCATTCAAAAGTCCTACTGCCGCCGGGATAAACATAACCGGCATAATTTCTATCAGAAAATCAGCGGCTCCCTCTACCTGATCCAGCTTTACAATACCGGTAAGAAGTGCAGCCAGCAACAATACCAGCCCATACACACTGGCCGGAACCGGAAGTGGAATCACCATACGGAAAAACTCGCCGATAAACGAGAACAACAATATCATACAAAACTGTCTTACGTGCTTCAAAATATTTCTCCTTTCACTGGTAGTACCAGTTTCAGATTATACTGACCTGACCTTTTCCTGTCAAGGAGCAAATTCCCCATAGAAATTCAAAAATCTCCGGAGATTCATTACAAATCGCCGGAGATTTTTCTTCAAGAAATGCTACCTGCTCATATTTTTGCAAGTCCATAGTCAGAAACCTTCCTGCAAACAAACTTCTGTCAGTTTTCTGACCTTTTGACTCTGCTGTCCATTATCCCAGCATTTTCTCCAGATCTTCCTTCGGATCCCCGATTGGACTGATCCGGTAGTTTTCTACCAGATACTGCAGCACATTGGGAGACAGGAATGCCGGGAGAGACGGTCCGAGATAAATATTTTTGATTCCAAGGTGCAGAAGTGTCAGCAGGATGCACACCGCCTTCTGCTCGTACCAGGAAAGCACCATGGAAAGCGGAAGTTCATTGACTCCGCAGTCGAAAGCCTGTGCAAGCGCGACTGCCACTTTGATGGCTCCGTAGGCATCGTTACACTGTCCCATATCCATGATCCGAGGGAAACCGCCGATGCTTCCGAGATCCAGATCGTTAAACCGGTATTTTCCACACGCCAGTGTAAGAATGATCGTATCGGACGGTGTCTGTTTTACGAATTCCGTATAATAGTTTCTGCCTTTTTTTGCTCCGTCGCAGCCGCCGACCAAAAAGAAATGCCGGATCGCTCCTGCCTTTACCGCATCCACGATCTGATCTGCTGCCTGCAGGATCGTTCCGTGTCCAAAACCGGTGGTCAGCTTTTCTCCACCGTTAATTCCCTTGTACTGCCTGTCTTCCCCAAATCCTCCAAGTTCCAGTGCCTTTTCGATCACCGGTGTGAAATCTTTTCCGTCATCTACATGTACCACACCCGGATAGGAAACTACTTCCGTGGAAAAGACGCGGTCTGCGTAGCTCTCCTTCGGTGGCATCAGACAGTTGGTCGTAAACAGAATGGCTCCCGGAAGATCAGCAAATTCTTTCTGCTGGTTCTGCCATGCCGTTCCGAAGTTTCCTTTCAGATGACCGTATTTTTTCAGTTCCGGGTATGCGTGTGCCGGAAGCATCTCGCCATGGGTATAGATATTGATGCCCTTTCCTTCGGTCTGTTCCAGAAGCAGCTTCAGATCACGCAGATCGTGACCGGTAACCACGATAAACGGCCCTTTTTCCACTTTCAGCGAAACCTCTGTAGGTTTCGGGATTCCGTAAGTCTCTGTGTTGGCACGATCCAGCAGTTCCATACAGGTCAGATTAACTTTTCCCGTCTCCAGAACCACCGGGAGAAGTTCTTCCATGCCAAGATCCATAGACAACGTAGCCAGTGCTTTATATAAGAAGAAGTTCACTTCTTCCGACTGATATCCAAGTACCATCGCATGGTATGCGTACGCTGCAACACCCCGGATGCCGAATAATAACAGGGATTTTAACGACCGGATATCCTCGTCTGCATTCCAGATTTGTTCCATATCATAATTGTCTGTATTTCCACATTTTGCCACACAGGTTCCGCATCCCGGTGCGATTCTGTTTTTTTCCTCTTCCACACGCTCGATCATCACACGAATCGTCTCTTCGTTGAAACTTACATTGGTCAGTGTTGTAAATAATCCCTCGATGATCACCCGGTCGGTATCAGCGGTCTTCGGATTGTTGCCGCAGGTCTTCGCAAGACCGATCAGTGCCCCTGTCAGTTCATCCTGCGCTTTTGCCACATCTGCGGTCTTTCCGCACACTCCGCGGCTTCCGGTACATCCATTGCATCCTGCTGTCTGCTCACACTGAAAACAAAACATATTTTTCTCCATTTTTTGTACTCCTTTTATCATTTTTTATCGTTTTCTTTACTTTTACCTTATCTATCTCATAAGTATCCCTAATTTTTCTGCTTTTATCCTTCGTACTATGTCTCTCTCACAGATAGCCTCACGGATTACACCGTTTGGTTTTTCCCATCCGTCTGCCTGGAAAACGTTCTGCCCGTTACTCCCGGATCGTACCGTCAGTTCCGACCGTGATCACCTGCCATGGCAGCCGTTTTCCGCTCGCTTCAAGGGCACGTTTTGCCGCCATCTCAAGTCCTCCGCAACATGGAACCTCCATGCGGACAACAGTGATACTCTGCACCTCATTCTGCCGGATGATCTCTGCCAGTTTAACGGCATAATCGGTGCTGTCAAGTTTCGGACATCCCACCAGCACCACACGATCTTTTAAAAATTCATCGTGGAACTTCGCATAAGCGTACGCTGTACAGTCTGCCGCGATCAGCAGGTTCGCTCCCTCATAAAAAGGTGCATGCACCGGCAGTAATTTGATCTGTACCGGCCACTGACGCAGACGGGAACGCTCCGCTTTCGCCTTTTCTTCTTTATTTTTCAGCACTGCCGCCTCGTCATATGCTTCCGCTTCCCGTTCAATAAAATGAATCGCATCCATCGGACATGCCGGAAGGCAATCCCCCAGTCCGTCACAGTAATCGTCGCGCATCAGTTTTGCTTTCCCGTTTACCATACCGATTGCCCCTTCGTGACAGGCCTTAGCACAGGCGCCACAACCGTTACATTTATCTTCCTCTATCTGAATCACTCTTCGGATCATATTCGATTCCTCCTTATTTTCTGTATGCACTCCTGAAATCTCTCTATATCTGATTTGACACAAATGCATTTCTGTCTCTGTTATGCTGTCCTTCTTCTCTTTGCAACAGCTCCCTTGCGTTTACAAACAGAGGATACTATAATATCAGATAAAAATATGTTGTTTTAACCACAAAAAGGAGAAAAAATGGATTTTCCAATATTAAAAAAAATCCCCCTGTTTTATGGTGTGAAACCGGAGGAAATTCCGTCTATTCTGCATTGTCTCTCCGGACAGATCCGGTCGTTTTCCAAAGGGGAAATGATCTTTTGTGCCGGTGAATCTATTACCTCTGTAGGAATCGTACTGGAAGGTTCTGTTCATATTGAAATTGACGATTTCTGGGGCAGTAAAAATATCCTGAATCACGTCGGACCCGGACAGCTTTTCGGCGAAGCCTACGCCTGTTCCCCTTCGGAACCGCTGATGGTCAATGTCGTATCCGTCACGCCCAGTCAGATTTTATTTCTGGATGTTCCGAAGATTTTGCATACCTGTGAAAAACCATGCAGTCATCACCAGCAGATGATTGAAAATCTGCTCCGCATCATGGCAACCAGTAACCTGCAGCTTTCCCGCCGGATCCTGCACACCACACCGAAAACCATCCGTGAACGGCTACTCGCCTATCTTTCCTATCAGGAACTGCTCACCGGATCGTCTGAGATCACCATCGCCTTCAACCGCCAGCAGCTCGCTGACTATCTAAGCGTGGACCGGAGTGCGCTTTCGAAAGAAATTGGGAAAATGCAGAAGGACGGGCTGTTAGAAGTGAAAAAAAATGAATTTGTCCTAAAAAGCAGAGAATAAAGAATAGGATGCCGTGTGCATCTTCGCAGAGTGTTCCCGATTTACTGAAAAACAGTTTTTGTAAGACACTAAACAGGGCAAATCGCTCTTTCGAACGATTCGCCCTGTTTGTGTTTTTATTTACTTGATTTTTGTATTATTCAGCCTCTTCAGCTGTCTCCGGTTCCGGTACACTGTTGTGAACTGCGGTGCAGGATACAACAACTGCTTCCGGATCTGTTTTCAGATCGATGTTCGGATTCTTGGCGATCTCCAGATCTTTGACTTTAATCACATCACCAATCTTCATCTCACCGACATCCACCTGAACTTTATCCATCAGGTCAGCAGGCAGTGCCTTATAAGAAATTTCTTCCAGATCTTCCTGCAGAACACCTGCCTCTACTTTCTCATGGTTGAGCAGAACGATTTCCGCTACGGAATGTACTTTCTCGGTACTTACCAGTGCCTGGAAATCCATCTCATCCACGCGGTTTGCCATTGCATTGTAATCAACCTCTTTGATCAGTGCATCGTAGGTCTTGCCGTCTACTTCCAGCATAACCTGACTTCCTTTGTTGTCCGTCTTCAGCAGCTGATCTACTGCCTTTTTCGTCATCTGGATCGGAAGAGATCCTTCAATCTCTCTGCCAAACAGATTACCTGTGACATAGCCTTCTCTTCTTAATTTCTTTGCTTTGACGTCCATGCTTCTTTTTTCAGCTTTTAAAGTATTCATTTATCTTTTCCTCCAAACTGATTGCTTAGCAGCCTTCTACAAAGAGGTTTTGTTAAGTATTATATATAAATGTGCTACCGTCTGCCATCCGGCAAACCGTATGGTTAATAGTTACCTGATTCAGATATTATCCTTCAATGGCGATGTATTTGTTTTCTTCCACTGCCGATTTTGCTTCTTTCTTCGGAACGAACAGTTTCAGAATACCATGTTTGAATTCGGCTTTGATCTCACCCGGATCTACTTCCTCTCCCACATAGAAGCTACGTGTGCAGGCACCTGCATAACGTTCTTTACGGATATATTTTCCGGTTTCTTTTTCTTTCTCGTCTTTATCAAGGCCTTTGGCCGCCTCGATGGTCATATAACCATTTTCCAGAGAAACCTTTACTTCATCTTTGGCAAATCCCGGAAGATCTATTTCAAATTCATATCCATTGTCTTTTTCTTTGATATCGGTTTTCATCACATGTCCGGCTCTTCTGCCGTACAGTTTTTTCTCTGCTTTGTGCAGTTCCTTGTCGGTATCGAACGGAAAATAATCATCAAAAAAATCATCAAACAAATTCTCTCCAAAAATACTAGGCATCAACATAAGTCATCTCTCCTTTTTATTCATCATGTATTATTACCTTGTTTCTTTGGAACTGGGATGCTTCAGGAGCTTTCGAACTTTTTCTTCGTTCTTTTTGTTCCCTTCCTTTGTTCTAGATGTAATATAACACTTCAATCAGCACTCGTCAAGGGGGAGTGCTGATTCTTTTTGTGAAGATTTTGTGTCCTTCTAAAATGAAAAACGAACTTCCGCCCTTACTTTGTTTGCCACAACATCAAGGTAGAAGTTCGTTTTTCAATTAGTTATCAGGTCTTCGTATGCCGATTTACATATTTCGCCTTATATTTTGAGTACACGATCGTCTGGTCTTTATACAGCCCGTAATATCCGGATACTGCATAGCTGACCGCCACAGCCAGCAGATAATACGAAACGCCCTGGAAACCAAACAACTCAAAGGCTATCAGTATAGAAGTAACCGGGCAGTTCGTCACACCGCAGAACACAGCAGTCATCCCGGCGGCTGCACTTAAAGACGGTGAAAATCCCATGATCTGTCCTGCCAGACAGCCAAAGGTGGCACCAATGGCAAACGAAGGAACAATCTCCCCCCCTCGAAAACCCGCACGCATCGCCAGTGCTGTCAGAAGCATTTTCCAGAAAAAGTCAAAGGTCTGCGTCTGTCCATGTTCCACTGCCTGCTCGATCAGCTGATTACCCGCACCCATATACCGATCTGTCCCAAGGATCCAGTACAGGACTACTACCAGACAGCCCGCCGCGAAGACACGCAGATATGGATTTTTCAGCCATTTATCATATCCCTTGCTCACATATTCCAGTAACAGACAAAAAAGGATACTGACTGCACCGCAGCCTACGGCGATGATGCCCATTTTAATCCCGTTTTCCATCGAAAATGCCGGGATTCCCGTGACATGAAAGTTCTCCGGATGGATTCCGAAACTTCCCGCAAAATCATAAGCAACCAGCGATGCCACCACACAGGGCAGCAAAGCCGCATAGTACATCACACCTACGCTGACCACTTCCATGGCAAATACCGCTGCCGCCATCGGCGTACCAAAAACAGCCGAAAACGCAGCACTCATCCCGCACATAACGATCACATGGCGGTCTTCCTCATCCAGATGGATCCACCGTCCCAGTTGATTTCCGATACTTCCTCCAAGCTGGATCGCCGCACCTTCCCGGCCTGCTGAGCCACCAAGCAGATGTGTCAATGCTGTAGCGATAAAAATCAGTGGTGCTGAACGAAGCGGGACCTCATCCTGCGACCGGATCGTAGAGAGTACCTGGTTTGTTCCTCTGTAAACTCATCAAAATTATTTAATGCAGACTGTGTTTTTTCTTTTTTTACAGGCAGAATACCTGTCAGATCCAATCTTCTGATATAAAAATACAATCAACAGACCACCAAAAGGCAATAATAAAACAACCGCCGGTCTGTCTGCCCGAAACTGTGTCACCCAACTCAGACACCCGGCAAATAAACTGCTGGCACCGCCAACCACTCCACCGATCAGAAGTGCCAGCAGGATCCATTTGACAAAGTTGCTCATATCCTGCTGTATCCGTTTTCCATAATAATGTGACATCACTTCCAGACGGTGATGTCCCTTTTTCATAGGTTCCATATATTCCCCCGCTTCCCTTTCCTCTTTCGTATTTCCGCCTCATTTTCCCGGAATCATACTTTCTTTCAGTATACGCTATCCCTGTATATTTTTCCAGCGCAATGAACTTTAAATATCATGGAAAATTGGTTCACTGGCGCAATTATTGATATGCAGTGCAACGAAAAAACAGGGCGAAGCTGCTTCCCTCTCAGCGTTCGCCCTGTTTTCCCTTATTTCTTTTACTCCCTCACATCACTGCCTGATCCTCTTATGCGTAGATTCCCTCAGAATCTGTAATCTCGTACTCAAAAGTCTTCAGATTTGCGCGCAGTGTTGCACTCTCGCCCTGGTTTGTCCAGATAAAGGTAATGATTTCACCTTCTGTGGATACTGCAAGTTCTGCATCAAAGCCGAACGCTTTGGATACGTTTCTAAAATGCAGAAGTTTCAACTGCTCTTTTACGATATCTGTCTTCATCAGTTCTTCGATCTGTGCTGCGGACAGATTGGTACGGTTGATTTCTTTATGACCGCCGGCACCGGCACGTTTAACAGCCTCGTGGTCGTTCTTGCCAGCGAAAAGATCCAAGTACCATACCTGCGGTTTTCCAGGCATGAACATCTGCAGTGCTCTGGCCATAAGCATTTTTTTGTCATCTTCGCCCAGTGCACTGTAATAAGTTGCATTTACCTGATAGTATACATTTTTCTGACCATGAAGATCTTTCACATATCCGCCTCTTGCAACAACAGTGTCGATGATCTGCTGGATTCTTTCTTCCGGGATCAGCCCCTTCAGATCCAGAAGCGGGATTCCATCGTGGCAGCCCAGCATGTTGACTACATGGATTTCTTTTTCCATCAGTTCTTTTGCCCATTTTTCCAGAGTGGAACCGTTGCCGCTTTCCAGTGCATCGATGATCATTCCCGGAAGGAAGAAATCGTAGGTCATGTAACCCTGTTTTGCAATCTGTTCATAGTTCTTCTCTCCGTAGCTTGCATGGATCTCCGGAAGAAGGGTCAGGTTGTATTTGTCTGCCAGTTTTCGTACTTTTTCCAGTACTTCCCATGTTCCCGGCTCATTCAGGAAGTTTTTTTCTCCCGGCTCCTTCGGTGCATAAGCAAATGCGTCCAGACGCACGATCTTTGCTCCATATGCAGCCAGCGTCTTCAGTGTTTCGTCATAAAACTCCCATACCAGTGGAGATTTGATATTCAGATCCATCTGTCCCAGATATTTTCTCTTGCTCTCCAGAAGTTCTACCACGCTATCTTTGCAGAAAGTATCAATGTTGAGTTCTGACGGTTTTTTACCTGCTGCAATCTCCTCATTGACTTTCTTCGCGATCAGATCTGCTTTGTAATACTGTACCTTTGCCACCTGCATAATATCCTGTGCATCCAGTACCGGATATTTAATTTCCTGGTAGAACGTATTCCAGTAAGGCACATTTTTTCCGTCCGGGAAACGTACCATCAGGATGGGAAGCCCCGGTTTACGGAAGAACATATGCTCGATCAGTTCCTGATCCGGCTGGATATATCCTTCTTCAGTCATGGTTCCCTTTCCTTCCCAGAACTTGTTCCAGTCGATAAAGAAATCACGGTATTTGGAGTTGTCGCCGTTTTTCAGGATATCCTGAAACTGTCTGGATAATACAGAAGCATGGTTCAGGATAAAATCCAGTTTCAGATTAATTCCCAGTTCTTCCAGTGCTTCCAGATCTTTTTTATCTGCCAGTTCTTCATTCAATGTGTAATCGATTACAGAGAACCCGCGATCAAGATCCGTATTAAATACGCTGGGCAGAATATAGAAGGAAGAAAATACATCCTTTAATTCCGGTTTCTGTAAAAATCCGGTGATATCACTGAGGGTTCCGCCTACGCTGTCCGGATATGCATTTAACATCGGTTTTGCATCTGCTGTAACGGTCATTTTACTCATGCTTCTCTCTCCTTATATTCTTCCCTGATCCATAATCTCTTTGTATTCGTCATAGGATAACAGTTTTCCTGCTTTGGATACGATCACTTTCGCTTTATGAGCCTGGCTCTCCAGCATATCCTGTTCCAGTTCCAGTACCATGGTGGTAAATGGGCTGTCTACAGCACCGTCACGGTTTCTTGCTTTTCTGTGTGCCATAGTCTCCTGCGGAGTACTGTTTAACAGAACCGGGATATCTACACCCTTGTAATTGTCACTGTTTCCGTGTGTCCACTCGATGATCAGGATCTCGGTATCAGAGAAATCCACTTCTTCATACCACAGTTCGGTATCTTCTCTTCCCATCCGTTTCAGCCAAATCTTTTCTGCCTTGTTTTTAAAGCTTTCAACGATTTCTTCCACTTCTTTGAAATCGATTTCATTCAGGGTACCAAGATATCCTCTCAGGCCTGTCTTACCATTCTCCAGATAAGATTCATACCAGTCGTAGCTCTCTTTCAGCTTCGGATCTGCATCCATTCCTGCAATCTGTCTTTCATGGATGATGTCGAATCTTTCTTTTGTAAATGTTCCGTCTTTTACCATACCGCGGATCGCGCTCTCACGAAATACATGAAGACGTTCTGCATCGTTGTACTTTGGAATTCTGTGCGGATAGTTATCTCCGGACAGTGTATAGGCTTTCATGCCAATCTGATTAAAATAGAAAGAAAGCAGAGAAGCGGTCTCTGATTTTCCTACTCCGGATCCACCGCATACAGTCAGTACGATCTTACGGTCTGCGTCTTCTTTTTTCAGTTCTCTGATCTGTCCTAAAAGTTCTCTGAAGATCAGGTTTGCTTTGTTGATGTGATCTTCACCAATCTCGATCTTGTCTCCTGGCATGTCGCCCTGTGGGATCTTCTCCGGGATCACCGGTGCAGTCCATGCAGAAGGATGTTCCACATATTTGTTCATGTTTGCCTCCTCTTGTCCGCTGCCTTCCGACAGCCGCTGAATCATTGCGTTTTCGTAACTGTTCCATACCTTCACAGGTACGGACCAAAATGCATGTAAGCTCATCTTCGATGATATCATTTTGGCTTATTTGTCAGATAAAGGAATTATATCACGACATTGTCAAAAACATATCGTAATATAATCGGTGTTATTATATGCCAGATACCCGTTTTCCGTCAATATTTCTTCAAAATATTTCTCCGTGTAATTTTTATGTAATATTTGCTTAATATCTTTATGGTAAAATATCTCATATTTTTTTTAGAGGAGGAAATCTATGAAAAAGTTTTATACATGGTATCAAAAACATATCACAGGTGCAATCTTTATCGGCCTGATTCTCGGTATTCTGACCGGACTTTTTCTGGCTGGACGATTTGAACCTGTACTGACCATCACTAGTCTTCTGGGAAGCATCTATATGAATGCACTGAATATGATGATCTTCCCTCTGGTCTTCTGTTCCATCATCATGGGTATCACCAGTATCGGTAATGCCCGTACCACCGGAAAGATCACCGGTTACTCCATGATCTTTTTCCTGTGTACCACCGGACTTGCCAGTCTGGCAGGACTGATCATCCCACGTCTGATCCGCCTTGGAAAAGGAGTTAACTTCGAGATGGCAACTTCCGATATCCAGGCTACCGAGATGACTAGCATCCTGGATACCGTAAAAAACCTGATCCCGTCCAATCCGGTAGCTGCTTTTGCCAACGGAAATATGCTTCAGGTTCTGGTATTTGCCGTTATCATCGGTTTTACCCTGTTAGCGATCAAAGAAAAAGGGGAACCTCTGTTACATCTGATTGATTCCTGTAACGAGGTATGTCTGAAGATCATCAGCACCGTGATGTATTTTACCCCGATCGGTGTCTTCTGTACCATCGTACCGGTTGTAGAAGCCAACGGAACCAAGACGATCCTGTCGCTGGCTACCCAGCTGATCATTCTGTATGTGACTTTCTACGGATTTGCACTGTTCATCTATGGAGGATCCGTAAAACTTCTTGGTAAGACAAGCCCGGTCAAATTCTTCAAGGCCATCATGCCTGCTGCTCTGAATGCCTTCGGAACCTGTTCCAGTTCCGCAACTATCCCGATCAGCAAACAGTGTGTGGAAGAAGAACTCGGTGTCTCCAACAAGATCACCAGTATCACCATTCCTCTGGGAGCAACCGTCAACATGGATGCGGTATCCATCCTGATGTCCTTTATGATCATGTTCTTCGCTAATGCCTGCGGTATTAACGTAAGCATCAGCATGATGATCATCATCCTGTTAGCCAACGTTCTCCTTTCTGTGGGAACTCCGGGTATCCCCGGCGGAGCCATTGCTTCTTTCGCAGCTCTTGCTACCATGGCAGGGCTTCCGGCCGGCGTTATGGGTGTCTACATCAGTATCAACACCCTGTGTGACATGGGTGCAACCTGTGTCAATGTCATCGGTGACCTGGCTGCCTGTGTGGTTCTGAAGGAGAAAATCAAGTTAGACGAATAAAACAATTAATTACATAAGTGCAGAAAACGGGATACACCCGGACATCGAAAATGATTCCAGGTGCATCCCGTTTTTATTTTCTCATTTTTTTCAGCAGATTTTCTCCAGCCCTCTTACAATCTTTCCGATCCGCTCCATATCTACCGAAGAATAATTCATTACATACGTGTTTTCAATTCCTGCCTTCTTTTCATAGTAGAACTTGGAAAGTGGTGACAGCTTGATGCCCTGGGCTTTTGCCAGCTCTATTACATTCTCCTCAGCTTTCTCCGTTTTCAGTTTCATCAAGAAATGCACACCGGCCTCTTCCCCGGATATTTCCACGCATTTGTGCAGACCACTATCCCAGATCGCAGATAAGAATCCATTTTTCTTATTTTGATAGTAATTGCGCAGCCTGTTAATATGTTTTTCGAAATATCCTTCTTTGATAAACAGATCCAGGGTATATTGTTCAAAGTTTGATACCGTACAGGAATAAAATGATAATTTCTGATAAAACTGTTCCAGAAGCGGACGCGGCAGGATCATATAACTGATACGTACAGTAGAAGCCAGCGTCTTTGTAAAGGTATTCATATAAATAACTTTTTCGGAAATATCGATACTTTGCAGTGTGGGGATCGGTTTCCCGCCCAGACGCAGTTCACTGTCGTAATCGTCCTCGATGATGTACCTGCCTTCTCCTTTTGAAGCCCAGCCAAGAAGTTCATAACGGCGGCTGATCGGCATCACAATTCCGGTCGGATAATGATGGGATGGAGAAATATGTACGATATCTACCTTTTTTTCTTCTAACTGAGAAACTTCCACGCCTTCAGCATCCATATCGATGTATGTCCAGTTTACCTGATAGTTCTGATAGATTTTCCCGATCTTCTGATATCCCGGATTTTCCACCGCATAGACTGCCTCGTGTCCCAGAAGCTGGATCAGCAGACCGTACAGGTACTCGGTTCCGGCTCCTATGATGATCTGCTCCGGCTGTACCATCATACCCCTGAAATCTTTCAGATAGCCCGCGATGGACTGTCTGAGTGACATAATTCCTCCACAGGGCGGGTTGGTCATCAACTGAATCCGGCTGTCGCTTAACACCTCCCTGACCATCTTCGCCCAGATGGTAAAGGGAAACTGATCGGCCTCCGTCTGATTGCTGGTAAAATCAGCCAGGTAGCTGTTTTCCCCACTGGTCAGGGGAATGATCTCCTGCACTTCTTCTCTCTGTTTTGTCTCCAGCACCCCTTTAAAGTCCGTTACATAGAATCCTCTTTTGGGCATGGAATAAATATAGCCCTCTGCGATCAGCTGCTCATAAGCATTCTCTACAGTGATCACGCTGATACCCAGATTTTTTGCAAAACTCCGCTTGGAGGGAAGTTTCTCTCCTGCCTGCAAAGTTCCCTGTAAAATATCGTTTTTAATACATTTGTACAGATATTCATACATGGAATCTGACCCTATATTTGTAAAACTGTATGTCAGCATACGTTCTTTTTCTCCAATCTGACCTTACTGAATATATCTATTTTGACAATTTTATAATAGTCACTTTTCCATTATAATTCGAAACCAGTAAAAAGTAAAGCTTACAAAACAGGAGGTTCGAGTATGAGTACAACAAATGAAAGATATAAATTAAACAAAGAACTGGCACAGATGTTAAAAGGCGGCGTTATCATGGACGTCACCACACCGGAACAGGCAAAGATCGCCGAAGCTGCAGGTGCATGTGCTGTCATGGCTCTGGAGCGTATCCCGGCTGATATCCGTGCCGCAGGCGGCGTCTCCCGTATGAGTGACCCGAAAATGATCCAGGGTATCCAGAATGCTGTTTCTATCCCGGTTATGGCCAAATGCCGCATCGGACATTTCGTGGAGGCTCAGGTCCTCGAAGCGATCGAAATCGACTACATTGATGAGAGCGAAGTACTCTCCCCTGCCGATGATGTTTATCATATCAACAAACGCAATTTCCGTGTTCCGTTTGTCTGTGGTGCAAAAGACCTCGGAGAAGCTTTAAGACGTATCAACGAAGGTGCTTCCATGATCCGTACCAAAGGTGAACCGGGAACCGGGGATATCGTGCAGGCCGTACGCCACATGAGAAAAATGAACAGTGAAATCGCAAAGCTGACCAGTATGCGTGAAGATGAACTGTTTGAAGCTGCAAAAACACTGCAGGTTCCTTATGAACTGGTTGCCTATGTACATGACAACGGCAGACTTCCGGTTGTAA
>OMGY01001477.1_pt1 | contig 21136 bp, 21 predicted proteins | sample 1674461 | NCBI WGS metagenome assembly OMGY01 (sample SAMN05578579, study PRJEB25193) | human gut metagenome | biome: Human Microbiome; feature: human-associated habitat; material: feces | host: Homo sapiens | place: USA:Birmingham
GAATCGACGGTGACCGCTAAACGTGCGGCAGGCTACGGCAAGAAGGCCTTTCTCAACCCAAAGGCGAATGGTGCTGGGCGACACACCATAATGTTTGGCAACGATCCCGATGGAGTACAGCGTCATGATTGCCTCCGCTGACTTTGAGCGAGCTCGTCTCTTCTTTTCCCAAGTTTAACGTTGCTATGGAACCCTTTATGGGAGATTGGGTAGATTTTTAGTCAACTAGTAAAACCCTGACAACAAGAAGCCACCCGAAGGCGACCCGACGCATTGTCTTCAGTGCTTATTGGCATATAGCCGATCCGGCGAAACGATGACCGGATCGGTGATGCGCCATTCGTTGTTTTCAAGTTTGCGATAAAAGCAGCTCTCTCGTCCGGTATGGCAGGCCATACCGCCCACTTGCGTAACGATGTAGAGCACGCTGTCGCCGTCGCAATCGAGTCGTATTTCGTGCAGCTTCTGCACATTGCCCGACTCCTCCCCCTTGCGCCACAACTTGCCGCGCGAACGCGAGAAATAAACCCCTCGCCCTGTAACCTGCGCTTCATGCAGCGCTTCGGCATTGACCCAAGCAAGCATCAGCACGCGCCCGCTTTCAAAATCCTGCGTCACCACGGGAACAAGCCCGTTGGAGTTGAACTTCACCTCGTCGATCCAATTCTTTGTCACAACCGCACCGTAATGCCCTTTTCGGCCATGTACTTCTTGGCTTGACGCACAGAATATTCGCCGAAGTGAAAAATCGAGGCCGCAAGCACCGCATCAGCCTTGCCGATCGTGACGCCTTCGACCAGATGATCAAGATTACCCACACCGCCCGAGGCAATCACCGGTACCGATACGGCTTCCGAGACCGTGCGGGTGAGTTCCAGATCAAAACCTTGTTTGGTGCCGTCGCAGTCCATACTCGTGAGCAGAATCTCACCGGCGCCGAGAGCCGTCACCTTCTTGGCCCACTCAACAGCATCGAGCCCGGTCGCCGTCCTTCCCCCGTGCGTGAAGACCTCCCAACCTTTGCTCGGGTCAGCTCTGTCGCGCCTCCGAGCGTCAATGGCCACCACAATACACTGCGATCCGTGCAGGGCGGCAGACTCTCCGATCAAATCGGGATTATTGACGCCGGCCGTGTTGATCGAAATCTTGTCGGCGCCGGCATTCAAAAGGCGACGGATATCGGAAACTTTGCGCACACCGCCGCCAACGGTAAGCGGAATAAACACTTGCCCGGCCACGGCTTCGATCACGGACAATATGATGTCGCGCTGATCACTCGAAGCCGTGATGTCGAGAAAGGTCAATTCGTCTGCTCCCTCTTCGTTGTAGCGACGAGCAATCTCCACTGGATCGCCCGCGTCGCGTAGCGAGACAAAATTAACACCCTTGACAACGCGCCCTGCGGTCACGTCCAAGCACGGAATGATGCGTTTGGCTAGCATGGTTCGCGTCCTTGTGCACTTTCAATCATTCGACGCCGACAAGCTTTTGGGCTTCGGCAAAATCAATGGTGCCCTCGTAAAGACTGCGGCCGAGAACAGCTCCCATGACGCCGTCTTTTTCCACCTGCAGGAGCGCGCGCACATCGTCGAGCGTATGCATACCGCCCGAAGCGATCACGGGGACTGACACGGCGCGGGCAAGTGCCGCCGTCGCGTCCACATTCACGCCAGAAAGCATGCCGTCACGAGCAATGTCCGTATAAAGGAAAGCCGAAACGCCATAGTCTTCAAAACGTTGCGCCAAATCAATGACATCATGCCCGGTGCTCTTTACCCAACCGTCGGTGGCCACGATGCCATCCTTGGCATCCAGAGCCACAATGATGCTGTCGGTAAAAACAGCACAGGCTTCCTTCAGAAAACCCGGTGTCTTCACGGCGGCTGTGCCGATGACGGCATAACGCACACCCGCATCGAGATACGCTTCGATCTGATCGAGCGTACGGATGCCGCCGCCCACTTCAATTTCGGCGTCTTCTCCGATTTCTTCGATCATTTCACGAATGAGCGGCGCATTTACGGGCTTACCCGTCTTGGCACCGTCCAAATCCACGATATGGATGCGCTCGGCACCCAAATCTGCCCACTGACAAGCCTGATCAACGGCGTCTTCGTTATAGACCGTAATGTTGTTTTCCAAATCGCCCTGACGCAGACGTACGCAACGCCCTTTTTGCAGATCGATTGCAGGAATTAAAAGCATGATGAAACCCGATTGTTTTGAAAAACGGCTTTCCTAGAAGCCCAAAATCACTCCGGCTAACGGCCGAAGCGCAAATGAATGTTCAAATGTCCCAGTGCACGAAATTTGAAAAAAGCTTCAGACCACTTGCGGCGCTTTTTTCCGGGTGGAACTGGGTGGCAAAAATATTGTCTCTGGCAACAGCGCACACGAATGGCAGCCCGTAACTTGAGGTACCGGCGGCAAGTGAATCGTCTTCCGGAGCTACAAAGTAGCTGTGTACAAAATAAAACCAACTCTTATCGGCAATACCGTCCCACAAAGGATGCGTCATGCGCTGCGTGACAGTGTTCCATCCCATTTGAGGCACCTTGAGCCGCTCGCCGTTGGCACGCACCAAGGCTGCTTGCGGGAAACGAATGACTTTGCCCGCCATAAGACCGAGCCCGGCGCAGTCGTTCTCGTCGCTGCGCTCAAAGAGCATCTGCATGCCGATGCAAACCGCCAACACGGGCTTATTGGCCAAAGCACGCAACACGGCCTCCTTCAGTCCCGATTCGCCCAGGCAGCGCATGCAGTCTCCCATCGCTCCCTGTCCCGGGAAAATCACGCGATCTGCCGCATCAATCTCGGCTGCGCTTTTCGTGACTGTCACGTCCGCGCCGTCGGCCACCGCCCTGACCGCCTGGCCGACACTGCGCAGATTGCCCGTGCCGTAATCCACAATGGCTATTTTCATAACGCGCCCTTCGTGCTCGGGATCACGTCCGCGGCCCGCTCGTCGGTTGCCACCGCAGCACGAAGCGCACGCGCGAACGCCTTGAAGATCGACTCAGCCTGATGATGTGCGTTTTCACCCTTGAGATTGTCGATATGTAGCGTCATGCCGGCGTGGTTGGAAACCGCCTGAAAGAACTCGCGCACAAGCTGCGAATCAAGTGCACCGATCATCGGAGCAGTGAAGTCACAGTCAAAATACAGTCCCGGACGACCGGAAAGATCGAGCACAACACGCGACAAAGATTCATCGAGCGGAATGCAGGCCTGACCGTATCGCACGATGCCCTTCTTGTTACCGAGCGCTTCCTTAAGTGCCTGACCGAGCACAATGCCGGCATCTTCAACCGTGTGATGACCGTCGACATAGAGGTCCCCTTCGACCTCCATGTCCAGATCCATCAATCCGTGCCGAGCGATCTGCTCAAGCATATGATCGAAAAAACCAATGCCCGTCTGGACAGCACAACGGCCGGTGCCATCCAAGTTCAGACACACCTTAATTTGCGTTTCTTTCGTTTTGCGCGATATGGCTGCAGTGCGCATCAACGGCTACTCCCTAACATCGTTGATCGAATCCGCTACGGGCGCAGCTCTGCGGCGCGCCCGCACTGAATCCGCCGATTACTGTTCGTCCTGAATGCGATAGTGAGCGCTGGCGGCGTGCGCATAGAGCGATTCGCCCTTTCCTAGACACTCGGCAATGCGCGCCAGAGGCGTCACACCCTGCTGCTGCACGTAAATCATGCTCGTGCGCTTCTGGAAGTCGTAGACACCCAGCGGCGACGAGAAGCGAGCCGTGCGGCTCGTGGGCAGTACGTGGTTGGGACCGGCACAATAGTCACCAAGCGCCTCGGAAGAATAACGACCGAGGAAGATAGCACCGGCATGGTGAATCAATTCGGCCCACTTCTCAGGATCGTCCGTGCTCATTTCCAAGTGTTCGGGAGCAATCGTATCGGCAATGCGGCAGGCTTCTTCCAAATCACGCGTCACAATGATGGCGCCGCGATTGGCAAGCGACTGACGGATAATGTCCTTGCGCGGCATTGCTTCGATCTGCCGATCCATCGACGCTTCAACCGCATCGGCAAAAGCCGCGTCAGGAGTCAAAAGCACCGCCTGCGCGAGTACGTCGTGCTCGGCCTGGCTGAAGAGATCCATTGCGATCCAGTCCGGATCGGTCTTGCCGTCGCAAATGACGAGAATTTCAGAAGGACCGGCGATCATATCGATGCCCACGCGGCCGAATACCTTTCGCTTGGCGGCCGCCACATAGGCGTTGCCGGGGCCCACGATCTTGTCGACAGGTTCGATCGTTTCGGTGCCGTAGGCTAGCGCAGCCACGGCCTGTGCGCCGCCGATCGTAAACGCGCGGGAAACGCCGGCCAGACTTGCAGCGGCCAGAACCAATTGATTCTTCTGTCCGCCGGGAGTGGGCACCACCATTTCGATACGCTTGACGCCGGCAACCAATGCGGGCATTGCGTTCATCAAAACAGAGCTCGGGTATGCTGCCAAGCCGCCCGGTACATAGAGACCGACAGAGTCGACAGGCGTGACTCGCTGACCCAACTTGTTGCCGTATTCGTCACAAACCGAGAAGCTCTTTTCGAGCTCATTTTCGTGGAACACACGGATGCGGCGGGCGGCTTCTTCAAGTGCCGTGCGCTGTTCTTCAGGCAACGTTTCAAGCGCCTGACGCATTTCTTCAGCGGTAATCACCAAATCGGAGAGCTTTTCTGCGGGCAGTCGGTCAAAGCGAGCCGTGTATTCGAGCACAGCCGCGTCGCCGCGCTCGCGCACATCATCGACAATCGCTTCGGCTCGACGCGTGATCTCCGGATCAACACTGGCGTCCACCGCCACCAATTCACTGAATTTCTTTTGAAAGTCTGCCTCGGCAGACGACAAACGACGGATCTGCATTCTTTCCTCCCTACAAATCTTGCGTTCTTACTCTTTCCGACGGCGCTCTTCGACCACTGAGCGCATGGCATCCATGATCGGCATCAGTTCTTCGCGCTTGAGCTTCATGGCAGCCTGATTGACAATGAGGCGCGACGAAATCGGCGCAATCGTCTTGATTTCCACCATATTGTTGGCTTTGAGCGTCGCTCCCGTACTCACTAGGTCAACAATGGCGTCGGCCAGTCCGGCAATCGGCGCGAGTTCCATAGAGCCGTAAAGCTTGATGAGGTCAACGTGTACGCCTTCACGGGCAAAATAGTCACGCGACCACTTGATGTATTTCGTCGCCACGCGAATGCGGCTGCCGCGGCGCACATTGGTGTCCCAGTCAAAGCCGCGAGGAGCTGCCACGCTCATTCGGCAACGGGCAATACCCAAATCCACAGGCACGTACAGACCGTTGCCGCCGTGTTCATAGAGCGAATCCCAGCCGGCAACGCCAAGGTCTGCAGCGCCGTACTGCACATAAGTCGGCACGTCGGTTGCGCGAAGCACCACGATGCGGAGATCCTCCCGATTTGTTCCGATCATGAGCTTGCGGGAGTCTTCCGGATTTTCCAGCGGACGAATACCGGCGGCGGCCAGAAACGGCAACACCTCCTCAAAGATTCGTCCTTTTGATAGAGCAAGCGTAATCATTTCTGCGCCTTTGTTTTTTTATTTTGATAATGGATCTAGTTTAGCCTTTCGATCTGCGCTCCCAACGCAGAAAGCTTGGCTTCAATGTGTTCGTAACCACGATCCAGATGGTAGATGCGTTCGATGACAGACTCTCCCTGAGCTGCCAGCGCCGCAATAACAAGACATGCCGAAGCACGCAAATCGGTGGCCATCACAGTCGCTGCGTCCAGTCTTTCGACCCCCTGCACAACTGCCGTGTGGCCGTCGACGTGAATGTCCGCTCCCATGCGCTGCAGTTCGGGCACGTGCATGAAGCGGTTTTCAAAAATAGTTTCCACAATTCGACCCGTGCCTTGTGCAACGGCGTCAAGCGCCATGAACTGCGCCTGCATGTCGGTTGGAAAGCCCGGGTGCGGAATGGTGCGCACGTCCACCGCCTTGGGACGCCCCGAAATCTTGGCGCGAATCCAATCCTCGCCGACCTCAACTTCACCGCCCGCCTCGCGCAATTTGCCGATCACGGCCTCCATTGCCCAAGGCACAGTATCTGTCACCATCACGTCGCCGCCGGTAGCAAGCGCCGCGCACAAAAACGTCCCCGTTTCGATACGATCGGCAATGACAGAATGCTCGCACCCGTGAAGCTTCTCGACACCTTCAATCACGATTTGCGGCGTACCCGCTCCCGTCACCTTGGCGCCCATCTTATTGAGGCATTCGGCCAAATCAATCACTTCGGGCTCTCGCGCCGCGTTTTCAATAATCGTTGTTCCTTCGGCAAGGACCGCCGCCATCATGATGTTTTCGGTGCCGGTCACCGTCACCATATCAGGCACGATGCGGCATCCCTTCAAACGGCCTGCGCTAGCCTGCATGTAACCGTGATCAATTTCGATTTCTGCGCCCATCATCTTGAGCGCCTTGATATGCTGATCCACGGGACGTGCACCGATTGAACAACCGCCCGGCAACGACACGCGTGCATTGCCGAAACGCGTCGTAAGCGGGCCGAGAACAAGCACTGAGGCCCGCATGGTTTTGACAAGTTCATACGGAGCCTGGGTAGAAGTGATATTGCCCGCATTCATTCGAACCGTGCCGTTGCCAAGATCCTCAAACGCAACGCCCATGCCTTCGAGGAGTTTAGCCATCGTACGCACGTCAGCAAGTTCCGGAACATTGTGCAGCACCACATCGTCGGCCGTTAAAAGCGCTGCGGCAATGATTGGCAACGCAGCGTTTTTGGCGCCCGATGCCTTTACTTGTCCGACAAGGCGACGACCGCCGACAATTCTGAGTTTCTGCATATCTCCGTATCCATTCCTGATCATTAGGCCGGCACGCACGCCGCCCCTCGGAAACTTACGTCCAAGTTTTTGATTTTACCGCAGGGATTTCGGCTTCAGTCCGCGATTGCTCTGTCTTTTTCCGGTTTTTTCTCAGGAATAAAGCGACTCGAAGCGAACGAAATGATGAATCGGTCCGTGACCGCTACCCACCGTCAGATCGTCGGAAGCGTTGATGGCTTCTTCAATGTAGCGCCGAGCCAAACGAACCGCCTGCGGCAGATCGTCGGTGCGCGCCCAGAGCGCCGCAATGGCCGACGAAAGTGAGCATCCTGTGCCATGCGTGTTTTTCGTGTGTACTCGAGGACCGTCCAGATCAATGAACGCCTTGCCGTCATAGAAAACATCGCGAAGCGTCTCTTCAACACTATGTCCGCCTTTGAGATAGACAGCGGTTTTTCCGCCGCACATATCCCAAAGTTCCCGTGCAGCTTCATGCATGTTTGCGGTAGCACGAACTTCACGACCGAGCAGTACGGAAGCTTCCGGCAGATTGGGCGTAATCACGTCGGCCAACGGCAACAGCTCTTCCTTGAAAAAGGCAACGGCATCATCGGGCATCAGCCGATCGCCGCTTTTGGCAACCATTACCGTATCAAGCACAACCTTTGGAGCCTGATGCGCTCGCAAAGCCTGAGCCACGGCAGCCATCACGTCCTGAGCGCCGAGCATGCCAATCTTGACGGCATCAATACGCACATCGGCAAAAAGCGTATCAATCTGCTCCTTCACAAACGCCGCAGGAACAGGCATCACACCCGTCACTGCCCTCGTGTTTTGCGCCGTTAAAGCGGCAATGACACCGGTCGCAAACGTCCCCAACGCCGACATCACTTTGACATCGGCCAGAACGCCTGCGCCGCCGGAAGGGTCAACACCGGCAATTGTCAAGACATTTTTGATGTTTCTTGCGCCCATATTTCTCTCACAAACCGCATCTGACGCTGCGTCGCGCCCGTGTAAAGCGAAGCAAATTCCAACGCACGGCGACTGCGTTCGGCCAACGTTCCGTCAACGAACCAGGAAAGCGCAGTCTCCACGGCATCACGCGGATGCGCGGCGTGCACGGCACCGCCTTCGGCGAGTGCATCGGCCACGGCCTTGGCAAAATTAAATGTGCTGGAACCCACCAGCACGGGCGAGCCGGAAGCCGCAGGCTCAATCAAGTTCTGGCAGCCAAACTGTCCGAAGCTACCGCCCATGATGCACACGTCCGACAAAGCACAATAAAAACTCATCTCGCCCATCGTGTCGCCCAGAAGCACCGCAGGTCCTTCTGAGAGACCGGAAAATTCGGGATCTTCGCTTTTGCGAATCACACGACAACCTGAGCGCTTGAAGATCTCGGCCACTTCGTCGAAGCGCTGCGGGTGGCGCGGCACAACCAAAAAAACAGCCTCTTCGAGATGCTCGGCAATATGCGGAGAAAACATCGCCTCTTCGCCTTCACGCGTACTTGCAAGCAAAATGACCTTCTTTTTGAACGTGCCCTTGACTTTCGCAGCCAGCTCGACCTGTTTGGGATTCGGACGAATGTCAAATTTCACCGACCCGCAAACGTGGATGTTACGGGCGCCTAGTGCTTTGAGCCTCTTGGCATCTTCCTGACTTTGCGCGAGCACCGCAGCAAAAGAAGCAAAAGCAGGTCCCATCAGCGAAGCCACCAATCTTGCCTGCCCCGCGCTTTTTTCCGATTCGCGCGCGTTGGCGAGAACCACGGGGATGCGGCGCCTTGCAGCCTCCTGCATCATGTTGGGCCAGACTTCCGTTTCCATCACAACGCCCATTACCGGCTTCGTCTCTTCGAAAAACTTCGCCATTAGGCGCGGATTGTCATACGGTAAATAACACTGCACTATGCGACCAGGGTAGCGTTCGGCAATTTTTGCCCCCGTGTCTCGCCCCGTCGGGGTCATACAGGTCAAAAGAATCTCGGCTTGCGGATTTTCCGTAAGAAATGCGTCAATTATCGTGCGCGCCGCTGCTGTCTCGCCTACGCTCACCGCATGCAACCACAGTCGGGGCATTGAGGGAGCCGGGTAATGACACCAGCCGAAGCGTTCGTCCCAGTGCTTGAGGTAGTCGGGCTGCTTGCGGGCCCTCTTTCGGAGATAGCACTTTGCCAGCGGCAATGCGCAGTATGTCAATCCTCGATAAAGCGTCGAAATCAGCATCGCTTACGCCTTCAAAAATTCAGTTACGCAACGGTCGCCTGAGCCAAAACAGAATGCATGGCTGCCAGCACTTCTTCGGGCTGGGGGATCACACCGTTGTCCCCCACGGTTGCGCAGGCGCTTTCCGAGACCAGAGAAAAAAGTTCGGCACTTGTGCCCACGATGATGCCAACGGACGGAATCCCTAGCGCTGCCCCCAAATGCGTGAGCCCCGTATCGACGCCAAGCAGGCAACGAGCACCAGCAATCACCTCCGCTATAGCTCTCAAGCTCAGACGAGGCAACACCACGACCTGCCCCGGCACGCTCGAAGCAATCTGTTCGCAGTAGGCCCTTTCCTTGTCGTTGCCCCAGAAAAGAACGCTCATGATGCCGTCGTCAGCCAATTCCCGCGCCACTTCAGTCCAGCGGCTCTTAGGCCACAACTTTTCAGCACGGCTTGTGTTAACGGTGAGCGCCGCATAGGGTGCACGGACACCGGTCGGCGTCATCGGCTTGACATCAAGCCCGTAGTGAAGATCTTCATTCTCAATAGGATAACCCAAGGCCTGCGCAGCCATGGTGCGATAGCGAACCACCGGCACCAATTTGTTCGAAACCGGGAGCGTACGGCTGTAAAAGTGCGCCGCCAACGGCTCCTTGATGTTTTCCTTGGAATAACCCACACTCTTGACCCCGGCCCATCGTGCGACAACCGCCGTGCGGATCAATCCTTGCAGATCAATGACAATGTCATACTTGGCTTCAGCCAGTGCGCGTCGTACAGCCAGGATTTCACCTCGGACTGACGATGAGAAAATGTTTTTGCGCCAACGACGGAAAGCCGTCACCACAAGCTTGTCTACAAAGGGCGAAAGTTTCGGAATGTCGGTAAAACTCTCTTCAACCACCCAACTCAATTCGCAATCGGGATAGTGCTTCTTGATGTCGTAGGCCACCGGCAACGCATGCACGATGTCCCCCATGGAAGAAGACTTGATGATGAGAATTTTTTTGGGCATATCCGCTGTTTATTCGTAAGTCAAAAGACACAAGGGCGACGGACAGCCACCCTGGCGCCGGGATGTTTCAAGCGTCTTCAAATCACCGTTGCTTCGGCACGACGCGAAAGTTTCTTGCCGAATTCAACGCCCGGCTGATCAAACGGATTGATACCGTAGAGCGTTCCGAGCATCGTGGTCTTGTGTTCGTAAAGCGCCATCAATGCACCCAGACGAGCGGCGTCAAGCTGATCAATGCTGATCGTGGAAACCGCATTGAAGCACTCGGTTTCTTCACGCGTGATCAACGCTTCGGCCTGAGCCTTGGCATTGGCAATCAGCACGCGATGCAAATCGGCATGACGGTGACCGGGCTTTTCGCACCACAGAAGATCAATCGAGGTAGACCCCGTACCCTCTCGCAGCCACTGGTAGAACGAATGCTGCGATTCGTTGCCATGGCCGCCCCAGATGGCCTGCCCCGTCGGTCCTTCAATCAGTGCACCGTCAGCGCCCACGTGCTTGCCCAGACTTTCCATTTCAAGCTGCTGCAGCCACATCACCATGGTGCGCAGTCTCTCGTCGTAGGGCAGGAAGCAATGCTGCTCAATGCCCAGACGCGTCGAATTCCAGTAGGAGATAAGCGCGAGCAACAGCGGCAGGTTTTCACCGGCCGGCGCTTGTGCCACATGCACGTCCATGGCATGCGCGCCGTCGAGCAAGGCACGGAACGTGTCAGAACCGAGTGCCACGGCATCTGCCAGACCAATGGCCGACCACACCGAGAAGCGGCCGCCCACCCACTCCCAAATCGGAAAGAAGTTTTCTGCAGGCAGATTCATGTCACGAGCCGCATTTTTGTTGGCCGAAACCACCACCATATGACGCGCGCGATCCTCTCCTGAAATACCGGCTTCCAAAAGCCACTGATCAATCGCCGCGGCATTAACCGCCGTTTCGCGCGTCGTAAAACTCTTGGAAGAAACAATCACAAGGGTCTTAAACGGATTGAGGTCACCCACGATGCGATCAAACGACACACCGTCGGCAGCGGCCAGAAAATGCAATCGCACCTGTTCGCGCGTTGTACGGAGAGCCTGGTAAACCGTCTTGGGGCCCACTTCGGAGCCGCCGATACCCACATTGATCACGTCAGTGATCGTGTCGCCTCGGCAACCACGACGGCGTCCCGAGCGAACATCGTCGGCAAAGGCGCACATATGTTCGAGCGCCTCCTGCACTTCCTTGTGAAAAGGCGCCCCCACAGCCGGATCTCGCAACGCAGTGTGCAAAGCCGCACGGCCTTCGCTCGCGTTGACAATCTGGCCTTCTCTCATAGCCGCATTCGCACCCAAAACCCCCTTTTCCCGGGCAATTTCCAAAAGCGAATTGAAATCAGCCTCCGTCATACGCTGCCGCCCGATATCAAGCGTCAGTCCGCAGGCGGGAAAAGTGGTTCGGGAAAGCGTGTCGCGCAAAAACGGAACGGTATTGGAAGCCATGTTTTTATCTTCGGTTGTTCATCGGTTGCCCGCAATGAATTGCGGGCGCCACATTCGGAAAGTGTAGCCAAGCATCGGGCAAAAAGCGTCTTTTGCAAGGTTTGGAAAACTTTGCTTTCACGCTTCCAAACAAAATTTCGGTAAACACACACAAATTCCGAGAACAAAAAAGCCCGAAAACACATGTCTCCGAGCTCTCATTGCCGTCAAGATTTGCCGCAAACTCAGTGGTCGGACTTGATGCCCGCGCCGCACATCGTGATCAAGGTGTCAGGTGTGGGACCGTGCTCCTCGCAGTAGGCCAGATAAGCCGCGTAATTGGCCGCCGTCGTGTGCTCACAGTAAATGCCGCGGGCGGCGATCTTGGCGCGGGCTTCCAGAATCTTTTCTTCCGGCGCACGAACAAACGCGATGTTGTGGCGATAGCTCATGTCGAGCAACTCATCGCCGCGCATCGGCACGCCGATCGCAATGCCTTCGGCCATCGTGGGCTTCGGAACAATCGAAGCCGGATGCGCGTCATGCGTTTTGACTGCACGATAAAGCGGATCGCAGTTTTCGCTTTGCAGCGCGATGATCTGCGGAAACTTATCGATTACGCCGGATTTCTCAAGATGTTCGAGCGCCTTGACCACACCGATAAAAAGCGTGCCGTTGCCTACTGGCACGACGATGTGCGCTGGAATACGCCCGAGCTGCTCAAGCGTTTCATAGATGTACGCCTTCATGCCTTCGTAGAAGAAGGGGTTGTAGACATGGTTGGCGTAATAGGCTCCTTCATCGCACACTTTGGCACGGCAGACATCGGCGCAATGGTCGCGAGTGCCCGGAACCACATTGACTTTGGCACCATGCGACTCAATCATGCGGATTTTCGAGGGACTCGTTCCTTCGGGAACGAAAATTTCGCATTTGATGCCCGCTCGCGCCGCATAAGCTGCGACAGCATTGCCCGCGTTGCCGCTTGAATCTTGCACGCACGACTTCACGCCGATCGCCTTCATGTGCGCCACAAGCGTCGCGGCACCGCGATCTTTGAAGGAAAGCGTCGGCATCATGTAATCCATCTTAAAGAGCACGTCGGCGTCAAAACGAACGATCGGCGTACGGCCTTCCCCGAGCGTCACATCGCGCCAGGCATCGCCCTCAAGCGCCATGAAGCGACGGTACCGGAACTGACTCCATTCTTTATCGTCGATGAGTTCCGGATCCCATGCCTCAGGCGTGAAGTCAAGCTCGAACAAACCGCCGCATTCGCACGTCGGCTGCATCGTCGTCACGGGTGTGCGCTTGCCACACTTTGTGCAAATGAATTCCATCAGAAACCTCCGTCAAAAAAGCTGTTTCAGTTCAGTTTTTGTCCGTTTTCCGCCGTTCCCGAACGGCATCCAAGTCGCCGTAAAGCGTCGCTTTGGCCAAATTTAATTTCTGCGCTACGAGCTCAATCGAGCCTTTAACAAGGAACACGCCGCGACGATCCATGAATTCGAGCATTCGCAGACGAGCTTCGCGTGAGAGTCGTTCTCCGCCTGCATCTTCCTGCACAATTCGATCCACAAAATCGGCCACGAAATCCTGGACACCTTGTTCGGGAAGCTCTCGAGCGAGTTTGTGCGGCTTCGTTGCGATTGATGCAGCGGTCGACAGGTGTTTGCCGCTCGGGGGTAGTCCCGGCAACAATGACGACAAGTAGTCCATCGCTTGCGTGGCGGCTCGGGTATCCAAGTTGATGCACAGAGCTCCGACCAGTCGCTCCGAATCGTCTCGAATCAAAAGCGTCGAGGAACGGATCAAACGACCGTTCTTCTCAAAATAGTAGTTGGCGAGAATACCGTCCTCAGGATTGCCGGCTTTAATAGCCTCCTCAATCAAATGCTCGAAACTTTCGCCGACTTTGCGACCGGTCACCACCGGATTGGCAACGTACACAACCGAGCGTTGCGGAACGGTGAGGTCATGGAGTACCACCTCGCAATCGGCAAACGTGCGAACAAGAAGATCGGCAACACCGACGTAGGAACGAAGAGCGGGATGCATAGTCATGTTGCTCATTTTACATAAATTTTTATGTAAAACGAATAATTTTTTATGCATTCAACTTTTGAAAAAAGGCACCCTCCATTTCCGGAAAAAGTGCTTTTTTTCGCCATCGCTTTAGTTTAGAAATGCAACTCTTACCAGTTTTGAGTCAACAGTCGGTTGAGATCCTTGCCGAGATTAGCAATCCAGCGATTGACGTTGCGGTGCACGCACACCACGCCTTCCTTACCATAGCAGCCATTGGGTCTCTCATCCAAACCTCGGCTCTTGACGTACTCGACCTTATAAGAGCCTTTCCCATAGGTGACACTCACGGTTGCCTGATAATGCAGAGATCGATTATTGCTCGGATACACCAAAAGAACCTTGCCGGGCTTGTCCGAAACAATGCCCCACTTGCGCATTTCCGCTGCCTGCTTGATCGCTTGGTGAATACGTTCATCCGATGCCTTGAGTCCGCTTTGATCATACGAAATAACCTCAGCAACGGGCGCGGCCTGCAGCATCGTTCCCATACTCAGCAAAAGAGCCGCCGTAGTAGCAACAATCAGAGTTCTTCTGTTCATGTCCTCTCTCCAAGTCTAACTCAAGCCACTGTTACAAACCGTTGTTTGGAACTTTTTGGCGCGTTCGGCAACGTCAGTGCAAGTCTACCTTTTACGATCAACGGCATGACGAATTTGCGCATCATATAAGACGTCGTGTTTACACCCAAAAAACCTTTCAACTCTTCGCGACTGCGGGGTTGTGCACAGAAAGACAGAATATCGTCCTCTGATCGTCCACCAGGTAACGCAACACTCTGCTGATTGAGAGTCTGCCCCAAAAATGTCACTCGAAAACTTCCTCTCTGATCCTCAAATATCGGTTTTTCCATTCCAAGCCGCTCAGCCTCTTTGCACATCACCGGAATGCCAGAATAACGATTTTCGGTGAGTCCTAGCACCTCCAAAGCATTGACCAGTACCGGATTTCTCGTATCTGGTTGCACACGCCCCAGCTGATCTAATGTCATGCGACCGTAGAGGCCTCCCGGGTTTGCTATCTCCAGTCGATTTTGGAAAATTTTCACCTCAATTGGTTGGCCCTGAGTATGCATGCTGTAATCGCGGTGCACCAACGCATTAAGTATCGCCTCTCTTACGGCCACCATCGAATACTGCGTTTTGTCTTCCCGTTTTCCTGTCTCGGGATTGATGATGGTTTTAACACGGATGTTTCTAGCCACAAAACGTATGGTCCGCTCAAGCATCTCCTCGATTGTGCCGTCGATTCGTTCGTTGTCAGAAAATCGTTCACCATCAGCCCCTGTTTCACCTACACTGACTCCAGGTACAACGGTCGCAATGATGCTCAACTGAGGAAAAAAAGCTTGAGGATAAAGCCCGAAGAGCAACATGGCAGCGACAGTCGGATGTCCTCCTTTAAGGAGATTCATCAACCGGTAAATCTGCTCATCAGGGAGTCGACTGAGGTTTGGCTTTCCGGCCTTGAGCCTAGCGATATATCGCTCAATTGCTTCCGAATCCAAATCCGAACGCTCTGCTGTCTGAACGATTGCTATATCATCCTGATACTTCTGCCGAAACGCCTCAAAACTGTAAATTTCATACTCCGACATCGGCTCATCGCTGTCCCCAACGCGGACAAAAGCACCTTTCATCCGTCCGGCTCCCGCATAAAAACAAGGACGCTGGGCATAGTCCAATCCTGGAATTTCAGCGGCCACGAAATGCTTTCCCTCCCTTTCTGCCACCGTTAAAACGGCTCTTACGGGTGGTTGCATTTGTCGACATTGATTTTTAATTTGCCGTTGCAGATCTTGAGGATCGTAGACACCAACTGCTTCAAAGTCATTGTCTTCATCCAATCCAAAAAGAATGACACCACCACCATCTTGGTTTGAAAAGCTTGACAACGTGTCGTACAGGCGTTTGGGGCTGCCTAGATGCGCTTTTTTTAGTTCCAAAAAGTTGCTTTCCGCTTTGTTTTTGCGAACGCTATCCACTAGATCTAACAGTTCAGTTGGTGTCATTTGCTTTTTCGAGGAGGCATCAGAAAATGCACACATTCAGTTGCGCATTTTCAACAAAAAAATCTCATCATGTTGTTCACTTGTTACGTTTCTTGTTCACATTCTATCTAATTTTGTTCACTTTCTCACTTGATTTATTCACTTCTCCCCGAAATTACGTAACTACTCTGTCGAATCACCCAAACCCTCCATTTATAATGTGGCCTCAGATGGCACGAATGCTCTGCCGTTCAGGTTTTGACCGATCGACACCGCCTTCTTGTCTTACGCAACATACGTCAAACTTCCGTCATCGCCACCAGTCGATCCCATGCCCCGGTCTGCGCTCTACATCCATAGTCTCGGAACCGTTTCGGCCGCCGGCATCGGCTTGCAGGAGCTTCGTCAAACATTGTTCAGACAACACTCCTCGGCTATGCGCTTTCACACCGGACTGGCCCCTGATCCGAACAAGGCCTTTTATTGCGGATTCTTGTCCGATCTGACACCTTCGCAGAACAGCAACCGCACGGCAATGCTCTTGGAACTCTGTTTGGAGCAAATGTCCGAACTTCAGGAATTGCTCCCAAGCATTGCCCCCGATCGCGTCGCCGTCGTACTCGGTGCCTGTACTTCAGGCATGCACCGCATTGAAGAAGGCATGTCCGAGTATGTTCGCACACAACAACTGCCGGAAAACTTTTCCATCCGGGATCTCAATCTTTTTGAACCTGCTCGCTTTGTCGCCGACAAAATTGGGGCGCGCGGTCCCGTCTACACGGTCAGCAACGCCTGCTCTTCCGGGCTCTTGGCGCTTGAAAGCGCTGCACAGCTTCTTGGCGCCAATTTGGCTGATCTGGTGATTGCCGGCGGTTGCGACGGTTTCTGCCAATTCACAAATGCGGGCTTTTCTGCTCTTTCAGCCGTGAGTCCCGAGCCCTGCACTCCTTTTTCCGCGGGTCGCAAAGGCATCAATCTGGGCGAAGGCGGTGCGCTCGTAGCCATGACTCGTCACTGCTCAGATGCTTTTCTCGCTTACAGAGGTGCCGGGTTGACAACTGACGCGCACCATCTCTCCGCTCCTGAGCCCGAAGGCATCCAAGCCGCTCAAGCCATGCGTCTGGCGCTCGAATCTGCCGGTCTTTGCCCTGCCGACATCGATCTGGTCATTGCACACGGCACGGGAACGCCGCTCAACGACAGCATGGAAGCCAAAGCCATTGAAAGAGTCTTCGGCACTGACGTGCCTTGTGCCTCTTATAAGTCGCTTTCGGGACACACTCTGGCCGGTGCAGGGGCCCTTCAGGCCGCCATTGTCGCCGCTCTTTTAACCGACAATCCCGACGGTGTGTTGCCGCCGAGTGCCGGAATCGAAACAACCGATCCCGCACTTGCGCCGGCTCATGTGCTCACGCAGACTCGCGTCCTTGGTCGGGAGATTCGTCACATCGTTGCCAACGCCTTTGCTTTCGGAGGCTCCAACGCTAGCGCTGTTTTCAGTCGAGTTTCGCCATGAGTTCCTTTTGCTGCGATCCTTCCCGTTACCTGCCGCATCGTACTCCGATGCTGCTCATTGACCGCGTGTTGGCGGCAGATGCCGAAACGACTCGCTGCCGCGTGACCGTCGGCAAGCAATGCTCCCTATTTCGTCAAGCCGACGGCTCGTATCCCAACAGTCTCTTCATCGAATTCATGGCGCAGACGGTGGGCGTTTTTGCAGGCATCCGAGACAGCGAGTCGGGCATCGGCCCTCGCGTAGGATTTTTGTTGGGCTCGCGCAAAGTGCAACTGCACAAAAAAACGCTTGCCGAAGGCGACGTCTTTGACATTGATACGCGCTGCCTCTTTTTCGGACAAGAAGAACTTCCGAGTCAATTCGAGTGCCGCGTGCTCGAAAACAACACCGAAGTGGCCAGCGCCGTCCTCACGGTTTACCGCCCTCGCGACCTTCAAGAATTCGTTCGAACGACCTTTGCACAATGATGACTTCTTCTACTGACCTTACCGTTCTTGTTACCGGCGCCTCCCGCGGCATCGGCCGCGCCATTGCTCTGCAACTGGCCCGCGACGGCTTTTGTGTTGTAGTGCACGGGTCCAAACCGTCGGCCGCGCTTGACGAAACGCTCGGGCTGATCGCTCAAGCCGGCAGGAAAGCACGCTCGCTGACCTTTGACGTCTGCGACCGAGAGGCTGCTCAACAGGCGCTTCTGGCCGACGTAGAAGCAAACGGCGCCTACTACGGAATCGTCGCCAACGCCGGCATCGCCCGCGACGGCACGTTCGCGGCCATGCCCTCCGAAGATTGGGACAGCGTGATTCATACTGACCTCACAGGCTTTTACAACGTCGTGCAACCGATGGTGATGCCGATGGTGCGTCGCCGCAAACCGGGCCGCATCGTTGTAATCAGCTCCGTTTCGGGCGTGGTGGGCAACCGAGGCCAAGTAAATTATTCGGCAGCCAAGGCTGGTCTTATCGGCGCTGCCAAAGCGCTCGCCACGGAACTCGCCAGCCGTTCGATTACGGTCAACGCCGTCGCACCGGGACTGATCGAAACGGAAATGGTCACCGAAGAAGTGCTCGAACACGCCATGCAACTCATCCCGATGCGTCGCATAGGCAAACCCGAGGAAGTCGCCGGCGTCGTTTCTTTTCTGATGAGCGAAGCGGCATCTTATGTGACCCGTCAGGTCATCGGCGTTAACGGAGGTTTGGCATGAGCAATAAAAAGCGCGTTGTCGTCACCGGCTTCGGCGCCATCAGCCCGCTTGGCAACGATTGGGAATCTGTTTCCGCGAAACTCAAAAGCTGCACCAATGCCGTGCAAGCGATGAAGGAATGGGCCGACATCAAAGGATTGCATACGCGTTTGGGGTGTCCCGCCGCCCCCTTTGAGCTCGATCCGGCCAAGTACAACCGCAAAAGCACACGCAGCATGGGCCGCGTGGGACTTTTGGGTGTTCGCGCGACGGAAGTGGCGCTGGCAGATGCAGGACTTCTGGACAATCAGGCATTTCTGAGTTCGGGGGATCTCGGTATCGCCTACGGCTCGAGTGCCGGCACGCCCTCGGCCGTCGCGTACATCACGTGCGGCTTTGGCGCGTCCGCCTCCTGCTGGATGCGCTGGAGCAGCTCATTGGTGCCGCCACTGACCACGTCCACCCAGATGCCTGTGCGCTCCTCAAATTCCCGGATAATGGGAGTGTAGACCTCCTCTTTATGGGAGGTGTAGACCACCAGCCGCTGAGCCTCTCCGGGGGTACAGGGAAGCGGCTCCGGCTGCTTTGCGGTGCAGCCTGCCAGCAGGGGAAGGAGCAGGGTCAGAATCAGAATTTGTTTTTTCATAGGCATATCTCCGCTATGCTTTGAATGAAGTGACTAAATTATAGCACACAGGTCTTGCAATTTCATCATATTTTACACAGAAATCAGAAATATGCAAAAAATATCAGTTTTGACCGGTTTATTTTTGTTTGTTTTGCCGTTAGACTATAAGCACAGCAGGGAACAAGACCTGCCGCCGAATAAATCTTTTGAGGAGGAACTGAAATGAAACGTATCGTCGCAATGCTTCTGGTTCTGTGCATGGCGCTGGGCCTAGCCGCCTGCGGACAGAAGACCCCCGCTCCCACGGAAGCCCCCGCTGCTTCCGCCGAGGCCGCTCCCGCCGCTACGGAACCCCCCGTCGAGGAGAATCTGACGGAAACCCAGAAAATCATCAAGGAAGCTCAGACCATGACCCTCGAGGAGTTGGCCAAAAAGGCCATCGAGGAGTCCAACGGCAAGATGTTCTACGGCGTGGGCAACTCCAGCCGCGGCAAGAGCGCCCTGCCTCTGTTCATCGCCTACTTACAGACCATCGACCCCAGCTACAACATGGAGTTCGAGTGGCAGCAGCCCAAGAACAACAAGATCTTCGATCAGCTCACCGCTGACTCCCTGAAGGGCACCGGCACCTTCGCCATGACCCTGATTCAGGACGGCAACCAGATCGAGAGCAAGATGGTTCAGACCGGCATCCTCGACACCTTCATCCCGAAGGACTGGGCCGATGCCAACGGCACCACCGCCGATGCCTACACCGGCTTCCTGCCGCTGCAGACGCTCAACAAGGTCTTTATGTACAACTGCGTGGGCGACAAGACCTACGATAACTGCTGGGACTTCGTCGCCGAGGGCGAGCATGGTCTGTACATGGACATCGACTCCGAGATCGTCGGCAAGAACTTCCTGTACATGCTGACCCGCGACGACTACGCAGCGTGGCTGAAGGAGTCCTTTGAGGCTCTGTCCGCTGACGAGCAGGCATACTTCCAGCCCACTATCGCAGAGATGGAATCCGAAGCTGCCGACCTCGGCCTCGGCGCTGACGGCGCTTACGCGCTGGCATGGATCAAGCTGTGGGTCGAAAGCTACAACGCCCAGACCGACGACGGCCCCATCTGCAACACCCTTGTCGACGCTTCCGCGAAGGATCAGTTCGGCCTTCTCGTTTACTCGAAGCTCCGCTCCGTCGAGGAGTCCAGCTCCGTCTCCGTCAACAACATCAAGGTCGCCGCGTATGAGGACGGCTATCAGGGTATCGGCGGCTATGGCTACTGCCATTACCTGTTCGTCACCGACAACTCCCCGCTGCCCTGGACGGCCTGCGCCTTCATCGCCTACATGACCTGCACCGCCGACGGCTTCTCTGCCTGGGGCAAGGACATGGGCGGCTACTCCTCCAACCCGACCGTGGCAGAGGAGACTGAGGCCAACTTCCATCACTCCATCGGCGGCATGGCCGAGGACGGCACCACTGTTGAATTCGCAGCAAAGAACGACCGCGGCTATGAATGGTGGACGACCAACGGCAAGCTCGTGCTCGAGGATCCGGAATACTGCGCAGACGTTGCATTCACCGTCGGCAGCTGGATCGAAATGCTGAGCAAATACTCCGCAGGCTGATCTGTCAACCAGCACCTTACCGGCGCCCCTGGATGCGCATCCAGGGGCGCCTTTGCAAAAACATACCCCATCATCCGCCCTTCAAACCTGAGAAAAGAGGAGGAAGCCATGAGCCGACCCACTACCCTCCGCGCAAGCAGATCCACGATTGTGCTCAATAAGGTCAAGACCTTCTTTTCCAAGCCGCACAACGTCATTCTGCTGCTGCTTGGCATTGTCCTGACCTTCACCACGGTCGCACCGATCGTCGCCATCGTGGAAGATACCTTCAAAATTCACGCCGGCACCATCGATGCCCATCTGACTGGGCAGGCGACCGGCTACACGACCGTCAACTACACCGACCTTTTCACCAGCCGCATGGCAAAGACGAATCTGTGGACGCCGCTTCTCAACACGGTGCTCCTCGCTGTCGGCACGTGCGTGGTGTCCATTCTCTACGGCGGGCTGTTTGCGTTTTTGATTACGCGCACCGACCTTGCGTGGAGAAAATATCTGAGTTCCATTTTTATTTTCCCGTACATCATGCCGCAGTGGACGCTGGCCGTCGTGTGGCAGAACCTGTTTAACTCCAACGCCG
>OMGY01001485.1_pt1 | contig 20998 bp, 17 predicted proteins | sample 1674461 | NCBI WGS metagenome assembly OMGY01 (sample SAMN05578579, study PRJEB25193) | human gut metagenome | biome: Human Microbiome; feature: human-associated habitat; material: feces | host: Homo sapiens | place: USA:Birmingham
GGCCGGAGCGGCCGCGCAGCTGGTTGTCGATACGGCGGGACTCGTGGCGCTCGGTGCCGATAACGGTCAGGCCGCCGGCGGCAAGCACGCGCTCGCGCTCGGCCTTGCAGGTCTCCTTGGCTTCGGCGTTAAACTGCTCGAGCTGCTCGGGCGTCACGTCCTCCATGGTCAGGCCCTCGTACTCAAGGCGCTCGCGCACCAGCTCGTCGGGGTTGCCGCCCAGCAGGATGTCGGTACCACGACCGGCCATGTTAGTAGCGATGGTCACGGCGCCGTAGCGTCCGGCCTGGGCAACGATATGAGCCTCGCGCTCGTGATGCTTGGCGTTGAGGACCTCGTGCGCGATGCCGCGCTTGGTAAGGGCGGCGGACAGCTTCTCGGAGCTTTCGATGGAGACGGTGCCCACCAGGACCGGCTGTCCCTTGGCGTGACGACGCTCGACGTCGTCGGCAACGGCGTTGTACTTGGCCTGAATGGTGCGGTACACCAGGTCCTCGTGGTCCACGCGCTGCACGGGCTTGTTGGAGGGGATGACCTCGACGGGCAGCTTGTAGATCTCGCGGAACTCGGCATCCTCGGTAAGTGCCGTGCCGGTCATGCCGGAGAGCTTGTCATACAGACGGAAGTAGTTCTGCAGGGTGATGGTGGCCAGCGTCTGATTCTCCTCGCGCACGAGCACGCCCTCTTTGGCCTCGATGGCCTGGTGCAGGCCCTCGGAGTAACGGCGGCCTTCCATAATGCGGCCGGTGAACTCGTCGACGATCTTGACCTCGCCGTTGGTGACCACGTACTGCTTGTCGCGGTGGAACATGTACTGGGCCTTCAGCGCCTGCTGCAGGTGGTTGACAAGCTGGCCGGAGAGATCGGCATAGATGTCATCGATACCCAGGCGGCGCTCGATCTTCTTAAGGCCGCGCTCGGTAGCGGCAATGGTGTGCTTGGCCTCGTCCATGACATAGTCGCCCGTGGGCTCGACGTCCTCGGTGGCGGTGAGCATGTCGTGCGACACGTCCTCGCCGCGCTCAAGGCCACGCACGGCACGCGCGAAGTCCTTGTAGGTACTGGCGGACTTGGTGCCAGCGCCCGAGATGATCAGCGGGGTGCGGGCCTCATCGATCAGGATGGAGTCAACCTCGTCGACGATGGCGTAGTTGTGACCGCGCTGCACGCGCTGCTCGGGACGGGTAACCATGTTGTCGCGCAGGTAATCAAAGCCGAACTCGGAGTTGGTGCCGTAGGTGACGTCGGCCTGGTAGGCCGGGCGCTTGAGCTCGAGCGGCATGTTGTTCTGGAGCAGACCGACGGTCATGCCCAGGTACTTATAGATGCGGCCCATCCACTCGGAGTCACGCTTGGCAAGGTAATCATTGACAGTAACGACGTGCACGCCCTTGCCGGCAATAGCGTTGAGATAGCCGGCCAACGTGGAGACGAGGGTCTTACCTTCGCCGGTCTTCATCTCGGCGATGTGGCCCTCGTGCAGCGCCATGGCGCCAATGAGCTGCACGTCAAAGTGGCGCATACCCATGGTGCGCTTGGAAGCCTCACGCACGGTGGCAAAGGCCTCGGGGAGCATGTCGTCGAGCGACTCGCCGTTGGCGTAACGCTCGCGGAACTTATCGGTCTGGCCGCGGAGTTCCTCCTCGGTCATCTTCTCAAACTGGGGCTCAAGACCGTTGATCTGGTCGACGATCTTGTAGTAGCGCTTAAGGTCCTTATCGGATCCAAAGGACAGCAGCTTTGACATGAATCCCATGTGGTTTTCCTTTTTGGCCATCGCCCACGCCGTGCAGCTGCGGGCGAGTTAAACACAGATAATTGTACTTTAGCCAAACAAGGCGCGCCCCATACGGTCGACCTCGACCGCCACGTAATAACTACGACCAACCTGCCAAAAAGGGACAGGTTTATTTTGGCAGGTTTTATCTGGGCAAACGCCGCCTCTCTGTCATTTGGTGCAAACTAACCTGTCCCCTTCGCACCAATCTGGTGCAATGGGAACGGGTTAGCCTGCACCAATAAAAAGAAAAAGGGCCGCGCACCCAAACGGATGCACGGCCCTTTTGCCATGAATGCGAGCGATTCCTCGGCGAGCTATTTACTCAGCAGCCTCGGTGGTCTCGGCCTCGGCAGCGGCCTCCTCGACGGGAGCCTCTGCGGGAGCCTCGGCGGCCTGCTTGGCAGCCTCCTCGGCAAACTTAGCAGCACGCTTGGCCTTCTCGGCAGCCTTAGCCTCAGCGGCGGCCTTGCGAGCGGCCTCGGCCTCAGCAGCCTTGGCAGCCTTGGCAGCCTTGGCCTCCTCAGCCTTCTTGAGCTGGGCGGCAGCGGCGCCACCGAACTTGTCGGCGAAGCGCTGGACGCGTCCACCGGTGTCGACGAACTTCTGCTGGCCGGTGTAGAACGGGTGGCACTCGTTGCAAAGCTCGACCTTCATCTCAGACACGGTAGCGTGCGTCTTGAAGGTGTTGCCGCAGGAGCACGTCACCGTGCACTCGACATACTGGGGATGGATACCCTGCTTCATGGTAGGACTCCTTATTGGTCAGGCGCTGGTTACCGATCAGCGCATAAGGCGTCTTGGTTTCCGACCAAGACAACAAACTTGGCTATGGTACCACGGCGTCGCGCGTCCCACAAAAGGTTCACGGTCTTTGTGCAGGGCGGCGTGGCCAACCGCAGCGAGCACGCACCCCGACGAGCCTTCACCCATGTTGCAGACGTGTAACGCCGCAGCAAGCACACCCCTTTTGGCGCCAGACAGGTACAATGATGAACACTGTACCGCAGCGGAGCGCCCCGCGCGCGCCGCAACCACGCGAAAGGGTTTCCCATGGCCGAGATCTCGTCCTCCCGTATCGTCATCACCGTCCTTGGCAAGAACCGCCCCGGCATCGTCGCCGGCGTCACCCGTGTTCTGGGCGAGGCCAACGTCGACATCCGCGACATTACGCAGTCCATTATCGAGGACATCTTCACCATGACCATGCTGGCCGACACCGCCGAGTCCAAGCTCGACTTCGCCGAGCTGCAGAAGGCGCTGGCCGAGGCCGGCGAGCTTTCGGGCGTCAACGTGTCCATCCAGCGCGAGGACGTCTTTAACTTTATGTACCGCCTGTAGCGAACAGGCCGTGCGGGAACAGGCCGGCGCATCTGCACCCAAGCACGCCGCCCCCACACGGCCCCGAGAGGAGCGCGCATGGCTTACGACGCCAAGAAAATCTACTACCGCTTCGATGACCACTTGAGCCGCCTGGTTCTGGATTACGAAGCAAGCCGCCAGATTTCGCCTGAGAGCGAAAACCTCTACCACGGCCTGCCGACCGACCCTTATGACGAGGGCCTGTTTGTCGAGCACAATGTCAAGCGCGGCCTGCGCAATGCCGACGGCTCGGGCGTGGTCGCGGGCCTCACTCGTATCTCGGATGTGCACGGCTACAACAAGGTCGACGGAAAGGTCGTGCCCGATCAGGGCAAGCTCACGCTTCGCGGCTACAGCATCGAGGATCTGGTCAACAATGCCCAGGCCGAGAATCGCTACGGCTACGAAGAAGTCGCCTATCTGCTTATCACGGGTTCGCTGCCCAACAAGGAAGAGCTCGACGGCTTCTGCGAGCGCCTGGGTGCCTTTAGACATCTGAGCGACGAGTACGTCAAAGAGTTCCCCATGACCACGGTGTCGTCGAGCATCATGAATGTGCTTCAGCGCGCCGTGCTGCTGCTCTACGCCTTCGACGCCGAGCCCGACGCCATTACACCCGAGCACGAAATCGACGTCGCCATCTCCATGCTCGCCCGTCTCCCCCGCATCGCCGCCTTCGCGCATATGGCCTCGGTCGCCAAGCGCCGCGGCTCCGAGGTTCATGTGCCGCACCCCACGCCCGGTCTCTCCACCGCTGAGACCATCCTGCAGGTGTTGCGCGGCGGCATGGCATTCACCCGCGACGAAGCCATGCTGCTCGATGTGATGCTCATGCTGCATGCCGAGCACGGCGGCGGCAACAACTCCACCTTCGCTTGCCGCGTGCTGTCGTCTTCGGCCACCGACCCGTATTCCGCCTATGCCGCGGCCATCGGCTCGCTCAAGGGCCCGCGCCACGGCGGCGCCAACGCCAAGGTCGTGTCCATGCACGAGGACATCCGTGCGCATGTCTCCAATTGGGAGGACGAGGACGAGGTCGCAGCCTACCTGGGCAAGATCCTCGACAAGCAGGCCTTCGACGGCACGGGTCTCATCTACGGTATGGGCCACGCCGTCTACACGCTGAGCGACCCGCGCGCCGAGGTGTGCCGCCGTTACGCGCGCACGCTTGCCGCCAAGAAGGACTTGGGCGAAGAGTTCGCACTCATCGAGCGCATCGAGCGCCTGGCCCCGCAAGTGATGCGCGATCACGGCATGACCAAGCCCATCTGCGCCAACATCGACCTGTACACGGGCTTTATCTACAAGATGCTCGGCGTGCCCGAGACGCTCTTTACGCCGCTGTTCGCCGTCGCCCGCATGGCCGGCTGGTCTGCGCACCGCATGGAAGAGCTCTTCTGCGCGCACCGCATCATCCGTCCCGCGTATCGCCCGGTTATCGAGCCGCTGGAGTACAAGCCGCTCGCCGACCGATAGAACGCGGACCATTATAGATCTTGAGCGTGGCCGGGGCATCACCGCCCTCGGCCACGCTTTTTATGCCAGCAGAAAGGGCTGCATCGAATGATTGCTTTTTCCGATATGGATGGAACGCTGTTGACGAGCGACAAGCAGATGAGCGACGCCACCTGGGCGATGCTCGACGAACTCGCTCGGCGCGGGATTGAATTTGTGCCCTGCACCGGACGTCCGCTGTCGGGCGTCTTTGAGCCCATCCTCGCCCATCCCGCCGTGCACTATGCCGTCTGCGCTAATGGCGCCAGTATCTGGCAGCTCGACGACGATGTGCCCACCGACGCCTCGCGCGCCACGTGCATTTTGAGCCGTCCGCTCGATCGCGGCATCGCCCACCGCATCTATCGCATCGCCGCCAGCCACGACGTCACCTTCGACATCTTCGCCGACGGACAGTGCTTCCTCCCCCGCTCGCTCTACACGCGCCTGGACGAATTCTGTGGCGGCGACCCCCACATCGCGGCTTCGCTCAAGCGCACACGAACGCCGATCGACATGGATATCGACAGCAAGATCGACGAGGTCGAGACACTCGAACGCATCGCCATGTACTGGCACGACCCGGCCGATCGCGACGTCATCGCGGCGGCGCTCGACACGCTCGGAGGCATTGAGGTCACGCGTTCTTACGCCATGAATATCGAGGTCATGGGCGAGGGCGCCACCAAGGGAACGGCCCTCACGTGGCTATGCGAGCACCTGGGCGAGCGTCTCGCCGACGCCTGGGCGTTCGGCGACAACATAAACGACATCCCCATGCTGCAGGCAGCGGGCCACGGCATGGCCATGATCAACGCCGAGCCCGAGGACCGCGAGGCCGCCGACGCCATCACCGAATACGACAACGGCCACGATGGCGTCGCCCGCACCATCATGGCCGCCCTCGCCTAGTCGTTGGGGACGTTCTTAAACGACTAGTCGTTGGGGACACTCTTCGCAAAAAGCTGCAAGGATTGTCCCCCACTGTCGGCAGAAAAGGAACGTCCCCATCTGCCGGATTAGGAGAGACTCTCCAGCACGCGACGGAGCTCCTGCTGGACGGCGTGGTCGCGGTTACAACCCACCACGCGATCGGCCACCGCCTTAAGCGCGGGGCGCGCGTTTTCCATCGCGCAGCCCGTGCCGACAAAGCGAATGATCTCGTAGTCGTTCATCGAGTCGCCAAACGCCATGACCTCGTCGCGTTCGACGCCATAGTGCTCCATGAGCTGCTCGATTCCCGAGGCTTTCGACACACCGGGCTGCATGGCATCGATCCACGCGTTGCCCGAAGGCGCAAAAGTAAAGAGCTGACCAAGTTCGCGCTGTAATACGTAAGCGCTGTCCATAACGGCACCGTCATCGCAAAAGATACTCGCCTTGATGATATTTACGCTGGGATCGGGCAGCTCCCAAATGCGCTCTGCATTGGGAAGGTCCTTATCGACCTCACGCACGAACTTGCACTCGTCATCGAGCAGGAAGGACTTGGTTCGGTCAAAGAGCGCAAGATGCAGATTGGGAAACGTCCTGACGGCTTGGGCGAGCCTTCGAATCGCCAGGTGGGAATACACCTCACGGTCCACCATCTTACCGTCGGCGTAGACTTGGGCGCCGTTAGCGGCGACAAAGTCCATCTTGTCGCGAACGGGCGCAAAGAACTCGCACAGGCGATCGTAGCGACGACCTGACGATGCAGCGAAATGCACGCCATGCTCGTGTAGCGCCAGAATCAGTTCGTAGGTCTCGGGAGGCACCTGGCCGTTTTCGTCAAGCAGTGTGCCGTCCATATCGGATGCAATCAGTTTAAACATAGAAAAGCTCCCTTCGGGCTTGTTGGAATCAAACGCGTATCCGATTCCAACGTACCCAAAGGGAGCTCAAATAAGACTCCGCGGGCGTAAACGTTACAAGGACCTGGCAAATAGCTCACACGTGCCAGAGGTCCTACGGTCGCGGCGTCAGGCAGCGCGCCAAAGAGTGTCCCCGATGACTAGTCGTTTAAGAACGTCCCCGATGACTAGTCGGCGTAGGTGAAGGTTGTGACGTCGAACATGCCCTCGGGGCGGATGCGGAGCGTCGGGATCACCGGCAGGGGCAGGAAGATGATGCCCATGATGGGGTCGAGCGGCGGCTCAATACCCATGGCGCGCGCCTTGACCATAAAGTCGTCGTGCTGCGCGGCAACGTCCTCGGCCGTGCCTTCGCTCATCAGGCCACCGAGCGCCAGCGGAATGCGCGCCACGACCTCGCCGTTGCGCACCAGCACGTGACCACCCTGGCCCACGGCCTCAACGGCAGCCATCATATCCGCCGCATTGTCGCCCACCACGCACACGTTGTGCGAGTCGTGGCCGATCGTGGAGGCAATGGCACCACCGGTAATGGTGAAACCGCGCACCCAGCCGCGACCGATATGCTTGCCGACCAGACCCAGGCCAGCGGGGCCGTCGCCATCGGCGCCCTCGGCCTGCAGCGACATGCCGCGGCCATGGCGCTCAATCAGCATAATGCGGCGCAAGTCCTCGGCGCTCTCGGGGCGGGCCATACCCGTGATAGCCATACCCGGGATGACATCGATAACGGCCTCGCCCGGCTTAAAGGCATAGTCGAACACGTCAAGCGAAAGCTTCGGCAGCTTAACGGAAGCACGCAGCTCATCGGCAAGCGCTGCGACCTCGGCCGTCTCGGGCGCGACCTCGCCCACAAAGGTGCCGTCCTGCGCCACCAGAGCACCGGCGGCATATACGCGATGCGGAGCCGTGGCAAACGTCAGGTCATTGAGCACCAGCAGGTCGGCACGTTTGCCCGGGGCAATCGCACCGCGTAGCTCGTGCGGGTCGCGGCAGCCGTGATCTAGCCCAAACGCCTCAGCCGTGGAAAGGGACGCCATGGAGATGGCGACCACCGGGTCAACGCCGGCCTCGATGGCCACGCGGCAGGCATTGTCGATCATGCCGGTCGAAAGAGCATCGGAGGGAGCGCGGTCGTCGGTCGCAAAGCAGCAGCGGCGGGCGCGGGCAGGGTTCTCCAGCAGCATCGGAGACAAATTGGCCAGGTCGTGGCTGCACGTGCCCTCACGCAGCATCACATACATGCCGCGGGACAGCTTGTCGAGTGCCTCCTCGGGAATCGTCGACTCGTGGTCGGCGATAATGCCCGCCGCGGCATAGGCATTGAGGTCCTTACCGGCAACGAGCGGCGCGTGGCCGTCAACCTGCTTGGACGGCGTCTGGTTGGCAGCATCGATGCGAGCGCAGGTCTCGGGGTCGGCCATAAAGACGCCCGGCAGGTTCATCATTTCGCCCAGACCAAAGACATCGCCTGGATGCTCGGCAAAAAACGCCTGCATATCGGCAGCCGAAATAACGGCACCGGCCTGCTCGTCGGGCAGCGCGGGCACGCACGAAGGCATCATGTACTTGATAGAGATGGGCGCGCGGCGGCCATCCTCGATCATAAAGCGCAAGCCGTCGAGACCGGCAACATTGGCGATCTCGTGACTGTCGGCAATGGCGGTGGTAGTACCGCGCGTCGCGGCCATGCGAGCATACTCGGCGGGGCGGATGTTCGAGGACTCAATGTGCAGATGTCCGTCGATAAAACCGGGGGCAAGATAGCGGCCCTGGCAGTCGACGACCTCAGTTGCCTCGTAGGTGCCAGCGGCATCGTCGCGACCATCGTAGAGCACACCGACGATCACACCGTCCTTGACGGCAACGCTGCCGGGCGCCACACGTTGGCCATACACGTCGACGATCTGCGCATTGGTAAACAGCGTGTCGACGGGCACGCGCCCCTCGGCAGCATCGATCACAGACCTCATGACCTCAACGGACATACATACTCCTTTAACCGTAGAAAAAAGCTGCGGAGCGGACAGACCTTCACCGCAGCAAACCAATAGCCATTGTATGCCCAAACGAAAGCCCCGCTAACACCCCTTCCGCTTAACGGCACACGCCACTTGGTGCAATGGGGACTGCCGCTGAGCACCAATACAAGGAGTGTCCCAAAGTGCCAATAACGGAAGCGCCGATGTTTTGGCAACGACAGACACTATGACCCAATCCGAGGGCACGGAAACGACAGGAGCCCCCGCTCGTGACCGCGGGTCGGGGCTGCGACAATGTTGTTGAAGTGCCAGAGGCGCAGCCGCGCCGCAACGAGGTTGGGAGGCTCCCGTGCCTAGATATTCTACCGCCTTCGGAATGGACGTACACCTCAGGTCCACCACCGTCTGCGCGCTCGACGCGGAGACGGGCGAGGCCGTGGCGAGGAGGTTCCGCGGCAACCCGTGGGGCGAGGTCGCGGAGTGGATGTCGGGCTTCCCGGGCCCGTCGCTCGCCGCCTACGAGAGCGGCTACCTCGGCTTCGCGCCGCAGAGGGGGCCGTCGGCCCCCGGCATCGGCTGCGTCGTCGCGGCCGTCTCCAAGGTCCCGGGGTCGGCGGCCGACCTCTCGTCCAAGAACGACCGCGACGACGCGGCCAGGATGGCCGAGGCGATACTGTCGCACGACGTCGCCCCGGTATGGGTGCCGTCCCCCGAGATCGAGGGGCTCAGGTGTTAGCGTCAATCTTTTTTTCACCAGTCTCGCCAAACAGGCGCGCCGTTCGCGCAAAGGCGGTTTCACCGGTTGCGCTAACGTTTTTTCACCGATTCCGGTCACGGCTTGACGGGGCCGTCCCTCGGCAGGTCCTTCAGCCTGTAGGACCTGCCGGTTATCTTGACCAGGTGGCAGTGGTGGCACACCCTGTCCGCGATCGCGCTCGCCGCCACGTCGTCCCCGAACACCCTGCCCCAGCCGCTGATCCCCACGTTGGTGGTGATGATCGTCGAGCGCTGCTCGTAGCGCGTCGATATCAGCTGGAACAGCAGGTCCGCGCCCGCGCTGCCGACGTCGAGGTAGCCGAGCCCGTCGATGATCAGCAGCCTCGAGTGGGCGTAGTACTTGAGCCTCTTCTTGAGGATGCCGCGCGACGAGGCGTCCTCAAGGTCCTCGACGAGCCGGGCGCAGTCCACGAACCTGACCTCGCGCCCCGCCCTGACCGCCTCGATGCCCAGAGCGACGGCGAGATGCGTCTTGCCCACGCCGGGGCTCCCCGCGAACAGGACGTTCTCGGCCCGCTCCACGAACCTGAGGGTCGCGAGCTCCTCGATCTCGGCGCGCGGGACCGACGGCTGGAAGTCCCAGTCGAAGTCCGCCAGCCCCTTGACGTAGGGGAACCCCGACGACCGTATGCGCTGGTTGGTGATCCTGACCTCCCGGGCGGCGACCTCGACGCGCGCCATCTCCTCGAGGGCGGAGGCGAAGCCCCGCTCGCCCGCGGCGACCATCCTCACGTAGTCGGGCAGGGACGCCGCCATCTCGTGCAGCCCGAGCGCGGAGAGGTTCGCCTGCGCCCTGATCGAGGGGCTGCCCTCCGCGACGGCGCCCATCACGCCCCTCCGAGCGAGTCGAGCAGCGCGAGGTTGGCGCGCGCGGCCTCGGCGATGTCCGCGTCGGCCAGGCCCCGCTTCCCCTCGAGGGCCTGCCCGTAGTGGTCGGGGTCGTAGTTGATTGGCCTCGACGGCCCGGACGCGGCGTCGTGGACGGCGACCTCCTCGCCGGCCATCCTGACAACGACCTGGCCGCCGGGCATCGCCACGACGCTCACGCGCCGGCCGATGCAGCGCCTGGGCACGGACCACTCCCTGCCGGCGGCCCTGACGAGCATGGTCGGCGGGACGGTCTGGACGCTCACGTCGCCCACCATCGACTCGAGGAGGCGGAGGTTCCCGATGGGCCGCAGGCTCTCCTTCTCCCGCATGAACAGCGCGTCGGGCGGCAGGCCGGTGGTGCGGTTCGGCTCCGAGTTTGCCTGGGCCTCGACCCGGGCCACCGCCTCGGCGAGGCCGCTCCACCCGGTGAACTCGCCGCCGTAGGCGAGCAGGCGGTTCAGGAAGCGGTTGGCCGACTCGTCCTTGCCCTTGGTCTGCGGCGAGCGCGGCGCGCAGAGCCTGAGCTCGAAGCCGGCCTCCCGTGCGAACCGCCACGCCCTCTCCTGCCTGGTCCTCCTGCGGCCGGAGACGGTCACCAGGCACGACATGTTGTCCGTGATGCACTCCTCCGGGACGCCGCCGAGGCGGGTGAAGGTGGCGAGCAGGCAGGACAGCAGGTCGTCGAGCGTGCGGCTCCTGACCGGTATGAAGCGGTGCTTCCGGGAGTAGCCGAGCGTCGCGGTGAACACGCTGAACTCGAAGACCTCGCCCTCCGAGTCGACGAGCCTCATGCCCTCCTTCCAGTCGAACTGCAGCTGCCTGCCCGGGGGCGTCTCGAACCGCGGGTGCGGCTCGCGGCCGCCCGCGCCCCCGAAGGGCACGTCGCGGGCCCGGCACCACGCGGTGAATGCGCCGTACCCGGGCAGCCCCTCCCCGCGGCCCTCGCGCAGGAACGCGTACACGGCCATCTTGGTCATCCCGGGCAGCTGGGCCTTCGCGCGGATCACCTCCTCGAGCGGGTCGAAGGCGCTGCCCCTCGCGGACCTCCCGTCGGCGGCGGACTCGCCCTCCCGCCAGTACTTGGCGACCGTGTGCCGGTCCATGCCGTGCCTCCTCGCGATCTCGCTGAAGTTCGGCTTCGCGCCGGACCCCCTGTAGACGTTCAGCTCTCCCATTACGTTTCGCTCCATATCCCGCTCCTCCCGGGTCGGATACCCGATCGGAGCATAGTTCCGTTAGCGCAGTTGGTGAAAGTACGTTAGCGGGGTCGGCGAAAGCGCGTTAGCGCATTCGGCGAGATGCGTTTACGAAAGTGGTCAATTTTAGATTAGCGCTAACACCTCGCGGCGCGCGTAGGCGGGGCCGGCCGAATAGCGGTGCACCCCGCCGACCGTGATCGTTCCCTGCTTGCTGCACCTCCTGGTCTCCCACCTCGCGCACGAGAACGCCGCCGGCGGCAGCGGCGAGAGCGCCTCCCTGTCCTCTCCGAACAGCTCGGACTCGGGCGTGCCGAGCCTGTAGTGGCGCTTGCCCTCGCTCAGGTCGAGGCAGTCCTCGAGCAGCCTGCGGTTGAACGTGCGGACGTCGCGGAACGACGGGACGGGGACGAAGAGGTTCCTCCCGTGGCAGCCGACCTTGTTCTCGACGCTGCCCTTCTCGTTGCCCGAATAGGGGTTGGCGAAGGTGTAGTCGAGTCCGTAGTGGGCCGCGAAGCGGCGGAAGAGCTCCGATGTCCTCACCTCCCCGCCGACGCGCCCGCCGACCTCGGTGGCGTTGTCGAAGACCGCCCTCCTGGGCACGCCGCCGACGAACTCGGAGACGTCGCGGAGCCCCTGGCAGACGCACTCGGCCGTCTCGCCCCAGAGGACCTGGGTGAGCCCGACGTTGGAGTGCGGGAAGGTGACCGTCAGGTACTTGCCCCTGGTGACCACGCCGCGGGCCCTGAAGTCCGCCTCGCCGAAGTCGACCTGGACCTCGCCGGGCAGCCATCTCAGCGTCAGGAATCCCTCGGCGTCCCTGCGGTCGCGCTCGCGGGCCATCTCCTCGCGGCGGCGCTTGACGTAGCGCTGCACGGTGGAGTAGCCGCCCGTGTAGCCCTCCTCGTCGCGAAGCCTCACGTAGACCCTCGTCGCCGTGCGGCGCTGCTTGCGCCAGTTCCTGCAGTCGTCGTCGAGCCAGGAGTCGATCGTCTCCTCGTATGGCGCGAGGACCTCGCTCTCGTGCTCGCGGCGCCTCGGGGGCTCGGGCGACAGATCCTCCATCCTGGCGTACCTCCTGACCGTCGGCTCCGACGCGCCGACCGCCCTCGCAATCGAGGCGATCGACTCGCCGCCCCTCGCCCTCTTGCGTATATCCTCTATCTTGTCCACGCCGATCATTCCTCTCTGGCCCTCCTCACGTCGTAAACCGAAGCAACGACATTGTTGGGCCGATTGCGGGTGGTCGGCGTGCCCATGCTCAAAGCCGAAAGAATTTCGTGCTCTGGCCCGAAACTTTCCGACGCTCAAACCCGCAACTTCGAGGCTATCAAACACACACGGGGACGAGGAGGCTGCGCCGGAGGAACCCCATGGCGTTCTCGACGGGGCCCTTCTCGTTTCCCGAATAGGGGTTGCAGTACCGGCTCTCGAAGCGGCAGTGGGCCCTGAACTGCGAGAACAGTCTCGATTCCGTGACCTCGCCGCGCACCATCCTGCCCGCCCCGGTGGCGTTGTCGAGCACCATCGCCGCCGGGGCGCGGCCCCAGCGGCGGAAGATCTCGAGCAGCCCGGCGCACAGGCACTCCGACCTCTGCGACATGAGGGCGACGCACTGCCGGTCGTTCGAGTGCGGGGGCGTCGCGACCAGCAGCTTGAGGTCGAGGGTCCTCCCGCCGACCGCGGCGCGGAAGTTCCCGAAATCGACCTGGCAGGTGCCGGGCGCCCACTCGAGCTCGAGGTACCCCTCTCCGCCCGCCGCGGCCCGGGCATGCCTGAGCTCTCGGACGAACCTCTGCACGGTGGAGTACGAGCCGGCGTAGCCGCGCTCGGCGACGAGCCTGTCGTGGATCCGCCTGGCGGTGTGGCGCTGCTTCCTCGGGGCCCCGAGGTCGGCCTCGAGAACACCCGCGATCCATTCCTCGTTGCCCTCGAGCGCGGGCCCGCCCCTCCTCCGGGGCATCGGCGCGGCGGGCGACATGTCCTCCATGTCGGCGCACTTCGCCACGGTGTTCCGGCTCACGTGGAGCACTCGGGCGATCTCGGACCTCGAGCGCCCGGCGGCATCCATCGACCGTATATCATTCACTGTGTCTAGGGGCACGGTCATCTCCTCCATCCTTCCCGGGCGGGCTCGCCAAAGTAACCGCCCGGGGAAAACATACGGCGAGGGCCGCGCCCCCGGTCCCCGGGGCGCGGCCCTCTTGCTTAAACTGCTCAATTTTTCGTGCTCACGGCGCTCATTTCCCAGTGATCACTCGGACCACTTCTTAGTGAACATCAACACCCCCGCACAGCTGGTCGGCCTCGGCGTCCATCACTGCGTTCACGACCTGCTCGGCGAGTCTGCGAGGCAGCTTCTGCATGTCGATGGCGCCGTCGTCGAAACGGGGCATGGCGGGCATGTCCGGCGTCGGGTCTGAAAAGATTTCCGTAGCGGTCTTCGTCCTTTCCTAGAACCTGTTGTTGTGGTGATTTCAGATTCAAGGACGAAGGCCGTAATTCGTTAAACGGGCCAGGGTGTCACCCTTACACCAACATTTTCGATGCGATCGCGCAACGCGGTCTTGATCGACATGGGCGAGGCCCACATGCGGCAGCGCCACGAATAAAACGGTTGCAACAAAAGACACCGGAGCCAGTGTCGACACCGTGCCAAAGCGCAATATTGGCGGCGCTGATTCGAGATATTCAGCAGTGCTCAAGCGGTAAATACTCAAAGCACTTCGACTCGAGACCCAAACTACGTTTGCCTCTCGAGTCGAATATTCGTTACGTTGAAATCAGATACACAAACCCTTTCTTATATCTGCTGTACGCCGCTTACATGTCACCTGCTTTGCAGCCGCAAAGCCTTTATCGAAGAGGAGTAGTCGGGGGAATCAACCTTGGAAGACCACATGGTCCAAAAGTCAACAGTGGCGCTAATCGGTTTGTGAACAGGTTCATCAACAAGAATCCGCGAGGGAAGGACACAGGCATCGCCGACCGCAACAACTTCTCCCGTGTTCAGGACAGGCAGCACAGACGCCAAATCACCGAGGTTATCGGGAAAAAGACGCTTAATCGTGTTTTGGTCGTCAACATTAGTAAGCCTCATTGATAAGAAGTTGTTGCATTGGCTCAAAACGGTCTTATCAACCTCATGAGGGCGTTGGGAAATTACAACAAGTCCCACACCGTATTTGCGTCCTTCTTTGGCTATACGTTGAAACGAAGATCGAGCAGATACTCCCATCACCTCAGAAGCGTCAGATGGAATATAAAGATGGGCCTCATCGCAAAACAGAGCAATGGGTTGCCTTTGTTTCAAATCAGTCCATTGCTGCACCGTAAAGACCAGACGAGCAAGAACGGAGGAAATCAAAGGCAGGATATCTGATGGGACCTCCGAAAAGTCGATGATTTTAACCCCCGCCTCTACATCGCGAGGTCTCATTAGACCATTGACCATCGTCGCTGCATAACCGTAATCAGCCAGAGCGGGATTTCCAGAGAACATAAAATTCAAGCGCTTATCTCCAACGCGAGTTCTTAGGCGTTGCACGAAGCGGGTCAGCTTGCCATGGTATGGACCCTGTTTTTCTCTGCCGGCAGACCCCTGAATCATCTCAGCATCTTTGCTCTCCAGTTTTTCGATCAATTTCGTAATGTCAAAAGGAACCGGACTATCAACAGTGATTTTCTGAGCTTCATCTTCATGGTCACATGTCATCAAGTAATCACGCTTTCCCTCCAACACAAATCGAGTAAATAGCGCAGCTTGATTCGGAGCGTTTTGATCACTTCGATCAAGCATCAATGACATCAGCTCTTCATGGCTTAACAACCAATATGGAAGAAACAGCTCATTATCCGGATTGTTATCGCTAGGACCGGCAATTTTAATAGATTTAAACTGATCTCCTATCAAAGACGAGTATTCACCATGCACGTCAAAAAGGATGGCGTTGCCGGAAACAAGATCTGCAACCTGCTCTATAACCTTCGCTACAAGCCACGACTTGCCTGAACCCGTGCTTCCGACAATTGCAGCATGTCTTTGAAAGAATTTGTCGCCATCAATAATCGCAGGGGTTTCTTCATCAATCGCATAGCGTCCAATAATGAGTTGATTGGCGCCAGCATCAACGTCACTCGAAATCGCCCCCATGAGGATCGATAGACGATCTTTTTCGACCAAGAAAGCTTCGGCGCCTATTGTAGGGACAGAAGCGATACTTCGCTTGAACACATTAGTTTTTGTTCCGTCCTTTTCCTGAACGGTTCCAACAAGCAATACTTTAACGATGTCGTCAGCAAAGCAAGACTCATTACACGCAGACAAACGTTCTTCCAAATTGGCCTTGCGCACAATTTTAGAAACCAGGCCAATATAGCACTCGCCAATGCGAGTTCCCAATATTGCAACGAGCCGGTTCACCTGTATTCGAGCGAGAACATCCGAGTCATCGACAGAGACGACCACCGCCGCCGTGTCAACCATCTCGACAACACCAAATGCCTCATCCCGCTCGAACGAAAAGCTCGTCAAAGGATCATTTACCATATTTTCATGAACTCCTTGATGTCCCAATAGCTGCCCTCAACGACGCAATCGAACGGCGCGTTCTCGCCATCGTTCAGCAGAATGTGCGTTTGCCCGTTGCCCATGCCGTCTGCTTCAAGTGCAACAAAGAATTCAAGCCTTGCCTCTTCCAGCCACCTTCTGCATGCATCAGTTAAAGTCTTGGCAAGAATTATAATTGGTTTGCCACGTTCGGCTTCTCTCTCTAGATAAGGATGTATGTGTTCATCTCCAAACCCATACCCAATACAGAGATACGAATCAGCTGCTCCGAAGGCAACATCGGCTTTCGAGATAATCCCCCTATAAGGATCTTGGCTTGTCTCCGTATATTTATTTTTACTCGGCGGAACGATTAAGGGTTCGCATCCATCTGGAACTACATCACATGACGGGAAAGAAAATACGGTCCCGTCGGGAGACTTGAACCAGTCTATCGATCCGTGCACCTTCCAAAGATCGACCACCATCTCTCTTCTCCGCGTCGATAAGACTCTTGAAGAGGAAGGATTGAGGTTGAACTCCCTTATAACATGACCATAGAAGCCATCGAGACAGGTAGCTCCAACCTTGTCGATAGCAACCTCCGCCAAACGGTCGTAATTAGTGGTAACAATACAGGCTCTCCTGGCTGCAGTCCCCAAAATCTTGCGCAGCGCAGTCTCCAAAGGAGACGGACGCGCAGTTATCGCATCAGCAAGGTAGCGCCTGTCTGAAGCTTGAATCTTCTCCCAAATAATAAAACGAATTCGATTTAGCAGCTCAGTCGAAACAACCGAATCGTTAATTGCCGACTCTAAGTTAGCGCCTTCATTCAACTTCGCTACAAGACAAGCAGCATCCTCAAACGTGGCAACAACCTCATCTGAAGCAATTGCATCCGCAAGATCGGACATGGTTGGGAGTCCATAAGGAGCCGAAGCACCCGACCCTAATACAAGCAGAGGTTGAACGGATAAAAACTTTTGAACAGTTTTTGCCAGAACATCACTATTAATTACATCCAATTAAACCCCCTTGATTATATGTTCACCGACAATCATAGATATGATTTTAATTCCAATCGACAGCACTAACGGCAATTTGAGAGAGTTCTGCCGTGGCATCATCTATCCATTGATAATGCCATCGGTTGAGGCAACGCGACCGCCCTCAAATAGGCTGCCGGCACGGCGATGAAGCCTCAGCTGTGACAACGGATTGCTCGACGGGAGATAGTAAAGGTCGAATATTTTACTGCAAAGTCGAGTGTCAAAAGGATACGCCAAAGTCGCCGCGAACAGGTTGATATAAGGAAAGGTCCTGAGCCCATATCTTTGGGGTCAGGACCTTTTTTACCTCTTGCCAATGCCCTGCTCATATTTAAAGCCGTCAGAAAATGGCTCTATTCACTTGGGCCTCAACCAAATCATACGAATCCTAACGTTTGCCCTAAGATGGCCTTTTTGCCTTGGAACCACTGCCGAACTGTTTGATCTTATTGGCGCAAAGCTCCGTTAGGGGCTCACCGATTGCTGCTTTGTAATTGAAACCAAGAAGCTGCATGGTTCGAAGAGTATCGGCGGAAATTAGCTGACGAAACTGGTCAAACGCCAGCGCCGTTGCGTTAGGCGAAGAAGGTTCTTCGCCATCCGATTGCATTGAGACAAATATCTCCAATACACGAGCTATGGTGGCATCGAGGCTCTGAATATCGTCATCGCTAATCTGAACACGCTCAAGCTCCGCCTTATACGCTTGAGCGATTCTTAAAGCCTCAGAGCGCTCTTCAAGAAGCTCATCGACGAGTTCATCGTATGCGGCTCGCACTGAGGCGGCGTCCTTATCTCCCTTAATTGCTTTAACCTTCGTCGCAACAGCAGAGGCCGTACCTTTTGCCGCAAGAACAGCGAGAGAACTCCCAAGATCGACTAAAGCCTGCGTTGTATATGCATCCATGGCTTACCTTTCATTGTTAAAACGCTAGCCTTTATTGATATAAGGCAAGCGCAACATTCTTAGCGTCAAAAAAAGATGCCGTCAACCGTTTTGATACGGCATAGCCATATCAAAATCAATTGGAAGACCAAGTTCATAGTAGTTAAACGGCGATACATTAAGCTCGTCCAGAGTGCCATCTCCCCGACGGACCCAAGATTTTGCCTTTGCACATACAAAGGCAATCTCGACCAGCGGATGTCGATGCATTCCGTAGAAGCCGCCCATATCGATAGCTACCGAATGAAGTCCCGGAGGAATCAAATCGAGTATCTTCCTGTATTGATATGAGAATTCCAAATCCTCGCCCTTGCAGCATCCTGCTCCATTGGTAACAACAATTGTCGCAACCACCTCATATACGGGAAGATCGCTATCGTTGCGAATCACGATGCGCGACTCACCAGTGGGATCTCTTTCGACCCATGCAGCAATTGAAGATGGCTGCGCTAATTTCTCAGCCATTTTCTGACGCTCATCTTGTTCATTCATATGCCTTGTGTCGCGCAAAACAACATATACCGTCAGGCAAAACGAAGCGAAAGCGCAACATGCCTGAACGTCTGTATAGAAAGCAGTCATAGGCTACGACCTTCTCTCGGCACAACATTAAACCAGAAAACAACAATCTAACACCCTCATATATTAGTGTTTATTAGATCAAAATGAGGTTCGCTCTATTAGACCAACGTGATCTAGAAGAACGCAGCATCTTATTATTTTTCCATTGAATGGCAACCTGAAAACTGAACCGCCAGAGAACGGCCCAGAAACGTCCAAGCAACGCGCCAGGCAGATGACATGCACCCTCACGCAGAGAGCGATGTCGGCGTCAGGATGACGAAAATCCGGTTAGGCTCGACGGCTATCACAGTACATGCAGTCTTCCCGACGAGCCCGCGAGCTACCCGGCACTAAACAAACAATTGAAGAGACGATTCCATAAAGGGCAATCGGAATAAAGGCGAAAACGACACCATAAACGATCAAACGACGACATGTCTTTTCGTCCCGCCCTGAGATGAGAGAAAACACTGCAAATACCGTAATCAGCAGTCCAAACAAAGAGCATTTCAGAAATCAGGCTGGAAAACTTCAGCTCTGAATGTGCCGTAATAGATGCCATGGTAAACACCACAGAAAGTACGGCGGAAAATAGACCGACAATTTCAACGCTGCTTGGCACCCAACCCCACTCGATCGTGTCCTAAATGTTGGTGTAAGAGCCGTTTCGCCTGAAGGGTGGAAAGCGGCCATCGCCTAGAATCTTCAATTGTCGAGATCGATTGATTCTAAAGAAAGGCGATGGCCACATGAACAGTTTAGACCACGAGATGCCGCGATTCGACGACGGCATGGTCAACATCCGGGAGCTCGTCCGCGTCATGGCGGAGTCCCTCGTCAACGAGATCATGGACGTGCAGGCGGAGGACGCGTGCGCCGACGGCAACCAGCGCAACGGATATCGCGAGCGCGCGCTCGTCACCAGCGTCGGGACGATCAACCTGCGCATCCCCAAGCTCAGGCGCGGGAGCTACTTCCCGGAGGACCTGCTGGTCCGCTACTCCAGGGTCGACAGGGCGGTGGTCGCGGCGGTCTCCGAGATGGTGACGTGCGGCGTTTCCACGAGGAAGGTCGAGTGCGTGGCGTCCGCCATGGGCGTCGACCGCATGAGCTCGAGCCAGGTCTCGAGGATCTGCGAGTCGCTGGACGAGACGGTGGCCGACCTGCAGGAGCGGGACCCCTCCGACGTGGCGTTCCCCTACATCTGGGTGGACGCAACCTACGTCAAGTGCCGCGACGGGGGCCATGTCTCGTCGTGCGCGCTCGTCACGGCCATAGGCGCGGGGGCGGACGGCCACCGCCGCCTGCTCGGGATCGACGCGATCGACACGGAGGGCCACGCCGGCTGGCTCTCCTTCCTGAGGTCGCTGCGCGGGAGGGGCGTCTCCGGCGTCGCGTGCGTGACCTCGGATGCCCACGAGGGCCTCAGGCGCGCCATCGAGGAGGTGTTCCCGGGGGCCGCCTGGCAGAGATGCGTCGTGCACCTCATGAGGAGCGCGGCCTCCTGCGCCCCCACCCGCCAGAAGGGGGCGGCCGTGCTGGCGATCCTGCACGCGGTCTTCGCGGAGCGCGATCCCGACCTCGTGCGCGAGCTCTACCACCTGGCGTGCGAGGAGATATCGGGCATCTGCCCCAGGGCCTCACGGCTCCTGGAGGACGCCGAGGCCGACGCGCTCGCGTACCTGGACTTCCCGTACGCCCATCACAGGCGGCTGCGGACCAACAACGTGCACCGATAATTCGAACCTGCCCGGGGTTACACGCCTGTCATTCCGGACATAGCATGCGCTTAGGCATCCGGTGACCCCACAACGATCTGACGTTCAGGCTGTCTTTCTCCTGACCTGTCCCGGCTGCCTGCGCGCACGAGGCGGAGCCTGCGTGACCTGATAGAAGCATGGGGCAGAAACGCGCTCACATCCTGCGTCCCGTCGGTGCACTGTCCGCGGCCCCGCCATCGCGCGAAGATGATACACCGAGAGGTCGCGTTCGGCGAGGAAGGCGGTTTGCATGAAGGTGGAGTACGGGAACGTTGCGGAAGACGCCGTGTGGGCAGGGGTCGACACGCACGCCGCAACCAACTGGCTCAGCGTGGTTGACGCGAGAGGGTCGGAGCTCTTCTCGGGGGAGTTCGCCACCGACCCCGAGGGTTACAGGAAGCTGTGCGACGAGATCCGCAGGCTGGGCAGCCCCGTGGCCGCAGGCGTGGAGTGCACGGGCGCCTATGGCGCAGGGCTCGTGAGGGCGATGGCCGCATACGGCATTGCCTGCTACGAGGTCATAACCCCGGGAAGGCCGAGGCGCGGGCCCGGATGCGACAAGGACGACGCGGCCGACGCGCTGAGGGCGGCAAAGCAGGCTCTTTCCGGCGAGAACCTCGCCGTGCCCAAATCCCAGGACGGATGGGTTGAGGAGGTGAGGAACATGACCGTCGCAAGGGAGGAGCTCGTCAAGCAGTGCACATCCCTGGCAAACCTTGCCCTGGCAACGGTCAGGAAAGGGCCCGATGAGATCAGGGCGCGCCGGTACCGTCAAGATTCTTTCGCAAATTGATTTAGCCGTCTCCGGCCCCGTCCTCT
>OMGY01001488.1_pt1 | contig 20984 bp, 23 predicted proteins | sample 1674461 | NCBI WGS metagenome assembly OMGY01 (sample SAMN05578579, study PRJEB25193) | human gut metagenome | biome: Human Microbiome; feature: human-associated habitat; material: feces | host: Homo sapiens | place: USA:Birmingham
TTTATATAATATATATCAAAATGAATTTATTTTATAAATACATAATAACATAAAGATTCAATTATATTATAAATATAAAAGTGATAATTTCATAAATTAACACTTTTAACATTAAATTACTAATATTATTTATATACCAATTCCACATATAATTTATCACTAAAGTTCTATCTATAAAGGCTTACTTAAATGACAGTATTATCAACCCTCTCCTTCTCAACTCCCTTTATTCATTAACCTAATTTCAGTAAAACCTCACTTATTTATGATACTGTTCTCCGTACCGTACCCTACGGAGCACGATTTTACTTTTTATTTCTTCTCTATTATCCAAAAACAAATATCAACATCTACTTCAAATGCATTTCCTGCATAAATTGTAAGACTTTTCACTTCATACTTATCTTGTTTGAAAGCATTTCTTAATTTATTGTCCATCTTATCAATTAGAACTGTATTATTATTTATTTTTTTCATGCATCTTTTTATTGAATTATAGTATTTTACAAAATCCTTATATTGTTCGCTTGGTATAGACCTTGGATGTGTACCTATTACTATAGCAAACTGACTTGTAGTGTCACTTTTTAAGCTACTATTTTTATCAAAATCTCTATTTATTGAGTCTATGAACTTATCTAATCCATCTACTGCATCAAATGTATACATTGATTTTAGTTCAATTATATCCTTTATATCATTATTTTCTAATACTGCTAAATCAATTCTAGAATTTATGGCTTTTATGCTGTGTTCCCTCGCAACAATTGAATTCTTTAACTCTAAGTGTAACTTGTATGCTATTCTATCCCTTATTACTGATTCATTCTTGCTAGTTAATGAAAGATATGCTAACTCATTTTCTCCAAATAACTCTCTGCTTTCTTGTATTACTTTCACTAATTCTTCTATTTTCAATTTTAAACTCCCACTATTCAACTATCATACTTATTATATTACTATTTTCAGATTTACACAATTCATTCCAAGTAAATGTAAAAAGGATAGGTTACCTTGTTCTTTAGGTAACCTATCCTTCATTAAGTATGTTATCACATCATCATTTATTTGTATTTCTATGCTATCTATTTCTCTTTCTTTATTTATTGTTATCTTTGAAACTAGTAGATGTATTAGTTGTTTCCTTTGTTGACTTGTACTCATTTCAAAGAATACTTCTTTGAATCTTTTCATTACTTCATTTACTATCTCAAATGGTATTGGATCTCCTTCTGCTAGTTGAAGATCTTGTTTTAACTCTTGCTCTCTGTATTTTAGTTTCTCAATGTCATCATTTATTACTTTTATTCTTGGTGACAACTCACTTTTATCTAATATTCCATCTTCAAATAGTTCTATGTTTTTATTCTTCTTACTTGTTAGTTTCTCTATCTCTTTATTTATCTGTTCTAAGTGCTCTAGTATTGGTTTTAACTTAGTAGATTTATTCTGATTTATATTATCTACTACCTTCCTTATATAGTTTCATCATTGATTAGTTCCATTATCTTATTTAGTACATATTCATCAGCTAATTCTACTCTTATTGAGTTTGAATTACATACTGCTGTTCCTTTATTCTTCCAATTTCCACAAGAATAGTATTCATTTATTCTTCTAGCTCCATCTTTCCTTTTAGCAGTAGACCTACTAATTGTCATTCCTGCTCCACATACAGGACACCTTAGTATTCCAGTTAAAGGAAATTCACAATCGTAGACTTTATTATGTTTCTTACTTCTTTCCTTTAGTATTACTTGTACTTTATTCCACGTTTCCACATCAATTATTGGTTCATGTATTCCATCTGAGAGTATTGGATTTGCATTTATATTATTTCTTCTTTTCTTGCTCCAATCTTGTCTTACATTGTATCTTATCTTTCCAATGTATACTGGATTTTGAAGTATCTCCTTTACTGTACTTACTGCGAACAAACCATTTCTTTTCGTCTTATGACCTTCATTGTTTACTCTATTTACTACTGCCTTATATCCATGACCTTGGCTGTATAGTTCAAATATTCTTCTTACTGTATTTGCCTCTTTTTCATTTATTTCTAATCTAGTATTCTTTCTTTTCTTTCCCTCATTAGGTAATTCTACTAAATCATGAGTTTAAAAATCATTTTCCTAATAATGAAAAATCTAAACTTTGGCTTGAGAATTTTATAGAAAAAAATAAGGCTTAATTTAAGCCTTATTTTTTAAGAAATAATATACCTTACCAACTCAATAAGGTTGAAACAAATACTTTATAGACACAGTTTCCAGCTTTATATACATTATATATATTACATTTCAAATACTTTCATAGCTCCATCAATTTCAAATTCTATTTTTAAACTATCTACTTTGTCTAAATTTTCTTCTAAGAGATATATTAATCTAGTTATACATATATTTTTCATATTATCATTAATAAGATTTTCTTCCTTATATTTTAAGTATATCATTGAGTCAAATGCATTTTTTCTATCTTCTAAATCATTATTTTCTAATATAAAAATATTGTGACTAGAGTATAGTTCAAGATTTAAATCATTTACATTTATATTTTCAATATATAATGATGTACCAATCTCCTCAATTTCATCTTGATTATTATAAATAAACCTAACTTCAGATAAAATATCTAATATAAAATAATTCTGAACCTTTTTCATAGCTAATATTTTTATATTTTTTTCATTTACTAATAAAGTATTTATATTCTCTAATTTGAATTGACCTATTGTTATTAGTGTATTTTTTTCAAAAAAAATATTTTCATCTACATCTTTTATTTTTAAATTAACTTTTTCTAAATCATTATCTTCATTACAATAAATTTCAATCGCATTAAATCCATTAAATATATTACACTTTATTATTTTATTGATTAACTCTATAACTTTTTCTTGCAAATACGTATTTGTTTTTTCAAACTCTACCTCATATACAAAATTGTTTTTTAGTAAATTTCTTATATTTATATTTATATAGTCTAATTCTTTCAAAATAATTAATTTATTATTACTTTTTCGTTTAGAATATATACTCACATGATCTTTTAATTCATTACTTAATTCAACTGGATATTCAGTTGATATATAATATTTTAATATACTCATTTTATTATCCTTTTAATTATTAGTATCCACTAAACCAGCTAGTAACAGTTTTGTGAATTGATTTTGGTAAATGTATTAAATTAGAAAAACTATTATCTACACCATATGCTAATGGCTTTATGTGATGAACATCATATAATGATGAATTTAAAGTTACTCCATATCTACGCTTATATTCATTATAATATGTTGTGTTTAAATTACTAGGCCTTTTATGTATAGTATTTTTTACATAATCAGCTCTAGGTTTACCTAATGTTTTTCCTGATTTTTTATCTGTATATGATGCATTCCATAACTTTCCAGTTCTATTTAGCAATCCATAATAAGTATTTACTGTTTTAGCTGGTAAATATGAATTTGATCCATCTGGCTTTAGTTGAGATATAAGTTTAACTTTATAATATCCTGTTTTAGCTGGAACAGAATGCTTATAGTTTTTTATAGTGTTTACATTTCCAAAATCCTTTAATATACCATAGTTACTATAAGTACCATTTTCTGTATTTGACCTTAGTATCTGTACTTTTAACTTTAATGGAGGCTTAACAAATATAGATGTTGGTATATCAACATTGAAATTCCATACATGCATCTTATTCTTTGAGTCATAACTTGCACTTATTTTAACCTTTATATATTCAATTCCTAATATATTTCTTGCTTTATTATCTAGTTCAATCTTTACTATTTTTTCTTCTTCTAAGTCAATATCTTCAGTCTCTTTTATAATGCTCGATTCTAAATTATTATAAATATCATTTGCAAAAATATTTAATGTATTTGAAAAAATAATCATAAGTGCCATCGCTATACTAGATATAAATTTTAATAATTTTTTCTTCTTCATAAATATACATCTCTTAATTAACTATACCTTAATTTCTTATATTTTCTATTTTTATATTAATTGTATTTTTTTTCCAATAAAAGCCTTTTATTATCAGAATATTTATCCTATTATAAAATAATGATTTAACCATGCAATAAATCTTTTATTTATAAACATACTTGTAAACTAATCTTTAAATTTGGCTTTAGGGTATACCCTAAAACTACACCACCATTCCATCTTCCTTCTCTTGCTCTTGCTAATAATCCCATCTTCACATTTTCAGCAATAGTTTCTCTTTCAAATTCCCCTATTGCTCCCATTATGTTAAGTTGAAGTTTACCTGATGGTGTTTCTGTTTCAAAGTTCTCTGTTAATGAACGAAATGCTATATTATGCTTATTTAGTAAGTCTACTATATTAAGTATATCTAGTAATTTTCTACTTATCCTATTTAATTTCCAAACAACTACTAAATCAAACTTATTCTTAGTAGCATCCTCTAGCAATTGTTTTATTCCTGGTCTATTTGTTATATTCTTTCCACTTATTCCTCTATCTTCGTAAAGGTTATAGATTTCATGACCTTGATTCTTACAGTATTCTTTAATATTATGATATTGACTATCAATTGATAAACCTTCTTCAGCTTGTTCTATCGTTGATACCCTACAATATATTGCTACTTTTTTACTCATTGTCATCTCCTCCATTTTCTTCATTAGTCTTTATTATGTGTTTTTGAATTATATCACTTAGTATATTTATTATTTCATCTCCATTTATCTGTTCCATTGTCACAGTATCCATAGTTATCCTCCAAATTATGATTATATATACTAGGAATACTAAAATACCCCTAGTACATTTTTAAATTTATTACATTCTAGTTATTTTGATTTCTCTGTTTTTACCTTTACTTCTTTCAAATTCAATACCTAAATCTAGTAAATTGCTCTTTATCTCATTCAATCTTCTTGATAATACATTTGGTGTTTTAGCCCAATTACTATTTGTGGTATCTATCTTTTCAAAACCTGCAACTATTTCTAATTCAGATAAAAGTTTTGTAGGTGAACCCGACCATACAGTCTTGTCTTCCATGAACTTATACATTGCAAATCCTACAGGATGAGATTCTAAAGCTTCTATATTAGCATTATTTTGGTTATTCAAGTAAGCTTCTAAAAACTTATCTCCTCCTATACCTAAAACTTCTGCTATTGCATATCCCCATCTTGTGAAATCTGCCATTCTACCTAAGTTATTTAACTCGACTTGGTCATATATACTCATTGCTTTAGATAGTGTTTCAAATATTGCACCTAGTATTATAGGTTTGTCCTTATCAAACTCTTCTCTAAGTACTTTTTCTTCTTTTCTCTCATTTGGAGGTATTCTTTCTAGTTCTAATAATATACATCTATCTAAAAGGTCTGGTCTTGTTGCTACCACATTAATTCCATTTAATACTATGAATCTTTGGAAGAACATAACTTGCTCTTCATCATCTGTATACAACTTTCTCTTTGTGTGTCCACCACCTGTGACAGCTATACATAATAAATCACTAACTTGATTACTTATTGTATCTATGTTATCAAAACAAGGAACATAGTTCTTTGAAATATATACTGCTAAATCATCTATTGTTTTAGGGATAGATACTACTGGAACGATTGCTGGATCAATTATATCTCTTACCAGCTTCATTGTACTCGTCTTAGATGAACCTTTTTCTCCATGTAGTACTTGTATTGGTCTTGCTATGTTTGGTATAAGTGAAGCTACTAATATTACTTTTTGAAGTATTAAATGGTTTTCATCTTTGTATCTAAACCATTTATCTAATATATCAAGATTACCATTTCTTTCTGGTGTCACTTGTCTATACATTGTTTTTGTTCTAGCAAATATAACAGGTGGATCTTTAATAATTTCCCAACCATCTCTTGATACCTTTACAACGTTACAGCTATCATCTTTTAAATCATAATAAATGCAATTATCAACTGTAGCGCATCTTCTTTCTACTAACACTTCATTTACTTCATTCATTGCTCTAGATTCTAAAAGTAGTATTATCTTAGCTATATTGTCATTCGTAGGTATTTTCGATTCTATATTGTAAAATTGTGAAACAATCCATTTTTTAAAACGTTCCGATTTTACATTTACATTATTTTCTCTAATTTGGATGGTTACATATGTCTCATCCATAGATGTCCTATATGTTTCTATATCTTCAACGATATCTATTAATATATCTATTTGACCTTTTTTATCTTCATTTTTACCGTCATATTTGTCGATATTTTCATTAGTAACTTTATTTGTAGGTTCATATTTACTTCTAAGTGTACTCCAGTTATTTTCTGAACAAGAATTATGATGACATCCTGCTACTATGTTTCCATTATTATATTGGATAACATATGCACTTTTATCTGTATGCTCTTCATTCCAAGGACATTGCTTTAATACATTATATTATTTTATCTGCCTCTTCTTTACGATGAGAAACTTGTATTTCATATTTTTCTAACCATTCAGCTACATCTTTTTTCTTGTTCACATTTTTTAATTTTTTATTGGTTATTTCTGCTGTTACTTCAGTATTTATATTATGTTTATCCTGTAGTTTAGATACTATTTTAGTTATCTGAGATATAGTAACTATCTCACCTTCACCTCTAATTGAAATTATTCTCGCTTGCCTATGTGGTCTTGTTGGTATATTGTCTCCTTTACATGCTATTGTTCCGTATAGTCTACAAATACGAGATGGATTATAAGTAGTTTTATCAACCTCAACTTTGTCATCTGAGAACTCTATGCTCAACTCATTTAAGAAATTTTTTATTGTATCTTATTTTTTAGTAGATTTTCCTTTAGTTCTTTTATTCCTTCTTCATCTGTTAGTGCAATAAATCCTCCAAGGTCTTCTTCTGTCCTTTCTTCTCCGTACTCTTCTACTAAAATCTGTACATTTTCTTTTATAACTTCTTTTACTTGCTTAGGTAGTTCACTTACTAACTCTAAATCTTGCTCTTTCCAAATTTTAATTATCATTTTATTTTCTCCTTATTTTATTATTAAAAAAGAGATGTTGCTTTTATTGCAACATCTCCTTATATTAATTTTTTGTGTCCTATCTAATAGACTATCTTCTATTTAATATAGATTCAAAATTATAATATATATTTATAATTTCATTTATTACGTTTTGTTTATTAACTTATATATAAATCAATTATTCTATCTACTGTTCTAAATAGATTTTGCATTATAACTCTATTAACCTCTATAAATCTATTTTTTATTCACTTACTATTATATCAACTTTTGATAAATTAAAATTATAAGAATCTTGAACTAATTCTGAAATAATATTTTCTAAATAATATACATCTTTTTTCAGAAAATCATATTTAAAATCAGTTTTAAAAACCCTTATATTATTGATTATAAGTAAAATCGAACCATTTTCTTGCGTAACTTCGATTTTTAAACTTCTTTCATTTGAAGTATTTAAGATATTTAAAAGTTTTTTTAAAAGAGCGTCTATAGCTATATGTTTATGAGCTAAGTCAAAATTCTTCTTACAGTTACTGCAATAAGTATATGTGGAATTTGTGTCAGATAATAAATATTCAAGTTTTGTGCTTTTACAATAGTTGCAATTCATTTTTAACATTCCCCTATTCATTATATTTACTACGTGAAAAAATTTTCACTCAACTCCGACATTATAACACCTTTATACTGTTATATTTTGGTGAAACTTGTCATTTTTATCGATTACCATTATTTACATGTATTGTGATAGAAATTCTTATATTCTATATACAGAAGCTTCATCAGCTTCAAGATAACAGAATTTCCTTATAAACAAAATACCCTATAGGTCAGACCTTTTATTAGGTGTCTACTCTATAGGGTACATTTTATATTAAGATATTATTTTTATATTATTTAATCATTATTCACATTTTCTATGATATTTTAATATATATGCACTAATATATTAGAAACAACTAGATTATTTACAAAATATATCGATAATCTAATCATTTTTTAGTTTATTTAATATTTTACTTAACATGCAAATAGCTTGACATATACTATTGTAAGTTTTTATTACTTATATTTTTAATACTTGGCCAATATAAATTTTATTTACATCTTTTATGTTATTCTTTTTTGCAATACTATTTACTGTTGTATTATACTTTTTAGCAATTTCATCTAATGTATCACCACTTTTAACTATATAAGTATCTTCATTATTAGCATTTAATAATTCATTTACTTTATTTTGAACTTCCTGTGCATTATAACCAGCAACAGTTAATTTATTTACTCTATCCTCACCATTTCCCCACAATCCATTTATTACTTCCTGAGCAACTTCATCTATTGATTTTTTAATTGTATCATCTGGTTCTTTATTTGATAGATAATCATCATTCGCAATGTTCATATCTACATATCCATTTATACCATCTACAATCCCTCTAGAAGTATATTGCCATACATTATAATCTATAGAAGGTCTATTATTTGGTATCTGTCCATTATTACTTCCATACATTGCAATCCATATTGAACAATCTTGAAATTTACTTAAATCAATTTTATTTCTTGCCCAATTCATATTACAATAAATACCTGCATCATATCCTGCTGCTTTTATTGTATCAACAAACTCTCTTACTACATCATTAATACATCTCATAGAATTATCTTCTATATCATAATAAATTGGTAAATCAAGTTTTTTATTATTTAAATATTTTAAACAATTTTCTGCTTCTTTTTTACCTTCTCCAATTGCATTTGCATAGGCATAATAATATCCTCCAATAGGTATCTTACCATATAAACCTTTATAATGATTTTCAAATTGGTTATCTTTTTGTGATTCAGGCAAATAGTTAACCCCAAAACCAACTCTTAAAATAGCAAAATTTATATTTTTAATTACCTTATTATAATCTATATTTCTTTGGTAAGAACTTATATCAATTCCATACTTCATAATATTCACCTTTTTATTTTAATTTATTGTAAGTTATACTTTATATTAAAAAATAATTAGTAAAATACGCAAAATACCTCAATTATTATAACCTACAATATATTATATGATTTATTATTTATTTAGAAACTATTATTTTTTTGATTACTTATATAAAAAATTTATTTATTCTAAATGTAATTTTATGCAAAAAAATACCCTATAGCGTAGACCTTTTATTGAATGTCTACTCTATAGAGTACATTTTTATTAAGATATTATTTTTATATTATTTAACTCGTTGTGCTAGTTAAATTTAGTCATTGAAATTACTAAGGTTGATTATATAAAAATGAATTATTAAAAAATATTGGATAGCATTTTCAATATGTGTATAGATTAACTAGCACAACAGATTATTTAATCATTATTTACAGGAAGTATTATTATAAACTCACTACCTACGCCCACTTCACTTTCTACATATATATCTCCTCCATAAAGTGTTATAAGTTGTTTACATATAGTAAGTCCTAAACCACTTCCTCTTTTAACCTCAGAGTTATTATCCACAACTTGATTAAATCTATCAAATATTAACTTTTTATTTTCTTCACTAATACCTATACCACTATCTTTTACTGATATTTTTACTTTATCACCTAAGTCGCTTACCGTTACTTGAATTAATCCTCCTTCAGGAGTAAATTTAGAGGCATTACCAACTAGATTTACAATACATCTTTCTATTTCTGTTTTATCACATGCAATAGTTTTTTCTTCTATATCTGTATCAAATATAAATTCAAGACCTTTTTCTTCTATATAGTCTTTCATGTCCATAACTGTTTCTTCTACTAAATAAACTATATTTGTCTCCTCTTTAGTTAATATATAGCTATTATTTTCAATTTTTGTATTATCAATTATATTATTAATTAAATTTAACAATCTAGAAGTATTTCTCTCCATTATATCCATATAATAAGATAGTCTTTTAGGCGTTATAAATACCTCTTTCTTACAAAGATCTTTTATTAATTGATTAATACCATTTAATACATTTAGAGGTGTTCTAAGCTCATGAGATAAATTAATAAAGTAATTATTTTTATTTTGCTCTAATGTTAATACCTTTTTGAATAATACTTCATTTTTATCCATTTGCACTCTTAAATCATTAGTTTTTTCATTAACCAATCTATCTAGCTTCTTTACCTTATATCTATTTATAAGTATCCCTATAATTATAAATAGTAAGTATAAACACATTGCATATTTACTTTTCCAAAAAGGAGATTTAATGGTAAACTTAACTACACTTTCTTCGCCCATAACTCCATGTTGACTTTTAGCTTTTATTCTTAACGTATACTCACCAGAGTTTAAATTAGCAAATACAATTGAGTTATTTTTTGTTGTATTCCACTTTTTTTCTTCTCCATCTAATTTGTAATAATATTGAGTTGTTTTTGTATTCATATAATCATTTGTAAAGAAGCTTATTTTTATATTATTTTCATTATACTTAAATTTAGTATTAGATATATCTTTTTTATTTGATCCATTTACTTCAAAGTTATCAAATATAATTTTAGGTTTAAATTCAGATATATATACATTATCAGGATTAAAAACATTAAATCCATTTACACCACCAAAATACATATTTCCAGTCTTAGCTTTAAAACAAGATCTTCCGTTAAACTCATTAGATTGAATTAGTTCTTTCTTACAAATAACTACTATAGAGAAGTCATTTGAACACAAAAATAGAGCTGAAATGTATTCAGCTCCTTCTATTTCGTCTATGTATTCAGGTATTATTCCATTTAGTTGCTTTTGCTTTAGTTGTTTTATTCCAGCTTTATCTACTACAGCTACATATCCACCTAAATCTTCTGTTGTTCTTTCTGTACCGTAGTTTTCATCTAGTATTTCTATGGTAGTTTCTATTACAGATATTACTTCTGTTGGTAGTTCCTTTACTAAGTCTAGGTCTTGCTTTTTCCAAATATTTATTATCATTGTATTTTCCTCCTTATTTGAAAACAAAATAAACTAGATGAAGTATTTTTACTTAATCTAGCTTTATCATGGTTATAATATATATTTGAAATTAGTTTTTACTACGCTCCCTTTCTTCTTTCTCGAAATATCTTACATTTTTCCAGTTTATTTCTGGATTTTGCTTATTCATGAACCTCTCTAGTACTAGATTATTTAGAAGATTTTCAACTATCTCATCTACTACATCTTCATCTGTTAACTCTATTTCATAGTAGTTCCAATCTTCAAAATGCATTTCTACTATGTATCTATTTTTATCTTCTATATCATCTATGTAGATAGTAGTTTTATCGAAATCGGTCCACTATTTTTTAAAATTTATTAAGATTATTGACTTTTATATTTTTTCTAATCTTTTTTACACAAAAAATAGTAGACTTAAATCTACTATTTCAAAACCACGCTCCGTTACTTGTGATACGGTTCATTATTATTGATTCTAAACATTTTATAAATTTGTACTAATTATAACCAATATTTATCTAGTTATCTTCCTTGCTAATGTAGCCGTCCATATTCCCATCATAGTTAATCCTAAAAACATCTCAACACCAGATAAAAAAATACTTATATTTACAGGCGTTATATCACCATAACCTACAGTTGTAAATGTTACAGTACTAAAATACAAACAACTCATAAAATCTGTTATCACATTTCTTTTCAAAAATCCATGTGAAAAAACATCTACATAATTTATAGTAACCCCTTCTATACTAAGTCCCGTAAACATGTATATAACAGCAAATACAAATATTATTTCAAGTGATGTTATAAGTGCATATGTAGGTCTTTCTCCATAACCACATAATAGCCAAAATATTGTTGACTTTGTCTTATCTATTCCAGTAAGAGATTTATTCTCAACACACTTAGATAAGTAATAATACTCTGATGCATAATTTACTAAATTATTCTCCTCTAACTTTTTAGCTATACTCTTATATACTTTTGCAGCTTCCTCATAAGACTTTTTATATTTTTTATCTAGCTTAATTGTATCTATAAAAACATATTCATCTAATTTAGTTATATTTTTATCTTCAAATTTTAATTTTTCTATAGCTGAATTTACAATTTTTAAGCCCCTACAATCACAATCACTTATTTGATTATTAACTATAAGCATATTACTAAAAATAGCATTTTCTAAAGTAGATTCTATAAATTTTAAATCACTAATTCTACATTCTTTAAATACACTACTTTCCAAATTACAATTTTTAAATATACTTTTCATAAAAATGCATTCATCTGAAAATATATTTATATTATCAGATTTATAAAATCTACAATTTTCAAATAGTACATTTTCAAATATACATTTTGAAAATATATTTCCATTAAATATACAATCTTTAAATATTATATCTTTAAATTTACATCTCTTAAAATTGTTATATTCTAATTTTGCATAAGAAATTATATTTATATCCTTATTTATATGCCCTTTTATACTTTTATCTTCTATATGAGTAAATAATATTTTTCCTTTATCTTCTATATTATAATTGTCTTCTCTATCTAAAGTTGATTTTCCCTTTATATGATTTTCAGATTTTAAAAATCTATTATTATATAAATTTAGCTGTAAGTAATAATTTTTTTTATGATTATTAATTCTATTTTCCAATTCTATATTTATATTTTTCTTTATCTTCTCAACATTTTGAAGTTGCATTTTTTTCCCCTTCGCTTAAATATTCATATCTATAAAAATTTATATTCTCTAAAATAATAAAATTTCCTACTTTATAGAATACTTGTCTAATTTAATTAATATAACTATAATATATAAATTTATTTATACAATTTTTAAGGGGGATAAAATGGATAATAAAATTAATGAACTTAAGAAAAACTTACCTAAAGAAAGTTGCTCTTTTTGCACACATCTTTCTTTAGATGGTCCAGATGAAAATCTTAAATACAATGTTAAATGTGTTATATTCGACAGTCTACCTAAATGTAATGATAATTGCGAATACTTTGAACCAGAATATAGTGGTATAAATAGTTATGATTTAGATGATTTGTATATTAAGTTTCTAGATTCTTGCTTGAGAGTTCCTTATTATGAATATAAAAAATCTATACATTGGAAATTGTTTAAAGATTATGCTTTAAATAAGTTAGGTAATAAATGTTGTAAATGTGGCAATGAAGAAAATTTAGATGTGATTCATATAAATAAAAATTTAGGAAGAGAAACATTAGATGACGTAGCTGTTATGTGCTTTAATTGTATTTATGACTTATAAAAACTTATTTTGATCTTAGTTACTATATCTACTTTTTATTATACTAACTTTAATCTATTAAATTTATACATTAAAAAGTAATAAACTAAAATATAGTTTTATTACTTACATAATTTGCTAGGTATAAATATTTTCACTATTTGTTATAAAAATAATCTCTATGTAAATAATAAGTTATATATTATTTTATGGAGGTATACATATGACTTTAAATTGTTCTGCTTATAATTGTACTTATAATAAGTCTGGTACTTGTTACGCTGGAAAAATAACTATCTCTGGAACAAAGGCAACTAACTCATCAAATACACATTGTTCTACTTTTTCAGAAAGTAACGGAAATTTAACTAATTTATCTAGCAATTATTTTACTACATCTAACGATATAACTTGTAAGGCTGTAAATTGTCATTATAATGCTAACCATACATGTACTGCAGATAGTGTACACGTAAATGACTCTCATGTAAACTGTGATACTTTTATAAATGATTAAAATCATTCTCTATTATTAAAACATATATACTTATAATATTTTAATCTGTTGTGCTAATTATTTTACTAATAATATTGAATTTACTAATAGTTTTTTAACTATCAAAATGTATATTGTTAGACTCTAGTATTTTCAATAATCATATTTAATTAGCACAACAGGTTAATTATATAATTTATAATAAATAATACAATTAGATGCATTTTTACTATAACTTTTATTCACTAAACTTTTTAATTATGTCATCTAAACATGATTGACATATAGAATAGTTATTATAATACTTTATATTATCTTGTGTACTGCAAAATAAACATTTAGATTTTGATTTTGCAATTTCTATATGGTCATCAAACAGTTTTATGCTAACTACTTCATTTTGTTCAAAGTTTAATTTATTTCTCATTTCTTTTGGTATAACTATTCTTCCTAGATCATCTATATGACGTTCTATTCCTAATGATAATTCTTTTGATGTATCTTTTTCCATAACTGTAAATTAATCCCTCCTTAATATTCTATTATACATTTATTTTCAGAATACTTGTTGAGGTAATTTTTGGTAATCTTTCAATTTAATAATACTTTATTTTACTAAATCAGCTTCACTATATATCCTTACATCTTCTTCTTTATTTAATACCCTAAGTATACCTAAAGATAAAGATTCTAATTCATTTTCTCCTGGCATAACACAAACATCACTTATGAACTCTACTCTTTTTCTTATATTTTCAGTGATAAGATTAGAGTAAGCTATCCCTCCAGTTAATATTATTGTATCTACTTTTCCATATACTACTGTTGCCAATTCTCCTATTCCTTTTGCTATTTGATAAGTCATAGCCTCATGAACCAATTTTGCATTTTCATTTCCTTCACTTATCATCTTTTCAACTTCTCTTACATCAACAGTACCTAAGTATGAAGAAATTCCACCTTTACCCCTAATAGTTTTAAGCATCTCTTTGTGTGTATAGTTTCCTGAGAAACATCTATCAATCAACTTTTTACAAGGTACTCTTCCCGATCTGTCTGGAGAAAAAGGACCTTCATCATCAGATACTATATCTACCATTTTGCCATTTTCGTGTACACTTAGGGTTATTCCTCCACCTAAATGAGCTACTATTAAATTTAATTCATCATATCTTTTATTGTTATCTTTAGCATACTTTATAGCCATAGCCCTTGAGTTTAATGCATGGCTTAAACATTCTCTATCCATTCCATTAACTCCAGACAATCTTGCCACATCAGTTAACTCATCAACTGATACTGAATCATATATGTATGCATTAATTCCTAAATTTTTAGATATTTCATAAGATATTATTGCACCTAAATTTGATGCATGTTCTAAAACTGGTTTATTTATTAGTCTATCTATCATTTCATCATTTACTAAATACGCTCCAGATTTAACTGGTGGCAATAATCCACCCCTTCCAACTATAGCACTTAAAGAATCTAACTTTATATTATTTTCTTTCAATGCCTTTAATACTTTTTCTTTTCGCATTTCAAATTGTTCCTGTACTTTATCGTACTTTTCTAAATCTTCTACTTTATGGTCTATAGATTTTACTAATATCTGTTTTTCATTATCATATACAGCTATTTTAGTTGATGTAGAACCTGGGTTAATAGCTAATATTCTATAAATCATATATTTCCCCCTTAAAATATAAAAATTGCTATCTCAAAATAGAATTTATTAGTTACCTATAAAATTCTATTTTGAGATAGCATCAATAATTAATTAGACTTTAAAGGAAATGCTTCTTCTGAAACCATTTCCATTCCTTTTTTAAATGCTTGTAAGTTTATATCAACAAATTTTTCTTTAATATTTTCTCTTATTATACTTTCCCAATCTATATCTTCAAGGCTCATAGATTTTACTAATGCTCCTAAAAGAATTATATTCATTACTTTTGAATTGCCCAACTCTTTAGCTTTATCTGCTGCGTTTATTATAGTTGCATTTAATCTATTAAACTCATCTTCTATTTCTTTTTCTTTATAAATAGCTTTACCTGTCAAAACTGGTATAGAATCTATTCTATAATTATTTACAACTATCTTTCCTTCTGGCTTTAAATATTCTAACCACCTTAAAGCTTCCATTTTTTCAAAGGATACTAATATATCTGCACCACCTATTTCAATAACTGGTGAATAAACTTTTTCTCCGTACCTAACTTGTGAAGATACTGAACCTCCTCTTTGGCTCATTCCATGTATCTCACTCATTTTTACATCATATCCAGCATTCATAAGACCTGTAGTTAATAATTTACTTGCAAGTATAGTTCCTTGACCTCCTACACCTACTAACATAATACTTTTTGTCATACTAATTTACCTCCTTAGATATAGCATCTTTTGGACATACTTGACTACATACCTCACAACCTAAACATTGATTTTTATCTATGCATACTAATTTTTCTTCTGATTTAAACGATATAGCAGGACATCCTGTTTTCATACACAACTTACATCCTATACATTTATCAGTATCAACACTACATTTAAAAGTAAATGGATTATTAAATTCTTCTATATCTTGTCTTGAGAATTTTTTAAGAGCACATGGCCATCTTGTTATTATTACTGATGGTTCTTCTAAATTAAATGCCCAATCTAAGGTTTCTTTTACTTGTGATAAATTATTTGGGTTTATAGTTCTTATGTGCTTAACTCCACATGCTTTAACTAACTCTTCTATATTTACTTCACTAGTTACATCACCTTGTAATGTATATCCTGTACCTGGATTTTGTTGATGTCCTGTCATTCCAGTTATTCTATTATCTAATATTACTGATATAGAATTTCCTTTATTATAAACAACATCTAATAATGAGTTTATTCCTGTATGGAAAAATGTTGAATCTCCTAAAACTCCAACAACTCTTATCTTGTTGTTTTCTTTCATATTAAATACTTTTTGAGCACCATGACCACTACTTAAACTTGCACCCATACAAATAGTAGTATCCATAGCATTATATGGAGGCGCAAATCCTAAAGTATAGCATCCTATATCACCTGTAACCATAACATTTTTTCTTTTTCCTAATTCATAGAAAAAACCTCTATGAGGACATCCTGCACATAATCCTGGAGGTCTATTAACTACTAAATCTTTGTTATAATCTATAGTATCATTTGTTTTACCAAATACTGATTTTCTTATAACATCTGGTGTAAGTTCTCCATATGAAGGGAATATATCTTTACCATGACATTTTATATTATTAGCTTTTAATTGTTCTTCTATAAATGGGTCATTTTCTTCTATTACATAAACGTTATCTACTTTAGAAGCAAATTCTTTTATTTTTTCCATTGGTAGAGGATTTGTAAATCCCAGCTTCATATATGATGCATCATCTTTAAATACTTCTTTTGCATAGGTATAACACATTCCTGATGCAACTATACCTATTTTAGTATCATTTATTTCATAATTATTTAAGTGAGTATTATTAGAGTACTCTAGTAATTTACTCATTCTATCATCTATTTCTATTCTTCTTACTCTAGCATGAGCTGGTACTGTTAAATTCTTTTTAGGATTTTTAATATACTCCTTTATAGGAACTTCTACCCTATCACTACACTCAACTATTCCTTTAGAATGACAAAGTCTTGTTGTAACTCTAAATAAAACAGGCGTATCGTACTTTTCACTTATTTCAAATGCCTCTTTAAGCATATCCTTAGCTTCTTGACTTGTTGATGGCTCTAATAATGGTATCTTTGCGAACCTAGCATAATTTCTATTATCTTGTTCATTTTGTGATGAGAATGTTGAAGGATCATCTGCAACTAACAATAAGAAACTACCTTCTACTCCCATATATGCACTGGTCATTAGAGAATCACTAGCTACATTTACTCCTACATGTTTCATAAAAGAAAAAGTTCTTAAACCTGAACTTGCTGCTGAAGCTGCTACTTCTACTGCTACTTTTTCATTTGATGAAAATTCAAAGTATATGTTTGCATCTTTTGCTACTTTAAATAATATATCTCCAATTTCAGATGATGGTGTTCCAGGATATGTTGCTGCTAATGAAACACCAGATTCTAAAACTCCTCTGACAGCTGCCTCATTTCCCAACATGAAACGTTTTTTATCCTTATTGGAATCTAATAATTCTTTTATATTCATGTTCTTACTCCTTATAAATAAATTAACTCTATGATAAATGTAAAAAAATAGTTAATTAAATATGAATATTAATAATTAATAATTACAATTATGATAATATATCTGTTAAATAAAATATTTAAGTTATGAGTTTTTAAATTATAAAAAGATAGTTAATTTTTAAGAAAATTTTTAAATTAATATTATAAATTAAAATATAATAAAAAACATATAACTAAGTATATGATTACTGTTAACATAAAAAGATATAATCCAGAAACTAATAAACAATACATGGAATCATATGAAATTGAACATACAGATAAAATGAAAGTTTTAGATGCTCTTCAACAAATTAATGATAAATATGATGCTAAAATAGCATATAGATATTCATGTAGAGCTGGTCAATGTGGTTCATGTGCAATTAAAATAAATGGACAGGCAAAATTAGCATGTAAAGCTGAAATTAATGATAATGATACATTAGAACCATTAGATTTTAAGGTAATTAAGGATCTAATAGTTGACCGTAGCCCATTAAATAAAAAAGTAAATGATTTAAATCTTTACATGGCATCAGAATCTGATGAAAAACTATTAGAACCTGAAATTATAAAACCTGAAACATATGCTCAAACTGAAGCATTACGTGGTTGTATTGATTGTTATTCCTGTATATCAATGTGTCCTGTAATTAAAAAATCAACTGAATTTATTGGACCTTATTTTATGAGAGCATTTTCTGATTTATCATTTGATCCTAGAGAAGACACATCAAAAAGTGAGGATGCTATTGATTCTGGTTTATATTCTTGTACTTCTTGTGGACAATGTTCAAAAACATGTCCTAAAGAGATTGATATCTATGGAAAAGGTATTGAAAAACTTAGGGCAACTGCATTTGCAAGAAAAGAAGGTCCTCTTGAAGCACATAAACAAATACGTGAATCTGTAATAAATACTGGTAGAACTGTTCAACCAATGGACGATAGTAAATATCCTGAAGGATTCATAAAAGCATATAATCAAACACATACATTTGAAGAAAAACCTAAAATTGCCTTCTTCACAGGTTGTATGATAGATAATAGATTACCATGGATTGCCGAATATTTAATTAATATTCTCTCAAAACTTGGATATGAAGTAGATATCCCTGAACAACAAGTCTGCTGTGGTTCACCACTATTTAGAACTGGACAGGTAGATGTTATTCCATCATTAATTAAAAAGAATTATGAAACATTCAAGGATTATGATATAGTATTAACAGTATGTGCAGGTTGTGGTTCAACACTTAAAAATAATTATCCAGAATATGATGCAAAACTAAATGTAATGGATATAACAGAATTCCTACAGGATAAACTTAAAACTGAGGATATGAATAAATTAGATTTAAAAGTAACATATCATGATCCATGTCATCTTGTACGTGGACAAGGAATTAGTAAACAACCAAGGAAAATATTAAATAATATTAATGGTGTTGAATTTATTGAAATGGAAAAACCTGACCAATGTTGTGGTGCTGGTGGAGGAGTAAAATCTGGAAAACCAGAATTGGCTAAATCTCTAGCAGATAGTAAAGTAGACATGATTGATGAGTTAGATGTTGATTATGTTGTAACAATATGTCCATTCTGTGAATTTAATATACAAGATTCATTAACTAATAAAAATTCAAAAACAGAAGTAATTAACCTTATGGAACTTTTAAATAAGGCATATGAATAATTATATTCATATCTTTCTTTTTTTTTAAAAAAATAAATGGTATTTTAATCTAGTAATACTGCTGTACCATTTACACTTACAAGAATTGTGTTACCCATAGTACCACCAAGATTACTATATTTTATTCTAACATTCAATATTGCATTTGCACCTAGTTGTTGTGCCTTTTCTTTCATACTATCTAGAGCTATTTCTCTTGTTTTTCGTAGCTCTCTTTCATAAGTAGAAGTTCTACCTCCAACAACATCCCTTACTCCTGAAAAAATATCTTTATATACATTAGCTCCAATTAATCCTTCACCATTTACTATTCCAAAATATTTTTGAACTTCTCTTCCTTCAATATATGGTGTTGTTACTATCATCACTTGAAAAAACTCCCAATTACATTCAATAAATATTAGTTTATAATTAATAGTTATTAAAGAAGTATGTAATTTTATGATTTTTAAAAAAAAGAAATAGGTGGTTATAATACTTGTTATCTTTCAAAGATTATAGAAAATAACCCTGTACATATTAACCATATACCTATAAGTAAACTAAGATTTATTGGATTATATATAAATGATCCTATGATTATATATAAACTTCCAAATAATATATTTGAAATACCAAACACTAATAGTGGATTGTATGATAATCTAGCTAAAAATACATAATAAATACCAGAAATAATCATTATACAACCACTAATATATACTAAAAAGCTAATAAATGCTGATATTAAAGCTGGATTAAACATTACAATAAAACTGAAAATTAAAGATATAATTGCCAGTACAACTGCTACAATACCACCAACTCTATGAAATTTAAATATATTTATAGCTGAGATAAACAATAGTAATGCAATCATTAAAAGTACAAAACCTGAAAACACACTATATGTCATAGACACCAAAAAAGGACAGCATAAAGCTATGATACCCAGTATAATTAATGTTATAGAATTCATATTTATATTCATTAGATAACCTCCATAAATTAAATAATAAATTCATAATATTTTCAAAAAATGATAATTCAGATAAAAAAAATAAAATTTAAAAATAAAAATACATAACAGGAGGTTCATACAATGAACGAACAGAGAAAATGCTTGGTAGGACACGATGACGATGGTGGTTGGGTATTCGGTATAGCAATTGCGCTGTTTGTGGTTGCAATGATTGTTGCAATCATAGTGTATGGCGGTGCTTTTATTGGCGGATTCCATTCCCTCAAGAATTACATTCTTGCGTTTAAGCACAATGTGGTTGACAGCAACCGTAAACCTGTACCCGTA
>OMGY01001489.1_pt1 | contig 20960 bp, 20 predicted proteins | sample 1674461 | NCBI WGS metagenome assembly OMGY01 (sample SAMN05578579, study PRJEB25193) | human gut metagenome | biome: Human Microbiome; feature: human-associated habitat; material: feces | host: Homo sapiens | place: USA:Birmingham
CGCCGCTATAATTAATACGGCCAGAAGGCTGAGCTTATCCAAAAAACTTTTTTACCTTTCTTCTTTCCTTCCCTTTTCATCCTTCACCCCTAAAAGCCTGTCGGCCAGAGGCCGCAGTTTTTCCTCCAGCTCGGCTATACTCCCGTTATTTTCTATTATTATATCGCTGCGCGCCGCCCGGCCCCGGTCGCTCATCTGCCGTTCCATCCGCGCTGCCGCTTCTTCCCTGCTCAGTCCGGAGCGCGCCTGGGCGCGCCTGAGCCTTGTTTCATAATCAGCCGTTACCAGCCAGATCTGGCTGCATTCTTTATCCAGCCCGCTTTCAAACAGCAGAGGGCAGTCCATTACCACCGCCTTTTCCCCAGCGGCCTTAAGCTTTTCTATTTCTTCATGCAGCCGGCTGATTACCAGCGGGTGAATTATAGAATTTAATTTTTCAGTATTCTGGGAAGAAGAGAACGCCCAGCGGGCAGTTTTAGCCCGGTTAAGCTCGCCGTTGTCAAAAAATTCTTCTCCCAGCTCCTGAAGCAGGCGCAATGCGCCTATATTGCCTTTGCGCGTTAAATCACGGGATATTTCATCCGCATCCAGCACAATTACGCCCCTGCTTTTTAAATACTGCGTGCAGGCGCTCTTGCCTGAGGCCATGCCGCCCGTGAGTCCGATTATCTCCATATGTTTCTTCCTTAATATATAATATCAGCCCTGCTAAACAATACAGACGGAGTGCAGTGCATTTTGCCCAGAATACCCTTCCCTTCCGCTCCGCTGCGCGGGCCTAAAAACCAGTTAGGTCTTTATCCGTGCGCTCTGCGGCCATAGAGCGTATATCTCCATAAAAGGCCTTGACCGCAAAGAGGGGTCGCTCCCCAGTCTTTCCGGGCGGGCAGTACGAATGCCGGGTATTATGAAGAAACATCCATCAGGCAAATCAGAAAAGCCTTCCTTATACAGCGCATTGCATTCTGATGGTATTGCCTGCCGGCTTAATTCAGCCTTAATTGCTTGCACCTGTATCCCTCCAGGCATTTTTATCCGTGCAGCGCCTATGGCAAAAAATTGTCCCCGGTTTAAAATACGTTCCTGACCTCCAGGCGCTTACCGGCCATTATAAAACGCCCCCGTTTTTTCGCGTCTATTTGGTCTCGTACCAGCTCTTGCCCGCTTTTACCTCCACCTTTAAAGGCACGCTCAATTTTAAAACATTTTCCATGCATTCCTTTAAAAGCAGCCCCGCCTCTTCCGCTTCGCCTTCAGGCGCCTCTATAATCAGTTCGTCGTGCACCTGCAATATCAAGCGGGATTTAAAATTTTTATCTTTAAGCGCCTGCGCTGTTTTAATCATGGCCGCTTTTATTATGTCCGCCGCGCTGCCCTGAACGGGCATATTCATAGCGGCGCGCTCACCGAAGGTGCGCGTATTATAGTTGGAGGAGGTTAATTCGGGCATAGGGCGGCGGCGCCCCATTATGGTCTGGGCATAGCCCTTTTCTTTAGCCGTACTCACGCACCTGTCCATAAATTCCTTGATTTTGGGATAGCTCTGGAAATATTCCTTTATATATTCCCCTGCCTGCCGCCGGCTTACCCCGATATTTGAGGCCAGCCCAAAATCGCTTATGCCGTAGATTATGCCGAAATTAACCGCCTTGGCCGCCCTTCTCATCTGAGCGTCCACTTCCCCAACGGGCACATTAAACACCCTGGCGGCCGTGCTGGTATGAATGTCCTCATCCTCATTAAAAGCCTTTATAAGATGTTCGTCCCCCGAAAGATGAGCCAGAACGCGCAGCTCAATCTGGGAATAATCCCCGTCTAACAGCACGCACCCTTCCGCGGGGATAAACGCCCTGCGGATGTTGCGGCCCTCCTCCGTGCGCACGGGTATATTCTGAAGATTGGGCTCCACGCTGGAAATGCGCCCCGTAGCGGTCACTGTCTGCTTAAAAGTGGTGTGTATCCTGCCCTCAGGCTGAATAAGGGCAAGCAGGCCGTCGGTATAGGTGCTCTTTATCTTCTGTATCTGCCTGTACTCCATTATTAACGGGATAATTTCATGCTGCTCGCGCAGGTTTTCCAATACGTCTATATCAGTGGAATAGCCCGTCTTTGTCTTGCGGCCGTGGGGCAGTCCCAGCTTTTCAAAAAGCACGCTTCCTAATTGCTTTGTGCTGTTTATGTTAAAGCTTTCGCCCGCCATCTCAAATATCCTGGCGCTGAGCGAATTAAGGCGGCCAGTATACTCAACGCTCAGCTCCCGGAGCACATCCGCGTCCGCCCTGAAGCCTATCAGTTCCATATCAAACAGCACCCTGAGCAGGGGCAGTTCTATTTCGTGGTAGAGCGCGCCGGCCCCTTCGCGTTCCAGCCGGGAGAGCATATCCTCAAAGGCGGCCCAAACCGCGCACGCTTTGCCTGAAGCATATTTTTCTGTCAGCGCTTCTATGGGATAGTCGTTTTTGAGCGGTTCCAGAAGGTACCAGGCCAGCACTGCGTCCTCGTATTCTTCAGGCAGAGGACATTTATAATCGTTAAGCGCATGCATAAGCGCTTTAACGTCAAAGCCTATAAGCTTTCGCCCGTTAAACAGGCCGGAGAGGGCTTCCAGCGCGCTTTGGGGGCTGACCCCCTCGTCCAGCATGCCGTCGCACACCTTAATATAATATTCCTTTTGTCCGTCGTCTGTTATATACAGTCCGCCCGTTTCGTCCAGGCTCCAGTAAACGGCGATTTTCTCGCCCAGCGGGGGCAGTTCTTCAGGCAGAAGCTGAACTATTTCACTCTGCTTGTTCTTGTTGATTTCTTCTTCCCCCGCAGGCAGCTTTTTTAAAAGGGATTTAAACTCCAGCCGGGTAAAGAGAGCGCGGAGAGTTTTCTCATCCGCCCGTTCATATTTAAACTGCTGCGCCCCGCCCTCTATTGGGGCGTTTCTGTCTATAGTCGCAAGCTGCCGGCTCAAAAGGGCGCTTTCCCGACCAGCCGCTATTTTTTCCCCCAGCTTGCCCTTTATTTCATCAGCATGGGCCAGGAGGTTATCCACATTTTTATATTCCCCCAGCAGCTTAAGGGCAGTTTTTTCCCCTATGCCCGGAATGCCGGGGATGTTATCCGAAGAATCCCCCATCAGCGCCTTAAGGTCCACAATCTGCCCCGGCTCCAGCCCCATTTTTTCCATGAGAAAAGCGGGCGTATATGTTTCCAGCTCGCTTATGCCCTTTTTGGTGAGAAAAACGGTGGTTCTGTCCGAGACCAGCTGCAAAACATCCTTATCCCCCGAAAGCACGCAGCATTCCAGCCCGGAATTTTCCCCCTTCAGAGAGAGGGTGCCCAAAAGGTCGTCCGCCTCATAGCCGGGCATTTCAATAAAGGGCATATTTATTTCCTCCAGCGCGCTCTTGAGCAGGGGAAACTGAGGAATAAGCTCGTCGGGCATAGGCTTGCGCCCCGCCTTATATTCGGCAAACTGCTTGTGCCTGAAAGTCGGCTCCTTGCGGTCAAAGGCCACGGCGGCATACCCCGGCTCCAGCCTGTCCAGCATGCTGAAAAGCATATTGAAAAAGCCGTACACAGCGTTTGTATATTCGCCCGAAGCGGTACTGAGCACAGGCAGCGCGTAAAACGCCCTGTTTAAAAGGGAGTTACCGTCCACCAGCAAAAATTTTTCCATTCAAAACTCCTTAAGCAATATAAATCATAAGTTATTATAGCATAAATCTCTGAACATTCCATTACTTTTATATAACAAATTCAATTTAGGCGCACCCGGCGCCCAATTTAAAATAAAAAGCCCGCCCGGCCTCATATATTTATAAAAAAGATATTGCGCGTAAAAAGATTTTATGCTATTATACCCTCGATGCATTGATGGCATTCTTCGGGCACGCTTAGAAGAACGGCTGTTTTTGCCTGTTAAATTGCACTCATAAATATATATACGCCGGTGTGATGGAATTGGCAGACGTGACGGACTCAAAATCCCATTCGTCTGTTGTTACCACTTCGGCTGAAGCCCTTGATTTTTCAAGGAAATTTGACAATTCAATATGTAAGTGATTTTTAATGTCCCCCCACGATGGACCTCCGATTTCTCAGAGGCTCCATCCGGGGTAAGACTTAAAAATATAAATGCCGGTGTGTCGGAATTGGCAGACGAGACAGACTCAAAATCTGTTATCCGCAAGGGTGTGTGGGTTCGAGTCCCACCACCGGCACCAGAATTCAATGGCTCGCAAACCCAGTAAAATCAAGGGTTTGCGGGCTTTCTTTTTTGCTTGGCGCATTGGATTCTTCTCCATGCACATCAGCAAAATCAGGCTTTTTTGACAATGGACCTCCTGTTTTGAGGCAAATTTGGAGGTCCATTTCAGTCATGGACCACCGTAGGATATACCCCCATGATCGCGTTGGCAGACGCCACTTTGGAATTGAAATCCAAATGAGTATAGATATTAGAGGTCGTAGAAATATCGCTGTGACCCAGCCATTCCTGGATTTCTTTCAAGCTGACCCCGTTTGCATACAGCAAACTCGCGCAGCTATGACGGAGATCGTGGAATCGTATTTTTCGTAGGCCATACTTCTCTAAAATCAGCGGAAAGTGCTGTGTGATATAACCCGGCTTCACAAGTTCGCCAATTTCATTGACATAGATATATCCTTCGGCTTCGGTGTTGTAAGACTTGCCGCAGAGCTTTCGGTTTTGCTCCTGTTGGAGTTTTAACCGGTGCAGCAATTCCTCAAAGGGTGGAACCAGCGGCAACGTGCGGTAGCTGGACTTGGTTTTGGTACGGTCCTTTTCAATGATCGTACTTTTCCCGTTGAGCGTCACCTGGGTCACGGTATGGCGGATGGTGATGGTCTTTTTCTTAAAGTCAATAGCGTCCCATTTCAAACCCACGACTTCGCTCCGACGCAGGCCATAGAAAGCGCCGAGAATAACGGCAAGCTCTATCGGGTCGCCTTTGACAACTTCAAATAGTTGTTCAAGTTCCTCTTGATTATAAATACTGCCGACGAATTTTTCTTTCTTCGGCCGTTCAATCCGATCGGACGGATTGCTGTTAATCAAGCCGATTTTTACGGCGTATTTCAGTGCCTTGTGAATATTGGCGTGGCGGTGAATGACCGTGTTTGCCGATACCTTTCTTTCTTTCATTTCGTAGGTGTAATAGTCCTGTATATGCTTCGGCGTCAAATCACATAAAGCAAGCCCCGGAAAGAACTCGTCAAAGTATACGACAATTTTGCTTTTGATACAGAACGAATAAGAAGCGTAGGTCGGTTTATCCAAATTGGGCTTCATCATCTCCAGCCAGTCGAGCATAAAGGTTGTAAACGGTATTTTTGCTTCGTCTTGTGGATTCGGATTTTGCGGTGTATCGTTCTCCTTTGCTTCTTTTTCTTCTTGCAGCTTTTTCAGTTCAAGTTCTTTGCTTTGGCGGGCTTCCATAAGCATTGCCTCTGCACGCTTTTTATTGCCCTTAACTGGCAGCCCGGTCGTTTTTGACGGGGTTTGCCTTTTGCCGTTTTCGTCCGTATAGCTCAATACAATGTGAAAGTAGCCTCTTTTTTCACGCAGATGTCCTGCAACCATAAAATGACCTCCTTTGTTTGGTGCAGCATAGATTCATCTGCCATTGACAGAATCATTATAGCAGATAGAACCCTATCGGCCAAATGTGCAAACGAGGTTCTACGCAGGAGATTTATCTATAATTTCCAAATATTCAAAAATGCAGATTTTCGGTATGCGATAGCGGCGGCCAACCACAAAACTTTTGATTGTCCCATTTTTCAAAAGGCGGTATGCAGTCTTTTGACTGATACCGCCCAACATTTCACACATCTGTTCCACATTCACAATATCGGGATAATCGCAAAACACAAGTTGGTATGCTTCCTGTGATTTCATTGCCCCTCCTATCTGGCCTTTGGAATGACCTCATAATCAAAGCCCTTTCTGCTGTTGCAATAAGTGCAGGTATCTTTTTCGGTTTGTGCCGGGTCGACCCGCCGCAAAGCAAAAGCACCTGAACCATAAAAATTGTTGGCACAGGTGCTGCAAAGGCAAAGGATTAACTTTTTCGGTACGCTGTCGATCAGACCGATACTGACAGCCAGAGCGTGGTTGATACCCTGTATATGCTTTTCGGGCAGATGGCCGATAAACTCATTCAACCGACGTTTATCAACGGTGCGTAGCTGCTCCAAAAGAACGATAGAGGGGAGTTCCAGACCGGCTTCTATACCGATATAATAGTGAGTAGGTAATTTCGGCTTGGCGTCCTTTTTGCTTGTGATAGAAGCGATTATTACCGTAGGGCTGTGTTTGTTGCCTACATCGTTTTGAATAATAACAACGGGGCGATAGCCCTCCTGCTCCGAGCCGATACCGTGGCCTAAATCAGCATAATACATATCGCCCCTTAAATATGTGCGGTTCATAATATTAAGACCTCCCTTGAATTTTTAGGCGGTATGCCGCCTATGTAGAGGTCAAACGGAGAACAGAATTAAGGTCGGGGAAATGCAAACATATCCACGTTTCAAAGACCCGTCCAACCGTTTGACCTTGTATTTTCAGACAATCCTATTTGTCCTCGACACCCCGGATTGTTCTTTGTTTCGGGAAGTCATCAAGCGGCTGGCGGCTTACCAGCTCCACGGGAATCTCACCCCCGGTAGGTTCTCTACCGGCTGCCCTCATTGGTTGCGACGGTTTTATCACGCTCGACCTGTGACTAAACAGGAGTATCGTTAGCCCTATTGCCTGTCGTCGCCGTATCGGGAGCCGCCCGATATTGATAGCCGGCTGGTTCTCGCTCCTTGTCGGAAAACAAAAAGCCAAAGACCAAATCATAAAGTGTAATCTCGTTGCTTTTGATTTCCGCAGATCGTGGCGCAGCCGCTAATGTGGCTTATGCTCATCACAATAGCAATAGGAATGTGCTTGATGAATGGGTATTTAGTTGTCAAAGGACAAGCCCATTCACCGCACAAAGCAGAAAACAGGCAGAGACTTTTACCTCTCCACCTGTTTCCTCACTCAAAGTCTAAAACACAGGGTCTATTTCAAAAAATTTTTTAGATTTTTCAAGGCGGCATAGATGGATTCCTGTACCGTCTGATATTTGCACCCCTCCATATCTGCAATTTGGGCGTATGTAAGCCCTCCGAAGTAGTACAATATAAGCCTGCGCCTTTGTGCTTCGGGCAGTTTCCGAATGGCGTTATACAGGGCTTCATATTGAAGATTTCTCAAAACGGCGTCCTCCACGGATTCGGGGAGTGCGGCCGCACGGTTATAAAGAGAGATTTCAGTGAGCTCCGAATGTTCGTAATGCCGATCTACCTCGTTGAGAAAAGAAAGGTCGTCCAGTTCAAAGCGGTCCAGAAGCTCGAATAGCTCTCTATCTATCGTGATTTCCTGTAATACCCCTTGTCCGTCCCGAAAGGAAAGAATATGCTTGTCCTTGATTTTGGTAAGGGTGTAGGGGTTATATTTGTCTTTTCTTCGTTTTGGACGTTTCTCGTCCATAGTCGTTTACCTCCGATCAATCTGAATTTTGAGAAAAATTCAGATTGTCGGGGGGCTACGACAGCCAACGCCAAAAGCAGGCTTGTCCTGCGTTCTGACAAAAAACGACGCAAAAAAATCCGCAAAGACCGTCAAGCCATTGCGGATATGGGAAAAACAAACTCTATTATGTAGAGATTTGAGTTCTACTTTTGGAGCATAAGAATGCCACGAACATCCAAGGATTTTTTTAACAAATTATCTCCACGACTACGTGGCGCTATGTAAGTAATTGCTGCTTCGGATAAGCAGCAGGGCGGTCACAGCGGACCAGCACATAAAAATCCCTCCAAACTCAAAACGGGTTGGAGGGATTAGGTAAGCGTGACGATACACCCCGCCAAAACCTCGTTTTTTTTATTGGCGGGGTTACACTTTGGGTTATATTCATCATCACGGACAGATTGTATTCCATACTCTCGACATATCCCACAAGGGATTGTACGTCCTCTTTCTGTTTGTGCAGCCCGTTTTTCTCCAACACTTCGTATAAATCGAGGATTTGCGGGTGGACGTTCAAACTAATTGTTTGAGATTCCATTTACGGCACCTCCCATAACGCCCTCACCGGGCTTGGTGGTAATGAGCCTGTAAAGCTCGGTGTTTTTGGGAAACTTATTCACGAACGGGACGAGAGAAGCGCCGTATTTCATCAAGCCGCAGCCTGCGTCCGCATTGGTGATATAGCTCATCTGCTCGGTGGAGATATTCAACAGATCGGCAAGTTTGGCGCGGTCAGAAGCTGCCTGATTCAACATCACCACAAACTCCGAGTTGGATAACATCGTACTTGCCTGCACCGAATCCAGCAAATATTCGACATTCTGCGTAATGGCACAGGGGTGGGTGTTCCTTTTACGGAACTGCCGCCACGCCGAATTGAAAAAGTTGGCGCTGTACTCATTTTCATAAACAACGTGAAACTCGTCGATAAACAGATGGGTACGCTTTCCCTTTTTCCAGTTTGTCGTAACACGGTTGAGCATAGCGTCGGTGATCGTCAGAAGTCCGGCAGGCTTTAACTGTGCGCCGAGGTCGTGAATATCATAGGAGATAATGCGGCTCGAAGTATCTACGTTGGTTTCGTGGGCAAATACGTCAAGAGAGCCGGAAGTGAACAGTTCCAAAGCAAGGGCGAGGTCGTGCGCCTCCTGTTCGGGCTGTTCCAGCAGTTTTTCACGCAGGGTGCAGAGCGTAGGAACTTTGCCAGTCTGCGCCTGCTCCCTATAAACAGCGTCGGTACAACGGTCGATAATGGATTTATGATGAGCTCCTACGCCGTTTGGGTCGATCTGTTCAACCAGCGACATAATAAACTGCGCCTTATCGACAATCGGGTTGTTGTCGCCGTAGCCCTCGACCATATCCATAGCGTTGATACGGTCACGGCCGCCTGCCGCAATATGAATCACCGAAGCGTCCTTTCCGATGGCCTGCACAAGTGGCGTGTATTCTCCCTCCGGGTCGCAGATGATAATATCGTCCTCGGTGGCAAGCGCCAGAAAGATAATGAGCAATTTAGCAAAAAACGACTTGCCGGAGCCGGGGATTCCGAGCAGGAACATCGACTGATTCAAAAGGTTTGACATATTGCAGAGAATCAGATTGTGGGAGATGGCATTTTCTCCAAAGAAGATACCTCCCGGCTCCCGAATCTCCTGAACCTTAAACGGCATAAACACCGCAAGGCTTTCGGTCGTTAAGGTGCGCAGGGTATTGATCTTCCGCAGGCCAATCGGGAGAGCCGTATTCAGCCCGTCAAGCTGCTGGTACTTCATCACGGCAAGCTGGCACATATGTTTTCGGGCAGTCGCCAAAATCGCCTCGGTGTCGCTGTCAAGCTGTTCTTTGGTGTCGGCGACGTGAACCAGCGTAATCACGGCAAACATCATTCGCTGATCTCTTGTCGTCAGGTCATTCAGAAATTCCCGAAGCTCGCTTCGCTGTTGCTCCATATCATACGGAACGATGGAAGAAAAATTTTGATTGGCGTTCTGCCGCCTTTGCCAGTTGGTAATATTCGTTTCAATCCCTAACAGGATTCGTTCGACCTCACGCACCGCCTCGTCGGTTGGCACAGGGATAACGTCAATCGACAACATCATATTTCGGTCGATGTCGGTAAGTTCCGTAACCATATCGTCTTTTACATACGAAGCGTAATCTTTCAAGAAGATAACCCTTGCGTATTTCTCGCCGAGCTTCAGATAATCGCTGTGCTTTTCCACGCTGTCAGGGCAGATATAATCCTTAAAATCGTGTCCCTTTTTTCTTGTTTCCTTAATATCAAAGTGAAAAGAACTTTCTTCTCCCACACGATAGAAGTCGTGGAAAATACGAAGTCTTTCGTCTGTTTCCAGTTCCACACACTTACTTCCAAGCCTGCCGAAGTGAGCAATCAAATCTGCACCGACACGGGCAAAATAAGTTCTTGCGTCCTCCACACTCTTTTTGTTGATGGAAATGGTAATATACTTATCCTGAACAATGGAGTTTGCACCCGTTGCCTTATCAAGAAGCATTTTGTTGTATTCTTCTCGATACTCGTCCAGATTATCTCCGGTTGTCGGAATAAGGATTGTCTGCTCAAAATCCAGTCTGTTGAGCCGACGATTATTGATTGTGATTTTTGTCGTTGCACCACTGTCAAGAGAGTTCAGAAGTTCGGAATATTCAAGGAACATCGCTTCCTTATCCTCACGGCTCGCCACTGCATAGTTAATATCCGTAAAGCGGTAGGTCTTTGAATATTTATCCTTTCCCACTTTGAAAATGCCATCATCAAAGATAGCTGCTACGGGAATCACGTCCTGCACCCCTTTCGGTACAACAAATTTTTCTTTATCCTGCTTAAACAGGTTCGTAAGAGTCTTAATCATTTGACTTCAATACCTCCTTCTGTTTCTGTTCAATGCTTGGCTTCATCAGTTCGTAATACACATTGGTGGAGTGAAACACCAGCTTCTTCGGCATTAAAAACTCCGATTTTATCCACGCATAGATTGCTTTTTCTGCGGTCATACCGTTGTACTTCACAAAGCCAAGTGCCGCAAACGGAGCAGCACCCAAAATGCACACCCACGATACGGTTTCCGTGCCAACATACGGTCTGAGCAAGAAATACAGTCCTACCGCAACGCCACAAGCGAGAACAGAAAAAATGAACTGTCTGAGCGACAGTCCAAAAAACATTGACTCTGTATAATTTCTGATTTCTCGGTTAATTTTTACTTCCATATCTGTTTCCTTTCCTGCGGTTTCGGTCTTTCTCCCTCACGCATTTATCATTCAGGCAAAAGACTTTGCCTTTTCGTTTACCGCCATAGTAAACACATTTCTTACAATCTCTTTGGTTCATCTCAAAATCTCTCCTTAAAGTCCCATCATCTCTCGGATAATACGGTCAGACATTTTCACTGCACCGACAAGAACAAGCATATTAAATACCAATTCCCCGATATATGCCCACACCTGCGTAACTGCTGCTGCGTCAGGATTCACTACTGGCGGCGATGAAGCAAATACGGAGAAAATAATACAAGCAAGTACAATGACTGCCCCTTCAAGCAGAACTGCACAATAGCTCTTGATAAAACTCTTGCCGACATTCTGTGTCGGTTCTCCTGCAAATGTGGAAAGCGGTATCGGTGCAAGTGCTGTGTACATATACAACTTGAAAAATCGTCCATACACTGTCATTATCAGAATAAACGACAGCACCGTGATAAATAATCCTCCAATAAGCGTTACCGCCCACAAAGGGATACTCTCAAAAAATCCGCAATCCTCTATGGTCGTTACCATCTCTGCGGGCAAAGTCGTCTGTTCCGGAGTTCCAAATCCGGCAGCATTCATAATGGTTGAAATCGTACCTTGCACGATATTAAATAATGCAAGCATAAGCTCCATTCCGTATGTGATAACACCTTTCGCCAGTGCAAAACGAACAAAGAGTTTCAGAGCGTGTTCCGGTTTCTTCACATCTGTAAAACTTCCGCAGGTCTTTACCATACCTATCACAAAAAACAATACAAGTAAGGCAAGCCCGATAGCCTGAACTGCACCGTTGATGTCAACAATAACCTTCCAGATATTCCCGCCCTTAAAGTTCTGCGGTGTAGTTGTGATGAGCGTCCATATTTCCGACAGTTTTTCATTCCAAGTTTCAAGGGCATTTTCAAGATTTTGAACTACCCAGTTATCACTCATTCAAAGCACCTCCTTACAATTAAGGGGTGTACCTTAACTTGGCACACCCCTCGATAACTGTGTAACTCTTATCTTAGCCTGTGATAAGAGTAAGGATTTCTTTCGCAAAAGTGATAATGACACCGCCCGCAAGAGTCAGGAAGCCATTGGCTCTCTGAGAAGGGTCGTGAGATTTGAGTGAAAGACCGACCTGCACGATACCAAAGCCAAGCAAAATCATACCGATGGCACGGATAAGTCCGAAGATAAAATCGGACAGATTATTGACTACGGTAAGCGGGTCATTCGCTGCAAATGCAGTCGTTGTCATTCCAAGTGCCAACGCACCGACAATGACCATTGTGCAGTAAGCACGGAAGCCTTTCTTAACCTTTCCGGTCATAGGCAGTTTCTTTGTTTCCTGAATGTCAGTTGCTTTTTTCTTAAAAATAGTCATAGTTGAATACCTCCAAAATTTAATTTGTTTGATTGTTTATGAACAGAGCTTCCATCTCCTCATCGGAAAGAAGTTCCCAGTTCGTTTCTTCCATTTCCTTTTCAGGAAGTGTTGCAGGGTCAATGTCCCAAATGGCAATCGAAGCAATATCTTTTGTGACTTCTCCGTGCTTATAAGGACTCGCCTTTCCGTCTGTGGTAAGTGCCACATTCGGGTGTTTCATAATGTCATATTTGAAATCCATAATGGGTCTTTCCCCACGGATAAACAAAATAGCGTACTGATTATCGAGCATACGCACCTCATCAGGGGTAAGTAACTCTCTGCCGCTAATCTGATAGTTGGTGGAATAATTACCGCTTCTTCCGGTACTCTTTCCGAACGTGTTGGTATCAATGGTTTCCTTGCCCAACAGCTCCGACACATATTTATGGGTTGACTGCTCATTTCCACCAAGGTAAAGAAATTCATCGCAGTTACCCACAATGCTCTCCCACTGTTTTTCAAACAAGGCTTTAAGCTGTGCCAAGTTCTGTAAGATGATGCTTACCGATACCCCACGGGAACGCATAACCGACAGTATCTTGTCGAAGTCGTCCGGCAGTGAAACATTGGCAAATTCGTCCATCATAAAATGAACAGGCATCGGCAGACAGCCACCGTGGATATGGTCGGCTGCATAAAACAACTGCTGAAAGAGCTGTGTGTAAAGAATGGATACCAAGAAGTTGAAACTGGAGTCGTTATCCGGTATCAGTGCAAACAGTGCCACCTTTTTCTCTCCGAGTGACTGCAAATCCAGTTCATCGGCAGAAGTAAGAGCAGCAAGACTTTCCAAGTTAAACTTTTCAAGCCTTGCTGCAAGGGTTATCTGTATGGATTTTAATGTTTTGGAAGAACCGGAATGATAAGAGTGGTAATACTTCAAAGCAATGTGGTCAGGATTATCTATCATCAAATCCGAAAACAGATTATCAAGCGGAGAAGGACTTGGGTCGTCCTCGTCCTCAATCGCCCCGGCTCTGAGCATTTCCATTACCATTGCAAAATTCTGTTCTTCCGGCGGTGCTTCATAATGCAGATAAAATACAAGTGCAAGCAGAAGCATTGACGCTGCCGTATCCCAAAACGGGTCATTACTCTGTGAACCTTTCGGAGTGGTACTCTTGAATAGATTGGTTACGAGTTTCTGCACATCATTGTCATTCTGCAAATAAACAAACGGATTGTAACAATGGCTTTTCTCCATTGAAATCAAATCAAGCACACGCACTTCGTAACCTTTCTTCTCAAGAAGATGTCCCGTATCTCGCAGGATTTCCCCTTTCGGGTCTAATATCACATAGCTGTTTCTGGCAGCATTCATAATATTAGGCTTTGCATAAAACCTCGTCTTACCTGCACCGGAGCCGCCGCACACAAGCGTATTCAGATTTCGTCTGTGCTTCTTGGCATTAAGCCCAATGCACACATTCTGAGTCATCAGCTTATTTTCTGACAGCGGCTTTTGTCGGTACTTTTTATCAATGGCTCTGACATTGCCCCATTTGGCAGAACCGTGTTCCTCTCGTCTGCGGTAATTCTTTCTTGTTGAGAAATAAATCCCGATACCCATTCCATAGCATAAAAGTAAAATGAGGACAGTTTTCAGGCTGTCCCCACATAATTTTATGGAAAATGGATTATCAAAGAGTGTCGCAAGATTGGCTGCTATCTCCGGCAATCCTCCGCTTATGGAAGGTGCAATCAGAAGTGCCAGCCATATGACCGGAACGATACCGACAATGGATAAAATAATGGCAGTCTGCCTGTCATTATCTCGCTTCATCTGAGCGTTTCCTTTCAATCACTTTGAACTTTTTCAATGGGGCATTTCCGACTTTTACAAGCAGGTCGTCTACTGCGTCTGCGGACTTGCCTTCCTCCATCAACTTTGTTTTCTCATCGTTTAAGGAGCGAATGACAACACCGTGTTCGTAATCGTCCAAAGCAATGTGGTAGAGTTTTTCTTTTTCCATATCTGCCCTCCGTTATCTCTCATAGTCCTTTGAACGCTCCTGCTTTTTGCGGAACATTTCATCAGAGATATGACTGTGAATTTCTGCCATTGCATTTCGTGTCTTGGAAAGCTCCGCACGGATTTCTTTCGGCTCTTTGGAAGCCAGTCCCTCCGGAATACGGTTAATTGCAAAATTCTGTGTATCCACGCCATACTTCTTGCAAATCATATATCCGATACACACTGCCTGAAAGCCCATATCCCTGCGGCTGTAACTTTCGCTGTTGATGGAAAGCTGTGCGTGTCCAAGTTCCTGAGCGACACACTGAGCAACTGCTACGCTGTCGCCCACATTACGCTTCACATACAAGGTCTGCTTTTCATTATTATAGAAAGCTGCCATATTCGGATACGGAAGTTCATCGGTTGCCGCAACCTCCACCGGAGATACATCAAGCATTGTCGTGATAAGTGCTTTCGGGTCACGGTTTGCTGATACTGCCGGAGCTTTTCTTCCATTTGTCTGCGTAACATCAAATACCTTTTTGACATTGTAGGAAATACCCGGAGAACCATCTGCTCTTGTGTATTCCACTGGTTCAAGGATAGAAATACTCTTTGCCCCTTTGGTAATCTTCACATTGTCCTTACCCCAATCATCAAAATCTTTAAGCTGTGTCGCCTGCGGATACTGACTGTAAATAAGGAGAGCATTTGCTGCGGAATATCTGTCCATTCGACTCTGCGTATCAAGAAAGTTCTTGAACTTCTCAGGGTCACTCACAATCTCACGGGCAGCGTCATCAATCATCTGATAGATCTTTTCTTTTTCTGCTCGCTTCTTTTCCGCATACTCCTCTTTAGATAATCTTGGCTGATTACCGCCAGCCTTTGCGGGTTTGAAATCATTTGTCATAGTGAATTACCTCTCTTTTGTTTTGGGTTTCTTCTTCGGCTGACGGTGTACCGTCTGACCGTTTTTCTGCTGCGGCTTCTTGCCGTCTTTCTTAACCTCCGGCTCTTTACGCTCTGCTTCTTTTTGCTGTTTTGCCTGTGCCTTGTAACGGTCAAGTTTCTCTTTGACCGATGGCTTTTCCACTGGCTTTGCAACACCCTTATCAGATTGCGTTTCTACCGGCTCTGAGTTTTGCCTTGACAGAGGGCTTTTGTCTGTTTTGGCGACTGAGGGGTTTGCGTTTGCTCGCTCCTCTTTCTGCATTGGATTTCTGACTGCTTCTTCCATAATGATTTCACTCTTGGATTTGGTCGGCTTTTCTTTCTCAACCGCTTCACGGTCTGCGATAGCCTTCTCTGCTTCACTGACAATCGAAGCCTTATCCACCTTGCCAAGTTCAAATCTTTCAACGATACGCTGAATTTTAGAAGCGTCCTCTGCTCTTGCAATAATATCTACCGGAGCGTTCTCTCCCTTTGTGTTCTTATCTCTGAGGACACAATAAAGAACGCCATAGCGTTTTGCCTGTTCGGTAAACTTCTTCAAATCCTTTTGCGGAATGGAAAAGACTTTCAGCTCCTTGCCTGACTTAATCATATTGGTAAGCCTTGCTTTGCCCTTCGTCTTTTGTTCCTGCTTCAGAACCGATACCAAAAGCAATGCGATATTCTTCGCCGCCGAACCGCTTAATCTTGCAGCAACTTCAAATCCTTCAAGCGAAAGCCTAACGACCTGCTCTGCTGCGTCACCACCGTTGTTCATAGCGTGATTTCTCCTTTCTCTGCTGTTTTTGTTCCTCTGTTTCGATATGCTCAAGGTTTTCTTCCATAACCTTTGACCTCTCCGCAATATCCTCGCAGAGTTTTACTTCCCGTCGGAGTTTTTTCAATTCTCCATTGATAGAAGCGATTTCATCTTTTGCCGCCTGAAGCTGACCATCATCAATATTTGTTCTTATCTTTTTTCGGAGATGTGTTCTTCCGGCAATCAGATTTTTCATCTGCTCCTCTAAGGAAGTCTTATATGAAAAAAGCTGTTCGTCCGTGGAAATATTTTCTCGTCCGAGCAGCCTTACTTCATCAGTAATCTTATCGAGCTTCATCAAATCATCTTTCAAAAGATAATGAAGCCTTGCGTTATTCTGTTTCTTATACTTTGGCAGATAACCGAGTCTGTAACAGTAATACAGATACAGCCCATAAAGTCCGCCTTTCTTTTTCAGCTTCTGCCCTCTGGTCTGCATACGGTACTGTCTTGGTTTATAAGTTGCCCTCTGGAACGGCTCAATCTCTGCCCATCTGTCACGATTTTCTTTGATACGCTCTACAATCCGGTCATTGGTATAATCTGCTCCGAGATTTTTCAGTCGTATCGGCTTATCGTATCCCTTTGGAATGACCGTCCAGTATTTTCGGCTTGGACTTAGGTTATAGGCATATCCCATTTCCTTGAGAGCAAACTGAAATTCTTTCAGGGTCTTGCTGTGGTCGATAGCATAATCAATGGCTTCTTTTGCAACCGAGTAGCGTGTCGGCATACCTGCCTTTTCTTTCATCGTCAGATAATCCGACTGCTTACTGCGGTTCGGATTCGGGTCATAGTAAAGTCCGTACTTCTCACAAATCCTGTCTGCAACTTTTCGGAATTTGAACCACGCTTTTTCCTCGCCCCACAAATGTTTGCCATCGACGAAAGAAATAGAGTTGACGACAAAATGGCAGTGCAGGTGCTTTGTGTTCAGATGGGTTGTCACAACAACCTGAAATCTTTTACCCCACACTTCATTTGCAAATTCCATTCCGATTTTCTGTGCCATCTCAGGAGATATATCTGTTTCCTTGAAACTCAAATATCCGTGATAGGCTTGGATACCGTCTGTCTTTTGGTACTGTTCCTTAACCGTTATGAACTGGTCACGGGCAATCGCCACATTACAGTTGATACCCTCAACATAAAATTCTCGCTCTGTTTTTTCTTCGTCCTTTGCATAAGCAATAACATCTGCAAGAGCCTGATACTGTTCCGGCGAAAACTCCCTTTTGATTTTTGCAGAAGTCTTTTCGTGATTGGTCGCATAGTCAATGACCTGACCGAGCCTTTCTGTTACCGACCACAACTTTGTTACTGCCATTTCATTTCGCTCTGATTTGGACGAAGATATGTCCTCTCAATCTCTGACTGGAACTTATTCCACTTTGCAGCTTCATTCTTCAGCATAGGTGCGTCAATGAAACCAAGCGTATTTGCTTTAGCCGCAAGCTGATTGATGTTATTACCGATAGAGGAAAGTTCCCTCATCACATCATAGAAGCGGTCATCGGGTTTCTCTTTCGGCTCGTAACCTCTGATAAGTAAACGGATAAGTCCTGCTTCGGAAAGACAAGCCTTCTTTGCCTTTGCTGCCAAGTCCTGTGCTTCCTTGCGGTTAAAGCGTACAATCTTCTGAATGTTTCTCTTTCTCATAATCGGTATCTTCCTTTCTCTTTACTCTGCAATCTTTGTTAATCTGGAATAAGCACATCATCGTAACGCCAAGACAACTGCCGAGCAGTGTTCCGGCGGCGATAAGTAATAACTCTCTCAAATCAAGTTCTCCTTTCTCACGGGGTATTAGGGGCAACCCCTAACGAGCCTTTTACCGTTTGGGAAACTGTGTTTATCCAAATGGTCTGCTCGCTAAGAATAAACATCTCCTCCGGGTTGCCCCGTTCTCAGGCTACTATCTCTCATAATCCTTTGATTTCGGCTTAAAAGGTTCAGCCACGATATTGCCGCCCACTTCCTTAGAAAAGCGTTCAGGATACTTGAACTGTTCCTTATACTTCTTCATCATATCGTCCGGCAAGCTCTGAAAACTCTCACTCTCAGGCGGTGCATAACAGATAAAGAACTTGCCGCAGATAATATCTACCATCTCTTTCTTATCATTGTCCTGCATATAAACTGCACGGTTAAGCGGAAGTCCTCTCATCTTTCCTTCCTCATTACAGATGATTGCAACGTCATCGTCATAGGGCATATATTCCTCAATATCCCCGCCGACAACCTCCTGCATTGCTTCCAGACTGTCGTCGATTACAATTTCCTTCGGGTACTTTTCCGGTTCTACCAAGAGAACTTTAATCTTAGAATCATTCATCGTTCTTCATTCCTTTCGTGTGTTTTTTTATTGTAAATTCCCATCCGCATACAAAGAAAATCGTTGAAGTCCTTACCTGCTTTTGGTGGCTCATCAACGATTTCATACTTATCCGGCAGAATAGTTTTTAAGGTCTGTGCTGCCTTTCTGCCCGCTATATCATTGTCAAAATGGATACGGATTTTCCTGACAGATGGGTTACTGCCAAGATACTTTTCCAGTGCAATCGGCACTTTACTGTCCTCAATTTTCTTTGCCGGAGAATACACCCCGGACAGCGAAACAAAGCTCATTTCTTTCCAATCCTGCCCGTTCAGCTTCGCAAGCGTGGCATAAGATAACAAGTCAATGGCACACTCAAAGAGGTGTACTTCCTCCAAGTTTTCCTTACCAAGCCGAAAAGAATAATCTTTTTTACTGCCACTGCAATCGCCCATAATCCTACGCTTATTCGTGGAACGGTAGGCTGCATATTTCGGTTCTTTCTTCTCGTCATAGCCTACAAACACAACATTGTGATACGGCAGGCTCTCAAAGATAAGGTCATTAGAGATACAGTAATTGATGATTTCAAAATCTATTCCTCTCCCGAAAAGATACTCTGTAATCACTCTGTTGGAAGCACATTTTTCAGGGAGAAGAAGCGGTTTATTTTCCTCTTTTGGCTGTGACTTTTCATAGACCGGAGCCTGAATCGCTGTGTGTCCGATAATGGTTTCCACCGCTTCAAGGAAGCTGTAACCTTTGACCTTAATCAGATAATCCAAAGCACTCCTGCCACCGATACCTCTCGACCACCATATCCATTTCCCGTTTGAAATCTTCAAACTATCGTGGGTTCTGGTGCAATAGGTGTTACCTGAAAACTTAACCAGCTCATACGGTTCATAATTTTTCAGGTAGGTTAATAAGTCCATCTGCTTCGCCTGAATGATTAACTCAGGTGCGATAAAAGGCATATCGACCACCGCCTTTCTGTTTATCTCTCATACGATTTCTCCTTTCTGCCGCCGACTGCTTCGCCCTCATCAGGCTCTCCGCCGACAATCTCATTTTCCTTTTTATCCATATTGAGCAGGATATTCAGCTCATCAAGTCGAGCAGTTTTTGCCTTCAATTCTTCCTCTTTGGCAAACGGCTTTTCGATTTCCTGCTTCGCTGTTTCAAACTGCTTTTCCGTATTTTCAAGGCTGTTTTTCGTATCAGCAAGTGCTTCCTCAAAGCGTTCTATGCCGTTATCTATTCTCACGATATTACCGTGAGCATCGTCGCCAAGCGGTACATCTCTGCTCGTTTCGCCTTTCAGTTTCACAACATAATTACGCTGCACCGTATCAAAATACAGTTCCATTTGAAAGCCACGGTACTCGCCAAGTGGTATCGCATCGGGACTGTTCATTGACTTGCAGGCATTGATGATTGCCTGACCTGCTTCGGCTTTTTCGGAATAAGAAACACCCGATACCATCATTCCAAGCGGCTGCTCGTCTATCGGTTTCGGGCGTAATTTTGCTGTTTCAACATCTTTTGTAAGTCCTTCTACACGGGATTTTAAGTAAGCAATCTGTTGTGGGTAGAACTTGATGACCTTATCTTCCAGTCCGTATTTCTCCGATAAGAAATTGGATTTTAACATCTTCAGCTTCTGCACCTGAATGTCTAAGTCCATCTTTTCTTTGATATATGGATTACCTGTTGCAAGCATTTTTATCTCTGCATAGGACAGTGCGGTTTCATCAATATCCTCTGCCGACCTGACCGGAGATTTGCTCGTCATAATCTGACTTGCGAACTTCTGCTTACCTTCCACAAGCTGATAAAGGTATGCATCAAAGGTCTGCTCTGTTACATAGCGGTAAATATCTACCTGCGGATTTTCATTGCCCTGACGGACAATTCTACCGGAACGCTGCTCCAAATCTGAAGGTCGCCACGGGCAATCCACGTCGTGAAGTGCGATAAGTTTGTCCTGCACATTCGTTCCTGCTCCCATCTTCTGAGTAGAGCCAAGAAGCACCCTGACTTCTCCCTTGCGGGTCTTTTGGAACAGTTCTTTTTTCTTCATATCCGTGTCGGCTTCGTGTATGAACTTCACTTCACTTTCAGGAATACCTCTCTCAATCAGCTTCTTTCTGATGTCGTTATAGACGGAAAATGTGCCGTCATTCTTCGGAGTGGACAAGTCGCAGAATACAAGCTGTGCCGATTTCTTGTCGGCATTTTCTTTCCATATCCGATAGATGTTATCGACGCAGGCATTGATTTTACTGCCCTCAAAATCAGGCAGCATATCGTTTAGCATACGCTGGTCAAGAGCCAGTTTTCTTCCGTCATTCGTGATTTTCAGCATATTATCTACGCTTGAATCCACACCACCGCCACGCACCTGCTCGGCTCTCTCTGCAAGTGAAGCAACCATTTCTTTCTGCATTTCTGACGGCTTTACTGCAATGTTATGGTACTTTGCTTCCGGTACTGGCAGGTTCAACATATCCGCTGTCTTAATGTCCGCTATCTCCTTGAACATCGCCATTAGTTCAGGCAAGTTATAGAATTTTGCGAACCTTGTCTTTGCTCGGTATCCCGTTCCTTCGGGAACGAGTTTGTCAAGATGATTTTTGTAAGTTTTCTAAATTCAAATATTTA
>OMGY01001510.1_pt1 | contig 20662 bp, 17 predicted proteins | sample 1674461 | NCBI WGS metagenome assembly OMGY01 (sample SAMN05578579, study PRJEB25193) | human gut metagenome | biome: Human Microbiome; feature: human-associated habitat; material: feces | host: Homo sapiens | place: USA:Birmingham
TAAACTGGTCTGCTCATTTTTCACTTAACTGGCATTTTAAAATAAACCAGTGTGCGTTTAAGATAGGCATAAACAAATGACTGTTAAAAATCGGTCATACGAAACAAATGAGGAGAAAAGAATATGAGCACAACATCTACAACAGCTGCAAAAGCAGAAAATTCAATCGGTCAGGTACAGTTTCTGACTATCACGGCACTTTTCATCGCACTGACCTATGTATTTACCGCATTCGTCAATGTCAGACTTCCGATCACCGCAAACGGCGGACTGATCCACCTTGGCAACGTTCCACTTTTCATCTGCGCGATTTTATTTGGCAAAAAAAGCGGTGCACTCGCCGGCGGCATTGGCATGGGACTTTTTGATCTGCTCTCCGGCTGGACTGCATGGGCACCTTTCACTTTTGTGATTGTAGCCATCATGGGTTATGTAGTCGGCGCAATTACAGAAAAGCATCACGGTCTTGGCTTTGACGCACTTGCAATCGTTGCTGCCTGCGTGATCAAAGTAGTCGGCTACTATATCGCAGAAGGAATTATTTATGGGGACTGGATCGCACCGGTGTTGCAGCCGTTGTGGTTCTGATCGTTATCGAGCCGCTTCGCAAAGCAGCAAACAAAATCATTTTTAAATAATTTATTTTTCAGAAAAGAGGATTCGTGTGAAAAATGAGATTTTTCACACGCAAGATTTGTGCTTGCGCACAAACTTGAGATGCAAATGAAAACGTTGTTTTCATTGAAAAACGGATAAGAATGGAGATTATTATGTACAAGATCATGACTCCCGGACCGACACAGGTGCCGGAAACAGTAAGGCGTGCGCGCAGTTTTGCCTGCACAAATCCTGATCTGGATGAAGAATTTTATGATTTTTACAAAGAGACCTGCGAGCTGATCAGCAGCCTTCTTGGCACGAAAAATGAGACGCTGATCTTAGACGGGGAAGGAATTTTAGGACTGGAAGCTGCCTGCGCTTCCCTGACAGAGCCGGGCGATAAAGTACTTGTCATCGATAACGGTATCTACGGTAAAGGATTTGCCGACTTTGTCAGCATGTACGGCGGCATCCCGGAACTTTACCATGCCGATTACGAGAACACTTTGGATGTGGACGCACTCGCGGAATACTTAAAAGATCATCACGACTACGCTTACGCCACCGTTGTCCACTGTGACACACCGAGCGGGATGTTAAATGATATCAGCAGAATCTGTCCGCTGCTCAAACAGTATGGCATTTTAACGGTCGTTGACTCTGTTTCCGGTATGTTTGGCGAGAGAGTCTGCGTCGATGACTTTCAGATCGATCTTCTCTGCGGCGGTTCCCAGAAAGCAGTCTCTGCACCTCCTGGTCTTACTTTTGTTGTGGTGAGTGATGATGCAAAAGAAAAAATGAAAAACCGCAAAACCCCGATTGCATCTTTCTATGCAAATCTGATGGCTTTCGACGGTTACTATGAGAAGAAATGGTTTCCTTACACCATGCCGATCAGCGATATCTACGGTCTGCGCGCTGCATTTAACCTGATCGCCGGCGATAAAACCCTGTATGAGCGTCATGCAAGGATCGGTTCCGCCACCAGGGCAGCCGTCAAAGAAGCAGGATTAAAACTTCATCTGCAGAGCGGTTACTCAAACACCGTAACGGTTTTTGATATCCCGGAATGTACCGATGCAAAATCCATCTTAGACGAGATGCGCACAAAATATAACATTATGCTTGCCGGCTCCTTTGATGAATTGTCCGGAAAAGTGATCCGTATCGGACACATGGGCGAAAATGCAAGATTAGAACATATGGTTCCTGCTTTAGAAGCACTCTCCGCTACCCTGACCGATCTTGGGGTAACGCTTCAGGGAAATCTTGCGGATTTGTTTTTGAAACATTACAGGGAGTTTCAGGACTGATCTGTTTAAACCGGCTCACTCCATAGCACCTGGATTTCCTTTGCACCGGCAGTTTCTTTAAATCGACTTTCTCATCATCCGGGGTCTGAATCAAACCCCGGTAATATTGGATTGTGTATTATCTTTCTTCTCTTCCAGCCGCTCCCTGATCTGCTGCATCCTGCCGTCTAACTGTGAGATCAGCTCCGCACAGAAGCAGAGATCCTGTGAAATGACCTGTGCATTGTCTATATCTTTTTTGTATTTTAACTTGTGCTCCAAGCTCGCCCAGAAATCCATTGCAATGGTACGGAACTGCACTTCCACGCGCATCATCTTTTTCTCGTTGGTCAGAAAAATCGGCACTTCAAGAATCAAATGAAGGCTGCGGTAGCCATTCGGCTTCGGATGGCTGATGTAATCTTTTTTCTTGATGAGTTTGATGTCATCCTGCTTTTCCAGATAATCCGCTAATGTATAAATATCATCCGGAAAAGAGCAGATAACGCGGACACCTGCGATATCATTTAAATTTTTTTCAATGTTGTCCACCGAAAACGGGATCTCCTGACGCTTCATTTTCTTCATGATACTGTCCGGTTCCTTGATCCTGCATTTTATCGACTCGATCGGGTTTCTGCTGTTCTGGACCGACAGCTCTGTATTTAATACATCCAGCTTTGTCTTTACCTCTAACATCGCACATTCGTACTGCATCATCAGACAGCGAAACTTCTGTAACTCCTCAATGTCCCCAAAAACATGATCCAGTTCCTTGACTGTTTCAATATCCATGTACTCCATTTGACTTTCTCCTTAGAAACATTATTTTGTAACGGCTTCTCCTGACCGGTTACCTTCTAATTACTATTTTACCATACTTTTACCAAAAATTTATTTAAACTTCTGTGAAGATTTCATACAATAGAATGCACACTCTGCGAACATTCTATTGTCATGAATAATAGAAAGTGCGTTTTTTACATCAAAGGTGCAAACAACCGCAGAAGGCACTGGGTTCCACGCAAAACAGCGGATCGCCCGCTCTTATATTTTTCTGTCACTTCCGTACTCTCGGCAAAAATATGTTCAAACTGCGATAATCCATATTGATCGTGCCACAGGTTGCCGCTTCCCCGTCGCAGACACACTGTTTTGCATGAATAAATCCAGGTGTGTATTCATAAATACGCACCCCCTGTCGCACCAGTCCTGCATAATAAGAACGTGTCACTTTGTAGATCAGTTTTTTATCCGGGATTCCCGGTGTGACGATCCGCACATCCACCCCGCGTTTTGCTGCAAGTCCCAGTGCCCGGTTCATCTCATCTGTGATGATCAGATACGGGGTTGTGAAATAAATCTCCTTTTTTGCATGTGCAATGAGATTCATATAAACACTCTCTCCGACGTGCTCGTCATCTAACGGACTGTCCGCATACGGCTGGATAAAACCATCCTGTTTCGCCTGATAATCTGTCTCTGGCAGATACTTCTGATAATCCTGATCTGTTTTTTTCACGGCATTCCACATTTCAAGAAACATGACAGTAAGGCTTTTTACCGCATCCCCCTCTAAGCGGATACCGGTATCCTTCCAGTGTCCGTACGGGTGGGTAATGTTAAAATACTCATTTGCAAGGTTATATCCCCCTGTAAATCCCACCTTTCCATCGATGACCGTGATCTTTCTATGATCCCGGTTATTCATAAATACGGACAATACCGGAATAATCGGATTGAATACACGGCATGCAATGTCATTTTCTTCCATGCGTTTACGGAAATCATGATTGATAAAACCGATACTTCCGACATCATCATAAAAAATACGTACCTCCACACCATGTGCAGCTCTGTCTTTCAAAACGTTTAAAATCCGCTCAAACGATTCTGCCTGCTCGATTGCATGGTACTCCATAAAAATAAAATGTTCTGCTTTTTTCAGTTCTGCAAGCTGTGCCTCCAGCCCCTGTGACGCATCCGCATAAAATGCTACATCCGTGTTATGATATACCGGATAATGCCCGTATTTCCAGATATAATCCGACTGATTTGCAATCGACAAATCTTTTTCCTGCAGTTCTTTTATGACCTCATCATCACCGTTTAAAAAAGGAAAAAGTTCCTCATCGATCAATTCATAACGTTTTTTCATGCTCCTCGTCAGATTCGAACGCCCGAATAACAGAAACACACACAATCCAAAAATCGGAAAAGCTGCAATCAGAAGCATCCATGGCACTTTAAATGCCATATTTCCATGCGTTCCGTATATTGCAAAGACAACTGAGACTGCGATCAGCGTGGAAAAAAGGGAAATTGCCGCTGAATAACGGTTCAGCCATAAGAAAAGGTTGATGATCCATATCACCTGAAGCAAGACACTGATTCCGACAAAGACAAGTCTTCCTATGCTGTTTTTTACTGATGTTTTCTGTTCTGTTCTCATAGTATTGAAAAATACCGCACAATTGCTCATGCGGTACTCTTTTCTCCATTTCCAATTTATTTTTTAATTACGTCCACCTATTTTATCTTTTACATTTGCGTTTACTTTTCCGAGGTAACCTACCAGCTCATCTGATACTGTCACAATCCGCTCTGTCGCCTGATTGCACTGGTCAACGATCTGCTGGAATTCTTCCATATTCTCGGTCGTTACTTTGGCGCTGTCAGCATTCTGCTCCGCAAACTCTGTCAGAGATGTGATTCCACTCTCGATCACAGTCTTATGATCATCTAACGCACTTACTTCTTCACTGATTCCATCTACCGCATCGCTTGTATTCTTGATTTCCTCATTCAGTGAACGGAAAATCTCTTCTGTATCATGAATCTTTTCATTCTGTTTTACAAACGCTTCTGATACCTTCTGCGTGATCTCTACACTGATATTTGAATTGTCAATCAATGTATTGACAATCTGGTTGATCTGCTCTGTTGATTCTCTTGACTGATCTGCTAACGTACGGATCTCTTCCGCAACAACTGCAAATCCTCTTCCATGTTCCCCTGCTCTTGCAGCCTCAATGCTTGCATTCAATGCAAGAAGGTTTGTCTGATTAGAAATTCCGGCTATGATCTCTGTTGCCGTACGGATCTCCTGCGCTGACTGGTTGGTCAGATCTGTCTGCTGTCTTACATTTTCAATCGCAATGCCGCTCTCTTTGCTGATATTTACAAGTTCCTCCATGATTGCTTCTGCTGCTTTGTTGCTCTCTTTCATATGCTCTGCACTCTGTGCTAACATCGAAACATTTTCAGCAATTTCATCAATCGTTCTGCTGATAGCGTCGATCTTCTCTTTCATATCAACGGTATGATCTGCCTGGGATATTGTATTATCGGTAATGGTGGTAACTGCCTGCTCGGTCTGTTCCAGAGAAGTTGTCATACTCTTAAAGATATGTTTGAAATCCTCCGAAACCTCACCAAGCTCCTTCGTCGCCCTTTTAATGCCAAGTACAACCTGTGAAAATGAAGTAATCGACTCCTGAAATGTACGCACAAGCTGTCCGATCTCACCATCTTTCTCCGCAAGTTTATTTGCCTTCTCTGCAACACCACCGGAACCTCCTGCCTCTGTGCCTTCGCCCATAAGCTGTCTGAAAACATCCAAAAGTGTCCTGATTAATGCAAACACTAACCCGAAAATGATTACTGTTGCAGCACAGATCAGTATCATCGCAACCATTGTGCCGATCACTCCATTTTTCAACAGCTCAAGTACAACAATCTGCCATACTGCCATAATCAGGAAAAACACACCAAAAACGCTTAGCAGTTTTTTCCATGCCATCTTTTTATCATCGCCCATTTTTTTATCCTCCATCTGTTTTTATTACCTAAGACTGTCCCGCAGCAGGCGGCGCAGTCTGCATTGATTTCTGCATAACCTTATTCTCATACATTGCATGATCTGCTTCACGGAATACGGATGCAAAAGAATCTATGCAGTCCGGCTCATAAAATGCGATTCCCCGCGCAATCTGTATTTTCTGTTCATACTTTGTATTGTTTTTATTGAAAACCACAATGCCATCATCAAAATTTCTCAGCAACTCATCACATATTGCCTTTTCGGCCTGTTCGATGATGATCACAAATTCGTCTCCTCCGATGCGGTATACGATATGGTCTTTAAATCCCTTTTGTATCAGTCTGCTTGCATCCCTGATCAGCATGTCACCGAATTCATGTCCAAAATTGTCATTGATCTTTTTAAGGTTATTGATATCCATGACTACAACTGCATATTTGATCTTCTCATCAGCCGCACGTTTATCTAACTTATCCACATACTCTTTATATGCAGCTTTATTGGCAACGCCTGTCAGGGCATCCGTATACGCCTGCTCATTCACATAGTCAATGTAATGCCGCAGGTGATTTACCATCTGTTGCACGCTGTCTGCAAGTACACCAACCTCATCTTTGGATTCACAGTCGATATTGACCTCAAGATTACCACCGGCAACCTTCTGTGCAGCTTCCGTAAGTTCTTTGAGCGGACGCGTCATTTCCCTGGTAACATGGATTGTGATCAAAACCGATATAAAGATGATAGACAGCGTTGAAACCAAAAACAATCGGATAATACGGTTACTCGACGCATTGATCTCCTTTGCCGGTGCGGTGACAACAAAAAACATACCGTTTTCTAACTGTCTGGCGGTCATTTTCTTCTTTACGCCATCCAGATTATAACCGACAAGATTATCCTGTGTTCCTTTTTTGTACAGTAAATTTAAGACCTTTCTGATCTTTCCATGTGTATTTTCTTCATCAAGTCCTTCCGGATAATCACGGTGATAATAAATTACATAATCTGCTCCTGCAAGGAAAGCATAACCGCTCTCATAAATCTGTACAGAATCCACCTTTTCTTTCAGCAGTGCCATATCAATATCCATGCCCAGAACACCGATAAAGTCTTCATTCCTGTATATCGGCACCACATAAGAAATAATCCAGTCATTTTTATTCTTATTGTCATACGGCTCCATCCAGAACGCCTCTTCTTTTTCGAGTGCCTCATAATACCAATTGACATGCTCCTTATCATCCTGTGCATATTTTGAAAAATCGACAAGGGAATCTTCAGTAACTTCGCCATTTTCATCCTTGTACCAGAAAAATCCTGTCTGGGGACCAGCAAGTTTCGGATTCACTCTCATATAGACTCCGCGTGATCCTTCTGTATTTTTCACAGTATGTAAGGCAACCTCCTGCACTTTCTTTACCAGCACATCGGTATTGTCTTTGTCCATCCCGTTTTTTCCAAGTTCGCTATACTGTTCTATTGTATAATCCTGAATCATATTCACGGACTGTTCAATACTTGTCAGCGTTGCATTGATCTCCTCTGCCTTATCCTCGCAAAACAGATTCATGAACTGTGCGGAATCCTCATTTACAAGTTTATGCGTATATAGAAAACCAACATATCCAAGTGCCAGCGCTGAAAGAAGTACACATCCTACCGTCAAAGCCAGAAATTTAGACTGTAAAGACCTCATCGGCAATCCTCTCTCTCTTCTTTCTGATATAGTTCTATTATATGCATTTTGTCATAAATTGTCAAAAATTATCACTCATTTTTTGTATGTTTTTTTGAACACTTTCGACAACATTTTCTTGATTTTTTTTCCGGGAAACCCTAAAATTATTTGTGGTATGTGACCATACCACAAATATTTTTGACACAATAGAGGTATAAATTTTATGGAATTTCAAAAATTAAATGCACCATCACTCAAAGAGTTATTTATATCCGAACTTGAAAATATGATCATTTCCGGCAGACTTCCGATTGGCACGAAACTCCCATCCGAACGTGAACTTGCCTCATCCATGCAGGTTTCACGTGCCGTCGTCAACTCCGGTATCGCCGAACTTGAAAAGAAGGGGTTTGTCGTGGTAAAACCACGGATCGGTACGTTCGTGGAAGATTACCGCAGAAATGGAACTATGGACACCTTAGTTTCCATTATGAAATATAATGGCGGTTCTTTAAGCAGTGATGAGATCCGTTCCATCCTCGAAGTGCGTATTCTTTTTATGAACCTTGCAGCCCGCCTTACGATTGAAAAAGCAAGTGACGCTGAAATCGAGGGACTTACCTTTTATCTGGACAAATTAAAAAATTCCTCCACCCCGGAGGATGCCGCTGCATCGATCTTTGAATTCAGCCACGAACTGAGTTTTATCAGTGGAAATATGCTTCTGCCGCTGTTTTTTACCTCTTTCCGCGACCTTGTTTGCAGCCTGTGGGTGCGCTATGCAATAAAATACAGCATCGAGGAATTATACCAGAGTGCCTTATCCATTTATAATTTCGTCCGTGCAAGGGACGTAGACGGTGCTCTCCATTACATAGAAACTTCCACCACAGAATGTATCAGCGGAAACCGCATGATCTACTGATCTTAGAAACACCTTCAAATAAACTTCATAAAAACAGCCGGACTTTGAGGCATTCTGACCGCTGCTTCATTATCTGACGATCACAGGTCACCTCAAAATACGGCTGTTCTTATTTTTCTTACATTTTATTTTGCAAACTGGCTGTTATACAGTTTTGCATAAAATCCATTTTTCTCTAACAGTTCCTCATGTTTTCCCTGTTCCACAATATTTCCATCCCGCATGACAAGAATGATATCTGCTTCTCGGATCGTGGAGAGACGATGTGCAACGATGAAACTGGTACGTCCTTTCATCATACGCGCAAATGCTTCCTGAATCTTGATCTCGGTTCTCGTATCAATCGAGGATGTCGCCTCATCTAAGATCAGCATCGGCGGCAGACACAGCATGACTCTCGTGATACAAAGGAGCTGTTTCTGTCCCTGCGAAAGACTTCCGCCATCCTCCGAGATCACGGTATCATATCCTTTTGGCAGACGCTTGATAAAGCTGTGAGCATGGGATGCTTTTGCCGCTGCGATGATCTCTTCCTCCGTGGCATCCGGTTTTCCCATCGTGATATTTTCATGGATCGTTCCACTCCTTAACCACGTTTCCTGCAATACCATACCATAATTGCTTCTGAGGCTCTTTCTGGTCATTTCATCGATCGGTGTTCCGCTGACACGGATCTCTCCACTGTTCACATCATAAAAACGCATCAGAAGATTGATGAGTGTCGTCTTACCGCAGCCCGTAGGCCCTACGATTGCCACGCGCTGTCCCGGCTGTACGGAAAGGTTGAAATCCTCGATCAGCTTCTGTTCCGGCGTATAAGAGAAATATACATGGGACAGTTCTACGCTTCCGTCCGCTTTCTCTAACACTTTCGCACTCTCTGCATCCGGCTTCTCGACCGGCTCCTCGATCAGTTCAAACACTCGGGCAGCACAGGCAAGTGCATTCTGCAGCTCGGTGATGACACCGGAGATCTCGTTAAACGGCTTCGTATACTGGTTCGCATAACTTAAAAGACTCGATAACTGTCCGACTGTAATGCTTCCTTTGATGGCAAGAAATGCACCGACGACACCGACTGTCGCATAGACAAGGCTGTTGATAAAACGTGTTGCCGGGTTCGTGATACTCGAAAAGAAGATCGCGCGCAGTGAATATTTCTGCAGTCTTCCGTTGATCTCGTCGAACTGCTCTAACGCCTCATCCTCATGTGAAAATGCCTGCACGACTTTCTGGTTTCCAACCATCTCTTCGATGAAAGCGGTCTGTTCGCCCCGCGTCTCAGACTGCAGTTTGAACATGGAAAATGTCTTTTTTGCAATAAAACTTGCAACAAACAATGATAACGGTGTGATGACCACGACCGCAACCGTGATATTCACACTGATCGTCAGCATAAAGATCAGTGTACCGAAAATTGTCACGATTCCGGTAAAAAACTGTGTAAATCCCATCAGAAGACCATCTGCAAACTGATCAACTTCCGCGATGACACGGCTGACCACCTCTCCATAAGAATGGGAATCAATATACTTAAGCGGTAAATGTTCGATCCGCTCAAACGCTTCTTTCCGGATATCACGGATCACATTGTAAGTAATCTTATTGTTGCATGCATTCATGATCCACTGCGCGGCTGCCGTGAGCAAAATCACCACTGCCATACGCTCTAAGATCACAAGGATTCCTGCAAAATCAACCTGTCCCTTCGTGATGATCAGGTCGACTGCACGTCCTGTTAAGATCGGGATATAAAGAGTCAGTGCCACGGTAACTGCCGCAAGCACGATCGATAAGCCAAGGTAAAACCAGTATCTCCGGATGTAATCAAGCACTTTTTTTACTGTTGTCTTCTGCTGGTCTGTCACTACTTTTTTCATGCCGTCTTACCTCCTTCCTGTTTCTTAAACTGTGAGTTGTAGATTTCCTGATATACCTCACAGCTTTCTAACAGCTCTTCGCTGGTTCCAAGTCCGACGATCTTTCCATCATCAAGCACAACGATGCGGTCTGCATGCTGGATTGAAGCAGCTCGCTGGGAAACGATAAAGACGGTCGTCTCTCCTTCCATTTCGCGGATGGCTTTTCGAAGAGCTGCATCCGTTGCAAAATCAAGTGCGGATGCACTGTCGTCTAAAATGAGTATCTCCGGTTTCTTTACGACTGCACGTGCGATCGTTAAACGCTGGCGCTGTCCGCCGGAAAGGTTTTTTCCGCCCTGTTCGATTTCAAAATCAAGTCTGCCCTCTTTGTTGTCGACAAACTCTTTTGCCTGCGCAACTGTAATGGCACGGTTCAGATCTTCTTCTGTCGCATCCGGGTTTCCCCATTTTAAGTTCTCGCGGATCGTTCCATGGAACAACACGGCTTTCTGTAAAACCGTACCAATCTTTCCACGCAGCTCCTCAAGCGGATAATCTTTGATGTCTTTTCCGTCCACTTTAATAAAACCGGACGTCACGTCATAAAACCGTGGGATCAGGTTGACTACCGAAGATTTTCCGGAACCGGTTCCTCCGATGATACCGATCGTCTCGCCTTTTTTTACCTTAAAATCAATATCCGTTAAAGATTCGTCTCCGGCACCCGCATAGGTTAATCCTACATGTGAAAATTCCACGGCATACTCTGCTTCTTCTGATCTGTCAGCGGTATCCGTCTGCACCTTATCCACTTTCTGGCCTGATCCGTCCGTGATGGATGGCTGCATCTCAAAAATGGACTGGATACGGTTTCCACATGCAATGGATTTATTGATATTGATGATCAGGTTTGCAAGCTTCACTAACTCCACTAAGATCTGTGACATATAGTTGATCAGCGCAACCACCTCACCCTGTGTGATATATCCGTTATCAACACGGACTGCACCGGTCCAGACAAGCACCACGATCGCACCGTTGATGATCACATAGGTAAGCGGATTCATTAGTGCTGATATCTTTCCGACATAGATCTGCGCCCTTGTCAGAAGATCATTATTTTCATTAAAATGTACTTTTTCATCATCTTCCTTATTAAAAGCACGGATCACCCTGCTTCCTGTTAAATTTTCTCTTGTGATCCCAAGCACCTTATCGAGCGCTGACTGTACCTTTTTATAAAGCGGAATACTGATCAGCATGATACCGAATACGATTATGGAAAGAAGCGGGATCGTAACGACAAACACCAGTGCCGCTTTGACATCGATGGTAAATGCCATGACCATTGCGCCGAACACGATAAACGGGGAACGCAGAAACAGACGCAGCACAAGGTTCACGCCGTTCTGCACCTGATTGACATCACTTGTCATTCTCGTGATCAGTGTTGCCGTTCCAACAGTATCCATCTCTGTAAAAGAGAGGCGCTCAATGTGTGCAAACAGCGCATGGCGCAGTTTTGTTGCAAACCCGACTGCCGCCTTTGCCGCGAAATACTGTGCGGTGATCGAGCAGGTCAGACCGATCACTGCAAGCAGTACCAGCACCATACACATTTTCATAATATAGGACTTGTCCCCGGTCGCAACACCAGTATCAATGATTGCCGCCATAACCAGCGGCACGATCAGTTCAAAGGTTGCCTCGAGCAGTTTAAAAAGCGGACCTAATACACTTTCCTTTTTATAATCTTTTAAATAAACCAGTAACTTTTTCATAGTATTCTCCATTTTTACGCTGCACTTTACGCATGACAAGTTTGGGCGTAAGCACAAACTTGAGTGTGAAAATCTTATTTTCACACTGCCCTCAAATGTTTATTTTTTAATTTTTTTCATCTGCTGCAAACCAAAGATCACTACCCCACCTATGATAAAGAACAGGATGGAAAAATTGTGGATCGTCATTGCAGGCTGTGGGGTATCCAGTGTTGTTGGGCCCATGATCACAGCATAAATAGAACCAAGCATCAGTCCGACGATCAGAAAGATCATCTGCGCCCGAAAACGCTCTAATGCCTTACGGATCAGCTTTACAATACTGAAAATACCGACTAACACACCACATCCGAATACGAATACTGTCGGAAAACTTTTTAAGTTTAAATGCAGGATATCTTTAATCGCCGTCACGATCGGCAGGTAAAGTCCCATAATTAAAAGCAGTGTGGAACCGGAAATACCAGGAAGCACCATTGCGCAGATTGCAACTGCGCCTGCTATGAATACATAAATTCCTGTTGTGACTGTCAGATGTTCCAGATTTACACTGTTTCCGCCGCCAACCGGATTAAAATAGGTGATGGCACACACGATGGCTGCCCCAACCAGTACAAACGGGCAATATGCATATTTCCCTTTTAGTGTGTCCGATTCTTCACGGACTACAATCGGAATTGCAAAAATTATAAATCCGATAAATAATGAGCTGATCGCATAAATATGAGATTCAAAAACATTTGCAAGGATCAGAATCGCAAGGATCATTCCTGTTACCCAGCCGATACCGAGCTTGATCAGAAAGAAAAACGCTGTTTTCTTTTTTTCCATATTTCCGGTGATCAGATCATCGATCGAGTCGATAAACTGATCGTAAAACCCAAGCAGAAATGCCACGGTTCCACCGGATACTCCCGGGACACTGTCTGCGAGTGCCATACAAAATCCTCTGATAAACTGTATTATGTACATACGGTTACCTCTTTCTTCCTTATTAATATTTACATGTGCTGTCTGCACACCATACTGCCTATTATAATCTTTCGGCTTCTGTTTTGTCTAGTATCGTAAACATTAATATTTCTTTTTTGTATCTTTTATTTCAATTTCCCGGCGCAGTCCCAAAAGACAGATCAGATTTGGCACTGCCATCAGAAAATTAAACAAATCCGAAATGCCCCACACCACATCAAGAGTAATCACTGCGCCGAAATAAACGCACATCATATAAACGACCTGGTAAATGCGGACACCCTTTTCCCCAAACAGATACCGCACGGCGCACTCGCCATAGACATTCCATCCGATGATCGTCGCAAACGCAAACAAGACCAATGAAACCGACAGCATCTCATCGCCCCACACCGGCAGTTCCCGGAATACGGCAAAACACATCCGCTCCCCCGGCACCCCCGCATAATTGCCCGGATGGGCAATCATACTTGAAACCGAAGCAATTCCTGTGATTGCACACATGACGACCGTATCCCAAAAAGGCCCTGTCATGGAGACAAGAGCCTGATCCCTCGGTGATGCATGCTGCGCCGTCGCCGCTGCCATTGGAATTGAGCCAAGTCCCGCCTCATTTGTAAAAAGCCCTCTGGAAATCCCGGTTCTTAACCCCGCCATCACCGTTGTCCCAACCACCCCCCCTGCGGCAGCCTCCGGCACAAACGCAGAGGTCACGATCATTTTTACTGCCTCCGGGATCACCGTATAATTTTTCATCAGGATAAAAATACATCCGCCTAAATAAAATGCACTCATCACAGGAACCAGCCAGGTACATACTTTTCCAATCTGCCGGCTGCCACCGATGATCACCTTCCCCGCAAGCACCCCCGCTGCCATGCCGATGATATGCGGCGATACCGGTATCTGTTCCGTTACCGCCGCACTGATCGAATGTGCCTGCACACTGCTGCCGATCCCAAGCGACGCTAATATCGTAAACACAGAAAATAAGACCGCAAGTCCTTTCTGCTGCATGCCTCTCTCCAACACATACATCGGACCGCCGATCCTCTTTCCATCTTTTTCCGTTTTGCGGTATTTCATGGACAAAAAACATTCTCCATAACAGGTTGCAATTCCAAGCACACCGGTGATCCAGCACCAGAACACCGCACCTGCCCCGCCGACTGCGATCGCCGTGGAGATACCGATAATATTTCCCGTCCCGATCGTCGCCGCCAACGCTGTCGCAAGTGCCGAGTAGGAAGTATTATTTTTCCCGGAAAAACTAAGCCTGATCCCACATGGGATCTTACGCTGGATAAACCGCAGACGAAATGTAAAATACAGATGTGTCCCCAGAAGAAGCAGGATCTGCCCCGTGGCAGCAAGCTGACTGATTTTTTGCATAGCACACTAAAATCCCCGTATACGGATGCCCTTGTTCCAGTATACGGGGATTTTCTTTGATTCATTCTTTGATTTTTATTTTTTGTGAGTGCCCTCTATGCAGTTACTTTTTCCGCTGTTCCACCACCTGTGCCAGCCGGTCCAGACCTTTATTGCAGATCACAGTATACACACTTCCAAAAATGTTTGCCCCGATACGCAGAATCACTGCATTCTGCAGTCCAAACAATCCTGCCGCGATCGACAACGCCCCAAACGTATTGAACGCCGTCTGCCATGCATAGCCGGCAGAATAACCAACTCCGATTCCTCCGATCATGCCGATATACGGATACATGGATTCCGGAAGAACCAGATATAATGCCACAAAAATAAGGCTTCCAACGATATTAAAAAGGCCTCTTTTCTCTGCCCTTCCCATGCAGTCATCCGTAAACGGCAGGCAGACTGACATACAGGCGATCCCCGCCCACATTGCTCTTGGAAGTCCCAGAAGCGACATCACAAGCATCGCAGAGGAAACAATGAAAGTCAGTTTTATATACCAGCGGTTTCTGGCAGAGGAAAGATCAAATTCCCGGAACAGATCCAAAAAAGTTCTCCGGTATGGTCGGTTCTTCTGATTCTTATAGAAAATCGCCATACAGATCACCATTCCGGCAAGCAGTCCCTCCACGCGCAGCAGATACGCATGTCCGCTCACGTCATATCCCTGTAACAGCAGATAACCGAGTACAAACGTAGAATGGTTGTACATGACCACATTGTGACATCCTAAGATCATCAGAAGCATGATACAGAATACGTTTACAAAGAATGCCGGGATGGGCGAAAGCATATTGCTAAGCCTTGGTCCCGCGATCAGTATTCCAAAAATACCGGCGATTGATAGCAGTCCATGCGTGGTTTTGATCCCAAAATCTGCCTGGCGCAGCACCAGCACTGCCAAAAGAACGGTCACTCCGACCACACTGTTTTCCGATCCGGTCAGTTTACTGTATAAGGTCACAACCGCCACACAGAATACCATCACCAGATAGACCTTAAAGTTATAGATTAAGATATGACGTCTCTTTTCTTTTTTGTCTGTTGTATTTTTGATGAGCTGTTTTGAACCTGTCGAACTGAGCTGAAGTTCCTGATAAAATGTCATAGTACTCTCCATTTCTACACTGTTTTTTGCAAAGTAGAGAGTACTATAGCGCAATTTGCGGGAAACGTCAAGGTTTTATCTCACATAAATTCTCCATTTTCCAACAGCGTTGTATCCACAAAGTCATCCAGATTAAAGTCTTTTTCAAACCGTCCCGCTTTCAGTGCCCAGTCTTTGATCTCATTCAGATGCTCCTTCGTATCCTGTGAAAATCCCATCAGCAGTTTTTCCTGTTTCAGATTCTCTAAAAACTGATCCTGCGGAATCCCTGTTTTTTCTTCCACGATTTTAGCAGCTTCCTCCTGATTCTCCAAAACCCAGTCCTGTGTCTCCTGAAATGCCTTTAAATAATTTGTGAGCAGTTCTTTGTTGTCCTCTATATATTTTTCTGTCGTGATAAAATACGCATCCGTGCGAAGTCCCAGTTCATCCATCGTAAGAAGCGGTTCCATCCCTGCTTCCTCAAGTTTTTTTGCATTCGTCCCGGATGCCCAGAATGCCACACCCTCACCTGTTGTCATCACTCCGAGGGCTGCCTGTGCACTGTCCACATTTACAAGCACCTGCTGATCCCCCTCAATTCCAGCCTGCTCTAACGTCTTTGCATTCCAGTAATCCCATACGGTTCCGGCTAACGTCACAAGACCCTTTCCGGAAAGATCCGTCAGTGATGTGACTTCCTTCGGATTCACATACAGTTTTCCGGTGGAAGAGGATGAAAAATTAGCGATCAGGCGTAAATCTGTATCATCCTGTGTATTTCCCAGACGGTTGATCGCTGCATAATCTGCCAGATTCCCGATATCCACCTGATCTGTCACGATCGCATCAATCGTATTGATCCCGGCTGCAAATTCGGTCACTTTCAGCTCAATGCCATATTTTTCAAAAATTCCCTGCTCTGTTCCAACTTCCGCAACCCAGTGGTCACTGTTTCCCGTCATCACACCCAGTCTGACCGTCTGTACCTCTTGCGTTTTGGCATCCCCTGCTGTCTGTGTATCTTCTTTTTTCGTATCTCCTGCCGCCTGTGACGACTGTGTGCCGCAGCCTGCCAGCCCCGCTGTCAGTCCCAGTATGACCAAAAATGATATCCATCTCTTCTTCATAACGATTCCTCCTTATTTTCACTGTTTTAAGTCTTTCTTTTTCACACTCGCAACACAGAAATCAATTCTCTCTTCCTCGTCTTCCTCATCTCCGCCGCCTGTCATCTGTCTCTTCTCAGGATCTACACCATCGATCACCGTGATCTTTCCTGTTCCGGTTCCATCCGGTGAACCCGGCACGCGGAAATGTTCGATATCCACAGGTTTAATGGAAACTTCCTCCGGCTTTTCCAGCTGTGGGATCCACTCATATGGCACACGGTAAGCACGGTACACCATGTTATTGGTAAAAGTACCCAGGAACCGTTTAAAATACGGGTTGATATATTCCCATACGATCTCATGTTCCGGCGTCACCTCGATCAGCCTTCCGTCAGAGCCTTCCGTGATCAATGTATTGCCATTTGGAAGTCTCTGCGCAGCACTGATATAGGAACTGTAAAATCTGGATGCATCCGTAAATAACAGTGCTCCCGCCTCAAGCGGCGTATACTGCCAGGTGATCTCAAGTGTTACCGGGTTAAACTGCAGCACGCGGGAATAATCCCTGTGTGCATTGTTGACTCCCGCCGGCGATGCCGGGTTTGGTACACCGTATCCGCCTTCTCCTCCATTGTCAAATACCAGCAGGTCTCCCTCCCCCGGAAGTCCTTTCTGGATCATATGTAAATGATGCTGTCCAATGATCCAGCCAAGTTTTCTTGTCGCCTCATTTTCATTGAAATCCGGACCGAGCCGCCAGACGATATCTCCTGTTTTCTTTGAAATAATTCCAAGTATGTTGGAATTTCTCGCATCAAAAATAATATTATCCGGATGGAATCTCTCATCCCCGCCGTCATACCATTTGTTTTGTCCCAGCGTTGCAATATTATTGATGTGCATCCAGTCACCGCCTGCTTCCCCATGCAGTCCCGGATTCCGGTAAAGTGCGTTTTTTGCCGCCTCATCAAAACCAAGCTGTGAAAAATGATCACTCGCTCTCCAGCTCCATAAAATATTTCCGTCCCAGTCCACTTCGATAATCTTATCATCGATCAGTCTCTTATCCGATATTTCGTGATTGTACAGATTCTCATGCGTAAGGATCAGTGTATTTCCGCTGTCTGTTTTCGGTTCGCCGCCCGGATAATAATATCCCACCGTCGAGCCTTCCCTCTGATAATCATGATGCTGTCTTGCCATATAAACCGGCTCTTTTCCCGGATCTGCGACCAGTTCCGTATGGTCAAACTTCCAGACGATATTTCCATCCCAGTCTACCTGTACCAAATCTGTCTGATCCTGATAGGCATATTTTCCGCCCCTTGTTCCGGTTGTTCCCATCACATATCCACCCGGCAGGATCTTATTCGGGAATCCGCCAAGTCCAGCCCAGAGCTGCACTTCATTTCCGTTCATATCGATTAAAAGTGCTCCTTTTGCTGATGGAAAAATCGTATAACCATTGTATGTTTTTTCTTTCTGATAAATTGTTGTTCCTGTTGGAAAAATACTTGGATAACCCATATGCGCTCCACTCCTTATACTAATTTTTTTATTTCTTCTGCTATGATCAGTTTGTGTGTAAAACCGGTCAGTTTATTTTTGATGTCTCCGTTTTTTATAAATAAAAGTGTCGGCAGTGTCGTAATATCAAATCTTTCTGCAAGAGCCTGCTCCTCTGTGATATCACAGGCTGCATAAACTGCTGCATCTTTCTGTTCTTCTGCCAGTTCTAAAAGTCCCACCTCTGTCATTTTGCAATGTCTGCATTCCGGTGAAAAGAAATCTATTACCACCGGTTTATCTTTTCCGGCGATAATTTTTTCATAATTATCCTGCGTCAATTTTTCAAGCATCCTGCTTCTCCTTCCTATCTCACGCCAAATCTTTTCAATGCTTTTCTTCCCACAAACTGTAACAGTCTGTCTGCGAGAAAGCCGATGATACCCAGTGTAAAAATACCGATAAAGATCCAGTCTGTTTTATAATAAAGTCTTGATGTATAGATCAGATAACCGATTCCTTCGGAGGCTGCTAACATTTCTGCCGCCACGATGCAGATGATCGCACCGCTTAATCCTAAACGCACACCGGTAAAAATATTTGGAACTGCAGACGGGATGATCACCGTAAAAAAAGTTTTCGCTCCGTTTGCACCAAGCGATTCCGAAGCCTCGATCAGTGCATCATCCACCGTCCGTACACCTGCGATCGTATTGATCATTACCGGAAAGATCACTGCATAAAAGATCAGTGCCACCTTTGATTTTTCGCCGACTCCGAACCACATCAGAAACAGTGTGATAAAACCGATCGCCGGAACAAACCGGAAAAAATTTAAGAACGGTTCAAAGATCTCACCGATCTTCTTAAAATGCCCGATGCACAGTCCCGCCGGAATGGCAAATAAAATTCCAAGCAGCCAGCCTTTTAACACACGCTGCATACTGATCAAAATATCCCGGAAAAGATCTCCGCTTGCCACCAGTTTTCCCGCTCCTGCAAATGTTGTGACCGGTCCCGGCAGAAAATCATCACTGTAAAACAGGGAACCGATCTGCCAGATCAAAAGCAGCAGAACCCATGTGATCAGACCACTTTTTACAATTACCTGTATGATTCTTTTTTCTTTCTTCATCACGAATCCTCCCTCGCTAAATGTAAAACATTTCATTTTCCTGTAAGCCCTCATTTTGTATCAGGTGCGCTTCTTTCTCATCCACCGCATAAAGCCGGTATACAATGACCTCTACCTTTTCCCCTTTCTGGAACGGTTCTTCCGCAAAGGACTGTATCGTTTTTAATAAAATGCCATTGACATTGATCTGAAGTTCTAAGCAGTTTCCGCGAAACGCAACCTGCTCCACAATACCTTCCGCATACAGACTCTGGAATCTTTTTTCGGTTCCGAACCGGACTGCCTTTACAAACTCCGGACGGATAATCGCCCTGTCACATCCCTGATATAAATGAAAACCTTTCAGCCTGTCATAATCTGTAATCACCGCCGATTCCCCGATAAACTGTGCGACAAACGGTGTTTTCGGATTTTTATAGATCTCCGTCGGCGTTCCCATCTGCTCTACTCTTCCCTGATTGGTGACAATGATCTCATCCGCCACCTCAACGGCTTCATCCTGATCATGTGTTACAAAAATACTCGTGATACCAATCTTTCCGATCATATCTTTTAACCAGCTCCGTAGCTTCTTTCTTACTTTGGCATCGATCGCCGCAAATGGTTCATCCAGCAAAAGTACCTGTGGATTCGGCGCCAATGCTCTGGCAAATGCCACTCTCTGGCGCTGACCGCCGGAAAATTGGTGAGGATAACGTTTTTCGAGTCCTTTCAGATCCACAAGCTCTAAAAGTTCTTTTACCCTCTTCTCAATGACTTTTTTATCTTCCTTGCGGACCTTAAGTCCATATGCCACATTGTCAAATACCGTCATATAAGGAAACAGTGCATAATTCTGAAACACAAATCCGATCCCGCGCTCTCTTACCAGAAGTTCATTGACACATGTTCCATCGATGTAAATATCTCCACTGTCCTGATGTTCCAGTCCTGCAATCATGCGGAGAATCGTCGTTTTTCCGCTGCCACTCGGTCCTAACAGGGCAACCAGCTTTCCTTTTTCAATGCCAAACTCTACATGATCGGATGCTTTATAATTTCCAAATGTTTTGTTTATGTCTTTTAATTCGATATACATATCCGATCTCCTTTCCTTTTGCTGTGTGATTGTTTTCTGCTTCGACGTCTTGCTTGATGTATTTATATACCAGTTTTGTATAAGATTCCACGACTGATTGTGTAATCGTTTGCATGGATGGTGGTGTTTTCCTTATTTTTCCAGTAAAAACAGCTGTTTTTCTTCTGTCCTTCCCTGTTTGGGTTTATTGTTTTTCAGTTTTCGCGAAAACGTATACACTGTCTTTTTTCCACTGTTTGTTTCGTTTTTTATGTATGTTTTTATTCATAATTTTCCAATTATTTTTATTTTCCTGCAAACGTTTACATACCTTAAAGGAACAAAGAGTCGCTTGCGACTCTTTCGCGCTCGAGCGGTGCTGTTTACAGCTA
>OMGY01001514.1_pt1 | contig 20606 bp, 21 predicted proteins | sample 1674461 | NCBI WGS metagenome assembly OMGY01 (sample SAMN05578579, study PRJEB25193) | human gut metagenome | biome: Human Microbiome; feature: human-associated habitat; material: feces | host: Homo sapiens | place: USA:Birmingham
GTAATTCCACGACTAATGACTTTATCCATGTAAGCTTCATAAATCCTAAGTTTTTTAAGCTCATCAAATAAGTTAAAATCAAGGTGTCCAAGCATTGCAATTTGGTAAGTAGAGCAGATGTTATCTTAAGGGAGATGGAAAAGTATCTACCTAAGATATATAAATCATTAATGGAAATATATGCACACATAGGAGAAGATGATGAAGAAGAAGTCATTAGGGAACAATATAATTTAATTGATGGAATATCCATTGATTTTGGTATTATGCAAAAAACAAGAAGAGCATATGTCATTAAAGGTAATTTTTATTGGGATGATATCGGTACTTTTAATGCCTTAAGTAGATATTTAAATAAGTGTAGTGGAAATGAAATAAGTAAAAATGTATATGTACAGGAATGTGAAAATTGCTCTATCTTTGGTGATAAAAATTTAATCATAGGTTTTGGCGTCAAGGATCTGGTGATAGTTGATGCTGGTGATGTTATTTTGGTAATGGATAAAAACAAGGATCAAGAAATTAAACATTTATTAAATGATTTAAATGAAAATGTTGATTACGGAAGCTATATTTAGCTTCCGTTTTTTATGGTAATATAAAATTCGAAATTATTTTATTGATGATAGCAATGATTTTGTTAATTAAAGAATTAAAAATAGCATTAATATTAAATTATTAACTATAATTATTAGAAAATATAGCAACAATAATTCTAAGAAAAATTAGTTTTATGAAAAGAACTTACATTAACTGATATTGCATGGTTAGAATTTACTCCATTAATGGATAGTAAAATTAGTAAAGATAAAGTAATAGAGTTAAGTACAGATATTAGTGATAAAGATGTGAAAAACCAATGTCAAACTATTTTATTATCATTGGCATTAAAATTTAATATTGAAATTAGTGATGAATTAGGAAGGAAGATACGTATGTCACCATTAGGGCAAAAGATATTTAATGAAGGAATTGAAGAAGGAAAAATTGAAAAACAAAGAGAAATAGCAAGAAATTTACTAGATGTATTAAATGACCAAATGATTGCAAAAAAATGTGATTTATCATTAGAAGAAGTAAAGCAGCTTAGAAAAGAATATGAGAATAAGAAATAGGATATGGACATAGATTTTTCTATGACCATATCTTATTTTATTTATTAAGCTGATAATTCTCCAGAATAACCTTGAGATAAAAATCTAGGTGAAGTAAGTTTTATTCCAATGGCGCCTATAGGAGCTGTAATTAATACGCTTAATATGGCTAAAGCTTGCATTATTTCTCCACCAGCTATACCCATTTGTAGTGGAATACCAGCTTTGGCAGATTGAACAGTTGCTTTAGGAAGATAAGCTACTACACAAAAGATTCTTTCTTTTACATTTAAATTTGTACCTATCAATGAAATAAGAACACCTATGGAGCGAATGCTCAAGGAAATCATAAGCATAATAACTCCAATCCAGATATATTTACCTACTAAAGTAGGGTTTATGGCCATTCCAACAAAAGCAAATAGATATAGTTTGCCATACTTCCATACAACATTAATTTTATCTTGTATATTCTTAGCAGCATCACCTAAATATGTTCTTAAAAAGAATCCATAAATCATAATTGTTAATAATGAATTAAAGCCTTCTAAATTAAAATGATTTTCCACAAATCTTATTAAAAGACAAAGAGAAAATGTGGATAATACTCTTATATTTTGTGAATTAATATTTTTTAATAAGGCTTTAGTGGCTAATGATAAAATCCAACCAATAAAAATGCTGATAATAATAGTAAAAGGAATAGAAATAAGTTCATCAATAATAGAAACAGATTCACCATTTATACCTGCAAAATAAATACTGATAAAAGTAGTAAATAGTGTTATGGCTACAGTGTCATCAGCAGAGGCTCCAACTAAAATCATTTGCGGAATAGCTTTATCTTGACCTATCTTTCTATTTATCAAATCTACCATGGAAGGAACTAAAACAGCTGGACTTACAGCGGCAATAATAAATCCTAGTATGGCACCTTGTACAAAGGTAAAGTTTAAAAATATTGTTGATAAAAAAGCAATGGTCAATCCTTCTAATGTGGCAGGAACAACACTTAATAATATTGCAGGGCGTCCAATTTGCTTCATTTGCTTTAAGCTTATGCCAAGTCCGCCAATGAAAAGTACAGTAACTAAGGCAATATCCTTTAATGTAGGAGCTATATTTAAAGTTGCTTTTGGCACAAGATTAAGAAAAGAAGGACCTATAATCATTCCAATAAGAATCATGCCTATAAGAGAAGGTAATTTTAATTTTTCAGCTAGCTTTCCGCTAAGATTAGCTAAGAATCCTATTAAAATTAAGCTTAAAATAATTAGTATAATTTTAGTTAACATAAGAAACCTCCAGTTTAAAATAATAAAAAAAGCTAATGAATTCCACAACAAAAAAAGTTGTAGAAGTCATCAGCTATTACGCAGTTTTGATATTAATCAAGGGAGAACTTCATTCCCTACGTTAATGAATTATATCAAAATCTATTTAAGTATTCAATATAGAAATAATAAGTAAAAATCTAGGAAATATATGTAAAAAATATAGAAATATGGTATTATATACATATAAGTAAGAGGTAAATGGAGGAGAAATAATGAAAAAGGTTATATTAGCAGCAGTTATAGGAATATCAGCAATGTCTTTTGTTTCCTGTGGAAATACTGAAGTAAATGAAGATAATATTAAAAATAAATATAATGTTGATGAATATGTTGAAAAGGGAGCCACTGTAGAAAAATATTTGCCATCAGGTTCAGTAGTTATGAAGGATTCTAAAGGAACGAAGTTTTATTTAGGTAAAGATAGTTCCTATAAAGTAGCATTAAATGATGAGGGCATAATACTACCATATGTGGATGTAAATGATAATGTTTATTATTTTGATAGTTCAGTAAAAACTTTACCAGAAGGCTTTGAAAAGTCAGGAAGAATAAGTAGTTATGGTGGTAGTGAAAATTTAGTAAAAAGCAATATTAAAGATAGTTATTCTTTTATTCAGAGTTTAACAGTATATAGTAATCCAAAAGAAAAAGGTCTTATATATACACAATATAGAGGTGAAGATAACTATGATGTATGGAAGATTTATGAGGGATTATAATTAAGATTAATAATATTAAGAAAAATAAAATCATAAAAGTGTAGAATTGAGGGAAGTGAATTAATGAGTAAGATTTTTTTAGTGGATTGTGAAAATGAGTTTAATGATGCTTTTATAGAGCTGTATAATGCTAGAAAAGGAGATGAAGTACATTTTTTTATATCTCCAAATGCCCATAAGATAGATGGATATTTAATGAATAAACTAAAGGAAAAGCAAATAAAGTATTGGTTTGAAGAATGTGTAGTTGATGAAGATAATGATATGGGGAAATGCCTTATAGCCTTTTTAGGAGTTATGATATCTAGGTATCCCTTAAGTGGATGTGAATTTTATATTGTTTCTAATGATAAAGGATATGAAAATCCTGTTACCTTTATAAAAAATACCATTAGAGGAAATTATGAAGTCAATTATATTAATACATTTAAGGTAAGAAATAAGGATATAGAAACAGCTATAACTGAAATTCCTGAAATAGTTTTAGAATAATATAGTAATGATACACATATAATTTTAAAAATAACATAAGCACAAAATATTTATGATTTTAAAAGGGAGTAGTTTAAATTATAGCATCAACAATCCCGGCATTGCCTGGTGCTATAAGCCACCTAATGGTAACGAGACTTTTAATATAATTCTTAAAAAATAAGAATTATATTAAAGGTCTTTTTTATTTATTTAAAAATATTATTTAATAAATATTAGGAGGAGTTATATGGAAAAATTATATGGTAAGGATAGCCAAACTATCTTAAAAGAATTTAAAACTACAGAAAAGGGTTTATCAGATAATGAAGTAAAAAAGAGGAAGGAAAGCTTTGGTAATAATGCTTTAAAGGAAAAAAAGAGAAAAGGCATTTTAAAAGTATTCTTTAATCAATTTAAGGATTTATTGGTAGGCATATTAATAGTTGCTGGAATTATATCTATAATTACCGATAATGTTGAAAGTACTTTAGTCATTTTCATAGTAATACTTTTAAATGCAATTCTCGGTACTGTTCAATATTTTAAGGCAGAGCAATCATTAGAAGCACTAAAGTCACTTACAGCAGCTAAATGTAAGGTAATAAGAGATGGAATCAAGCAGGAGATATTATCGAAAGATATTGTACCAGGTGATATTTTATTTTTAGAGGCAGGAGACCTTATTGCAGCAGATGGAAGAATAATAGAAAATCATTCATTGCAGGTAAATGAAAGCTCACTTACAGGAGAATCTTTAGCTGTTGAAAAAAATGCAGAAGTACTTAGTGACGATGAAATACCTTTAAGTGATCGAAAAAATATGGTTTTTGGCGGAACCTTAGTAACTTATGGACGAGCAATAGCTGTGGTAACTTCCACTGGAATGAATTCTGAATTAGGGAAGATAGCAAATTTAATGGAAAATACTCAGGCAAAAGAAACACCATTACAAAAGACTTTAGATAAATTTAGTGGAAAGTTAGCTATAATAATAATTACCATATGTATTATAGTATTTGTATTAGAAATATATAGAGATGAAAGTATATTAAATGCATTAATGTTTGCTGTGGCACTGGCTGTAGCAGCAATTCCAGAAGCATTAAGCTCCATAGTAACAATTGTACTTGCTTTAGGAACAGAAAAAATGGCAAAAGAAAATGCCATAATCAAGGATTTAAAGGCAGTTGAAGGCTTAGGAGCAGTCTCAGTAATATGTTCAGATAAGACAGGGACACTTACACAAAATAAGATGACTGTACAAAAAGTTTATGTAGATAATAAGCTTATTGATGGACGAGAACTAAAAAAAGATAATTTAGCACATAGATTCTTAATTAATAATGCACTTCTTTGTAATGATTCCGTAACGATAGAAGGTAAAGAAATAGGTGACCCTACAGAAGTTGCATTAGTAAATTTAGGGGAAGAACTTCATTTAGATGAACTGGTTATACGTGAAAAATATCAGCGAATTTCTGAAATACCTTTTGATTCAGATAGAAAACTAATGAGTACAGTAAATATTGTAAATAATAAGCAAGTATTATTTACTAAAGGTGCATTAGATGTATTAATTAATAAAGTTAATTATGTGGCTGATTCTCATGGCATAAGAAAGTTAAATGATGAAGAAAGAAAGGAAATAATAAGTGTAAATAAGCAGTTATCAGAACAGGGGCTTAGAATTTTAGCTTTTGCTTATAAAGAATTGCAAGATAAAGAAGAAATAACAAAGGAAGATGAAAATGATTATGTATTTACGGGCCTTATTTCTATGATAGATCCTCCAAGAGTAGAAAGTAAAGATGCTGTTCATAAATGTATAATGGCGGGAATTAAGCCAGTTATGATTACAGGTGATCATAAGGTTACGGCAGCGGCTATTGCTAGGGAAATTGGTATAATGGGAAAAGATGATATAGCTGTTGAAGGACTTGAAATTGATAAATTAAATGATGAACAATTAAAAGAAAAAGTGAAAAATATATCTGTTTATGCTAGAGTTTCTCCGGAACATAAAATTAGAATTGTTAGAGCATGGCAGTCATCAGGAGAAATTGTAGCTATGACAGGTGATGGAGTTAATGATGCTCCAGCATTAAAGCAGGCTGATATTGGAGTGGCCATGGGAATAACAGGAACTGAGGTATCTAAGGATGCAGCTTCTGTAATACTAACAGATGATAATTTTTCAACTATAGTTAAGGCTGTTGAAAATGGTAGAAATATATATAACAATATTAAGAATTCCATAAAGTTTTTATTATCAGGTAATCTTTCAGCAATAATAGCTGTTCTTTATTGTGCAATAATTAATCTTCCTATGCCATTTGCAGCAGTACACCTATTATTCATAAATTTATTAACTGATAGCATGCCAGCCATAGCCATTGGAATGGAAAAAAGTAATGGTAATTTATTAAAGGAAAAACCGAGAGGTAGAAATGAAAGTATTTTAAATAAAGAATTATTAAAGATAGTAGCATTTGAAGGTATTATAATATCTATTTTTACCATAATATCTTTTTATGGTGGAAATCCTAATTTAAATCCTAAAGCAGCATCTACCATGGCATTTTCAACATTATGTCTTGCTAGATTGTTTCATGGATTTAATTGTAGAGGAAATCAATCTATTTTTAAATTAGGAATTACTACAAATATATATAGTATATGTGCATTTTTGGTAGGAGTACTTTTATTAAGTACAGTTTTATTTATACCGCCTTTAAAGATAGTTTTTAATGTTGTGTCATTAAGTGGTAATCAGTATTTGTTATTAATATTTTGTGCAATTATGCCTACAGTAATTATACAATTATTAAAAATAATAGTTTCTTATAAAAAATAGTTCTAAATAAGTAATAAAGAAGCCCAGAAGTTCATGGGCTTCTTTATTAATATAATGACAGTAATTCTTTAAATTATTATTGAAAAGGGCATACTATTACAAACAATTTTTTATAAAAGATATACAAATTTCTTGACAATAAAAGGAAATAAGCATAATATATAAATATAAACATATGAACAATTATTCATATGATAAGGGGTGTAGTGATGGAAAATAATGAAAGAAAAATTGAAAGTTGTAATGGAAATATAATTCATGAAGATATTGTAGTAAGAGTTAAAGATCAATTACCAGCAGAAGAAACACTATATGATTTAGCAGAGCTTTTTAAAGTTTTTGGAGATACAACAAGGATTAAGATAATATGTGCACTATTTGAATCAGAAATGTGTGTATGTGATTTATCTTGTCTTTTAAATATGACTCAATCAGCTATTTCTCATCAACTTAGAGTTTTAAAGTCAGCTAGATTAGTTAAGTTTAGAAGAGAAGGAAAAGTGGTTTATTATTCATTAGACGATGAGCATATAAAACACATATATGATGCAGGATTAAATCATATAAGCGAATAAAAGGGAGGATGGTTATGGAAAACAAAGAAGAATTGCAATTGACTTTAGAAGGATTAAATTGTGCTAATTGTGCAAGGAAGATTGAAGAAAAAGTTGGCAAGATGGAAGGAGTAAAAGAAAGTAATTTAAATTTTACAACTACAACATTAAATGTAAAGCTAGAAAGAAAAGTTAAGGAAGAGCATGCCATAAATGAAATTAAAAAGATAGTTGAAGCATTAGAACCTCATGTTAAAGTAGAAAAAAAGGTCTCTGGAAAAACAAATGTACAAAGGGCAAAATTTGAAGTAAAACGAACCCTTATAATTGGTACAATATTATATTTAATTGCTGTAATTGGTGATTTTAAAGGAGCTTTAGCATTAATATTATTTGTAGCTAGTTATTTATTAATAGGTGGAAAAGTTGTTCTTACAGCTATTAAAAATATAGCAAGAGGACAATTATTTGATGAAAACTTTTTAATGACAGTGGCAACTATAGGAGCATTTTCTATAAGTGAATATCCAGAAGCTGTTGCAGTAATGCTGTTTTATGAAATAGGAGAGACTATTCAAGGATATGCTGTAAATAAATCAAGAAGTTCAATATCATCACTTATGGATATAAGAGCTGATTATGCAAATATTATTATAGATGGAAAAGAAAAAAAAGTATCGCCTGAAACAGTGAAAGTTGAAGATATAATTTTAGTTAAACCAGGAGAAAAAATTCCTTTAGATGGCATTGTTGTTGAAGGAGAAAGTTTTGTTGATACTTCTGCACTTACAGGAGAGTCAGTTCCTAGAAAAATTGCAGTTAATGATGAAATATTATCAGGTGGAATAAATACCAATGGTGTATTAAAGGTTAAAGTAACTAAAAAATTTGGTGAATCTACAGTTTCAAGAATATTAGAAATGGTAGAAAATGCAGCAAATAAAAAAGCCAATACAGAAAAATTTATAACTAAATTTGCAAAAGTATATACACCTATAGTTGTAGCTTTAGCAATATTAATAGCTGTAGTACCATCAATATTTATAAAGGATGCGTTATTTTCAACTTGGCTTTATAGAGCATTAGTATTTTTAGTTGTATCTTGTCCCTGTGCCTTAGTTGTATCAGTTCCTTTAGGGTTCTTTGCAGGTATAGGTGGTGCTTCTAAAAAAGGTGTACTAGTTAAGGGAAGTAACTATTTAGAATTATTGAAAGATTTAGAAACTGTTGTATTTGATAAGACTGGTACTTTAACAGAAGGGGTATTTACCGTTACAGAAATAAATACAAATAATATCCAAAAGGAAAAACTAATAGAAGTAGCTGCTATGGCTGAAAGCTTTTCCAATCATCCAATAGCTATTTCTATTATAAAAGAATATGGCAAAGAAATAGATAAAGAAGTTATAGAAGAATATGAAGAAATAGCAGGGCATGGAATAAAAGCTGTAATAAATAATGAAGAGATTCTTATAGGTAATGCAAAATTAATGAATCAATTTAACATTTCATATAATGAAGTAGACTCTATAGGAACAGTGGTATATTGTGCAATAAATGGAGAATTTAAAGGTAGTATAGTAATATCAGATAAAATTAAGGAAAATGCAGCTGAAGCTTTAATAAATTTAAAAGCAGCTGGAGTTAAAAAGACAGTAATGCTTACAGGTGATAATAAAAAGACAGCAGAAAAGGTTGGAGAAAAGGTTAATATTGATGAAGTTCACTCAGAATTACTGCCATTAGGAAAAGTTAAGGAAGTTGAAAAACTTTTAAAAGCATCTAATAAGAATGGTAGACTTGCCTTTGTAGGTGATGGAGTAAATGATGCACCAGTATTAGCCAGAGCAGATATAGGTATTGCCATGGGAGGCATTGGATCAGATGCAGCCATTGAAGCAGCAGATGTAGTTTTAATGAAAGATGACATAAATGCTTTAGTAGATGCAATAAATGTATCAAAGAAAACTAATAAAATACTATGGCAAAATATAATCTTTGCACTAGGAGTAAAGGTAATAGTCATGGTACTTGGAACATTTGGAATAGCAAATATGTGGACAGCTGTATTTGCAGATGTAGGAGTAACCATAATTGCCATAATTAACTCTACTAGATGTTTTCGATAAATATTGACAAAAATCATATGCTTAACTATAATAAAAAAAGTCGAGAACATTTTAGGCATAGGGATGCATACAAAATTACTTTGTATCTTAATATAGAGCCGTTTGTTTAGGCATTTGGCTTTATATTTATCTAGGGAGACTTATGTATAACGGATCTGCTACGTTATACATAAGTCTTTATTTTTATAATATATATAAAAAAAATGCTTAAAATAAATGTAGGGAAATAATGAGTTGTATTATTGGTTATATTTAGAAAATCCGTGATGGAATATAGATTTAGAAAAAAAAGTATGTTATTATATTATCAAAGTGTTTAAAATTATAAACAATATGGGGTAATAGGATATATATTTTTTTATGGTAATTAAATTGTCATAATGTTAAGCAAAATATAAGAAAGTGAGAGAATATACTATGGAAAAGAAGAAAAATGTTTCTATGGCAGTTATAAAAAGAATGCCAAAGTACTATAGATATTTAGGAGAACTTGTCAAAAATGATGTTGATAGAATATCTTCCAAAGAATTAGGTGAAAAAATAGGTTTTACTGCTTCTCAAATAAGACAGGATTTAAATAACTTTGGAGACTTTGGACAACAAGGTTATGGATATAATGTAAAAGAACTACATAATCAAATTGGAGCTATTTTAGGTGTAGGAAAAGAATATAATGCAGTACTTATTGGAGCTGGAAATATAGGTCAAGCGATAGCGAATTATAGTAGATTTACTGATATAGGTCTTGGAATAACAGCAATATTTGATGCAAATCCAAAACTTGTAGGCATGAGAATAAGAGATGTTGAAATAAAAGATATTGATGAACTTAAAGGATATTTAGAAGAAAATCATATAGATATGGGAATACTTTGTGTTCCTAGAATAAATGCACAAAAGGTATGTGATGTTTTAGTAAATGGTGGAGTTAGAGGGATATGGAACTTTGCACCAATAGATCTTCATGTGCCAGAGACTGTTAAGGTAGAAAATGTTCATTTATCTGAAAGTTTATTAACTTTAGTTTACCAAATGAATAAATAAGAAAAGCACATAAAAAAGAGCGCTAGTAATAGAGCTCTTTTTTTATGTGCTAATAATTGTAAAATAAAAGTAAAATTACAAAATATTGTTGCAAATGTAAAAAATAGTTATTATAATTAGAGTGTAATTAAGATTTATATTAAGATTAACCTTGTAAAGAGGTAAATTTTTTTGTTGATATTTGTTATATAATTAACAAACAATATCTGGGATTTATATATAGGGAGGCAAATATGGAATTTAATAATGTTCTTTTAGAAAAAGAGGGTAATATTGCTACTGTAACAATAAACAGACCTAAAGCATTAAATGCTTTAAATTCTGAAACTTTAAAAGAGTTAAATGCTGTAATAGAGGATTTGGAAAATGATAACAATATTTATTGTGTAATTTTAACAGGTTCAGGTGAAAAATCTTTTGTTGCTGGTGCTGATATTGCAGAAATGAAAAATCTTGATTCAAAGGGTGGAAAGGAATTTGGTTTACTAGGTAATAAAGTATTTAGAAGACTTGAAAATTTAGATAAACCAGTTATTGCAGCAATTTCAGGATTTGCTCTAGGAGGAGGCTGTGAACTTGCAATGGCATGTGATATAAGAATTGCCTCTGAAAAGGCTAAGTTTGCTCAACCTGAAGCAGGGCTTGGTATAACTCCTGGATTTGGTGGAACTCAAAGACTTCCAAGACTTGTTGGAGAAGGAAAGGCAAAGGAATTAATTTATACATGTGCAATAGTAAAAGCTGATGAAGCGTTATCTATAGGATTAGTAAATAAAGTTGTGCCTTTAGATAAATTAATGGATGAAGCAAGAGCTATGGCAAAAGCTATATGTTCAAATGCACCAATAGCTGTTAAGACATGTAAGGATGCCATAAATAGAGGTATGCAAGTGGATATAGATAAGGCTATAGAAATAGAGGCAGGGGATTTCGGAAGCTGCTTTGATTCTTTAGATCAAAAAGAAGGAATGAGTGCATTTCTAGAAAGAAGAGAAAAGAATTTCCAAAATAAATAATAATTTGTTTTAAATAAATGTGTTTAAGTATGTATAAGGGCAATTTATGGGAGGTAAAAGTATGAATTTTACATTGACTAAGGAGCAAGAATTAGTTAGGCAAATGGTTAGAGATTTTGCAGTTAATGAAGTAAAACCAATAGCTGCTGAAATAGATGTAACAGAAAGATTTCCAATGGAAAACGTTAAGAAAATGGGAGAGTTAGGAATGATGGGAATTCCTTTCCCTACTGAATTTGGTGGAGCTGGTGGTGATGTATTATCTTATATCCTAGCAGTGGAAGAGCTATCAAAAGTTTGTGCTACTACAGGAGTTATTCTTTCAGCACATACATCACTTTGTGCTTCATTAATAAATGAAAATGGTACTCCTGAACAAAAAGAAAAATATTTAAGAGACTTATGTACAGGAAATAAGATTGGTGCATTTGGACTTACTGAACCAGGAGCAGGTACAGATGCAGCAGGACAACAAACTACAGCAGTATTAGATGGAGATAACTATATATTAAATGGTTCTAAGATATTTATCACTAATGGGGGCGTAGCTGATACATTTATCGTATTTGCCATGACTGATAAATCAAAGGGTACTAAGGGAATATCAGCATTTATTGTTGAAAAAGGCTTCCTAGGATTCTCAATAGGAAAGAAAGAGGACAAGCTTGGTATAAGAGCATCTTCTACTACAGAGCTTATATTTGAAAACTGTGTAGTTCCAAAGGAAAATTTAATTGGTAGAGAAGGAAAAGGCTTTGGTATAGCAATGAAAACTCTTGATGGAGGAAGAATTGGTATAGCTGCTCAAGCATTAGGAATTGCAGAAGGCGCTTTAGATGAAGCTATCAAATATATGAAAGAAAGAAAACAATTTGGTCGACCTATAGCAGCATTCCAAGGATTACAATGGATGGTTGCTGAAATGAGCACAAAAATTGAAGCTGCTAGATTCTTAGTATATAAAGCTGCATGGTTAAAAGAAAATAAACAGCCATATTCAATAGATGCTGCTAGAGCAAAATTATATGCAGCAGAAGTAGCTATGGATGTTACAACTAAGGCTGTTCAATTGTTTGGTGGATATGGATATACTAAGGAATATCCAGTTGAAAGAATGATGAGAGATGCTAAGATCACTGAAATTTATGAAGGAACTTCTGAAGTTCAAAAGATGGTCATTTCAGGAAGCTTATTAAAGTAATTAAGGGAGGCTTAAAATAATGAATATAGTAGTTTGTTTAAAACAAGTTCCAGATACAACTGTTGTTAAGATAGATCAAAAAACAGGAACATTAATTAGAGATGGTGTTCCTTCAATAATTAATCCAGAGGATAAGCATGCATTGGAAGCAGCATTATGCTTAAAGGAAAAGCATGGAGGAAAGGTTACAGTAATAAGTATGGGACCTCCTCAAGCAAAAGATGCTTTAAGAGAAGCTTTATTTATGGGGGCAGATGATGCAATATTAATTACAGATAGAGCTTTTGGTGGAGCTGATACATTAGCTACTTCAAGAACAATAGCTTCAGCCATAAGAAACTTAGACTATGATATTATCTTTGGAGGTAGACAAGCTATTGATGGTGATACAGCACAAGTTGGACCAGAAATTGCTGAGCATTTAGGAATACCTCAAGTAACATATGTACAAAATGTTGAAGTAGAAAGTGATGGATTATTAGTAAATAGAGCATTAGAAGATGGATATGAAATGATTAAGGTTCAAACTCCAGTACTTTTAACTGCTATAGCAGAATTAAACCATCCTAGATATATGAATGTTGGAAAGATATTTGCTACTAAGGATAAAGAAATAACTGTATTTACAGCAAATGATCTTGATGTTGATGCATCACAAATAGGATTAAAGGGATCTCCAACTAAAGTTAAGAAATCTATGACTAAAGAAGCTAAAGGTGCTGGAGAAGTGGTAAAGGAAAGTGCACCAGAAGCAGTTTCATATGTTTTAGGTAAATTAAAGGAAAAGCATTATATCTAGGATTGCTTAAGGGAGGAATTGAAAATGAATATAACAGATTATAAAGGTATTTGGGTTTTTGCTGAGCAAAGAGAAGGTAAATTACAAAAAGTTTCTTTAGAGTTATTAGGAGAAGGAAAGAGACTTGCAAATGAATTAGGAGTTAAGCTTACAGCAATCTTATTAGGAAATAATGTAGAAGGTTTAGCACCTATTTTAGGAGAACATGGTGCAGATGAAGTGCTTGTGGCTGAAAGTCCAGAATTAGAACATTATACAACTGATGGCTATACAAAAGTAATTTGTGATTTAGCAAATGAAAGAAAGCCAGGAATTATATTCATTGGAGCTACATTTATCGGAAGAGATTTAGGGCCAAGAGTAGCTGCAAGATTATCAACAGGGTTAACTGCTGACTGTACTTCATTAGCTGTAGAAGTTAGCGATGGTGCTTTATTAGCTACTAGACCAGCTTTTGGTGGTAACTTAATGGCTACAATTGCATGTCCAGATCACAGACCTCAAATGGCCACTGTAAGACCAGGGGTTTTTACTAAATCTACTGAAAAGAATACTGAGTTTGTTATGGAAAATGTTAAAGTTCAAATAGAACCTTCAGATATAAGAACTCAAGTTTTAGAAATAGTTAAAGCTAATAAAGAAATAATTGATATTGGAGAAGCTAAGGTAATAGTTTCAGGTGGAAGAGGAGTAGGTTCTGAAGAGAATTTTGAATTATTAAGACAGTTAGCGCATGCTTTAGGCGGTGTTGTAGCAGGATCTAGAGCAGCTGTTGAAAAAGGATGGATAGATGCAGCATATCAAGTTGGACAAACAGGTAAGACTGTTAAACCTACAATATATGTAGCATGTGGTATTTCAGGAGCTATTCAACACGTTGCTGGTATGCAAGATTCAGATATGATTATAGCAATTAATAAAGATGAAACAGCTCCAATTATGAAAGTAGCTGATTATGGAATAGTTGGAGATTTAAATAAAGTAATACCAGAAATGATTACTCAATTAAAAGAAATTCAAGAGAATTAGGAGGTATAGTTTTATGGAAAAGATTTTTGTTTTAGGTGCTGGAACTATGGGAGCAGGAATAGTTCAAGCTTTTGCTCAAAAAGGTTATGAAGTTATTGTAAGAGATATAAAAGATGAATTCGTTGAAAGAGGATTAGCTGGAATCAATAAAAACTTAAGTAAATTAGTAGCTAAAGGAAAAATGGATGAAGCTACAAAGGAAGCAGTTCTTTCAAGAATATCAGGAACAACTGATATGAACTTAGCTGCAGATTGTGATTTAGTTGTAGAAGCAGCAATAGAAAATATGGAAATTAAAAAATCTATATTTGCAGAACTAGATGGTATTTGTAAAGAAAGCACAATACTAGCTTCAAATACATCTTCTTTATCAATAACTGAAGTGGCTTCAGCTACTAAGAGACCAGATAAGGTTATAGGAATGCACTTCTTTAATCCAGCTCCAGTAATGAAGCTTGTTGAAGTTATTAGAGGAATAGCTACATCAGATGATACTTTTAACACTGTAAAAGAATTATCAGAAGCTATAGGAAAGAATCCAGTAGAAGTTGCAGAAGCTCCAGGATTTGTTGTTAATAGAATACTTATTCCAATGATCAATGAAGCATCATTTATCCTTCAAGAAGGAATTGCTTCAGCAGAAGATATAGATACAGCTATGAAATATGGTGCAAATCATCCAATGGGACCTTTAGCACTAGGAGATTTAATTGGACTTGATGTATGCTTAGCTATTATGGATGTATTATATAAAGAAACAGGAGATACAAAATATAGAGCAAGCAATATATTAAGAAAATATGTTAGAGCTGGTTGGCTTGGAAGAAAGAGTGGAAGAGGATTCTTTAACTACCAAGGGTAATTAAGAATTAAGAATTAAAAATTAAAAATTAATGAAGGAATTTCCCTTAGGGAAATTCCTTCTTATTATTTAAAATAAACTCAGAGAGTTTTTTCCTAAATTCATAATTCATAATTCATCACTTATAATTATCAATGGTTTTTATATCGAAGGTGAAGGGGAATTCTGTGGCTTGTTTGTTTATAAAGTCTACATCATAGCCAGTGCCATCTTTATAGAAGAAGCCATGACTTAAATCTATTTTTATATAGCACATATTTTTGTCATTTTCATTATTATGTTTAAAATACCATGAACTAAAAGCATCCATCAGCTTATGACGTATTTCTGAGTTTTCTTTTTTTAAAGGATGACCTATATTATGGGCCATTCCACTGAATCTATAAGATTTATTACATAAAGCTACTTTTTCATTAAGTTCAAGTTCTAATACTTTTAAGGATTCAGCATGAGTAACAACATAAAAGGCACCATCATAATAAAATGTATCAACAAATCTTACAGAAGGGATGTTTTCATCGCAAGTTGCTAGAGCAAATTGATAATCTCTTGCAAATAAGTCTTCCAAAACTTGAATACTTTTTTCAAATGTATTCATATAAGCATTACCTCCAAATATTTATTATATTAATTAAGGGTTAAGAATACATGTACACTTATAATTATACCAATAAATACCAAAAAATATTACACTCCATAAAACATATAAACTAGAATAAAGGTAAAGAAATATATATAAATAACATAAACTCCAAAAAAATATTTTATCTATTTTATATCTCTATTTTTGATACTTTTATTTTTTTAAGCTATAATATAAGTAATAATTATTATTAATAGATAATTCTGTTAGTATATGTACCTTATGAAAGTTCTTGAGTAATAATCAAGATATTAGTTAAAGATAAAATATAACAATAGATTAAAGGATGAGGTGTTTTATGGATTATAGAGAAATAATAGAATCAAATGATTCAGTTATAATAAAAGGTGTTAAGAATTTTAATATTAAACAAATATTAGAATGTGGACAGTGCTTTAGATGGCAAAGGGTTACTGATACTGATTATATAGTGGTATCTAATAGAAGAGTAATAGAAATTATACAAGAAGATGATGAGGTAATAATTCATAATACCAATATGAATGATTTTAAAAATATATGGGAAAATTATTTTGATTTAAATACAGAATATGGACCTTTAAAAGAAGAGTTAAGTAAGGATGAATTATTAAAACAAGCTATAGAGTTTGGCTATGGAATAAGATTATTAAATCAGGATCCTTTTGAAATGGTTATTAGTTTTATTATTTCAGCAAGAAACAGTATTCCTTCAATAATGAAGACCATTAAGAAAATATCATGGGAATGTATATTATGCTTTTCCAACTCCAGAACAATTAAAAGAAGCAACTTTAGATGAAATAAAAGAAACAGGTGCATCTTTTAGAAGTAAATATATAATTGATACAATTTATAATATAAATATGGCTTTGGAAGCCAAAAAATCAGGAAATTTAACTGATGAATTAAAAAGGTATGATTTAGATTATATAATGTCACTTCCAACAGATGAATGTCATGTAGCATTACAAGCCTTCAAGGGAGTAGGTGCCAAGGTTGCAGATTGTATTATGCTTTTTTCTATGGGTAAAAAATCAGCTTTTCCAGTTGATGTATGGATTAAGAGAGCAATGATTCATTTCTATGTTGCACCGGATGTTTCATTAAATAAGATAAGAGTATTTGGTAGAGAAAAATTTGGTGAACTTTCAGGTTTAGCACAGCAATATTTATTCTATTATGCCAGAGAAAATAATATTAACGTATAATTTATTTATAAAAATAGTCAATATATTTAATATATTGACTATTTTTATATGTGAATAAAGAGTAAAGTTTTTTAAAAGGTATTGAATAATATATTTTTTATGCAATAATAGTTCTTAAAAGAACAGTTCTCTAAAGAACTAATTAAGGAGGTTTATTATGAGTAATACCACTGAAATATTAGTATCAGCCAGCATGTTTGGAAAGTTATATTCAAAGATGATTATGGAAGTTGCTGATAAGTATTCTATGAATAAGGTGGAAGTGGATATACTTCTTTTTCTTAATAATAATCCAAAGTATGATACGGCAAAAGATATTGTTGAACTAAGAGGAATAGCAAAATCATATGTTTCAAAATCTGTAGATAAATTAGTTGCTAAAAATTTCTTAAGTATTCATGCTGATAAAGAGGATAGAAGAGTTATTCATTTAAAGGTTGAAAATTTAGCTGGTGAAGTTATAAAGGAAGCATTGGAGGCACAAAGAAAATATGTAGATACTATTTATAATGGTATTTCCAAAGAAGAAGAAGAAGTTTTGAAAGAAATAGTAAATAAAATGTTAAGTAATATTAAGAAGGAGTTGTAATAATGTTTTTGGAATTTATAGTATATATTATAGCAGGATTAGGAGCTGGGATTGGTACAGGACTTGCTGGATTATCAGCAGCAGCAGTTATTTCTCCTATGCTTATAACATTTCTAGGCTTTCCAGCTTATGAGGCAGTAGGAATAGCATTAGCATCAGACGTGCTAGCATCAGCTGCATCAGCTTACACATATGGAAAAAATAAAAATATAGATATAAAAGATGGTATTGTAATATTATGTTCAGTACTTATCTTTACAATGTTTGGTAGTTTTGTGGCATCAAAAGTACCAAATGGTGCAATGGGGAATTTTTCAGTATTTATGACATTATTTTTAGGACTTAAATTTATTATTAAGCCTGTAATGACTACTAAAGAAGTAGTTGAAAATAAATCTGCTAAGCAAAAGGTAATTCAATCAATTTTTTGTGGAATCGTAATAGGATTTATATGTGGATTTGTAGGAGCTGGAGGAGGAATGATGCTTCTTCTTATTTTAACTAGCGTTTTAGGTTATGAACTTAAAACAGCAGTTGGAACAAGTGTATTCATAATGGCATTTACAGCACTTACAGGAGCGCTATCTCATATTAAAATAGGTGGTATGCCAGATATAAAAGCTTTAATAGTATGTGTTTTAGCTACCCTTATAGGAGCACAAGTTTCAGCTAAGTTTGCTAATAAAGCAAGTGCAGAAAAGCTAAATCGTGTTACGGGAGTTGTATTATCAGTATTAGGATTAGCAATGATAATAGTAAAGATGTTTTTGTAAAATGATATAAAGAGCTTAATTAAACTAGAGTTAATTAGGCTCTATTTTTATGAGGGTAAATTACAAAAATATTAAAATATACAATAAATTAACAAGATATAGTATAATATTATGTGGAGTATTGAGAAAGATTTGATAGGGGGAAAAGATATGTTTCAATTTGAAACTCAACTTAAAAAACTTAAGCATGAGGTCTTAACGGAGGTGGCAAAGCTTGCTAAAGAAGATAGCGTGACTTTGGATAATATTGAAAAGATTCCATATGAAGTTATTAAAGGAAATAAGCCAACATATAGATGCTGTGTATATAAAGAAAGAGCTATAGTTTTAGAAAGAGCAAAGCTTGCAGCAGGGTGTTTAGCAGATGGAGATAATATAGAGGAACACCTTGTTGACATAAGACCTGATGAACAAATAATGTATGTTATTGAAGCAGCTTGCGATAGATGTCCAATTAATAAGTATAATGTAACAGATTCATGTAGAAATTGTGTTGCACATAGATGTAAAGAAGCATGCAACTTTGGTGCAATAAGCATAGTTAATGGAAAAGCATATATTAATCAAGAGTTATGTAGAGAATGTGGAATGTGTAAAAAAGCATGTTCATATGATGCTATATCTGAAGTTATGAGACCTTGTAAGAGATCTTGTCCTACTGGAGCATTAGATATTAATCCAGAAGATAGAAGGGCGATGATAAAAGAAGAAAAATGCGTAAACTGTGGAGCGTGTATGAGCGCATGTCCTTTTGGCGCTATTTCTGATAAGAGTTTAATAGTACCAGTGGCTAAAAGATTAGGTAGAGGAAGAAGAATGTATGCCATAGTAGCACCAGCAATTACAGGACAATTTGGAGCAACAATGAATTATGGAAAGATTAGAAATTCTATTAAAAAACTTGGTTTTGTAGATATGATAGAAGCTGCTTTAGGAGCAGATGCAGTAACTGTTCATGAAAGCAATGAGTTTATAGAAAGAATGGAAAATGGTGATAAATATATGACTAATTCATGCTGTCCTGGATTCTTAAGCTTTATCGAAAAGACAGTATCCACTGAAGCAGGAAAGATTTCTGGAACTGTATCACCAATGGTAGCAACAGCTAAATATATAAAGGCACAGGACCCAGAAGCAAAAATAGTATTTATAGGACCATGTACAGCTAAAAAAGCAGAAGCTATTAGAAATGGTGCGGAAGGTGCTGTTGATTATGTACTTACTTTTGAAGAACTTTTAGCATTATATGCTGCTTTTGAAGTTAATCCATATGAATGTGAAGAAGATGATGTTAATGATGGTTCAGTATTTGGTAGAAACTTTGGTATGTCAGGAGGATTAACAGCAGCTATAGAAAATTATGTTAAGGATAGTGGAGTAAGCGTTGACTTTAAACCAGTAAAGGTTTCAGGTTTAGAATGTAAGAAGACAATGACTATGGCAAAAGCAGGTAGGCTTCCAGGTAATTTTATAGAAGGTATGATGTGTGAAGGTGGATGTATAAATGGTGCAGGAACAATAGTTACGCAGGCTAAGGCTAAAGCTGCCTTTGTTAAAATAAATAATGGGTCTCCTATAAAAGCAGTTATAAAAAATGAAAAGCTAGAAGAATTTAAAGATATTAATCTTGAAAGAAAAGTAATGGTAAAAAACAAATAATTGAAAATTGTTAATTATGAATTAATAAGTAATAAATAAATGATATAGAAAATATAAATCTCCTGATATAAGTTTACATCAGGAGATTTACTTTTAATGTAAAATATTTAAAATACTGAGAAATGGAGGAATGTTAAGCAACAGGGAGTAAATAAAATATAAATTAAAATATTAAGTTATATTTAACCATTAAAAGGCAATAATAAAAAAAGTAATATTTGAAAAGTAAGGAAAAAGGATATATTATAAAAATATAGATATTAGCACTCTATGATGGTGAGTGCTAACAAAAAAGTAGTAGGAGGTATTTTTAATGAATATTAAACCATTAGGAGATAGAGTTGTCATAAAGAAATTAGAGGCTGAATCAACTACAAAGAGCGGTATAGTTCTAACAGGTACAGCAAAGGAACAGCCACAAGAAGCTGAAGTTATGGCTGTAGGTCCAGGTGCTGTTGTAGATGGTAAAAGAGTAGAAATGGAAGTAAAAGTTGGAGACAAGATTTTATATTCAAAATATGCAGGAACAGATGTAAAAGTTGCTGGAGAAGAATATATAATATTAAGACAAGATGATATATTGGCAATTGTTGAATAAAAGGGAGGATAATTATTATGGCTAAAATGATTCAATTTGGAG
>OMGY01001532.1_pt1 | contig 20370 bp, 20 predicted proteins | sample 1674461 | NCBI WGS metagenome assembly OMGY01 (sample SAMN05578579, study PRJEB25193) | human gut metagenome | biome: Human Microbiome; feature: human-associated habitat; material: feces | host: Homo sapiens | place: USA:Birmingham
AACTTGCGGAATCCCGAACCGCCTCTGGGCCGGATTGCCGACAGCTCCCCGTCCGGTGCCGTACGCCCGGGACGCGGGGCGGAAATAAATACGGTCCCGATCCGAAAGCCGGATGACGGCCGAACGGTTTTGTATGCAGGGAGTTCGCACGGGAACATGCGGATTTTCTGCTTTTTGTTTGTCGTTTATGCCGAAAGAAATGTTGCAATCCGAATCGTTTTTATCCGATTATTTATTATATTTGTAAGCAACTTAACAATATTAGGCGTTATGGCAAAAATCAAAGGAACAATCGTTGTCGACAAGGAGCGCTGCAAGGGGTGCGGGGTCTGTGCTTCGGCCTGTCCGTGCGACGTGCTCGCGCTGTCGGCGGAGGTCAACAGCAAAGGTTATCCCGTTGCGTGGATGGTCAATCCCGATTCCTGCACGGGCTGTGCCTCCTGTGCGGTGATTTGTCCGGATAGCTGCATTACGGTTTATCGTCAAAAATTCGAGTAAGCTATGGCAGAGAATGAAGTGAAACTGATGAAAGGCAACGAAGTGATCGCCCATGCGGCCATTCGCTACGGTTGCGACGGATATTTCGGATACCCCATCACTCCGCAGTCGGAGGTGATGGAGACCCTCATGGAACTCAAACCGTGGGAGACCACGGGCATGGTCGTTTTGCAGGCCGAGTCGGAGATCTCTTCGATCAACATGGTCTACGGCGGCGCATCGACCGGAAAACGGGTGATGACCTCCTCGTCCAGCCCCGGCATCAGCCTGATGTCCGAGGGGTTGAGCTACCTGGCGGGCGCCGAGTTGCCCTGCCTGATCGTCAATTGCCAGCGCGGCGGCCCGGGCCTGGGTACGATCCAGCCTTCGCAGGGCGACTATTTCCAGGCCTGCAAAGGCGGCGGCCACGGCGATTTCCACATGATCGTACTGGCGCCCAATTCGGTGCAGGAGATGCACGACCATGTGGCCGAGGCGTTCGACCTCGCGTTCAAATACCGCAACCCGGCGATGATCCTCGCCGACGGGGCGATCGGGCAGATGATGGAGAAGGTGGTGCTCGCGCCGCAGCGTCCCCGCAAGACCGACGAGGAGCTGAAAGCCGAGTGCGGCGCGTGGGCCGCGCAGGGCAAACCCGCCGGCCGCGCGCGCAACATCGTGACTTCGCTCGAATTGCAGTCGGAGAAGATGGAAGTCATCAACAAACGGTTGCAGGAGAAATACAAGGCGCTGGAAGAGAACGAGGTGCGTTACGAAGCCATCGAGTGCGACGACGCCGACTACGTGATCGTGGCCTTCGGTTCGTCGGCCCGCATCTGCTCGGCGACGGTCGAAATGGCTCGCGCCGAGGGGCTGAAAGTCGGCCTGCTGCGTCCGATCACCCTCTACCCTTTCCCCAAGAAGCAGCTTGCCGAGATGGCCGTGCGGGGCGTCAAGGGATTCCTCTCGGCGGAACTCAACGCCGGGCAGATGGTCGAGGACGTGCGGCTGGCCGTCAACGGCAAGGCCCCGGTCGAGCATTACGGGCGTCAGGGCGGCATGATGTTCAACCCGGACGAAGTGCTCGACGCGCTCAAGGAAAAACTGATTAAAAAGTAGAAGACGATGGCAGAGGTTGAAAAGAAAACGGAGAATCTGGTTTACGCAAAACCGAAACTCATCACCGATAACGTCATGCACTACTGCCCGGGTTGCAGCCACGGCACGGTGCACAAGCTCATCGCCGAGGTCATCGAGGAGATGGGACTCGCGGAGAAGACCGTGGGCATTTCGCCCGTGGGCTGCTCGGTGTTCGCCTACAACTATATCGACATCGACTGGATCGAGGCGGCGCACGGGCGCGCGCTGGCCGTTGCGACGGCCGTGAAGCGGCTCTACCCGCAGAATATGGTCTTCACCTATCAGGGCGACGGCGACCTGTCGGCCATCGGTACGGCGGAGTCGATCCATGCGGCGGCGCGCGGCGAGAACGTCGTGGCCGTCTACATCAACAATGCGATCTACGGCATGACCGGCGGCCAGATGGCCCCGACCACCCTCTTGGGCATGAAGACCGCGACGACCCCCTACGGCCGCGATCCGCGGCTGAACGGCTATCCCTACAAGATCGCCGAGATGATGGCGCACCTCGACGGTACGGCCTACATCACGCGCCAGAGCGTCCACACGCCGGCCAACGTCCGCAAATGCAAGCGAGCTCTGCGCAAGGCGTTCGAGACGGCCATGGCAGGCAAGGGGTTCTCGCTCGTGGAGGTCGTTTCGACGTGCAACAGCGGCTGGAAGATGTCGCCCGTGGCGGCCAACGAGTGGCTCGCGCAGAACATGCTGCCCTACTATCCGTTGGGCGACATCAAGTCTAACGAGTAAGATCCAAGGGTATGAAAGAGACGTTAATTATTGCAGGATTCGGAGGACAGGGCGTCCTCTCGATGGGTAAGATTCTGGCTTACTCGGGGGTGATGCAGGATTTCGAGGTGACGTGGATGCCCTCCTACGGTCCCGAGATGCGCGGCGGCACGGCCAACGTGACGGTAATTCTCTCCGACCGGAAGATTTCGTCGCCTATCGCCCATGAATTCGACACGGCGATCATCCTGAACCAGCAGTCGATGGAGAAATTCGAGCCGATGGTCAAGCCGGGCGGCGTGCTGATCTACGACACGAACGGCATCACGCGGCACCCCGTGCGCAAGGACATCGAAGTCTATGCGATCGACGCCACGGCCGAGTGTGCGAAGATGGGTCAGGCCAAACTGTTCAACACGATGATCCTGGGCGGTTACCTCAAGGTGCGCCCCGTGGTCGCGATGGAGAACGTGATGGTGGGTCTGAAAAAGTCGCTTCCCGAGCGCGCGTGGAAAATGCTTCCGGCCAACGAGGAGGCCATCCGCCACGGCGGCGAGATAATCCGCAAGCGGTGATTCAGTGACATATTTTATGAAGAAGGAGGCGCCCCCGTTGCGGGGGCGCCTCTCTTTGATATTACAAATCATCCATTGCTTTTCATGTAGATTGTATTCGTTGTTTTTAATCTTGTTTTATGGATTTTTCTTCTTTCGGCTGAAAGTCAATCTGATAGAATTTGAATTCCGGTTTGGTCATGGCTCCGGTCGCGGCGTCTATTCCCCATCCGAGTATGTCCAGCAGATTGATGACCGATACGGCGTTGAAATTTTTATTTATGATGACAGTCTCTGTCGTATAGGATGGAGCCTCGGCTTTCACGACCGTTTCGTCGAATCCACGTCTGATTTTGGTCGTGTAGGGGAAAGTGACATTGGTGTATTTGCGGCCGTCGATCGTAAGGGTCGCTTTTTCTGCGATGTCGCTGTCGAAGGTCACTTTGGTTTTCGATCCGCAAAAAACGGTGGCGCAGGAGGTCATCAAAAGAGATGAGCACAGGAATATTCCGAAATATTTCATTGTATGGTGAATATGTGCCGTGTCCCTGCGGCTGGGTTGGGTTAGGTACATAAAAAACGTGGGACATAACTTTTATCATCGCATATCGAGGTTCTGGAATACCTTGTGGCAATAATAGAAAGTGAAGCCCACGCCATAGACGTGAGCATCAACTTCACTTCTTTTGCCACAATTTGAAATTTTCCAGATTTCGATATGCAAAGACGCAAAGCTAACGCTTTTTATATGTATGCGCCGGGAATGCCGCGGCGCGGTTGGATCGGGATGGTGTTCGGTTTGTTATCTGACCATAGGCTACGGGTTTAGGGGTTCTTCACGCAAATATACAAATCTTTCCGGAGGAATGAAATCGGATGCCTTTTTATTTTATTCAGAAGTCCGGAAATGCCGTCCGCCTATCCGAAAAAGCCGTTTGTGTATACGCTTCCGTGTGCGGCGGGAAATCGGCGGATAACGTACCGGCAAATTCCGTATCTTGGAAAATGAATTCCGGCAGGGCATCGACTTTGCATGTCCGGGTATAAACTTTTAAAAACTCCGATTTATGGAAAAGAACGAACAGCAGATGCCGCGGCTCGGCGAGCCGGTTCCGGCATTCGAGGCCATGACCACCAAGGGGAAGATCAGCTTCCCGGACGATTACAAGGGCAAATGGGTGATTCTTTTCAGCCACCCTGCCGATTTCACCCCGATCTGCACCACCGAAATACTCACTTTCGGGGCGCATACCGAGGAGTTCCGGGCGTTGAACTGCGAACTGGTCGGCCTGTCGGTCGACAGCCGCAACAGCCATATCGCATGGCTCAAGACCATCCGCGAGAAGATCGAGTACAAGGGCATGAAGGATGTGAAGGTCGGGTTCCCGATCATCGACGACGTTGCGATGAAGGTGGCGACGCTCTAAGGCATGATCCAGCCCGGCGAGAGTCAGACGGCAGCCGTGCGGGCCGTCTTCTTCGTCGATCCGAAGGGCGTGCTGCGGGCGATGATCTACTATCCGCTGGCTCTGGGCCGCAATTTCGACGAGATCAGGCGGGTTTTGGTGGGCTTGCAGACCATCGACGCCTTCGGCATCGCGCTGCCCGCCGACTGGCGTCCGGGCGACGAGGTGATCGTGCCGATGAAGGGCGACGATCAGGAGAAGGTTCCCGAAGGGGCGAAGTGCTACGACTGGTTTTTCTGCACCAAGCCGCTGCCGAAAGAGGAGATCGGACGGAAACTCGGCGAGAAGGTCTGACGCCCCTGCATTGCACGACAGAAGAGGCTTCCCGCGGGAAGCCTCTTCTGTCGTGTGCATTCGTATCTCTGCAATCCGGGGACGGTCGGCAAAGGCCGCTCCGCTCTATTCCCGGAAGCGGCATTGCTGTACGTCGCGCCACCCGAGGAGCAGTTCGCGCACCGCGAGCCGTTTTTTGCCCGCTATTTGCAGTTCTCCGAGGGCGATCCATCCGTCGGCGCACGCCACGCGGATAAAGGTTCTTCCGTCGCTCTGGAGCGTACCGCACGCCTCGCCGTGGACCGCGGCCTCGAACGACGCCGAGAAAATCTTGGCGCTCGACGCTTCGCCGTCGCCCTCGCGGTACATCTCGGTCCATGCCGCCGGATAGGGCGACAGTCCGCGGACGAAATTCACGATCTCGCGGCCCGGTTTCTCCCAGTCGATCCGGCAGTCCTCCTTGAAAATCTTCGGCGCCGGGCGCAGCGTCGCCTCGTCGATATGCTGCTGCTCCACGGGCCGGATCTCCCCCGCCGCAATGCGGTCGACGGTTTCGGTTACGAGCGAGGTTCCCGTTGTCATCAGACGTTCGTAGAGCGTCCCGACGTTGTCTTCCGGAAGGATCGGAACCCGGATCTGCCCGATGATGCCGCCCTTGTCGATCTCGTGGTTCAGCAGAAACGTGGTGACGCCCGTCTCGGTCTCGCCGTTGATGATCGCCCAGTTGATCGGCGCGGCCCCGCGGTATTGGGGCAGCAGCGAGGCGTGGAGGTTGAAGGTCCCCAGCCGCGGCATGGCCCAGACGACCTCGGGGAGCATGCGGAAGGCGATCACGATGCCCAGGTCGGGCCGCAGCGCCTCGAGGGCCTCGACGAACTCCGGGGCTTTCAGCTTTTCGGGCTGCAATACCGGCAGACCCAGTTCCAGAGCCGCGATCTTAACCTCGCTCCGGTGTATTTTCTGTCCGCGTCCGGCGGGTTTGTCGGGCGAAGTCACCACGCCCACGACGTTGTAGCCGCCCCCGACGAGCGCCCGCAGCGACGGCACGGCGAATTCGGGCGTGCCCATGAATACGATGCGAAGGTCTTTGGCGTCCATGCGTTATCTTTTTTCCAGTCCCAGCGTGTGGTGCATGCGCTCCTGCTTGGTCTCCAGATAGTGTGCGTTGTAGGGGTTCGGGGCGATGACGATGGGCACGATCTCGTCGATGCAAAGCCCGTAGCCCTCCAGCCCGGCCCGTTTGAGCGGGTTGTTGGTCATCAGGCGCATGTGGCGGATGCCCAGCTCGCGGATGATGCTGGCGCCCACGCCGTAGTCGCGTTCGTCGGCTTTGAAGCCCAGTTTGAGGTTGGCGTCCACCGTGTCGAGACCCTCGTCCTGCAATTTGTAAGCGTGGATTTTGTTGCACAGCCCGATGCCGCGCCCCTCCTGATTGAGGTAGACGACGGCGCCCCGGCCTTCGCGGTCGATCATCTCCATCGCCTTGTGGAGCTGCTCGCCGCAGTCGCAGCGGTACGAGCCGAAAATGTCGCCTGTGGCGCACGACGAATGCACGCGCACCAGCACCGGTTCGTCTTCGGTCCACTCCCCTTTCGTCAGGGCCACATGCTCCACGCCGTTGGATTTCTGGCGGAACGGTGTGATCTGGAATTCGCCCCACTCCGTGGGCAGGGGCACCGTCACGCCCTTTTCGATGATCGACTCCTCGCGGAGGCGGTAGGCGATCAGCGAGGCGATCGAGATGATTTTCAGGTCGAATTTTTTTGCGGTCTCCAGCAGTTGCGGCAGGCGGGCCATCGTGCCGTCCTCGTTCATAATCTCGATCAGCGCGCCGGCGGGCTGCAATCCGGCCAGACGGGCCAGGTCGATGGCCGCCTCGGTGTGTCCCGGACGGCGCAGCACGCCCTTGTCGCGCGCGCGCAGGGGATTGATATGTCCCGGGCGGCCCAGGTCGGTGGGTTTCGTTTCGGGGTCGGCCAGCGCGCGGATCGTCGCGGCGCGGTCGTGGATCGAGACGCCCGTGGTGCAGTCGTTGCCCAGCAGGTCGACCGTCACGGTGAAGGGCGTGCCCAGCAGCGAGGTGTTGTTCTCCTCCATCATGTTGAGCCCCAGTTCGTCGCAGCGTTTCTCCGACAGCGGGGCGCACAGCACGCCGCGGCCCTCCTTGAGCATGAAGTTCACGATTTCGGGCGTGATCTTCTCCGCCGCGACGATGAAGTCGCCTTCGTTCTCGCGGTCCTCGTCGTCCACGACGATAACGGGTTTGCCGATGCGGAAGTCCTCGATGACCTCCTCCACGCTATTGAGCACAGTCTCTTTTGCCATTTCGTTTGAGTTTTATTGCTTTCGTCAGTTTCTTGAATTGCGGAACCAGTTTCTCTTTCAGCGCCTTGAACTTTCCGGCGTACCAGTCCGTGTCGAGCAGCGCCGAGTCGTTGGTGGCCTTGTAGGTGAGGTATATGGCTATCGGCGTGAGGATGAAGGTCGAGAGCCACATGCCGTAGACGGCCTCCCAGTTACCCTCCTTGGCCAGTTTTTCGCCCGAGAGGCTGATCATGTAGTAGATCACGAAGAAGATCACCGACACCACCACCGGAAGCCCCAGGCCGCCCTTGCGGATGATGGCGCCCAGCGGCGCGCCGATCAGGAAGAAGATCAGGATCGACACCGGAAGCGACATTTTCTTGTGCCACTCGACCTTCGATCGGTAGAGCTGGTTGAGCGCCTCCTTGGCCGTCGATTCGTCGAATGCGAACATGTTGCGCGAGTTTTTGGCCAGCGTCCGCGCCTGGTTCCAGACACGTTCGCGTTCGCGTGTGGGCAGCATGATGACCGAATCCGTCGCCAGCAGGTCGCGGAAGTCCCGTTTGTCCACCTGCAGGCTGTCGGGCAGCGGCAGCACGGTGTTGTCTCGGGCGAAAATCTGCTCTTTCAGCAGCGGTTCGTAGGAACTCGTCGTGGCGGCGTTGACCTTGATCTCCAGCGAGTCGATGTCGTGCTGCAATTCGCTGATGTTCTTGGTCTGGCTGCTCGTGAACAGGTCGGCGTCGGTGCGTCCCATGGCGAATCCCGACATGGGGATCACCTGTTTTTGCAGGTCGAAGGTGTGGTGGCGCAGGGCGCTTTTCGTGAACCACTGGCTGTTGCGGGTCTGTTCGTAGGTCTCGCCGTGGAAGAGCGTCACCAGCAGGTATTTCTTGTCGTCCGACAGGCGGATATAGCCCGAGTCGGCCACGATGGTGTTCATGTTGCCGTTGGCGGCGCGGTTGTCGTAGATCAGCACGTCGTGCAGCAGGTGCGTGTCGGGTTCCTGGTGGCTCACGCGGATCGACATGTTGTCGATGCCGTTGAAGAAGAGCCCGTCCTGGAATTCGAGGGCCTGTTTCTGCTGCCGGATGTCGTAGAGCGTGCTGAATAGCTTCTTGTTGGCGTTCGGCACGAGGTTGTTGCCGATGAAGAAACTGCCGACGGAGACCAGGCTCACCAGAATGATCAGCGGCTTGGTGATCTGCACGAGCGACATGCCCGCCGATTTCATGGCCAGCAGTTCGTAGTTCTCACCCAGGTTGCCCATGGTCATAATCGCCGCCAGCAGCATCGAGAGCGGCAGCCCCATCGGGATCATGTTGGCCATGAAATAGGTCATCAGCTCGATGATGATGCCGGCGCTCAATCCCTTGCCCACCAGCTCGTCGATGTAGCGCCACACGATGTTCATCATCAGCACGAACATGACGATGAAGAACGTGAGGACCATCGGGCCGAGGTAGGACTTCAGAACGAGTCTGTGAATGGTTTTCATGCGGCGGATCGCAGTTTTTTGTTACGCAAAGATAGTGCAAGGCGAGAGGAGTGCCAAATTTATTTGAGCGCTTCCGGGTCGCAGCCTATCCAAACGGCAGCCTTTTTTGTCGTAAAGATAACAGTTTTACCATTATAAGCGTAAGAGTGAGGGTAAATATTATGGCGGCGCCGGGCGGAACCTCGAAATTGTAGCTGACGACAAGCCCTGCGACGTTGCCCGCCACAGCCACGAGGGGTGCGGCGAGGGCGATGGTGCGGTACGACCGCGAGAGCGAGTTGACGATCACCACGGGCATCGTCACGAGCGAGATCAGCAGCACGATGCCCATGATGCGGATCGAGAGCACGATGGTCACCGCCACCAGCGCGGCCATCAGATAGGAGATCACGCGCGTGGGGATGCCCCGGCTGCGGGCGAAGTCGCGGTCGAAAGCCGTGTACATCACCGGGCGGAGCCACAGCAGCGCCCCGGCGATGATCACCGCCGTCAGCGCGGCGAGGGCCGCGACGTCGCTGTCGGTCACGGTCACGATGCTGCCGAAGAGGTAGGCCGACAGATCGCCCGAGGTGTAGCCCGGGCGGAGGCTCATAAAGAGCGCGCCGACGGCCATGCCGACGGACCAGATGATGCCGATGGCCGAATCCTCGCGGATGCGTCCCCGGCTGCCGGCCCATTCGATGCCCAGCGCCGAGAGCACGGCGAAGATCATCGCCCCGGCGATCGGGTTAGCGCCCATCCAGAAGGCGATGCCCAGTCCGCCGAACGAGGCATGGGTGATGCCGCCCGCGAGGAACACCATGCGGCGGCAGACGACGTAGGTTCCGATCACTCCGCACGTTATGCCCGACAGCACGCACGCCGCGAGCGCGTTCGAAAGGTAGCCGTATTGGATCAGGTCGCTGAAAAATCCCATGTATTCCTTATAATTGCGCGCAAATTTACGCTTTTTTATCGGAAAAGCCTCCTCCTTTCGCGCAGTTTTCGTAATTTCGTGCCGGAAAAACACGAATCCATGCAACCTCGCAGAGTCAATTTTCATACCTTGGGCTGCAAGCTCAATTTTTCGGAGTCCTCGACCCTCGCCCGCGAGTTCGAGCGCGGCGGTTTCGTGCGCGTCGCGCCCACGGCCGAGGCCGATATTTGCGTCATCAACAGCTGTTCCGTCACGGAGCACGCCGACAAGAAATGCCGCAACCTGATCCGCAAACTCCACCGCCGCAACCCTGCGGCGATCATCGCCGTGACGGGATGCTACGCGCAGCTCAAGCCGCAGGAGATCGCCGCGATAGAGGGTGTAGACATCGTGTTGAGCAACAACGATAAGGGGGCGTTATTTAAACGAGTGGTTGAACTGTCGGGCAAGGGCCGGGCGCAGGTGTACAGCTGCGAAACCGATTCGCTCACGTCGTTCTTCGCGGCCTTTTCGAGCGGCGACCGCACGCGCGCCTTCCTCAAGGTGCAGGACGGGTGCGACTACTGCTGTTCCTACTGCACGATCCACTACGCCCGCGGTTCGAGCCGCAACATGCCCGTCGCCGACCTCGTGGCCGAGGCGCGGCAGATCGCTGCCGGGGGGCAGAAGGAGATCGTCCTGACGGGCGTCAACACGGGGGATTTCGGCCGCACGACGGGGGAGCGGTTCATCGACCTGTTGCGGGCGCTCAACGAGGTCGAGGGGATCGAACGCTACCGCATTTCGTCGATCGAACCGAACCTGCTGACCGACGAAATCATCGCATTTTGCGCCGCGTCGCCTAAATTCATGCACCATTTCCACATTCCGCTCCAGAGCGGTTCGGACCGGATTCTGGGCCTGATGCGCCGCCGCTACACCACGGCGCGCTTCGCCGAGCGGATCGCGGCCGTGAGACGGCTGATGCCCGACGCCTTCATCGGCATCGACGTGATCGTCGGGTTCCCGGGCGAGACGGAGGCCGATTTCCGCACGACGTACGATTTTCTGGCGAGGCTCGAACCCGCTTTCCTGCATATCTTTCCCTTCTCGGAGCGTCCCGGGACGCCGGCCGTCGACCTGCCCGGCAAGGTGCCTCCGTCGGTCGCCACGCAGCGCGTCGCCGAACTGGAGGGCCTCTGCGAACGCCTGCACGGCGCGTTCTGCGCCCGGGCCGAAGGCACGGAGGATACGGTGCTCTTCGAAAGCACGCGCCGCGACGGCATGATGTTCGGCTTCACGGGCAGCTACCGCCGGGTGAAAGTCCCCTACGACCGTTCGAAGGTCAATGCCGTCTGCCGCGTGAAACTCGGCGCGATGGACGAAACTCACGATTTGTTGGGGGAAATTCTGGATTAATCACTATATTTGCAGGAATGGAAATTTAAAACCCTATGACGGGTTTGCGCAAACGGGTGACGGTCGGTTTTTTGAGCATCGTCTGCCTGCTGTTTTTTTCGGGTATGGTCTCGTTTCTCGAATTGAGCCACCTGAGCCGGGATACGGGCGAGATTCTCAAGGCCAACAAACGGAATATCGAGCTGGCCAAGGAGATGCTCGATGCTGCGCACGAGCAGAACATCGCGTTGATCCGCCTTTCGGTTTTCGGCGACAGGTCGTGCGACAGCCTTTGCCGCAAGAGCATGGAGCGGCTCGAAAACACGCTGCTCGTGGCCCAGAGCGAGGCGCTTGAGAAGTCGTTCCTCGACTCGCTGGCCTTCGCCACGACCGAGCTGCGCCTCGTGACGGACAACTACCTCGCCTTCGGGGGCGCCGCCCGTGCCGACTCGCCGGCGGCCCTGCGGCCCGATTCGCTGGGCGGCAGGTGGTACAGCGAAGAGTACCAGGCCCTTTACGGTCGTCTTACGGCCGCCATCAAGAGTTATATGACCTCGACGCAGAGTTCGCTGGTTCCGCGCGCCGAGCAGATGAAGAAAAACGCCTACCGCGCCGTGACGCCCGTGCTGATCTCGCTGGCCGTGATGATCGCCATCGTGCTGATGCTCTTTTACTTCATGTCGATCTACTGCGTGACGCCCATCGAGCGGATGAACAAGGGACTGGGCGACTGGCTCTCGTTCCGCGTGCCCTTCGCCGTGAAGGGCGACCTCAAGGACGAGGTGCTCGAACTCAAGGAGAAAATCGAGTCGCTGATCAACATTTCCAAACAGACCAAATCCTGATGCGGCGATGCGGGTAGACGTGGTTTTACGGTATATCGGGGTCGTGATGCTCTTCATCGCGATGTTCATGCTGCTGTCGGCGGGAATCTCCTACCTGAGCGGCATGGATTCGGCGTTCTATCCCCTGCTGCTCTCCTCGCTGCTCACGGCCCTGCTGGGCGCCTTTCCGCTGATCTTCGTGGGCAAGCGCGAGCAGATCACCAACAAGGAGGGGTTCTGCATCGTCGTCGGGGCGTGGCTCGTGGCCTGCGTCGTGTCGATGTTCCCCTACCTGATCTGGGGCGGGGAGTTCTCGCTGGTCAACGCCTGGTTCGAGAGCGTCTCGGGCCTCACGACCACCGGATCGACGATCCTGAACGATGTCGAAGCCCTGCCCCGCGGATTGCAGTTCTGGCGCATGTCGTCGACGTGGATCGGCGGTATGGGCGTGGTGATGTTCGCGCTGGTGGTCCTGCCGTCGATGGGGCGCAGCAAGATGATGCTCTCCAACGTGGAGCTTTCGACGATGGCCAAGGACAACTACCGCTACCGTTCGCAGATCATCGTGCAGATCCTGCTGGTGGTCTATGTGGGGCTTACCGTGCTGTCGACCGTGCTGCTCAAGATGGCGGGCATGAACTGGTTCGACGCCCTGTGCCACGCCATGTCGGCCTGCGCCACGAGCGGATTCTCGACCAAGAACGCCAGCATCGCCTATTTCAACAGCCCGGCGATCGACACGATCCTGATCTTCGCGATGGCCACGGCGGGCGTCCATTTCGGGCTGATCTACGCCACGGTGACGGGCAAGCGCAGCAACATCTTCCGCTCGGAGGTGACGCGCTGGTACTTCGGGATGCTGCTCGCGGGCGGCGTGCTGATCGCCGTCAGCCTCTTCGCCGCGGACATCTACCCCACGCTGACCGCGTCGTTCCGCTACGCGATGTTCCAGTTCGTGTCGGTGGTGACCACGACGGGTTTCGCCACGGCCGACTCCAACACGTGGACTTCGTTCGCCGTCATCCTGCTGATTTTCGGCTCGATCGTCTGCGCCTGCGCCGGGTCCACGGCCGGTGGCATCAAGGTCAACCGCCTGGTGCTGGCCGGGAAGATGATGCGCACGCGCCTGCGGCAGCAGCAGCATCCCAACGCCATCATCCGCATCCGCCTCGACGGCGTCATTCAGGAGAACGAGGCCCTGCACGCGGTGATGATCTTCATCGTCACCTACCTGATGTTCATACTCGCCGGCACGGTTTTCGGCACGATGCTCGGCGTCGATCTGACGACCAGTTTCACCGGGGCGGTGGCCTCGATGGGCAACGTCGGCCCCGGGTTCGGGGAGGTCGGCTCGATGGATAACTTCTCGGCGATGCCCGCGGCGTTCAAGGTTTCCAATTCGCTGCTGATGCTGCTGGGGCGTCTGGAGATTTTCGGACTCATACAGATTTTTTTCATTAAATGGTGGAGGTGACCCAAACTATGTTTCGCAGGATTCTCATATACGCGCTGGGTGCGGTTTTCCTGACCGCCGGCGGAGTGCGGGCGCAGCAGCCCGAGGTCGAAGCCCGCATTGCGGGGCTGGAGGGAAACGCCGAGTACATGTCGCTGCTCCGCGAGGATGCGCAGTTGCAGATACGCGAGGATTCGATCGTCAACGCCGTGGAGCGCATGCGCCGGCAGCTGCGCGAGGACCCGGGCAAGCGGCAGCAGTATTCGCAGGAGATTTTGCAGCTCGAAAGCAGGATTTTCGAAATCCGCAATGCCAAGGGACGCCTGATCGACCGTATCAACACCATCGAGCAGGAGTGGGTGCTGGCCAGCCTGAACGGCGCGGCGCAGCAGCCTGCGGCGTCTGCTGAAAAAAGCCCTGCGGAGGCGGTCCCCGACTCGCTGAAGGTCCGCAATCTGGTGGACAACCTCTATTTCCGCGAACACCTCCCGGCGGAGGATTATGCGGCCCTGCGCGACGCGCAGCGGCAGGAGATGCGGGCCGTGGACTATGTCAACCGCTATTTCGCCAACCATGGCACGCTGACCGAGCTGGCCGAAACCTACGCCGCCGTGCAGACCGAGGCCGAGGCGATGGAGGTTTTCGAGCGTTACAACGCCTTGCAGGGCGTGAACCGCGCGCTGGCCGACTCGCTCGCCGCGACGTGGAACTCGATTTTCGACAACAAGAGCTACGCCTACGGCTATCTGCTCGACAAGATGGGCGAGGAGGAGGTGCTCGCCCGCGAGGAGGAGGCGCTTTCGGAGGCTTCGCGCCAGCTGTCGGCCTTGCAGGGCGAGACGGCTTCGGACGCCGTGGCGGACTATTTCCTGCGCAAGCGGGTCGTCGTCGACTACGAGGCCGCCGTGGCCGGAGTGCTGGCGCTGGACGCCGCACGCGATTCGCTGCGCGGCGTTGCGGCGCAGCTCGAATCCATCGACAACCGCCTGCCGAGGGTCGAAGTCGCCGAGCGTTACTTCCTCGACTACGACAGCGTGGCCTTCTCGTCGAAGCCGGTGTACTCCTACCAGAATCCCATTCCCGAGTGCCGGGTCTATGCCAACGGCACGATCTACCGCATCCTGCTCGGAACGTTCAACACCAAGCGCGCCGCCGCGACTTTCCGGGGCGCCTATCCGCTCTTCTACCTGATCAACGACGAGGGCAAGTGGTGCTACTATGCGGGCGGCTTCGCCACGCTGGCCGAGGCCGAGGCGGCGCAGGCGCTGCTGAAAAAGCGCGGGTTCGTGCGGCCCGAAATCGTGGTGTGGACCGACGGCGCGGCCCGCAACCTTTCGCTCGACCCCGAGGCGGCGAAAGTCACCTACCGCGTCGAGATCACCGGGACCGACGCCCTGTCGGACGAAGTGAAGGGGGTGATCGCCGCAACGGGCGAAGGCTACGAACTTTCGCGCGTGGGCAGCCAGCTCTTCGTCGTGGGGGCTTTCGACGACCGGGCCGTCGCCGACCGTCTGGCCGAGTCGATACGGCAAACGGATGCCGCACTGGAGGTAAAAGTCGCCGAAATCGCAGAATAAATCGGAACCCGGATGAAATTTATCGCAGAATTCGTCCGGATTCTGAATTTTTTACCTATCTTTATTGCAATATTCCACAAGCCTTATGGAGATGTTCTATATTGTACTGCTCGTTTTTTTCGGCCTGCTGTTCCTGGTGGCCGAATTGGTCCTGCTGCCCGGGGTGTCGATCGGGGCCGTGCTGGCGCTGGTCTGCTACGGCAGTTCGGTGTACCTCGCCTTCCGTGATTTCGGTCCCGTGACGGGGACTGTCGTCATTCTCGTCATTCTCGTATTGTCGGTCATCGCCACCGTCGTCTCGCTGCGGGCCAAGACCTGGCAGCGTTTTTCGCTCAAGCAGGAGATCCGGTCGTCGTCGATGCCCGTCATTCCGGCCGAGGAGTTGCAGGTCGGCGACCGGGGCGTGACCCTCTCGCGCCTCTCCCCGATGGGCAAGGTCGAGATCGGAGGCCGCACCTACGAAGCCAAGTCGCAGGGAGCCTATGTCGACCAGCAGCGCGATGTCGAGGTCGTGGGATTCGAGAATTTCAGCGTTATCGTAAAAACAATCAAATAAGCTAAATTATGGATTTTCAGGGTGGAATGATCGTGTTGATCGTCTTCGTGAGCCTTTTTGCGATCTGGCTCCTCTTCTATTTTATTCCGGTGGGACTGTGGTTCTCGGCCCTGGTGTCGGGCGTGCGTATCAGCCTGCTGCAACTGGTGCTGATGCGTTGGCGCAAGGTCCCGCCCTCGACCATTGTTTCGTCGATGATCGAGAGCACGAAAGCCGGACTGACCCTCAATCCCAACGAGCTGGAGGCCCACTACCTCGCGGGCGGCAACGTCACGAACGTGGTGCATGCGCTGGTTTCGGCCCAGAAGGCCAACATCATGCTGGATTTCAAGATGGCGACGGCCATCGACCTGGCGGGCCGCGACGTGTTCGAGGCCGTGCAGATGTCGGTCAACCCCAAGGTGATCAACACGCCTCCCGTGGCCGCCGTGGCCAAGGACGGCATCCAGCTGATCGCCAAGGCGCGCGTCACGGTGCGTGCCAATATCAAGCAGCTGGTCGGCGGTGCCGGTGAGGAGACCGTGCTGGCGCGTGTCGGCGAGGGCATCGTTTCGTCGATCGGCTCGGCCGCGTCGCATAAGATCGTGCTCGAAAATCCCGACTCCATTTCGCGCGTGGTGCTCGAAAAGGGGCTCGACGCCGGAACGGCCTTCGAAATCCTCTCGATCGACATCGCCGACATCGACGTGGGCAAGAACATCGGCGCTCAGCTGCAAATGGACCAGGCGCAGGCCGACAAGAACATCGCCCAGGCGAAAGCCGAGGAGCGGCGTGCGATGGCCGTGGCGCTCGAACAGGAGAACAAGGCCAAGGCGCAGGACGCCCGCGCCAAGGTGATTCTCGCCGAGGCCGAAGTGCCGCTGGCCATGGCCGAGGCGTTCCGCAACGGCAACCTGGGCATCATGGACTACTACAAGATGAAGAACATCATGGCCGACACGCAGATGCGCGAGACCATTGCCAAACCCGAAAAGAAATAGTTTTGACGGATTTGTTATCAGGGGGTGCGCGTCGTGCGCGCCCTTTTTTGTGAAAGATTCAGACAGTTATGAGAAAGTACCTTTTGATTCTGTTTTTCGCTTTTGCCGCGGCGGGAGCCTCCGCTGCGCAGATCGACACGGTGGCGGTTTTCAGCGCGAAGATGCAGCGCGAAATTCCGGCGCTGGTCGTGGTTCCCGATGCCGGCGTCGGGCGGCGCATGCCCGTGCTCTACCTGCTGCATGGTTTCGGCGGTTCGTACACGACGTGGCAGAACATCACCGACCTGCGTCCGCTGGCCGATGCCTGCGGGATGATCGTCGTCTGCCCCGACGGCGCGAACAGTTGGTATTGGGACAGTCCTCTCGATCCGGCGTCGCAGTTCGAGACCTTCGTGGCGCAGGAACTGCCCGATTGGATCGACGCCCGCTACCTGACGATTCCTTCGCGCGAGGGCCGCGCCGTCACGGGCTTGAGTATGGGCGGTCACGGCGCGCTGTGGGTAGCGCTGCGCCACAAAGACCGTTTTGGGGCTGCGGGATCGACCTCGGGAGGCGTGGACATCCGGCCTTTCCCCGACTCGTGGGAGATGAAGAAACAGTTGGGCGAACTGAAAGACAATCCGGAACGCTGGAACGCGCATACGGTGATCCGTCAGGCCGCTTCGCTCCGGGACGGCGAACTGGCGCTCATCTTCGACTGCGGTTATCAGGATTTCTTCTATCAGGTGAATCTGAACCTCCACGAACAGCTGATGCGGCAGGGCGTGGGGCACGATTTCCTGGTGCGTCCCGGTGCGCACAACGCGGCCTACTGGTCCGCGTCGCTCCCCTGCCAGATGCTTTTCTTTCAGCGCTGGTTCGCCCGGAATGCGCCCCAGCCGGCCGTGACGGCCTCGGGGCGGCGTGTGGTGTATATCGGCGACTCGATCACCGACGGTAATTGGGGCAAGGCCGACGGAAAACCGTCGTCGCAGCGCAATCTGTGGGATCGCAACCACCTTTTCGGCAGCGGGTATATGTATTTATGCGCCAGCTATTACCAGGGCTATTTCCCCGATCGCGACTACCGGTTCTTCAACCGCGGCGTGGGCGGTCATGCGTTGGGCGACCTTGCCGCCCGCTGGCAGGAGGATGTGATCGACCTGCGACCCGACGTGCTGTCGGTGTTTGTCGGGACGAACGATGCGGAACGTCACCTTGGCAGACTGCTGCGCGCCGACGATCCGAAAACGGTTCCCGACTTCGATTTTGCCGACTGGGAAAGGACCTATCGCGGCCTGCTCGATCAGGCCCGGCAGGCAAATCCTGCGTTGAAAATCGTACTGTGCACGCCCTTTGCCGCACCCTGCGGGAAGATCGTTGAAGGCGCATTGGGCGAATATTATCCCCTGCGGCAGCGGATACTGGCGCAATGCTGTGTGATCGTGGAGCGAATCGCAGCCGACTACGGCGCGACGCTCGTGCCCTTCCACCGGCTTATCGCCGATCTGGAAACGCGGCTGCCGAACGGCGATGCGACCTATTGGGTGTGGGACGGCATCCACCCCACGCCTGCCGGTCAGCGACTGATGGCCGATTGCTGGATCGGCGCCGCGGCCCGGAGCGGTGTTATGGAATGACAAAAGCGAGCCTTCGAAGGCTCGCTTTTGTTTGGCGCGGGGTCAGTAGACCTCCTCGGGCAGCGTTTCGCCGACCGGTTCGCCTTCGAGGTTGTCGCGCCACTTGATCGCCGCGTGCGTGCCGTCGCAGTAGGGTTTGTTGGCCGACTGGCCGCAGCGGCATGCGACCACGCGGTTGCGGATTTCGTAGGTATGGCCGTCTTCGCGCCGCAGGGGAATGCCGCCGCGAATCCACAGGCCGCCGCTGCTGCCGATGGTGACGTCCTCGATCAGCCCGAGACTCGGGGCGAACCGGAATTCGTAGGAGCTGCCCGTTTTTCGGTCCCAGGCCGTCAGCCGTCCGCCGGGGCACATCGACGCTTCGCGGATGGCCAGCTGGCGTGCTTCGGGATCGGCGGACCGCTCGGTGAGCGTCCACGCGTCGCCCCCGGGGTGGCAGAAGCGCGCGAAGACGCAGTATTTCGGATTGTCGGTCATCGTGAGGGTCCCGCCCTCGACGGTCTCGGCCTTGTCGAGCAGCGATTCGTCGGGTGCGGTGAGCCTCGGGTCCCAGGCCGCCGTTTCGTGGCTTCCGTCGCAGTAAGGTTTGCGTTTCGAGGCCCCGCAGCGGCAGAGCGCCGTAGGTTCCGCCTCGGTCGAGAAGCGCCGCCCTTCCTGGAAATACCAGCTTTCGTTCTGCTCGTTGGGCATGATGAACTGCTCGGCCAGCGGCGGGCGTCCGTAGACCAGGAAGGGGCCTTTTTCGGTCACGGTGATGCTGAAGCGCTCCTCGGCGGGAGAACTTCCCGTTTCGATTTTCAATTTCGACATACTATATGCGTTTCTGATTCGTTAGGGAATAGGCGGCAATAATTGTTCCCAAATGCAATTATTCGGACGGGCATGTGGCATTTATTCCGCTTTTTGGTATCTTTGGTGCCGTGACGGCACTTTCGGGAGGGGAAGTTTTGTTGAACCGTGCGCAATTCGGTTTTGCACCCGTCCGACTTTTTATTATCTTTGCCGTTGATTTTGAAACTGAAATAAGAAAAGAATGAACTATATGAAAAGATTTGCAGGGTTGGTTTGCGCGGTTGCGGCCGTCGTTTTTTTTGCTTCGTGCAGCAAGGACAAGGAATCGGGAACGATCGCGTTCGATTCTCCGGCCGTTTTCCTCAATGCGGGCGACGCAGTGACGGTGGGTTTTTCGGCCTCCAACATCGAGAGTTTCTCGATAACGGGCAAACCCACGGGCTGGAGCGATCCCGTTATCGACGCGGCGAACCGCACCATTACGGTCGTCTCTCCCGAGAAGTTCGACGACGACAATGATGCCGTAAAGTCGGGTTCGGTGACCCTGACGGGCAAGGTGCACGGCGGATCGACGGCTTCGGCGACGCTTTTCGTGGGTGTGGTCGACACCGAGGATTTGAGCGGCAAGCCGGCCAACAGTTATCTGATCAACAAGAAGGAGACCAACTACCTGATCGACGCCATGTACAAGGGCGACCTGACCGAGCTGGCGACCTCTTCGGTCGATGTCGTCTGGCAGAGCCAGTCGAATCTGATCCAATACCTGGAGTTGAAAGACGGCAAGGCGTCGTTCTACGTGGCTGCCGACAGCGACGACGGGGACAAGATCAAGGAGGGCAACGCCGTGATCGGGGCCTACGACGCCGGCGGCACGCTGATCTGGAGCTGGCACGTATGGGCTGCGGACTACGATCCCGAAGCCGAGGGCGGTGCGGTCGATTTCAACGGCTATTCGATGATGACCCGCAACCTCGGGGCGCTGGCCGCCGACAACTCGTCGGTGGAGAACATCCTCGCCTCGTACGGACTTTATTATCAGTGGGGCCGTAAGGACCCCTTCATCGGGCCGAGTTCGTACAACGCCGCCAACGGCGCATCGGCCAGCATGTACAACGGCGGCGGCAGCCGCGTCTACCTGCGGACGGCCGCTTCGAGCGCCGAGACGGGTACGGTGGCTTACGCCGTGCAGCACCCGCTGACCTTCATCACGGGCGTCTCCGGTTCGGAGAACGACTGGCTGTGGAGCGCACATTCCGACGATTTGTGGTCCGCTTCGGAAAAGAGCGCCTACGATCCCTGTCCCTATGGCTGGCGGGTGGCTCCGTCGGCCGTGTTCGACGGTTTGAAACTTGTGGGAGCCCCCACGGCGGCGGATGCCGACAAATACGGCTGGGGCCTGACTGATCCGGAGCGGGGAACCTCGTCGCTGTTTATCGGCGCAGGACGCCGCCGTTACGACAACAGCACGATCCTGAACGTTTACAACCCCGTCACCGTGCGCAGCGTGGCCGAGGAGGCGCAGCCCTGGGAGGGCCTTTATTGGACCGCAGGGACGCTGTCGGGTACGAAATCCCCGGCTTTCCACTTCTGGTTCGAGAAGAAGACCACCGGCGGAGGCCTCGAAAACAACGTCCCCTATGCCCGTGCCAACGGCATGTCGGTGCGTTGCGTGAGGGTGCAATAGGGACATCCGGAAGAAACCGAACGACGGACCGGCCTTGATGCCGGTCCGTTTTCGTTTGGTATAACAGTTGCGGGGATAGCGGTACTAAAATCCCCGGCTATGAAAATCAAGACAGGAAAAGGCTCCGTTACGCTCGTCGTGCTGCTGGCAATCT
>OMGY01001542.1_pt1 | contig 20242 bp, 20 predicted proteins | sample 1674461 | NCBI WGS metagenome assembly OMGY01 (sample SAMN05578579, study PRJEB25193) | human gut metagenome | biome: Human Microbiome; feature: human-associated habitat; material: feces | host: Homo sapiens | place: USA:Birmingham
ACCTTGTCGAGGTCATGTCCTGCCGCACAGGCTGCGTCGGCGGCGCGGGTCAGCCCTACGGACTGAAAAAGCGCAAGGAAAAACGCGGCGACGGGCTGCACCGGACCGACAATATGGCAATGTTCAAGCGCGCCGAGCGCAACCCCGTTGTGACGCGGATGATGCAGGAATACGGCGAGGAGCGCTGCCACGAGCTGCTGCATGTGAGCTACGTCAAGGAATAACGCCACGGACTTCAAACGATAAAAAGCGAGGCTCTCTTTCAAAAAGAGAGCCTCGCTTTTTTGATTTGTGATCGTGATGATGCGCGGGATCAGAAGGTTACGACCTCCTGCTCGGGCTTCGACGTTGTGGTGATCTTCTCAACGTAGAGCACGGGACCCTCGCCCTCGTAGGCGTCGAGATGCTCCTTTTTGACCGTGGCAGTGATATCGACCCAGTCGCGATTCTTGTAGGCCTTCAGGCTGTCGCCCTTGGCGACGATACCGACGAACTGAATGTCGTTTTCGCAGCAGGTCATCACAAAACGGCCGGGGCAGTGGATGCCGGGGAACTTCTTCGAGTGGCACATGATGAGCTTCATGTGGACCTTTTTGCCATCCCAGCGGTCGGGATGGTCCATCGCGTCGACGTACCACACGCCGTAGTCGTCGTCCGGAATGTCGATGAGGTCGGGCGTCATGTCGAACGGGCACTCGTCGCCCGTAAGATAGTCCTCGCTGTTGCCGTCGTTGTCCTCAAGGTAGATGTCCGCGCGGCGGTTGACCATGCGCAGATTGCGCGCGCGCAGGCTCTCTTTGAGCGCATCGTCGCAGCGGTTGAAGACGATCATATCCGCGTTCGTGATCTTCTCCATCATGAGCTGGCCCATGTTCTTAACGAACAGCTCAAAGGTCGGCGCGTGCACAAAGGTCATAATCTGGTAAAGCACCCAGTTGGCGGGCAGCACCTCGCGGTAGAGCTTTTCCATCTGCCACATGCCGTTGTACTCGATGAGCACCTGCTTGGGGCGGTACTTTTTCTCAAGCTCCTTGCAGAAGTCGAGCGTCAGCTCGTCCTCATCGTCCACCGTGACAACGGTGACGTTGTCGAGCGCCTTCTTCTCGTATTCCTCGTCGCCCTCTTCGCAGCAGATGAGAATGGTCTTATCCTCGCGGGCGAAGCCGTCCTCTAGGATGCCGTTGATAAAGCTTGTCTTGCCGGAATCCAGAAAACCGGCGACCAGATAAACAGGAATATCCATCCGTTACACCCCAAACAGCTCGGCAAGGCCGTCTTCTTTGAGCTCCGCGCCGATGACGCAGAGTCTGCCTGTGTAGTCGGGATGGCCCGCGCGGACCTCATGCTCTTCGGGCACATAGTCGAACTCGAGCCAGCCGTCCTCGCCGCTGACGATGCCCTTGGCGCGCAGGATGTGGCCGTAGTCGCCGCTGTCGAGCTTGCAAAGCATGTCTTCAAGAGCTTCCTTGCTGAACTTCTTCGGCGTCTCCTTGCCCCAGGAGGCGAAAACATCGTCGGCGTGGTGATGGTGGTGATGGTGGCATTCGCACGCGGGATCGTCGCACTCCTCGCCGTCGTGGTGATGATGGTGATGCTCGTGCTCGTCGTGGTCATCATGGTCATGGTCGTGATGATGCTCATGCTCGTGGTCATCCTCATCGTGGCCATGATGGTGCTCGTGTTCATAGTCGTGCTCGTCATGTTCATCGTGATCGTGATGATGGTGATGCTCATGCTCGTGCTCGGCCTCTTCGAGCTCGTGCTCGCGGCGCATCTTTTCGAGAAGCTCGTCGCTGAGCGACACCTTCTCGACGGCGGAGAGGATGGTCTTGCCATCCAGCTCGTCCCACGGCGTTGTCAGGATGGCGTCGGGGTTCTTCTCGCGCAGCATCGCGGCGGCGGCCTCAAGCTTTTCCTGAGAGAGCTTCTGCGTGCGGGAGAGGATGATCGTGCCGGCGGCCTCGATCTGGTTGTTGTAGAACTCGCCGAAGTTCTTCATATAGACCTTGACCTTGCTCGCGTCGGCCACGGTGACGTAGCTGTTGAGCTTGAGCTCGGGGCACTCGTCCACTGTGCGCTGCACGGCGACGATGACATCGGAGAGCTTGCCCACGCCGCTCGGCTCGATGAGCACGCGGTCGGGGTGGAACTGCTCGACAACTTCCTTGAGCGCCTTGTTGAAGTCGCCGACGAGGGAGCAGCAGATGCAGCCGGCGGACATCTCGGAGATCTCGATGCCGGACTCCTTCAGAAAGCCGCCGTCGATGTTGATCTCGCCGAATTCGTTCTCGATCAGCACGAGCTTTTCGCCGCTGTAGGCTTCGGCGATCAGCTTTTTGATGAGCGTGGTCTTGCCGGCGCCCAGAAAGCCGGAAAAAATATCAATTTTCGTCATAAGAAATACGCTTCCTTCTTTAGTATTGATTTCCAAACCTGTATTATAAGCGGAATTTATGAATGATTCAAGTCTTTTGCGCGTGAAATCTGTCCGTTTCGCGCAAATGTTCGCCCTCAGGGCGCGTCCTTCTCCGCCTGTGCGCGGCACAGCGCGCCGAGCGAGCCGATCAGGCCGCGCACGGTCTCGCGGCCGAGCGGCGGGAGCGCGCGGTAGGCTTCGATCAGCTCCTGCTCCTCGCGGGAAACTGCGGCGTGCTCGGCGCGGAAAAAGCCGCGGAACAGATAGTTGGGGTCTACCTCCAACGCGTCGAAGAGCTTGAGCAGGACATCCTCCTTGGGCGAGCTGAGGCCGTTTTCATAGTTGCTGATCGCGGAGGGGGAAACGCCCAGCCTTGCCGCTAGCTGCGCGCGAGAGAGCGCGAGCGCTTCGCGCCGCAGACGCATTTGTTCGCCAAAACTCATCAAAACACCTCCCGTGCAGGCAGAATTCGACAGGATTTGTGCACATTTTAGCGCAGAAGCTTGTATCTGTCAATTCAGTTTAACAAGATTCTTGTTAAATTATTCTTGACACAACAAGAATCTTGTGATATTTTAAGCTTGCTCAGAAAACTTATATGCTTTTTGAGCGCGCACTGCAATGCCGATCGGTCCTCGCCCAAGCCGGTCGAGCCACCCGCGGCGGTGCGATTTTCTTCCGGGGAAAAGAAAAAGGCGCGCCGCTCCCGCGAGGGGAGGACGCGAAAAAGAGAGAAACAAATAGAGATAGAGACAATATCGAGTCGGCACGCAGTGTGCCTGCTCGATTTTTTTGTTTGCCGGGAGAAAAGAGAAAGAACGAGCCGATGCAAACATCGACTCGTTCTTGGTGGGGGAAGGTGGATTCGCCCGTCTGCGGACGGGCCGTTCCGCGGCTCTGATGCGCCGCCGGCGCATCATTCACTCCCGCTCCCCTTCGAATCCACCAGACAAAAAGAAAAAACCGTCACACCTAACGGTGCAACGGTTTTCCTGGTGGGGGAAGGTGGATTCGAACCACCGAAGTCACTGACAACAGATTTACAGTCTGCCCCCTTTGGCCACTCGGGAATTCCCCCATATTTACTTGTTCGTGGAGCTGGTAGACGGATTCGAACCCCCGACCTACTGATTACAAATCAGTTGCTCTACCAGCTGAGCTATACCAGCATCTCAGCAACGAACAAAACGTATGTTAGCAGACTTTGAACCGTTTGTCAAGAAAAAAATTCGAAAAAGGAGGAAATTTCGTGTACGGAAAAATACGGCGCCGCGGAGGCGCGCAAAAGGACATGCCGCGGGCGGTCTGCTCGCTCTGCGCGCAGGAGATCCTGCCGGGCGAACGGCTGTGGTATTGCAGCGGGACGACCGCCTGTGCCGACTGCTTCGCGCGCTTTGCGCGCGAAGCGCTCAGACCCTTTGAATACATACTGGGAGAGGAGCGCGGGATATGACGCTTTATGAGATGTCTTACGTCTACCGCGAGGACGCGATGCGCTTCCGCCTGCGCATCACCATGCTGCGCGAGCAGGAAAAGGCGGCGGAGGGCGAGGACAAGCTGCGCCTCCGGCAGCGCATTCTCGAGCTGCAGCAGCTGCTGCGCCAGTCGCACGAGCTGGCGGACCTGACGGGACATTATTATGAAAGAGGGTATTATCGCAATGAAAAGTACACCTTATAGGGTGCGCAACAACGAAGTTTACGGCGATATGAGCGCCTGGATCGCCGCCCATGCGGGCGACAACGAGAGCGACCTTGCGCGCCTCAAGCGCAACCTGCGCCTTGCCCGCGAGGAGGAGCTCACCGCGCGCCAGCGCGAGCTGCTGCGCCTGCGCTACGAGGAGAACCTGAGCGTGAGCGAGATCGCCGCGCTCATCGGGCGGGACAAGTCCACCGTTTCGCGCACGCTCTCGCGCGCGAGAAGAAGACTTTACAAATGCCTGCGCTATGGGCTATAATTTTATAAGACCCGCCGCCTTGCGCGAGAGAGGACGGGGGAAAATGCCCCCGCGCAGCGCGCGGGATGAAATCAAGGGGGAGTATCCATGCTGCACAAGGCCATGCAGAACAAGGGCGCGCGCATCGCGATCGCGGTGTTTGCGACTTTACTTTACGCGCTGGGCGTCAACCTTTTCATCGTGCCAGTCGGGCTGTATTCCGGCGGCATGGTGGGTTTGAGCCAGGTCATCCGAACGGTGCTCACCGAGCGCGTGGCGCTGCCTGCGGGGGTGGATATCGCCGGTATCCTCTATTTCCTATTGAATGTGCCGATGCTCATCATCGGCTGGAAGGAGCTTGGGCGCGGCTTTCTCGTCCGCACACTCATCTGCGTGGGCGCGTCGTCCTTCTTTTTGAGCGTCATCCCGGCGCCGGCGTCGCCCATCCTTGAAGAGCGCCTTGCCGCCTGCGTCGTCGGCGGCATCCTCTGCGGCTTTGCCCTCGGCCTTGCGCTCACCTGCGGCTGCTCGACCGGCGGGCTCGACATCATCGGCCTGTGCCTGAGTAAGCGCGGCAGCCGCTTTACCGTCGGGCGCTTTTCGATGAGCTTCAACGTGCTGCTTTATGCGGCCTGCGCTCTGCTCTTCGATATTCAGACGGCCATCTATTCCGTTATCTACACGGTCTTCTGCTCGCTTTTCATTGACAGGGGACACCAGCAGAATATCAGCGTGCAGGTGCTCATCTTTACGAAGGACGAAGATCCTGAGCTGCCGCAGAATATCATGGGCCGCCTCGGCCGCGGCGTGACGTACTGGCAGGGCAAGGGCGCCTACACGGGCAGAGATATCCGCGTGCTGTGTGTCTGCGTTTCGAAGTTCGAGGTCGCGGAGCTTCAGGAGACGGTGCGCGAGCTTGATCCGCAGGCCTTCTTTATCGTACAGGAGGGCGTGCGCATCGGCGGGAATTTTACAAGAAAAATTTCATAAAATATTCATCGGCGGCGCTTTGCGTGAGCAGGGCGCCGTTTTTTGCAATATGCTGGTCATTTATTGGAATCAACGATGGTTTCTGAAAGGTTCATCAAAAATTAGTTGCACTTTTTGGTTAAATGTGATAACATCCAGTCTAATCTTTTTGCATTGCGGCACCGCGGTAAACCGCTGCCGCCGGATAAAGATGCTTTTGAACCGACTGCCCATGGGCAGTTCGGACGCAATATAAAACGGAGGTATTTGTGATGTTTGATCAGTATTTTGAACGCTTTGAGCTCGCGAGTGAGATCACCGAGGCGCTGAAAAAGTGCAAGTGCATCGCCTACGCCGAGACGAAAGAGGAACTGGAGGAAATGGCCTACGGCCCCACACATACCTCCCGCTACGACGTGGTCTATCCCATCGAGGGCAACGGCACGGTGAAGGAAGCTGAAGTCGTGCGCTGCAAGAACGGCTGCGTTGTCAACTTCATGGAGGACTATATGCGCCGCCGCGATCCCAACAGCATGGCCATCGGCGACGATCTGCCCACCGACAAGCCGCGCTTCAAGGACCGCTTCGGCTATGACTTCTCCTCGCTCCGTCAGGAAACGCTCGACTGGCTCTCCACGCAGCAGGTCATGCTGCTGCCGTTTTCCGCCGGCCCGCGCGGCCACGGCTACCCGAGCTTGATGATCTGCCCGCTCAACGCTGCGTTCTTCGCCCTCTCGCTTGCCAATATGCAGGGCTTTATGAGCATCGCCGACGTGCCTGAGCACTACAAGCCGCGCGCTATCATCTTTGTCGCTCCGCCCTTCCGCCATACGCACTTTGACGGCAAGCAGGTCGTCGTGCACAACCGCAGCAAGGAGACGCACGAGGTCTGGGCCTACAACCTCTATCCCGGCCCCAGCGCCAAGAAGGGCGTTTTCTCGCTGCTGCTCGACATCGGCGAGCAGGAGGGCTGGGTCTGCTGCCACACAAGCGCGGCCATGGTCGAGACGCCGTATGAGTGCGAGGTCGTGTTCATGCACGAGGGCGCGTCCGGCGGCGGCAAGAGCGAAATGCTCGAGGACTTCCACCGCGAGGCTGACGACAGGCTCCTCATCGGCACGCACACGGTCACGGGCGAAAAATATTACATGACCCTCGGCGAGAGCTGCAAGATCCATCCCATCGCCGACGATATGGCCTGCGCGCTCAAGAGCTTCCAGAAGCCAGAGAGCGGCAAGCTGCGCATCCTTGACGCCGAGGACGGCTGGTTTTTGCGCATGGACGGCATGAACGCCTACGGCAACAACCCGCTCTACGAGCGCATCTGCATCCATCCGAGCGAGCCGCTGGTCTTCTTCAATATGGACGGTGTGCCCGGCGCGACCTGCCTCATCTGGGAGCACGTCATCGAATCCAACGGCAAGCCCTGCTCCAACCCGCGCGTTATCCTGCCGCGCAGGATGGTCGACAACATCGTGCCGGACCTCGTTCCCATCGAGGTCGACGTGCGCAGCTTCGGCGTGCGTATGCCGCCCTCTACCGCCAAAGACCCGGACTACGGCGTGATGGGTATGCTGCAGGTCGTGCCGCAGTCCCTTGCCTGGCTGTGGCGGCTCATCTCCCCGCGCGGCTTCAAGAACCCCTCTATCGCCGATTCGAACACCGGCAGCGGCCTGAAGGCCGAGGGCGTCGGCTCCTACTGGCCGTTTGCGACCGGCCTCAAGGTCACGCAGGCAAACCTGCTGCTCGAGCAGATCCTCTCCGCGCCCAAGACGACGAACGTGCTCATCCCCAACCAGCACATCGGCGCCTATCATGTGGGCTTTATGGGCGAGTGGCTCGCGCGCGAATACCTCGCCCGCCACAACGGCTATGTGCGTGCCAAGCATCTGGTGCCCGCGCGCTGCCCGCTCTTCGGCTACGCGCTCGATGAGATGAAGCTCGACGGTCAGTTCATCCGCCAGACCTTCCTGCGCCCCGAGACGCAGTCCAAGCTCGGCGCTGAGGGCTACGATACCGGTGCGAAGATCCTGACCGACTTCTTCAAAGAACAGCTCCAGCAGTTCATCTCCGACGATCTCGACCCGCTGGGCCGCGAGATCATCGACTGCTGCCTGCACGACGGCACGCTGGAGGATTACCTCCAGCTCACGCCGATGGAATTCAAATAACAAAACGAAAGAAAGGGCGCGCATGCGCCCTTTCTTCTTAGAGGGAGGCAACATCCTATGGAAACGCACGAAATGAAGGTCATCGCACGCATCCGCTCCGACTTTCCCGAAAAGTTCGGCATCCCGCGCCAGAGCGGCCTTGTGCCGCAGCTGCGCGCGAAGATCATCTTCGAGCCGGAATTCCGAAACGCCGATGCGCTGCGCGGCATCGAGGGTTTTTCGCACCTCTGGCTCATCTGGCAGTTCTCCGCCGCCGTGCGCGAGACATGGTCGCCGACCGTGCGCCCGCCGCGCCTTGGCGGCAACGAACGCGTAGGCGTATTTGCTACGCGCTCACCCTTCCGCCCGAACGCCATTGGCCTTTCCTGCGTCAGGCTCGAGGGCATTGCGCACGAGGAGGGGCTTGGCGATGTGCTGCTCGTCTCGGGCGCGGACCTGATGGACGGAACGCCCATTTATGACGTTAAGCCTTACCTCCCCTATGCCGACGCGCACCCCGAGGCGCTGGGCGGCTTTGCGCCCTCGCCGAAGGAAACGGTCGAGGTCGACTGCCCGCCGGAGCTGCTCTCAGCCCTGCCGGAGGGGCAGCGCGAGGCGCTGCTGGGCGTGCTGGCGCAGGACCCGCGCCCGCAGTATCAGCACGATCCTGAGCGGGTATATGGGATGAGCTTCGGCGGCTGGGACGTCAGATTCCGCGTGTGCGGCGAGAGGCTCGAGGTGCTCTCCCTGACAGAAAATCAACAGAGATAAATCTCCCGTTAAGAGGAAAAACGGATGCGCTAATGCGCTGTTAAGAGCGTTTCGGAACACTTGCCAAGCGGATTCTGCGCGCTATAATAACGCCAGACTACATAAAAGGAGCGTATCCACAGATGGAAGTATCCAGCGCATTTGTTGTACTCATGGGCATGAGCGTCACGTTTATCGGCCTGACCTGTATCATCTTGCTGACGATCCTCATGGGCAAGATCTTGTCCCGCACCGAGCCGCCGAAGGCGGAAACCACGGCATCCGTTCCGGCTGTACCCGCTGCTCCGGCGGACGGACTGACCGATGAGGTCAAGGTCGCCATCCTGGCGGCGCTTGCGCAGGAGCCCGGCTTCCACCTGGCGAATGTGACGAACGTCAGCATCCGCAGGATCTGATCGACGATATTCCACTTCTTCCTTTTGACGGCGGAAAGGGCGGCGACGGAGCCGCCCTTTTTGCTGCCGCGACAAAATTTTGCATTTTAGCGCACATTTAGCACTTGCTGTGTTATAATGATATAAAGTTCGGGGTGTGCTGCCCTGTGCGCAAAACGGGGAAGAGGGGAACGGACGCATGAAGGAAAAAACCGGCGGGCTGCGGCAGCTGTACGATTTTCTTTTGACCGTGGCGATCCTTGCAACGGCCACGGTGCTCTGCACGCTGCTGCGAAGGATCGACGACGGCAGTGGCTACGTGAACCTCATCTTCGTGCTGACGGTCGCGACCATCTCGCGCTGGACGGAGGGCTTCTTCTGGGGTATTTTCAGCTCGGTCACCGGCGTGCTGCTCGTCAACTATGTCTTCACCTACCCTTACTGGGAGTTTAACTTTACGATTACCGGCTATCCGCTCGCGTTTCTTGCGATGCTGGCGGTCTCTATGATGATCAGCGCGATGAACACGCAGATCAAAAAGCAGGAACGGCTGCGCATCGAAACAGAGAAGGAAGCCGTGCGCGCCAATCTCCTGCGCGCGATGTCGCACGATATCCGCACGCCGCTCACCAGCATCGTCGGCAACACCGCCGCGATCCTTGACAACGAGGACAGCTTCTCGCCTGAACAGAAGCGCCGTCTCCTTGAGGATGTGAACGAGGACGCGCAGTGGCTCATCCGCATGGTCGAAAATCTTCTCTCCATTACCCGCATGAGCGGCGGACAGGCCAAGATCGAAAAGGACTGCGAGGCGGCGGAGGAGATCGTCGCCGTGGCGGTCAGCAAGTTTACCAAGCGTTTCCCCAATATTGAAGTCACTGTCGAGGTGCCGGACGAGGTGCTGATGGTCCCGATGGACGCAACGCTCATCCGTCAGGTCATCATGAACCTGCTGGAAAATGCCGCCATCCACGGCGGCAATGTCACAAAGATCCGTTTTCAGCTCTCGCGCAAGGGCAGCAGCGCCTGCTTTGCCATCAGCGACAACGGTGTCGGTATCCCGAAGGAGAAACTGCCGACGATTTTTAACGGCGGGCTTTCCGGCGTATCTCACAGCAATTTCGACATGAAGAAAAATATGGGCATCGGCCTTTCCGTGTGCTATACGATCGTCAAGGCGCACGGCGGCACGATGACCGCAGAAAATTTGGAATCGGGCGGCGCATGCTTCCGCTTCTATCTGCCGCTGGAGGAGGGCATCAACAGTGAAATTGAAGGATAAAGTGCTCGTGGTGGAAGACGAGCAGAACATCAGCAACTTTATTTCGACGGTTCTCACCGCGAACGATTTTGACGTGCTGGTCGCGCAGACCGGCGCGGAGGCGATTTCAATGATCACCTCCCATTGCCCCGATCTTATCATTCTCGATCTGGGTCTTCCCGATATGGACGGGCAGAGCATCCTCAAGGAGGTCAGGGCCTGGTCGAACCTGCCGATCATCGTCGTCTCGGCGCGCACGCACGAGCACGACAAGGTCGCCGCGCTCGACCTCGGCGCGGACGATTATATCGAAAAGCCCTTCGGCACGAGCGAGCTGCTTGCGCGCATCCGCACGGCCATCCGCCATACGCGCACCCCGCTCGACAACGGCGAGATCGCGCAGCTTGGTAAATTCACCGTGCGCGATCTGACGATCGACTATGATAAGCATCATGTTCTCGTCGGCGGCGAGGATGTACACCTGACGCTCAACGAGTTCAAGATCGTCGCCCTGCTCGGCAAATACGCCGGTAAGGTGCTGACGTATGACTATCTCATCAAGCAGATCTGGGGTCCCAAGGCCAAGGCGGACAACCAGATCCTGCGCGTGAACATGGCGAACATCCGCCGCAAGATCGAGAAAAATCCCGCCTCGCCGGAGTATATCTTCACGGAGATCGGCGTGGGCTACCGGATGCTCGAAAACAACGAATAGAAGAATAGGGCTTCGGCCTTATGATACCAGGGCGCTTTGCGCCCCCACACAATCACGCGGACGGCTCCTGCCAATGGGGATGGCAGGGGCTGCTCGCGGTTTTTTGGGAAAACCGCGAGCAGCCCCTGCGGGCATGATGCGAAGGGAATCTGCATACGCTCTACCAAAAGAAACTGGGGAGGATATGCAGATGCGTTTTCATTTTGTTCGCACAGCGAAGAAGATCGGGGAGTGCAGAAAGCCAAAATTTCTTGTGCTCAAGCGGCGGTGGCTGACGCTGGGCGCGGCAGTGCTCGCCGCGGCGGGCGTGTTCGCCGCTGTCAACTATCCCGCCGCCGTCAGCGCTTCGGCGGCGACGCGGCAGCTGCCCATCTACTGCGTGCAGCGCACGCAAAAGATGTGCGCGATCTCCTTCGACGCCGCATGGGGAGCGGACAACACGCAGAAGATATTGGATGTGCTGGGGGACTACGGCGTGAAGAGCACGTTTTTCGTCGTGGGCAACTGGGCGGATCAGTATCCCGAGCAGGCCAAGGCCATCGCCGCGAGCGGCTGCGAGCTGATGAACCACTCCAACGCTCACGACCACTTCAATTCCCTCACGGCAGATGAGATCATCGCGGACGTGAACGCCTGCAACGACAAGATCGAAGCGCTTTCGGGCGTTCGCCCGACGCTCATCCGCTGCCCGTATGGGGAATACGACGACCATGTGATCTCCGCCATCCGCTCGATCGGCATGGAGCCGATCCAATGGGATGTGGATTCGCTCGACTGGAAGGGGATCTCGGCGGGCGAGATCACAAAGCGCGTGACGGGCAAGGTGCAAAGCGGCTCCATCGTGCTCTTCCACAACGCGGGCGAGCACACGCCCGAGGCGTTGCCGGATATCCTCGACTATCTTCTCGCTGAAGGCTACGACATTGTGCCTGTTTCGAAAATCCTGCTGACCGGCGCATACAGCATCGACCACACGGGCAGGCAGTGCCCGGCGGAATGAGATAAAAAATCGAGGCGCTCTCTTTTGCAAAAGAGAGCGCCTCGTTATATTCCTGCGGAAAAACAGACGGGATCAGTGGATACTCATGTAATATGCTTTTTTTGCGGCCTTTTCTTCAAGATAGGCGGCGTGGATCTCGTCGACGAGCGAGGTGCTTTCGCCGAGCTGCTTGAGAAGCGAAGAGATGGCGTCCTCCACGCGCTTCATTTTGGCGTCGCATTCCTTTTCCTTTTCCAGCGCGGCGGAGAGATACTTCATGCCGATGCTGTACTTGCTGGCGGTGGTCTGCTTCTCCTCGGGGAGCGCGACGAATTCATCGATGGCGGCCTGATTCGCCTGCTCGAGCCAGCCGGTGTATTCCGCCTCCATCACATAGATCTCGGCGATGTACTTGGCAAGCTCGCTGCGCAATGCGCTCTCGCCGTCGTCCTGCGGCGCGGAGGCGGCGGGCGCGTCGGCCCCGACGCTTGCCTCGCTGCCCGCGATGCGGTCGATCAGCTCCTCGCGCGATACCTCGCTGCCGTGCAGCTCGGCCTTCTCCTCGTCGGTCAGCGCGCGGACGGTCACGCCCGCCTGACGGGACGCCTCCTCCGTGCGCTCCTGCTGCTGGTTCATTTTGCCGCTCAGCTCGTCCTGCGAGAGCTTCATCGCCATGCCCAGCGCGCGCAGATTGTTGCGCTGCCAGCAGCAAACGCCGCCGATGACGACGGCCAGTGCCAGCAATATGCATAAAAGCCTCTTCTTCCTGCTCACGGCCTTGTGCTCCTTTCGCTTCGGTGCTGCCAGTATAGCAGGATTTTTCCGTGGCCGCAAGGGGAGACGCGCCTTTCCTTGCGGCCAATACATATTAAAAAACAGAGGACGAAAGCACGAAAATCAAGATTTCGTTAAGAAAACCGCTCGCATCAGCGGGAAATTGGGAAAAATTTAACAGTTTATTAAAAACTGCCTTGTATTTTCCCGCAAAATGAGCTATAGTGACACTGAATCACAGTCGGGAATAATTTCCGGCCGGAATTGCCGCGCATTCGATGCGCAAGCAAAGCGCGGCGATTCGATCATATGTATGAGGGGGAGTTCAGAATGAATCACTGGACGAACGGGAAACGATGGTTGTCCTTCGCGCTTGCGATGACCATGCTGCTGTCCTTGCTGTGCATGTCTGCGTCGGCCAATGCGCCGAGCGGCAGCCTCGAGGAGGCCAAGGCCTCGCTTGCGGACGTGACGATCACGCAGACCTACAACACTAAGCCGGCAGCCAATGCCGTCCACGACTACCGCACGGACGGCAGCGACGTCTTCGTGACCTATGCGGCGGAGCTTCGCATGACGGACGTCATGGCGGAGTACCTGACCATGCGCCAGACGCAGCTTTGCAAGGCCGACTTCAACGTGAAGATGAACGTTGAACTCGACTGGCTGGACTGGACGGCTGCGGGCAATCAGCTGACCTTTACCTTTCAGAGCACCTTCCTCAAGCCCGTGCAGCCCGCTGGCAGCACCGCCGCGGACTACAGCTTCAAGCTGAGAAACTACGACAAAGAGACGAAGTACTTCATCTACGACATCACGGCCACCAAGTCCTGGATCGCGGCGAACTGGAAGAACGGCGCCGTCTCCGTCCCGATGGAGCTCATCTACTTCCATGCCGGTGACACGGTCTGCGGCATCGAGAGCGTTCCCGCCTCCGCCTCCGGCGCACAGGGGATGTTCTGGAACTACACCGCGGCTGACTGGGTAAAGCCCATCACCCTCACGCTCGCAGGCCTCAAGGTCAGAGCCGACAAGGCCGCCACCGTCACGGAAAACACGGCCACCTGGAAGACCCTCCGCGCCTCCGGCACGGTGGAAGGCGGCTTCACCTACATCACGGTCGATGTGCCGAGCAATGTTGGCAACGCCGCAGAGCTTGCCGCCAACAAGGAATATGTCAAGACGCTTGCCTTCGGCAACGATGCTGACATCACCGAGTGGAAGTCCAACGAGGTCACGCTCCTGCTCAAGCGCAGCAGCGCCTCCGCGCCCGTTGTTCCCTCGCCCGGCGGCAGCAAGGAGCCGTCCGACCTGAACATCACCGACCACTTTGCCTACGTCATCGGCTACCCTGACGGCACGGTCCGCCCCGACGGCAACGTCACCCGCGCCGAGGTCGCCACGATCTTCTTCCGCATGCTCAAGGATGACGCGCGCGAGAAGTACTGGAAGACCGACAACCGCTACAGCGACGTGAAGAGCACCGACTGGTACAATAACGCCATCTCCACGCTCTCCAACATGGGCATCATCGACGGCTATCCCGACGGCACCTTCCGTCCCAACGCCGGCATCACCCGCGCCGAGTTCGCCAAGATCGCGGTTAGCTTCTTCAAGGACAACCTCCGCGAGACCATCGGCGACCGCTTCAGCGATATCCACGGCAAGTGGTACACCGAGTATGTCAACCTCGCCAACGAGTTGGCGATCGTCAACGGCTATCCCGACGGCACCTTCCGCCCGGACAATAAGATCATCCGCGCCGAGTCCATGACCATCGTGAACAACACCCTGCGCCGCACGCCCTGCAAGGAGGGCCTGCTGCCCGTCAGCGTGATGATCACCTGGCCGGACAACGCCGCGAGCGCATGGTACTACGAGGCGGTTCAGGAAGCGACCAACTCCCACGAGTACAGCCGCGCCTCCACGACCGCGAAGGAACAGTGGACCAAGCTCCTGCCCGTGCGCGACTGGGCCGCGTTTGAGCGCGCATGGTCTACTGCCAACTCCGCCGCCAACCCCGGCAACGTGGTCGACGGTCAGGACGGCAATCTGAACAAGAACTGACAAAAGGAGAAAGCCAATCATGAAGAAAAAGTTTCTCGGCAGAGTCTTGACCATGCTGCTGGTTGCCTCCATGGTCTTCACGCTGCTCCCCGCCCCGGCCATCGCCGCGGGCAACTGGTGGTGGAACAACGAAGCGTACACGGAGGAAGCCGTCCCCACCGCCACCACGGATAATAGCAATTTCATGCGCATTTTCCACCTCGACTGCGGCAGAAAGTATTTCACCAAGGACGAGATTTTTAACATCATCGATACTGCGGCAAAGTGCGGCTATACGCACGTTGAACTGGCCTTCGGCAACGACGGTCTGCGCTTCCTGCTGGACGATATGTCCCTGACCGTGAACGATAAAACCTATGACAGCAATACTGTCAAAACTGCCATTCAGAACGGCAACAAGGACTATTATGATGCTGGTGAAAATAACGAGCTGACTGAGAGCCAGATGACTGACATCATCACCTATGCGAAGGACAGGAGCATCCAGGTCATCCCTCTGATCGATATTCCGGGACATACCAACGCATTGGTTTATGCGATGAAAGAATTGGGAATTTCGGAGCAATCCTACGTAAGCAATCAAAATAGTACTGGGCGCGATACGCTGGCGCTTGATGTAAAAGATACCGCTGCGGTCAGTTTCGCAACAGAACTTGTTAAAAAGTATGTGGATTATTTTGCAGCAAACGGTGCTGCGTATTTCAATGTGGGCGCTGATGAGTGCGGCTATAAAGAGCATTATGCAGAAGCCGACTATCAGGCGCTTGCGGCGATGATTGGAAACCTCTCCGACTATATTTATTCTAAAGAAATGACGACGCTCATCTTTAACGATGGGTTCCGCTCGAATGGATTTTTACAGACTGCGCTGAGAGGGAAGAGCAACCAGATAAAGGTTTGCTACTGGACCTATAGCGGGTATACAAGGCCGACCGACTTGGCTCAAGATTTTGAGCTTATCAATACACACAACAAGTGGTATTATGTTGCCGGCAATGAGGGCAGCGGTTGGTACGGTTACCAGTGGGCGAAAAACAATCTGAACGGCGATTATAAGGATTGCAGCATTGTTGATGGCGCAGAGAATGAAAACTATCGAACAAAAACCGGCTGCATGCTTGCATATTGGTGCGATGACCCTTCGAAGAGCTACAATGCAAGTAATGTAGCTGACCTGATCAAAACGCTTGCCGAAAACAACCCCGACTACTTCAAGTCGACGGCCGCGCCGGACAAGCCGGGCACGAAACTCGAGAAGACCATCAACGTTACGGTCGGCGGCACTGCCACGGATACGATCAAGGGCGCCAACTACGCCGGTACGTATTCGACGGAGCATCCCAACATCGCCACCGTCACCGTGACGGGTCAGGACGGCACGCCCGAAAGTGCGACGTATACGGAGGAGCAAGTGTACATTGGCGATATTGCCGTGTCGAGCTCCTGGGAAAAATCAGCGAACAACTATTATAAGGTTGGAGAGAATTACTATCCGGTCTATTGTAGGAAAGAAACAACTTATCAATATGGTTTCGCTTGGGGTGCTATCTACTACTATGGCTACTCAAAAACGGATTCTTCCTCTGATGTAATGCAGATTGGCGAGGGAATGAGCTATGCCTATACGCAGGTAACCGTTTATGTAAAGGGTGATACCGTTCCTGCGACCCCCGCTTCCACCATCGTCACCTTCAAGGGCCTCGCCGAGGGCGATACCTATGTGACCATCGGCAATGTGCATTATACCATCCATGTCACCAAGGAGGACCTGAGCAACGCTCCCACGCTGCCCATCCAGCTGTGGATCACGAACAACTCGATCGAAGTTGACGGTGCGAAACAGACAACTGGAAGCTTTGCAAACGGAGGCTGGCAGGATAAGCCGTGGTATCTTTTGCTGAACGCGAAGGATAACGCCGCTGTAGCCAGTAGCGAGGGTCTGCCGCTGGCGGAGTGCATTCCGGCAACGATTGAAAACCGCTATCAATACAATACGACCTATTGGAAGAACATTCATGCTCAGGCTGGCCCTGAAAATAAGATTCCGTATGACTTTGTTGTGTGGAAAGGCAAGGTTTTGAATCAGTCAACGGGGTTGCAGTTGGCCGGTAATACGAGTAGGGTCAATGCGGGTGCAGACAATGATTTCCAGTATATTCGCTATTATGGAGGCAAATGGCAGGTTTCCGCAGACCGTGTGAACTGGAAGAAAGTAACGGGCGATGGCACTATGAGCTCGTATACTAATTGCTCTGAGCAGATCGTTGCATATTACAAGATGCGCACGGTCTTAACAGATGAAGTTACGACCGATGTAGTTGACTGGGGTGATCCGGTAAAGAATCAGGATAAATATGCTCTGCTCGACTTTGCAGTCAAGTATCCGTCTGGTACGCGCAAACCGGATAAGTTCATCCAACCCGAGAAAACACGAGTTTATTATATTGAAGGTAACGTAGGCTTGGACGGCAATTATCGTCTGATTGACGAGATCAGCGTTGTGAACAAACAAGGATTTGAGGTTTACATGATCACGCTGACCCCTGCAACGGGACTCAGTGGAACGATTTCCAGCACGACGCAGTATCAATACGAGCAGACGGGAGAAAAGGTTATTTGGGTCGATAAGGTGGAAGATCTGCCGGATGATTTCAAGGATTCCGACCGTTGGTACGTTGCGCATACCAATACCGGCGCGAGCAGAGGTCTGACGTTCGATGCTGAAAACGGCACAAATGTCGGCGGAGATGCGATCGTCCCGATGGTCGAAATCGAAAAGAACAGCGGCACGCTGGTTACCTACTATATCCGTCCTGTTAAGGAAGAGACGGACACTTTGCAGGTCAATTATGTCGATCTTAGCGACAACAATGTGTTCTATGACTATTCTATTGCTGTTAAGAGCGGAACCACTTTTGATAAGGAACCCACGCTGACGAATGGAAAGCTGATAGACTACACGATTCAGGGCTTGAAGGCTACTGAAACGGTCTACAGCGATCTTACAAAAATGGACGGTGTGCCTGCGGCCTATCGTTACGCAACCAATATCACTTGTGAGAGGGTGGAACGCAGCGAAGGCAATAAGACGCTTACACTGTACTACAGGTTTGGGCGTACTTCGTTGTCGACTTTGGCCTTCCTGTCACCATTCAACCGGGTGATCTGAATACCACCTTGGGCACTAACATTAAGCGAATTAAGAAAGTCACTGCTGTGTCAAGTGATGGTGCTGCATCGGTGGTCGACAAAAACGTTGTATTCACGCCTAACAAGGTATACGGCGTAGGGTCTGCAAAGCTGGCAATCACCTACTCGGGAACGAATCCTGCTAACAACGGGGAGAACTCCGTAACGTACACTGTTGACATCCTCCCCGCCTCCAATGTCCTCTACGAGGAGAACTTCCTGACGCAGAGCGGCGAGAGCGGCCGCACGGGCTGGACGGAATACAAGTTCGACACTGCACAGCAGCAGACCCAGAAGCTGAAGGAGCAGCAGACCTTCGGCTTTGATAAGGCCTATGAGGATGTCACTTCCGCGCGGGGTTACTGGACGGCTGACAACCTCATGACCAAGGCGGACAGCACCAAGTCCCTGACGACCGATTTCTACGGCAACGCCATCGATGTGATTGGTTCCTGCGGCCCGAAGACCGGCATAGTGATGGTCTCCATCAAAAACGCCACAACAGGCAAGCCTGTTAAGAGCGTCGTCATCGAAACCACTTACACCGCTGGTACGATCGATCAGGTTCCGCTTGCTCACATCGAGCTGAGTGGAAATAATGCGAACTACACCGCCGTCATCCGCGGCTATGCCCCGCTCGATGCAGCGCAGCAGCAGTCCGGCAGCCTCATGCTCGCCGCTGACTACTACGGAGGTTCCTATGATGCGCTCGCGGCCGACCTCGCCGAGATGGGTCTGAGCCTGTCTGATGTTGAATTCATCAGAGCCTCCGGTGCGGCTGCGAAGACTGCTTCTACCCGCCGCGCAGCGCAGTCCTATGCGCTGGAAACCGTTGCAGAGGGCAGAAACAGCGACAACACCGTGACGATCGATGGCTTCCGCGTCTACCGCAGCGCAAACAACGAGGCCTACAAGGAGCTTACCAACGAGTACCAGGTGACCTACTGCAACATCCTCAAGGTGATGAATGGTCAGGTTATCACGGCCTACGTTGATGATAAGGCGGTCAAGGATTGCAAAGTCAGCGAATACGAGAAGCTGGGCGGCCCGCAGAACGAGATCTACCTGCAAAAGAAACAGGCAATCGCCTTCAAGCTGCTGGATAGTAGTGGTAACGCAGCTGCCGATCGGGACATCCAGATCAGCCTCAGCGCGGTCAGCGGCGCAACGCAGTACAACAACACCACCGATATCTCCTCCACGATGGAGATGTACTACACGCTCAAGACCAATGAGAACGGTATTGTGTCCATCACGAATACCGGCAGTGGTCTGCTTGCCATCGGCAACGTGAAGGTGCCCGCGGGCTGCACAACGGTTGCCCCCAACGAAATTGACACGCAGGAGCTGGTGCGCAGCATCAACCTCGCGCTCAACGCCGCGCCGGAAACGCCCGATGTGGGCTTCGACCCGGCGATCAGCGCGAAGGTCACCACCACCCGCTTCATCCGCAGCAAGGTCGTCACGCTGACGGTCAGCGCGTCCGCCGACGTGGCGGTGCTGGAGGTCAACGGCGTTGAGCTGCGCCCCACCAACAGCTGGCTGGTCAAGATGGGCTGGAGCGACACCTACACCTACATCCTGACCGAGAAGGTGCAGAAGAGCGAGACCAAGACCTACGAGATCGTCGGCTACCGCGCGGACGGCGCGGCCAGCGCGCCGATCGTCGTCAAGAGCAAGTGAGAAAGGAGAGAGAAGAAAATGAAAACATATGTGAAACCCGCCATGATGGCGCTCTCCATCTCCGCCAACGATGCGCTGTGCGCCTGCACGAATAAGCCGGGTGATCCGCTGTTTGAAGACATGATTATAGAGCAGGGACTCAAAGACATAACTAGTGACGGCAGTGTTACAAAAGCCGACTTTGCAAAGGGCAAGTACTTTGCCAGCCCCGATGATAGTTGTGGTGAAGAATATATCGTTCATTGTGATATTTACTGTAAGTTCACTGGCTCAAGCAGCATACTCTTCTTATCCTGATTTCTGATCTCCCGGCACTGCATTTCAATCAAAGCGCCCACGCCCCTGCGGGCGTGGGCGCTTTCCCTGTCCAAAAGGAAGAACAACATGGACTATTATTACGAATTCTGCGGCGTCCGCTTCCGCGTTTCGGCGGAGGCGCCGATCTGGGAGGACGCGCAGAGCGAACAATTTCATATCCCGCCCTGTGTGCCGGACGTGACGGTTACCCTTTCCTCCGCGCCGGAGCTGCCTGCCCCCGAAGGAGACTTTCTCGGCCGCCGGGGGGAAAAGCGCGTCTGGCGCTCGCCGGAGCGCATCACGCGGCAGACGCAGGACATGTTCCGCTCCTGCCCGCACCTGAGCGTTTCCTACGCGCCGGGGCGGGCGCAGGAGGTGCGCGCGATCGCGCGCGCGGATTGCTGGCGCTGGGCCACGCGCGCGTCCTTCCTCTGGCCGGGGCTTTCGCTGCCGCAGCTCCTGCTGCCGTTTCGCTCGCTGGTGTTCCATGCCTCGTATGTCGCCCATGACGGCGGCGCGCTGCTCTTCACCGCGCCCAGCGGCACGGGCAAGTCCACGCAGGCCGAGCTCTGGCGCGTCCACCGCGGCGCGCGCGTGCTCAACGGCGACAAGGCCGCCGTCCGGCTCTCCGGCGCGCCAATGGCGCACGGGATGCCCTTTT
>OMGY01001544.1_pt1 | contig 20231 bp, 17 predicted proteins | sample 1674461 | NCBI WGS metagenome assembly OMGY01 (sample SAMN05578579, study PRJEB25193) | human gut metagenome | biome: Human Microbiome; feature: human-associated habitat; material: feces | host: Homo sapiens | place: USA:Birmingham
CCCCTTTGTGGTGGTTTTAGGTCATGGTCGGTGCGAAAAACGAATAGCCGTTCATACGCGATCTCCTTACTTATATATGTGTCGCGTTGCCGCCATTATAGCGAGCGCCGCGAGTGACCACACCGTCCGTAAAACGCCATCTCAGCAGCAATAGCCGCCGTTTGCCCAGATAAAACCTGCCAAAATAAACCTGTCTCTTTTTGGAAGGTAGAATAACCCATAAGGTAAGTATGTTTCTGAGTTATTTCGTGTTGACCCATTTGAGCGGGATAGGGTATAACTCTACTCAACCGCTAGGGATTTTATTGAGAAAGGTATTCTACCATGAGCAAGAACCTCTCCCAGCAGGTCGTTCTCGACCGCCGCGGCTTCGTCGCCGCCACCTTCGCAACCGTCGCCGGCCTTGGTCTTGCCGGCTGCTCCGACACCAGTGCCGAGGCCGACAAGGGTTCCGCCGCTGGCTCCTCCAAGAGCTCCGAAGATACCGAGGCTTCTACCACGCTCGACGCCAAGGCGTTCGACAAGCTCGTTGACAACGGCCCCAAGGCCGATGACGACGCCATCGCCGCCAGCACCTGGGCCACGGCCGTCAAGGACGCCGGCGTCTTTAAGATCGGTGGCGTTCAGACCTCTACGCTCTTCTCCCTCCTCAACGAGAAAGACGGTCAGACCCGCGGCTTCGACGCCGGTATCGCACAGCTCCTGTCCAACTACATTCTGGGCGAGAACAAGGTCGAGATCACCCAGGTGACCTCGGACACGCGCGAGTCCGTCCTGCAGAACGGCCAGGTCGACGCCGTCTTTGCCACCTACACCATCACTGACGAGCGCAAGAAGCTCGTCTCCTTTGCCGGTCCCTACTACTACACCCAGCAGGCTATCCTGGTGCTCGCCGATAACGACGACATCAAGAGCGTCGACGACCTGGCCGACAAGAACGTCGCCGTCCAGTCTGGCTCCAACGGCCCCGCCATCCTGGAGGAGTTCGCTCCCAAGGCCAGCCAGCAGGAGTTCAAGACCGACGAGGAGGCCCGTCAGGCACTCCAGCAGGGTCGCGTTGACGCCTATGTCATCGATAACAACATGCAGCAGAGCGCCCTGGTCCGCGAGCCCGGTAAGTACAAGATCGCCGGCAAGCCCTTCGGCAGCAAGGAGCCCTATGGTATCGGTCTGCCGCTCGATTCCGACGGCGTTGCCTTTGTCAACGACTTCCTTAAGAAGATCGAGGACGATGGCACCTGGACCGAGCTGTGGCAGATCTGCATCGGCGACCGTACGGGCGACACCAATGTTCCCGAGCTGCCCGAGATCGGCGCCTAGGCAGCGAGTCTAGTAACGGCCGCAACGAAACCATACGGAAACGCACGATCCGCTTTATTGCGCTAAACTGTTTCCTCACTGAGTTGTCGGGGCTTCCGTACACACGGGAGCCCCTTTCCTTATCGGCGGGAGGTCCGCATGAGTCTCTCCGAGCTCTGGTCGCTCTATGGCCAGAACTATATCGACGCGCTGCTAGCAACCTGGGGCATGACGCTTGAGTCGTTTGCCATCGCCATGGTGTTGGCCGTCGCCGTCACCGTGATGCGCGTGTCGCCGCTCAAGCCGCTGCGCGTCTTTGGTGACCTGTATGTCCAGGTCTTCCGTAACATCCCCGGCATCGCACTGCTCATTATCGTCGTCTATGCGCTGCCGCCGCTCAAGGTCGTCCTGCCCTACCGCACCTGCGTTATCGTCGCCACAGTACTCTTGGGTTCTGCCTTTGGCTCCGAGAACTTCATGAGTGGCATCAACACCGTTGGCGTCGGTCAGGTCGAAGCTGCACGTTCGCTCGGCATGAGCTTCAATCGCATCCTCGCCAAGATCGTGATTCCGCAGGCACTGCGCTCAAGCGTGCTGCCCATGACCAACCTCTTTATCGCTGTCATGCTCACCACCGCGCTCGGCAGCCAGGTGCCGTTGCAACCGCAGGAGCTCACCGGCGTGGTGAGCTACATCAACACGCGCTCGCTCGGCGGCGTCGCCGCGTTCTTTATCTCGGCACTCGGCTACCTGGGCACGGCCTTTGTGGTGAGCCACATTGGCAACTACATCGATAAGAAGGTGAGGATCCTCCGATGAGCAAGCACTCCACCTCCGCGCCCACCATGCGCGATGCGCTCTACGAGGCTCCCGGCCCCAAGATGCGCGCCAAGATTCGCATCGGCACCGCCATCTCGCTCGTCGCCGTGGCTGCGCTCGTCGCCCTGGTGCTGCAGCGCTTTTATGTGACCGGCCAGCTTTCGGTCCACTATTGGTATTTCTTTACGCACCTCACCACCTGGAAGTTCTTGCTTGCCGGCTTTGAGGGCACCGTCAAGGTCGCACTCACCGCTGGCGCAATCGCGCTGGTGCTGGGCTTAGCCCTTATGCTCGGCCGCACGAGCGATATTAAGCCGCTGCAGCTGGTCTGCCGCGTACTCACCGATTTCTTCCGCGGCGTGCCGAGCCTGCTGTTCATCTACTTCTTCTTTTTGGTGCTGCCCCAGTACAAGATCGCGCTGCCGTCGTTTTGGATGCTCACGCTTCCCGTCGCGCTCGCTGCAGCTGGTGTACTTGCCGAGATCTTCCGTGCCGGCGTCAACGCCGTGCCGCGCGGCCAGGTCGAAGCCGCCCAGGCACTTGGTCTCTCCAAGGCTAAAATCACCTTTAAAATCGTGTTGCCGCAGGCTATTCGGTTTATCATTCCGTCGTTGATTTCGCAGCTTGTGGTCGTAGTCAAAGACACCACCGTCGCCTACGTGGTGAGCTACCCCGACCTCATGCAAAACGCCCGCGTGCTCATTACCAACTACGACGCCCTCGTGTCGGTCTACCTGGTAATCGCGGTCATCTACATCCTCATCAACGTCGCGATCAACAAGGCCGCTGTCTACGTTTCGCACAAGACCGGCGCGACCATCATCCGCTAACGCTTTACCATTTCGAGTCATAAGGAGCCGAGCACCATGGCACAGAGCACCTCTTCCACCGGCAATCAGCCGCTGATCGAGCTCAGACACGTCGATAAGCACTATGGCGATCTACACGTCCTCAGCGACATCAATCTCTCAGTCGACCGCGGCGAGGTCGTCGTTGTGATTGGCCCCTCGGGCTCGGGCAAGTCGACCATGTGCCGCACCATCAATCGCTTGGAGACCATCGACTCGGGCGAGATCCTCATCGAGGGCGAGCCCCTGCCGCAAGAGGGCAAGGACCTTGCCCGTATGCGCGCCGAGCTGGGCATGGTGTTCCAACAGTTCAACCTGTTTGCACATATGACGGTGCTGCAGAACGTCATGCTGGGACCGGTCGATGTGCTGGGTATCTCCAAGGACGAGGCCCGCGAGCGCGCCATGGACCTGCTGAGCCGCGTGGGCGTGGCCGAGCAGGCCGACAAGGTGCCCGCACAGCTTTCGGGCGGCCAGCAGCAGCGCGTGGCCATCGCCCGTTCACTCGCCATGCAGCCCAAGGCCATGCTTTTTGACGAGCCCACGAGTGCCCTTGACCCCGAAATGATCAACGAGGTGCTCGAGGTCATGGTCCGTCTTGCCCAGCAGGGCATGACGATGATCGTCATCACGCACGAGATGAACTTCGCCCGCCGCGTGGCCGATCGCGTCGTCTTTATGGCTGACGGCCAGATCGTGGAAACCGGCACGCCCGACGAGTTCTTCGACCACCCCCAGACCAAGCGTGCCCAGGACTTCCTCAACTCCATCAAGGGCCACTAGCCCAATTGCCAGCGGGCAAATTCATCAGTAACGTTTGCCCCGCGCCACCTTGTGCCATGTCCACCCGGATTCGAAAGCAACACCTATGATCGGAACCCGTACTTCATCGTCCTACACCCCGCATGTCGACGTCGCCCCCGCCGACCGTCCGCTCATCCTCGTCGCGCCGCGTTGGGAAGAAGCGAAGCCGTTTTTGAGCGAGACGCTCTCCCCCAACGAGGAAATCGCCAGCGTCTTTGTCGATGCCATTCTTGCCGCCGGCGGCCTGCCGCTGCAGATGTCCATCACCGAGGACATTGAGGTTATCCGTCATTACGTCGATATCGCCGACGGCATCGCCATCCCCGGCGGCCCCGATGTCAATCCCAAGCGCTGGGGCGACGAGCGCCCCTACGACCCCACACTGTGCTGCGAGATTCGCGACCGTTTTGAGTTTAAGCTGGTTAACGAGGTGCTCCGCGCCAAAAAGCCACTCTTTACCACCTGCCGCGGCACGCAGCTGCTCAACGTCGCCACTGGCGGCACCCTGTGCATGGACGTGCCGAGCCTGGGTGCGCGCGAGGGTCGCACGCAGTGGCGTCACACTCACGTGCTCAACGATCCCGTGCACCCCGTCGAGGTCGTGCCGGGCTCGCTGCTGGAACGCGCGGTTGGCGGGCACAGGCTGATCCAGACCAACTCTGCACACCACTGTTGCGTCGATCGTCTGGGTAAAAGCACGCGCTTGGTCGCCAAGGCAACCGACGGCGTTCCCGAGTGCATCGAAGTCGAAGGCCAGCCGTTCTGCCTGGGCGTGCAATGGCACCCTGAGTACACGTGGAAGACGCTCGAGACCGACTTTAACCTGTGGAAGTCGTTTGTCGAGGCAGCGGCCAAGGTAAAGCAGGCCCGCTAGTTCGCGAACCGCACAACAGACAAGGGTGCCCCGCCGGCCACATGGTCCGACGGGGGGCACCCTTTTGCCTATATGCGACAGGCACACAGCCCAAGGCCCGCAAGCTCTTATTCAGCCGCCTCGCGCAGGGCCGACATCGTAGCCGCATATTGCTGCTGCAGCGCATGCATTCCCTCGCGAGCGCCGTCAACGGCATCGGCGCCGCGCAGCGCCTCAGTCACCACAACCGCCGGCTCGTACAGATTATCAAATCCCAGGTTCTGGCTCACGCCCTTGAGCGTGTGCGCTGCCATAAACGCACCTTCGGCGTCTCCTGCCGCCATGGCGGCCTCCAGCTTGTCCATGCTCTCGTCATCCAAAAACTTGAGGGCAAAGCGGGCAAGCATTTCCTCGCCCATCAGCCGAGCGCACGCGTCATCATAATTAGCGCCGATCTTCTCATACGCCTCACGCATGGAAATCATGGATTGAAACTCCTTTGGTCAAACTAAATCGTGGGAAACGCGACAACATCGGCGGGGCGTACCAACGTCTCGGCAATACGGTCTTGCACCTCGAGCAGGCAGTCGAGCAACAGCGGGTTAAAGGTACCGCACTTACCGTCCAGGATCATCTGGATTGCTTCCTCGTGCGGGATAGCGTCCTTGTACACACGCACGCTCGTCAGCGCATCATACACGTCGGCCACCGAAACCACCTGCGCGGCAATGGGAATCTCGTCGCCCTTAAGGCCATCGGGATAACCCTTGCCGTCCCAGCGCTCGTGATGCCAACGCACAATCTGGTACGCATATTCCATAAGCGCATTGCCGGCGTGATGGCTACCCAGCTCAAGCAGCATGTCGGCGCCGATCGTGGTATGCGTCTTCATAATCTCGAACTCCTCGGGCGTAAGGCGCCCGGGTTTGTTGAGAATCGCATCGTCAATCGACATCTTGCCGATATCGTGCAGCGCCGAAGCCAGGGCGATCGTGGAGCGTTCCTCATTGTCAAGGGAGATCGTGTGGCTACGCTGGACCAGACAGCCAAGCAGCAGCTCGGTCAGCTTCTCGATGTTCGTAACGTGCCTGCCGTTCTCGCCGTTGCGAAGCTCCATGACGCCGGCCATGATGTCGATGAGCATGCGACTGTTCTTGACGCGCTCGTTGTACTGCTGGGACAGCAGGTTCGTCAGGCGGCGCTGTTTGGCGTATAGGCGGATGGTGTTGCTTACACGGCGGCGCACGATACGGGAGTCAAACGGGCGGTTGATATAGTCCGAGGCGCCCAGCTCGTACGCGCGCAGAACCATATCATCGGAATCTTCGCTCGAAATCATGACGACAGGCAGATTGTCACTAACCGATCGGCGCGACAAATCGGCCAGCACCTCAAAGCCGCTTACGCCCGGCATGACAATATCCAGCAGCACGAGCGACAACTCATCGCCATAGCGGTCGACCATGTCGAGCGCTATACGACCGTTATCGGCCTCGAGGATGCAATACTCGTCCTTGAGCATCTCGTTGAGAATGGCTCGGTTCATCTCGGAGTCATCGACAATAAGCACCAAAGGCTTTTCGCTTTGGAAGGCCTCGATGGAATCGGCATCGGTCACGACCGTGCCGGCTTTTGCCTTAGCGCGGCTCAGTAACTGGACAGCACGGCCAACGCCCTCATCGACCGTCTCGCCATGAATGCGAACGCCACCAACACATGCCGTCAAGCTCACGTACTCATGGCCCGGAATAATCGTGGAATGAACGGCTTCGGATACCTGATGCAGGCGACGGGCGAAGTCATCGGAGGGAATATTGGGCATGACGACCACAAACTTGTCGCAGCCATAGCGCACAAGCTCGTCAGTCGAACGAATTCCGCTGCGTATGGCTGTCGCCACAGCACCGAATGCAAGGTCGCCGGCATGACGGCCACACGTATCGTTGAAGGCCCTAAAATCATCAAGGTCAATCATCGCAACGCCGGCATTCATGCGGGCGCCACGAAGCTTTTCCTCGTAATATCGGCGATTGCGCACACTCGTCAGCACGTCGGTGTAGACAAGGTCCTCTTCTGCAGCCTCTTGCTCATCGATCGGACGCACCATCAGCAGGACGCGAGGCTCGCCCTCGACCTTCAGGGGGCGCAGGCGGGCGCGGTACTCGGTACCATCATTGAGCAGCTGCTCCGATACATCATCGGAACCTGCCAAGGCCTCAAGACTCGACTGACGCAGACAAGGGCAGCGATCGCCGGCGAGCAAGCAGTTAGGCTCGCTCTTAATCTGATCGGCCGACAGCAAACGCACCACGGGGTAGGTCTTCGCGACGCGGGCGACCTCGGCGGCAGCCTCCTCGTCGGTTAGATTGACCTCGTGATTATTGAGCATATGGGGCCCTTGCTATCGTTACGCACGGCAACGGTGTATATCAAATGGTACAAGGGTAACATCTAACAACTGCAGGCAAACGCGCGATTATCGTTACATTTTTATGACCTGTCAAACGGCGGTAATGGAGCCGCGGGCGTGCGGCTATGGGCGCATTCGTTAACAATGACGAAACGCTAACAGCCCCTCTCCCCGCAGGTCATCGAGCGTGCTAACGCTCCAAGACATCGCGAACGGCGTTTGCCGCCGTAACGGGGCGATCGCGCAGACCGTTATGCGCGCCCGGGATCGTCACGAGAGAGCAATCGAGATATTCGGCAGCCGCTCGCGTACCAGCCTCGCGGGGCGTACCGACCGAAAGCTCACCCAAAAACACGGCCGACACCGCCTTTGACGCGCGGGCACGCTCCCAGTCGGGAGCATATGTCATATTTGTTCCGTATTCATTGGCCATGAAGCAACGACCATTGCGCAGGGCATGTTTGGCTTCCGCTTCGGTCGTCCCAGGAGCCTCGGGGTCCAAGTCACCGAGGGCTCCCAAGAAAAGCCGGAGCGCCCTTGAAACCTTTCCAGCCGCAATCATATCGAGCAAAACCGGAGCTGCGCCCATGCCGACGCCTTCGGCCGATACAGCCGGCTCATGCAGAATCGCACGGGCGACGAGATGAGGTTCGGTGCGAAGAAGCTCCAGCGCCACCAGCGTACCGGCGCTGTGCGCAAGCACATTTGTCGGAGCGCCAACGTGCTCGATCACGGCCTGCAGGTCGGCGGCCTGAGCGGCAAGATCATAGCTGCCGTCCGCCGCTTCGCTGCTGCCGCCACAGCCGCGGCGATCGTAGGCAATTACGCGGTAGTTGCGGCTGAGTTCACAAGCGATGCCGTTGAAAAATGTGCCGTCGACACAAGCGCCGTGCACGCACACCAAGGCAGGAGCATCAGGCGACACATCCGGGCCGGCATATTCGCGACAGGCAATCGTGGTGCCCGCATTCTCGACCGTAAACTCCATGTTGTGCCCCCATCATCAATGCTCATCCAGTTGCACGTCAGCACGGTTGGATGGACCCGCATTGCCTTACGCCTTGTTAACAGATTAACTTTACCCGACCTGGGGCTTTTCATGGCACGGCATCATGAGCGACGTGAAAAAACGAAACTTGTAAAGCAAGAGCCCGCACCTTGCTTTGGAGCCGATGCTATGCTTAGGCACAATTGTCTTGAGGAGCATATGCCTATGTCTACGTTTTTGAATGCCAGCCCCATCTTTGGGCCCGTTCGCAGCCGTCGCCTTGGTCTCTCGCTCGGCGTCAACATGATGCCGGCCAGCGGCAAAATCTGCACGTTCGACTGCATCTACTGCGAAAACGGCCTCAACGCCGAGCGCCCCTGCCATGAGCCGTACAACACAGCTGCCGTGGTACTCGACGCGCTCGAGGCAAAGCTGCGCGAGATGGCAGCCGAGGGCGAGCTCCCCGATGTGATCACCTTCGCAGGCAACGGCGAGCCCACCGCCGCACCGGAGTTTCCGCAGGCTATTGCCGGCGCCGTCGCGCTGCGCGACCAGCTTGCCCCAAACACCAAGATTGCCGTGCTTTCCAACGGCACACGCGCCGACCGTCCCCAGGTACACGATGCGCTCATGATGGTCGACGACAACATCCTCAAACTCGATACGGTCGACCCGGCATTTATCCAGCTGCTCGATCAACCCGTTGGCCCTTACGATGTGGAGCACCAGATCGAGACGTTCGCAAGCTTTGACGGTCACGTTATTATCCAGACGATCTTTTTGACCGGCGAGTATCAGGGCAAGCTCATCGACAACACCGGCGAGGAGTACGTTGCCCCCTGGCTCGCGGCGCTTGAGCGCATTCGTCCGCAGGAGGCGACCATCTACACGGTAGCGCGCGAGACACCGATCGCCGGCCTTGCCAAGGCAGCACCCGACGTCCTCGACGCCATTGCCGCGCGCGTCCAAGCCCTCGGCATTCCCTGCCAAGTAAGCTACTAGCACGCAGCAGCTAGTGCCCGCCATCCCGCTCCATCAGTTGCGGTGATATAGTTCCTGTTTATGCTGTTAAACCGCTTAAATCGGAACTATATCACCGCAACTCTTATGAACGCGTGGGTGGGCTATACTAGCTGCGGATGAAAGGAAGTTAGCCATGTATGACAAAGGACCCGTGCCTGGCCGCAACGACGCTTGCTGGTGCGGAAGCGGCAAAAAATATAAGAAATGCCATAGCGCTTTCGACGAGCGCCTTGAGCGCCTGTGGGAAGAGGGCTGGGAGGTCCTGCCCCGCACGCTCTACAAGATGCCCGCCGATATCGAAGGCATCAAGCGCTCGGCCGCTATCAACGTGGGCGTGCTCGATTACGTGGGCGAGCATATCGCCGCGGGCATGACCACCAACCAGATCGACCAGATGATCTACGACTACACCGTCGAGCACGGCGGCACGCCGGCCGACCTCAACTATGAGGGCTACCCCAAAAGCGTGTGTACCTCGATCAACGACGTGGTCTGCCACGGTATCCCCTGCGATACGGACGTGCTGCACGAGGGCGACATCATCAATGTGGACTGCTCCACGATTTTGGACGGCTACTTTAGCGACTCGAGCCGCATGTTCTGCATCGGCGAGGTCTCTGCCGAGCGCCAGCGCCTGGTCGACGTCACCCGCGCCAGCGTGGAGGCGGGTCTGGCAGCCGTCAAGCCATGGCTGCCGCTGTCCGTCATGGCCGAGGCCGTGCAAAAGACAGTCGAGGACGCCGGCTTTAGCGTGGTGCGTGAGTACGGCGGACACGGCATTGGCAAGGAGTTCCACGAGGACCCGTTTGTGGGCTTTACCACCGAGGCGCCCGATGTGGACACCATCATGGCTCCGGGCATGGTCTTTACCATCGAGCCCATGGTCAACGCCGGAGCGCCCGACATTAAGATTAGCAAGGGCGACGGCTGGTGCGTGCGCACCAAGGACGGCAGTGATTCGGCCCAGTGCGAGGTACAGCTCGTGGTGACCGAGGACGGCTACGAGCTGCTGAGCTGGTAGCCGCAGATGCGCCGGGCTTCGCGATGGATATGTTAACCATCGCGAAGCCCGGCGTTTTTATAGCGTTTTACCAGATATAACCTGCCAAAATAAACCTGTCCCTTTTTGGCAGGCTGAGCGGAGAGGACTACTTGTGAACATCCTGGTTTTGTTGCCCATCAACGATCGTCACCGCGCGATCCTCGAGTCGAGCGCTCCGGGCGAGGACTTTATCTACACGAGCGCCGACGCCGCCACACGTGAACAGGTCGCCGATGCCGACGTGATCCTGGGTAACATTGACCCTGACATGCTCACGGCATGCGAGCATCTCCAGCTGTTGCAATTGCAGACCGCCGGCTATGACGACTATCTCGCCGCCGGCACCGTGCCGGCTGAAGCCAAGCTGTCTTGCTCAATCGGCGCCTACGGTCAGGCCGTGAGCGAGCATATGTTTGCCATGGTCCTTTCCATGATGAAGCGCCTGCCCGGCTATCACGATTTGCAGCGCGAGCATCGCTGGGAGGATTTGGGGCCGGTCACCTCGCTCAAAAACGCCAACGTGCTGGTACTGGGCGCGGGCGATATCGGCGGCCACTTTGCCACGCTCTGCCGCGGCATGGGTGCGCACGTCCGCGGCATCAAGCGTCATCCGCTCGTCTATCCCATTGTGTTTGAGGACATGGACAGCATGGACGCCCTGCCCGAGCGTCTGGCCGAGGCTGACATCGTCGCATCCTTTATGCCCAGCACACCCGAGACCCGCGGCCTGGCGAACGCCGAGTTCTTCGCCGCGATGAAACCGGGCGCCTTCTTTGCCAACGGCGGCCGCGGCGATCTTGTGGTTGCCGACGATCTGGTTGCCGCTCTTGAGTCCGGACACCTTGCCGGTGCCGCGGTCGATGTCACCGACCCTGAGCCACTGCCCGCAACAAGCCCGCTGTGGGATGCGCCCAACATGCTCATCACGCCGCACATCTCGGGCTGGTTCCACCTGGCCGCCACGCTCAACAACGTCGTCGACATCGCAGCAGAGAACCTGCGTCACCTGCAGGCCGGCGAGACCCTGCGCTGCTGGATCGAACACTGATTGTTCCGGCGTTTTGCCAAACGCCGGAACCCCTCGACGCTGCGAGCCCGCCGTTTGGCCAATCTGCCGTTCAATTTCAAAGGCGCGACCAGAAGGTCAGCGCCTTTTCATTTCACGGCACCTTGGCTCAAACGGCGGGCTCTCGCTGACTTTTATTCGACCTGCGGCGTCTCAACAGTTCCGTCTAACCATTGGCATTTTCCCAGATAAAACCTGCCAAAATGAACCTGTCCTTTTTGGTAGGTTTGGTGCAATGGGGTCAGGTTGGCTTGCGCCATACCGGTAGTTCTGTCTGCGACACTCTCGCCGAAGTGATATCAAACATACGTCTAGCGTTTTCGACACTTCGCTTATTAGAGCCAGTCCGTCTCCTCGTCATAGCGGTCCGAATAGGCGTTACGCTTGAGTTCTTCAGCACTCGTTGGTCGCGCATTGGACACGTCGACCCCTGACTCATGGCAAGCGGCGACGAACAGCTGTAAACCCCGATCAATAAGCTGAGCCCCACGCTCGGCCTTCATTTCTTCGGCTCGCATTTAGAGCTCCACGCTTTCGGCGCCGTTGATGGTTAGGTTGCGCTCGTAGAAGGCGGTGAGGGCGCGGATCGCGTACATCACGTCGCGCACGCCGCCGGTCTCGTAGCTCGAGTGCATGGCAAGCTGCGGCAGGCCCACGTCCACGGCATGCATGCTCGCCTGCATATTGGACAGGTTACCGAGCGTGGAGCCGCCGGCCATATCGCTCTTGTTGGCGAAGGCCTGCGTGGGCACGTCGGCGTCATCGCAAATGGCCTGGAACACCGCGCGGCTAAAGGCATCGGTGCAATAGTGCTGGTTGGCGGCTTCCTTGATAACGATGCCGCCGTTGAGCACAACCCGGTTGCGGGCGTCGCACTTCTCGGCGTGGTTGGGGTGCACGGCATGCGCGTTGTCGCAGCTCACGAGCATCGAAGCGGCAAGCGTACGGTGGTACAACTCGTCGTCAAAGCCCAGCGACCCGTTGATGCGGCGCAGCGCGTCGGCCAAGAACGTCGACATGGCGCCCTGCTTGGTCTCGGAGCCAACCTCCTCGTTATCGAAGCAGCAGAAGACCGAAACGTCGTGCGCGTTCTCGGCACCCAAAAATGCCTGTAGCGAGGTATAGGCGCAGGCCAGGTCGTCAAGTTTGGGCGTCGAGATAAACTCATCGGCCCAGCCCCAAATGCGCGCATCCTGACGGTTAACCAGGAACAAATCGCGGCCCAGAATTTGCTCGGGCTCAACATCCAGCTCGTCGGCGATCAGGGCGTCAAAGTCGCCCTGCTTAAGGTCACCAGCGCTGATGAGCGGGCACAGGTCAACGGCTCGGTTGGGAGCAAAGCTCTCGTTAACGCCACGGTTCATGTGGATGGCAAGGCTCGGAATAATGGCAACCTCGCGCTCGGTGGCAAGCAGGCGGCTCTCAATACGGTCGCCCTCGCGCACCAGTACGCGACCCGCGAGCGCCAGCGGGCGATCGAACCAGGTGTAGTCGATCATGCCGCCGTAGGCCTCGGTGTTCAGGCGCAGCGTCTCGCCCGCGCCGTCGAGCTCGGGCACGGCCTTAACCTTAAACGTCGGCGAATCGCTGTGTGACGCCGTGAGTTGAAAATGATAGTCGCCGGCAACGCCGCCCTCGCCCCACGTAGCGGCCAGGTCCTCGCCCACCTTAAAGGCAACAACGCTCGAGGTGTTGCGCTGCGTGTAATAACGCCCGCCCGGCTCGATGTCCCACGCCGCATTCTCGGGCAGGTAGGTAAAGCCCGCCTCGTCGAGCTCGGCCATAATGGTCGCCGCCGTATGGAACATGCTGGGGCATGCCTCGATAAAGTCGATAAGATCGTTAGCGGCCTCGATATCGTCGGCCGTCACGTGCGCGCGCTCGGGCGTTTCCTGATCCGTCATGCTCTCCCCTTTCGCTGGGTTGATTGTCCCCTCCAGCATACCCCGCCACGCCAGCGCCGCACTCTTCATTCCGTGCTTAATTCCGCGCCACTCACCAAGTTGAGCCATCATGCCCGCGCTCCTTTTGCGACAATTGCGCTAACAGGACGAGAGGAGCCGTCATGAAGCCACGTAACATTGCCATCACCTGCGGTGTCGCGGGAGTCGCCGTCGGCCTTGCCGCTGCCACCGGTATCGTTTATCACAAGCAAATCAAGTCCGCCGCGTCGCTCAAACGCTTGACCGGCTACGCGGATGGCTATGACCTGTACGCAATCGACATCGCCTACGACTACGATCTCGATCGCATCATCGCCGCTGGCGTGCGCGACGACCAGGCCTACATCGATGCCGTGGTGGCGCAGGTGCTGCCCGGTGTGCCGGCACATGTCCAGGCGCCCCAGTTTGCCTGCAGCGCTTTTGTCGCCGTAGATGCCGAAGGCCGCGTGCGCACCGGTCGCAATTACGACTTTAAGGACGACACCTCGGCGCTGCTGGTGCGCAATCACCCACGCGGCGGCTATGCTTCCATCGGGCTTGCCGCCCTTAACAACCTGGGCGATAACACTCCGCTTGACTCCGTCGCCGGACGCGCCGCGGCACTCATGGGCCCGTTTGCCCAGCTCGATGGTGTTAACGAATGCGGCGTGTCCATTGCCGTACTCACTCTGGATTCCAAGCCCTGTGACCAGGACACGCAACGTCCCGTCATCAATACCTCGCTCGCCATCCGTCTGGTGCTCGACCGTGCCGCCACCACGCAAGAAGCTGTCGACCTGCTTTCCGCCTACGACATGCACGCCATGGCAGGACGCGATTACCACTTCTTTATCAACGACGCCGCCGGTGACGCGCACGTAGTAGAGTGGGATCCGCGCGATCCGGACCGTGCTTTCAAAGCGACTCCCGTACGCCAGGTTACGAACTTCTACGCCTGCTATGGCGACGAAGTGCTGCCCAACCAAAAGAATGGCGAGCTGGGCCATGGTAAAGAGCGCGCCGTCGCAATCGCCGATGTCCTTGACGCCCATGTCGGTGCCCAGGACGAGACAGTCGTTTGGAAGGCCCTGCGCGCTGCGGCGCAAGAGCCCAATCCGGAAGACATCACCAGCAACACGCAGTGGTCGGTCGTCTTTGACAATACCGAGCCCGCTGCCGCCATCACGCTGCGCCGTCACTGGGGCAACGTCGATGCCTTCGCACTGTAAGGAGCCAGGCCCGTCGACCTTACGCTCGCCTGACGTTGCTTACATTTCCATACGCTTGAGCTAACACGTTTTGCCCCCGTATCAACAGTGTGCGGGGGTAAACTTATGCGCATGTTATAACTTGCCCGGAAGGATTCATCATGCTTAGGATCGGTCTTCTTACCAGTGGCGGCGACTGCCAGGCGCTCAACGCCACCATGCGCGGCATCGTCAAAACGCTCATGACCAATAGCGAAGAAGCTATCGAGATCTACGGTTTTGAGGACGGCTACCAGGGCCTTATCTACAGCAGGTTCCGCGTCATGTCGCCCGCCGATTTTAGCGGCATCCTCACCCGCGGCGGCACCATCCTGGGCACGAGCCGTACGCCGTTCAAGCGTCTGGACATTCCCGAGGCCGACGGCGTCGAGAAGGTGCCCGCGATGGTCCACACCTATCACAAGTTGCAGCTCGACTGCCTGTTTATGCTGGGCGGCAACGGCTCCACCAAGACCGCCAACCGCCTGCGCGAAGAGGGCCTCAACGTTATCGCCCTGCCCAAGACCATCGACAACGACACCTGGGGCACCGAGATGACGTTTGGCTTTACGAGCGCCATCGACGTCGCCACCAAGTGCATCGACGACATTCACACCACCGCTTCGAGCCACGGTCGCGTGTTCGTCATCGAGATCATGGGACACAAGGTCGGCTGGATTCCGCTATATGCCGGCGTCGCGGGCGGCGCGGATGTCATCCTGATTCCCGAGATCCCCTACGACATGGACCAGGTCATCAAGACCATCGAGCATCGCATGGAAACCGGCAGCCGCTTTACCATCGTGGCCGTCGCCGAGGGCGCTATCTCCAAGGAGGACGCGGCGCTGTCCAAGAAGGAGTACAAGAAGAAGCTCGCCGAGCGCACGAGCCCGTCAATCGTGTACGACATCGCCAAGGAGATCGAGGCCAAGACCGGTCGCGAGACCCGCGTCGCCATCCCCGGCCACACGCAGCGCGGCGGTCAGCCCGACGCCCAGGACCGCATCTTTGCGACCCAGTGCGGCGTCGAGGCCGCGCTGGGCTGCCTACGCGGCGAGTTTGGCTACATGATTGCCCTGCGCGACGGCAAAATGTGCCACATGCCGCTCGAGGATGTCGCCGGCAAGCTCAAGTTTGTCGACCCCCAGAGTGATCTGGTGCGCGAGGCCAAGGCGCTGGGCATCAGCTTCGGCGACGAATAGCCTCGGCTGGAACCGCCCCCATCGGAGACCCCAGGGCTTACCTCCCAAATCGTCCTCGGACATGTCAGGACCCCGCCGTGCGCTTCGCGCGGCGGGGTCCTTCCGTCCTGCGGAAAGATTTGGGAGGTAAGCCCTGGGGTCTCCTGCGGTAACTGGGGAGGCCGGGGCCATTCGTCTTCTTGCTACGGGTGCCTGGTGTAGGATGCAACGTGCATTTTTGGGAGTTTTCAGCAGCCGAGGATGCCTGCATACTGGATTTTGGGCGAAAGGCAGGCACCATGGGGCACATCCTGTGGAAAATGAGCGGCTCTTGAGGCGCTGGGGTTCAGAATCGGGGCTTTCAGCGCAGTTTTGCGCGCCTGCGGACTCCGGGATGCTGAATACTCCAGATTTTGCACGCCGCCCCCGGGGGTACCTGTGGGCAAAAAGCAATCGCCCCGCCGTAATATGCATTTTTCGGTGCGGTTTATGCAGTACAGCGGCTGTGGATGCGCATGTCGCTCAGCGTTCTTGCCGACCGATGCAACGTCGTGCGTAGCCCTTAATGTCTTCGGTGAAACCGTCAAGGTCGTCGAGCGTGATCACGTTATCGGAAAGCAAGTTGGCGATCTCATAATGCATGGTGCTGCGGCGAATATCGTTTGCTAGCACTCCCGAGGACAGCTTGTCCCTATTGATGCGCTCTTCTAGCGCCCAAAATCTACTAGACGCTTCGCTGCCGCCGTTTAGTATCTCGATGTATTGGCCGATGAGCATTTCCATATAGCTTTCTTGCCATTTTGGGAGCAGCGCCTTAAACAGCTTCCAGTCGCTTTCAGTCACCTCGCCCATATTGCCTCCGTTCGCCAAACAGACTTAGCCATTCGATTTTTATTCTATTTGGTATTTTCGCTCGCAGCCGTGGATGAGGGGACCATCGGTCTTCGAGTTCGAGCTTGAATGAACCGTTTGCTACAAAATGCGCCTAATTACTACGATGATTCGAATGCCTTCGACCATGCCGAAAAGGGTGACAGTAAAACCGCAGGTAGAAAGCTTGCCGATTTTTGAAAAAGATGGATGTGGTCGGCCTCATCGAGTTCATCGTAGTAAATCGGCCTTTTCTTGGCATGCAGTAAGTTAAATGCCAGTTCCCGTGCTGGAATTGCCCGCCCCATTCGTGAGTTGCGGTGAAATAGGGACTGTTAGACGCACCAAGGTCCTCAACAGTCCGTATTTCACCGCAACTTGGAAGGGGCGTGCGGCGTTGTCCAAGCATTGCTGACGGGTTGGAGCGGCTTAGGCTTGTTTGCGGCGTTTCCATTGCTTTCGGCACCAGCGCATGAGTGCTTTTACAACTGGGATGGTGATGAGGATGACCCATGCGGGATGGGGCTGCGCCAAGCAAAGCCACATATAGAGGAACCAGGCAATGGCGGCTGTTGGATAGACGCCGCCGATTAGCTTAGATAGATGACGTCGGTCGATGAAGTCGCCCATCGCATAGTAGACGGGAATCAGAAAGACCAGAAAGAACCCCATGCCCCACGTGCCGCAGATGATGCCGAGCGCGAGATAGGCGAGGACGACAAGTGCAGGAAAGGGAAACTTGTTCCATGTGCGACCGAGCTTGGTATGGAAATGCTTGCCATGATGGTCGAGCTTGTCGTGTGCCTCTTTCCAGCTCGAAAAGGTCTCGCCGTCGATGGTAACGGTGCCGTCGGCATTGGTATGTACGCTGTGTCCATCGTCCTCTAGCGTATCGATATGCAATCCGCCCGGCCCGACATGGACCTCTTCACCCTTGCGCTCGTTAGCCACATGGATACCATTCCAGCCAACATGGACCTCTTCGCCCTTCTCGGGATCAATAACGTGGATACCATGCGCGAGAGAAATATCGACAAGTGGCTTATCACCGCAATTCGTATTCTCAGTAGAAGTCTCGGTGCCTTCAACCTCGTCGGAATTATTTGCGTCAAGGTCATCGTCGGTCGAAGTTTCGACATCGCCAGCCGCTTCCCCATACAGCAGTTCATCCAACGACACGCCATACAGCGCGGCGAGTGCAATAAGGTTATCGGTATCGGGCGAGGATTCGCTGCGCTCCCATTTGCTGACAGCCTGGCGGCTTACGCCAAGCTGAGCAGCAAGCGCCTCTTGAGAAAGCCCGGCAGCTTTGCGACGATCGACGAGACACTGTGCCATCGCAAGATCCATGACAGTTCCTTTCATGTTGCGACCGTAATCGAATGAGCCGAGTATGCCGAGAACAACCGGTAGCGACCACCATTTCTAGTTAGAATCTGCCCCAACCCTACCGCAACTACGAGTAGCAACCCCTAATGGCCTGCCATTTCATGACAAATGTCAGTACGCATAACAGCCAAGAGCCCTCTCAATATGTTGCGGTGGAATAGTTCCTGTTTTATGGCTCTGCTATGCCAAACGGGAACTATTCCACCGCAACTTACTATCAGGCCACGCACCCGCAGAGTAGCTACGGGTGCCTAGGGTAGGATGCGGCGTGCATTTTTGGGAGTATTCAGCAGCCGAGGGTGCCTGCATACTGGATTTTGGGCGAAAGGCAGGCACCATGGGCCGCATCCTGTAAAAAAACGAGCGGCTCTAGAGGCGTTGGGACTCAGAATCGGGGCTTTCAGCGCAGTTTTGCACCCCCCGCCCCCGCGCCCGCGGACCCCGGGATGCTGAATACTCCGGAATTTGCACGGCGCCCCCTGGGGTACCTGTGGGCAAAAAGCAACCGCTCCGTCAAAGTATGCATTTGACGGAGCGGTTTATGCAAAAATGCTGCTGCGGGCGCGTCGGCAACTCGCTAGAACTTGAATCCAAGGACAGGTTACTCGGCGCTCTTGAGGGCGCCGACCATGTCGATCTTGTTGAGCGTTCGGTTGGTGACGAGGTTGACGATAAACGTAAAGACAAAGGAAAGCACTACGGCGAGCACATAACTCAGCGGCTCGACCTCAACGTCAAAGTAGAGCGACGGCATCTGCAGAATGTACGTAAAGCTCTCGGCCAGCAGGCTACCCAGTGGAACGCCCAGCGCGGCACCAATCGCCGTCAAAATCAGTGTCTCCTTGTTGACGTAGTGGTGCACCTCGCCGCGACGGAAGCCCAGCACCTTGATGGTTGCCAGTTCGCGCTCGCGCTCCGAAATGTTGGTGTTGGACAGCGTAAACACCACCACAAACGATAGACACGCCGCCATAAAGGTTACGAGCGCCACGACCGAATTGATAATCGTAAAGTTCGCATCAGCGTTCTCCTGATGCTCGGCCGTACTCGAAATCGTAAGCCAGCCGTCACTCTTAAGCTTCTTGCTAAACGCAATCTGGTCGGCCGACGAGCCCTTCAGCAACGCAAGGACACCGTTAAGGCGCGCGCTTCGACCGAACGCGCGCTCATAGGTGCCCTGCGTCATAAAGAGTGTGTTGCCCAGATAGTTGAGCGAAATGTCGCTGACTTTGACCTTAGCAACATTGAGCGACGAATCTTGGACGCGCGCCGCATCACCCGGCTGAATCCCCAGCGCCAGCTGTGAACTCTTGCTCAGATACACATCTCCGTCACGCAAAGACAGCGACTCTTTGGACTCGTCCTCAAGGCGCACGTAATCGTCCAGATCGTTCACGCGGTCATCGGGCACCACGATTAACAGCACTGTCTCGCTTTTGCCGCCAAATGTAAAGGTGACGTTGTCGGTCATAATCGGCAGCGTCGAATTCACGGTCACACCGGAATCCTTGACCGCGCTTCGCTCCTCTAGTGCCGCGCACGTCTGCGTAAAGTCGTCGGGATTGGCGACCGCCAGCAAGTCGTAGCGCGTGATATGCCCGTACTGTTTGGGCGAAAGCGCTATCGACGTATCGCGGATGCCCAGAGCGCAGATCACGAGCGCGGTGCAGCCGGCAATACCAAAGATGGTCATAAGGGCACGCTTTTTGTAGCGGAACAGGTTACGCGCCGCCACCTTGTTCAAAAAGCCCATACGGTGCCAGATAAAGCCGATGCGCTCAAGCAAAATGCGCGAGCCGGCACGCGGAGCCTTGGGACGCATGAGCGAGGCTGGGGTCTCGGCCATCTCGTGGCGGCAGGCGATAATCGTGGCGCCCACCACGCCCACGGCAAACAGCGCCACCGAGACGATTGAGGACACGATATCGTACGAAAGCAGCATCTGGGGCAGCGAGTACATGTCGTCGAATACCGTGAACAGGAACAGTGGTAGGCCCACAAATCCGACAATGTTGCCAAGCACGCCGCCGATCAGACAAGCCCACAGTGAATAGTCCACGTATTTGGACAGGATACGCCTGCGTGAATAGCCGAGCGCCTTGTACAGGCCGATGAGCGTGCGCTCCTCTTCGACCATGCGGGTGGCGGTGGTGAGACTGATGAGCACGGCGACGATAAAGAAGATAAACGGGAATACGGTGGCGATGGCCTCGATTGAGGAACTGTCGCTCTCCACGCTCGAGTAGCTTGCGATGCTATCGCGGTCCTGGATGTACCAAGTGCATTCGCCCAGATCGGAAAGCTCGGCACGGGCATCGGCAAATTGCTGGTCGGCGGCGGCGCGGCGCTGGTTCAAATCGGTCTGTGCCTGAACGCGTTCCTCGCTGCCCTCGGCCATGCGGTTGATGTTGTCCTGCTCAATCCCAAAGAGCATATTCGCCTGACGCTCAGCCGCGTCCAAGCTCGCCGG
>OMGY01001545.1_pt1 | contig 20224 bp, 17 predicted proteins | sample 1674461 | NCBI WGS metagenome assembly OMGY01 (sample SAMN05578579, study PRJEB25193) | human gut metagenome | biome: Human Microbiome; feature: human-associated habitat; material: feces | host: Homo sapiens | place: USA:Birmingham
TGCGCTGGGCCTGGAATTGCTGGCCGTGCAGTCGCTACTCGACATAGAGCGCGACGGCATCGACGAAATCCGTGTGCCGCGGCCCGGCGTTGGCCGCATGCGCTGGGGGTTTGGGTTTGATGGACAGCATGTGGCTACGGTGTGCCAGCGGCTTTAAGCGTCGAGGTGTTTTCGGCTTCCGTTACTCGGTGTCCTTCATGGGCGGCATGGGCTTCCAGTCGGGGTCCTTGATGATCTTTCGGGCGTCCTTCATGCCGCGGCGCAGCGCCGGAATGCCGGTCTTAAAGCACTTGTCAACGGCAGCCAAGCGAATGAATTCCTTGCAGAAGGTCGCGGCGTTGCCCAGACGGAACAGCACAGGGTGGTAGTCGCCGTAGATCTGCATGTAGCGTGCCAGATAACCGCGGTTGCGCATGATGTAGTAACGGTTGGTGTCGCTCGTGGAGTTGAGCTGGCGCTTGCCGGCGATATCCCAGTTAGAGACGGCACGGGCACGCTTGAGCACCACGTCGGCGACCACGGCGGCGGGGAAGTGTTGGCTGGCCACGTAGCCATAGCAGGCATCGTCGCCGTAGATGAAGAATCGCGCATCGGGCAGGCCGATCTTGTCGACCACGCGGCGCGAGAACATGCCGCCCTCAAAGCACAGCTGGTTCATGGCGCGGTAGCCCTTGGGGCCCAGGTCCCACTTAGCGATGGGGTTGGGGATACCAAGCGAAAGGATGAGTTGGTATTGCCAAAAGAAGGCGCCGCCATCGAAGTCCAGGCGAGAGCCCTGAATGACGTCGTAGCGATCCGTCCACTTGGCAAGACGCTCGATGCCCTCCGGGATGACGAGGACGTCGTCGTCCATGACCCAGAACCACTGAGCGCCCAGGTCGTAGGCGCACTTGGTGCCGGCGGAAAAGCCGCCCGCGCCGCCGCCGTTTTCGAGCTGGGGCGCGTAGATAACGCGGTCGGTGCCACCCTGCGCGTCAGGTTGCTCGGTGTCGATGCCCCACAGGTTGGCCAAGCGCTCGTTGAATGCGGTGCACATGGCCTCGGTCTCGCGTGAATTCTCGTTATCGACAATCACGATGCGCCAGGGCGTTGCCGTGAGCTCGGTCATGGAGTCGAACAAATTGGCCAGGAGTTCCTGGCGTTTGTACGTAACGACTACGATGGCGAGCTTATCGATGGGGGCGGGAAGGGTTGAAGTCATGAACGAGAGTATCCTTTCGCGTGGGCAGCGTATCGGCCCTGCGGAATAAACAACGGTCCCTTGGGACATGACTATTGTAAGCGTAGGCGGGCACCCGCGGGTAATGTTCCGCTAATCACCAAGAACGTTTGCTACAAGCCTGGTTGACGTGTGAGCGTGGCGAGGTTGCAAGCGCGCATTGTGGTATTACATAGGTGCCGATTCCTGTGGACGCGATCTTTCTGTTTGGATGCCCTGTGAATAAAACTCGTTTAACTTCCTTTGCCGATAGCCTTCCCGTCAAGGTCATGTTGCTGTTTTTGGTTCTTCAGGTTGCATTTGTCCTGAGCAATACCGCGGCGAATTGCCTGCCGAGACCCGTTATCGAGTCGCATGCGCAGGGTTCGGAGTCCTCGGCCCTGTTGTCTGACATGTATGTCTACGACCACCGTGTTGCAGCTGGTCCTGTTTGCTTTGATAACAATCGCTTTATCATTGAAGTCGCACAGCAAAAGGACCAAGGTTCTCCGTTTAAGACAATGGCTGTTGCCGAGATTGATGACGTTACGAAAGCCAGCGGGATTACGCATCAGCAGTATTACCGGTATTGGCATGGATGGCAGCTCCTTACGAATGTCTGCCTGTTTATTGGCGGTATCGACGTTGTCGTGGTGCCTTCGGTCGCTCTGGCGATTGCCGGCTCCGCTTGCGCTTACGTTGCCTTGCGAAAGCGGTTTTCAAAGCCATTGACGTTGGGTTTCCTCGCAATCCTGTTGTTTTCGACCAATCTGTTTTTCAATTTTATCGGTGATCTGCTTCTGTGCATCTCGTTCTTTGTTGCGCTCATCATGATGTCTTGTATGAGTCTTCGTATGGGGTCGGCTCCGAACGCACGGGCTTTTACAAGCCGTCTTGTCCTTTGGTCGATTGCGACGGGTGCCGTGTTTTCGTTCCTTGACTTTTTAACGATCCCTGCTGCAGTTGTCGCCCTGCATTGCTTTTTCGCTTTCATTGCGCTCCCCGAGGGCGAGCGCCCCAAGCGCTGCGTCGCCACGATACTGCAGGCGCTCTTTGGGTTTGGGCTTTCGTTTGTGTTTACCTGGGCGATGAAATGGGTTGTCGCGGCGTTTGTGCTGGGCTGGAACGAGGTCTTTTCGAACGTTCTGGGCGAGATGGGCCTTTGGTCTGCGCATGGGACTTCGTCACTGTTGCCCCAGGCTGACTGGCCTCAGATTCTGAAGGAGTTTTATTGCATGAGCCCGCAGCTGTTCGCCATTTGCTCAACTGCTGGCTATGCGATGATCTCGAACGTCGTTTGCCTTGTTTCGTTTGCTGCCGTATTGGCGATTTGGATTGCCGTGCTCGTTTACTCGATACGGGGCGGCGCGCAAGGCGGTCGTCGTCGCAAGGTGCTGATTCGGTCGCTACTCATGGTGCTGCCTCTGGTTGTTGTTCTGGGTTATTTCGTTGTTATGCATGACCATGCGATCGTTCATATTCCGGTATTTGGCTGTAAGAACTGGGCGATTGTATTTGCGGTTTTATTTGCTTCGGGTGTTAGCGCGCTTCGTGGTCTGCGGAGTCGGAAGGCTGCTTAGCTGTTCATGTGAGCCTTGATGGCGTCGACCACGGCCCTGCGTACGATATCCACGAGGAGCAGGGCAAGCGCGAGGCAAAGGCTCATAAGGATTCCGAGCAAAATGGTGCCGGCTGGATGGGGCTCTCCCGTTTGAATGCCTGTCGCCATGGTGTAGACTGCTTTGTCAAAGATGGGTCGCCAGACATTGCAGGTAAACGACTGTACGGCGTAGAAAGCGAGCGTTCCTGCGGCGAGGGACATGATTGTCTTGTCTGCAGCTGGGACTTCGTGGCGCGGCTGATGGAGCGCTGCGGCGGCAACGGATGCGGCGGCCAAGATAAAGGATATGACGGAAGTGGACTTGTAGGAGAGCTTCCAGAGCGCGTCGTACTGGCTATTTGCCGATAGCAGAAGCTCGAGCGCGATGGTGGCGGTAACGAGTCCGATGAGTACAATCTTGGATTTTTGAGCGCCGGATGCGTTGCCGTGGTGTTTGAGGACAAAGCGCATTTCTCCAGCCGCAATAAACGCGACCAGGTAGGTAACAGCGCTCATGAGCTTGCGCCATAAAACGACACCGGCAACTTCGTTTGCCGTCGCCGCGATGTAGCAGTTGATTCCAAATGTTGCGAACACTAGAAGTGCTACGACAAACGGGGCCCTTTTGCTGCCAATCCGCTGCCTTGCCAGCGTAATCATCGGTACGAGCAATACGGAGGCGGCGTAGACCCAGATAAACTCGATGCCCAGCGTAAGCCAGCCAATCTCGTGCAGCGAGATTTCGGGTAGGGGATAGACGTACATTGAAACAAACAGGCACGCGGTGCAATAAAAGAGCGTGGGTAAGACGATTTTCTTTAACCGTGTAAACGATTTATAAACGAGGCCCCGCGCGGATGACCCGTTTTGGAGGGCGTGTACCGCCGAGGGAATAAGGAAGTATCCCGAGATCATAAAAAAGACCTCGTTGGCCCAGCAGCCCAGCAGGTTGATAAAGCCGAGCGCGCCGGAGTAAGGGAAGACAGCGAGCGGCGCATATTCCGGTAGGCCGGTGCAGACGGCTTGGAAGGTCCATTGAAACGTGTGGAATATGGCAATCCCGGCGACCGCGACCAAGCGCAGCGCTTCGATGGAGGTATTTCTGCTTGCTTTGCTGCCCATCAGACTATTTTCCAGCGCGTGCGTTGTATGAACCAAAGTGCGATGTGATCATTTTTAGAGTTTGCATGGGCCCCTTGTTCCATACGTTATACAGGCCCTCGCCCACGAGGTCCTTGGCGTATGCGCAGTAGCTGATTTTAGGGTCGGCGATGCCCATATACTTGGCATAGAGTTTTTTGGCCGCGGGGGTAACGCGAGGATTGGCAAATACCAGCTCTTGCGGCATACGTTCGAACATCTTGTGGATTGCCCGCTCGATTTCGGGGTGCCCCTCAATTCCGGTGTGCTCAATCATGATGCCCATATAGGTGAAGCCGCGTGTGATTTGCGGTGTCCAGACGGCGGAGTCGGTGACGTTGAGCCGCTCAAGAATATCGACCATGTCGTTCCAGCGATTAAACGGCATCAAGGGGTCACGCTTTGCCAGGGCGGCCGCCTTTTCGGGTGTTTCCTCACGGTAGCAATAATACGGCTTGGGCCAGTAAGCGATGGCCTTTGCCTGGCATAGCGTTTCGACGAGGAATGGATTATCGGCCCAACCTGCACCGGGGATTTCCTTAAACCAGATATTGTTTTGCATCAGGAAGTCGCGACGATAGATTGCCGACCAAATGGACGGATGGTGAGCCAGCAGGTGTGGAGCGTCGTGAATGGTGAACGGTTGTCGAGACGGCTTGATGCGACCACGATATGCGCAATGTAGTTTGACCTCTTGGGGGGTATCGGGGTTGCGAATGATCCAATACGGGGTCTCGATAATGTCGAGTTTGTTCGGATCGCCAAATTCGCGCTTGGCAAAGGAAAGCATGTCGGAGTACATTCCGGGCTCGATCCAGTCATCGGGCTCGAGGATAGCAATCCAGTCGCCCTTTGCCTCGCGAACGCCCAGATTGCAGGTTGCGCCGTAGCCCTGGTTTGCCTTATCGATCACTCGAACGCGTGACTCGCGCGCAGCGAAATCTTGCATAATGGCGAGCGAGTTGTCGGTGGATCCGTCGTTGATGGCGAGGATTTCCAGATCGATTTTGTTTTCGTTTAATAGGCTGCCTATAGCCTGAGAAAGATACGGCTCGGCATTGTAAGTAGGCACGATTACGGTCAGCATTCAAACACTTTCTCTAGGCGATTTGGAAGAATTATACCTAATTGCGTTTGCAACGGTTATAGTTGCGTTTGGGTGAAGGCAACGGTAAGGGTTGCCAAGTTAGCAGATGGCCAAACGAATCGGGATCTCCGTTTCGTGCCATCTTGATTCAACACGATTCCTTTCAATGACAATTGTTCAAAAGAAGAGATAATTGTTGGATAATGTTGCAACATGGATATTCATTTTGACTGGGGATTCAATATGAAAAAGGTTTTACGTGTCACAACCAGTTTTTCTCTGGCTGCTCTTCTGACATTTTCGTCATTGATGAGTCCTGTAGTTGCTGCTTACGGGTTGAACGAGGCGAAGCCCGCTGAAGCTGTGACGGATGTGGCTTCTGCAGGTGATGACGGAGTAACTTCACGCGGTGACGATGCTGAAAGCAGCGAGGCTACCGTCGACCAATCTCCGGTTGAAGGGGATAGTGAGACTATCGACTCGTTGAGCCAAGGCGCAACTGAAAGCGATGCCAAGACCGAGCAACAGGTCGATTCGGTCGAGTCGGACTTTCAGTACGTTTACCTGGCCTACCCAAGCCTTCCCTCTGGATCCAATCAAGTCATTGCTTTTGCTACTCCTAATGACGGCGAAGTTCTTTCCTCTGCTGCGCTTGGCTATGTGAGTGCCAGCGGCGTAAAGGGCTCTGTCGACGCGTCTGCTACGGCTGATAATTCTGCCGCCTTTACCTTTGGCGCAAAACTCGAAGCTAATACTTATTTCCTCACTTCGATTTCTTATTATCTAGAGGGAGATGGGGCTGAGCATAAGATTGATCTTTCTAATCGAGATTATTCATTCACCGTCGTAGATAGCTCTGTGAACTCCGAGGGCACATCCGTTTATTATGCAGATGGGGACGGAAATGCTGTTGAGGCCCAGTCTATTCAGCAGGCGTTGGAGTGCGCCGATTCTCCGGATGGTGTCTCTACTTATGCAGCTCGTTCCGCACGCAACGTTAGCGTAATCGCTCTCGATGCTGGTCACGGCGGGTCTGATCCCGGAGCCCAGGGCAATGGCAAAAGCGAGGCCGATCTTACCTGGAAGATTGTGACGGCATGCAAGAATAAGCTTGAGGCATATGGTTTTAAGGTCGTTCTTGCTCGTGAACAATACGGCAATTACTCCGGTAATGATTTTCTTTATCGCGTCCAGCGCTGCATTGATCAGGGCGCGCAAGCATTTGTGAGCTTTCATATCAATTCCGGTTCTTCCACCGCTCATGGCGCTGAGGTTTACGCTCCCACAGCAAATGGATCAGACTATACACAGGTTTCTGTTGAGCTTGCCAATAAGGTTATGAATAACCTTGCTGCTATGGGTCTTACGTACCGCGGCGTATTTCAAATGGAAGTGGGTGACGAATTCGCTGTGATTCGTTGTGCCCGCGAGCAGGGAATTCCCGGCATTCTTATTGAACACGGCTTTATTTCGAATTCCGGCGACGTCGCTAACTACTTTTCCGATGACGGCTGTCGTCGTCTTGGCGAGGCTGATGCCGCTGCTATTATTGCGCAGTTTCCGCACCCTTATTCCATTGATGGAATTACATTTTCTGAAGAATTGGGGCGTGCTGGATCTTCCATTAAGGTTGGCGTGAATGTTACCGGTAAGACCGATGGTCTTAAGTACAAATTTGTTTGGCATAAAGTCGGAGCCGATTGGAACAGCTCAAATTGGGGTGTAATTGGTCAAGATTTGACCAGCCCGTCAGTTACTTGGACTTTGCCGCAAGCTGGTGAATACGAAATTTATGCCGATGTTGTCGACTCCAATGGTTACATATCGAGCGCTTCTAAATATAAAGTAGTCAATTGGTCCGTCGAGGGCCTCGACGTCTCCGGCGAGGCGCGCTGCGGCAAGCCGCTCGGGCTCAAGGCCAGGGTCTCCGGCGACACCTCCGGCCTCAAGTACAAGTTCGTCTGGGAGAAGGGCGGCTGGGCCAAGTGGGGCACCGTCGGCGGCGGCTCCAGCTCCTCCGCCTCCTGCGAGTGGACCCCCTCCGAGCCCGGAGAGTACACCCTCTACCTCGACGTGATCGACGGCGAGCAGGCCAAGCACCTCACCCGCAAGGTGGCGGTCGATGGTACGCCAATTATGGGTACGTCTACGATATCTGCTGAATCCATGGCTCGTTTGTTTGCTTCTACCGGACATACTTATCCCTCTGAGGTTTATTCGCAAAGGGGCGCTTCTAGCATTACTGAGTTTTGTAATCAGGTTATTTTGGCCGCCTCCTCTGAAGGCGTAAGACCTGAGGTTGTATTTGCCCAAGCGATGCTGGAGACTGGATGGCTTCAGTTTGGAGGTTCGGTATCCGCAGACCAGTGCAACTTCGCGGGCTTAGGCGCTACCGGTCCTCAGGTTGGTGGAGCAAGATTTGACAACGTATATCAGGGGTTGCTTGCCCAATCTCAGCATTTAAAAGGCTATGCGGTCCGCATGCCCTTGAACAATGTTTGTGTTGATCCTCGTTATCAAATACTGGTTGATAGGGGAAATTTGGGCATCGCTCCGTGTCTAGAGGACCTCAATGGTTTATGGGCTGTCCCTGGGGATGGTTACGGCCAAAGAATCGCAGCGATTGTTAACAGGATGATCTAACGGTGTGATTTCCTTTCAGCGCTAGTCGTCTTTATATTTCAGTTATACAGATTCATTTGTTAGGATGCCTGATTCCGATGAAGACAGTTTGCCGTAAGCTCATCCTTGCAATATTTGTTGCTTTTTTGATTTTGCCTATGGCCGCTTCGTATTCCTTTGCGACAGATCAAGGCACTTCATCTTCTTTTGACGATCCTGCTAATAAGATGTCTGGCCTGTCGGAGGACTTCTCCCTCGACGGCCTCTCCGCGAAGGCTACCGACGGCGGGTCGCCCCTGCTCGGCGACGAGTGCGAGCTGGGCCTGTCCGTCTCCGGCAATGCGGGCTCGGTCAGGTACAAGTTCGTCTGGGAGCAGGGCGGCTGGTCTCGCTGGGGGTCAATCCGCCAGGGCGAGCCCTCCGCGTCTTGCCCCTGGACCCCCGAGGTTACCGGCGACGTCAACATTTGGGTGGACGCCATCGACTCGGCCGGCCGCGTCACCACGCGCAAGTTCCCCGTGCATGTGGACAATAACTTGTCTAATTTCACTTCGATTTCCGTGGAGCCCTCTTATGGATCAGTTTGTGCTGGGGATACAGTTGCTATTACTCCCAATCTGATTGTTCGTAATAATAGAGGCGTTAAATATAAGTATGTTTGGATGAGAAACAATTGGAATGAATGGGGCGTTATAGAATCTGGAGAGGATAAATCTTCATTAAATTGGGTTGTTTCGCGAACAGGAGACATTTCAATCTATGTTGATGTAATTGATACAACAACTGGTCAAACGCTTACATGTAAAAAAGACTGCTACTTTGCGCCTGAAGACTGGTCTTATGACGGTATTTCTGTTTCCAATACATTTATCAGGCCTGGCGATGAGGTTTCCGTTACAACGGAGTGCACAGGGGATACTCGCTTCCTAAACTATAAATATGTTTGGAGTAGGAACAACTGGTCAAATTGGGGCATTGCTCAGAATGGTTCTGATGCTTCTCTATCTTGGACTCCTGATAAGCCCGGTGAGTATGATATTTATTGTGATGTGAGCGGCTCTGACGGCAAGGTTAATACTCGCAAGATTCATATCGGTGTTTGGGCCTATTCGAGAATTACAGCTATATCCACTGACGGAGATTACTCATGGGGCGTTCGCGCCGATATGGGAACTCTTGATGCGGAGAAATCCGGTCAATTTGAATTTAAATTTGTCTGGGCGAAACCGGATTGGAGTCAATGGGGCGTCCTGAGGGCGAAATCAACTACTAATGATGCCTACTTTAACCCTTCCGATTTGGGCTTGAGTTCGGGCTATTATGTTTTGTACTGTGATGTGACCTATCCTGACGGATCGGTTCATTCCAAGTCTACGCAGGTTTATTACAATCCAATCGGAAGTTCGACCGTTCTTGGGGTTAGTAGAATCAGCCTGCTTACATGGCTTACTTCGCATCAGTATGATTCTTATTATCTGGGCACGCGTTATTCCGGCGGCTTCTCATATGACACATGCCTTTACCCCAACGGAAGTCCAAGATGGGACGGCTACACGGGTATGAACTGCACTGGATTTGTTGCTCATGCTTATGCTGCTGTTGGCGGGGATGTTTCAGCGATAGGCAGGAATAACGCACATTCGCCATGGGCCGGCGGGCCTGGTGGGGGAGGCTATATTAATGCCTGGCGTTGGTATGGTTATGCTTGTGACTCTGGTTGCAAAATGTATGAGTTTAGAACTGTTCGAGATATGCTAAATAGCGGTTATGCGCAGAAAGGCGACATCATTTTCTTTAAGACAAATGGATCTATTGATTGTCATATTGGCTTTTTCTGGGGCGATACCCCTTATGAGAATAAGATGTGGCACCAAATTTTACCTGGCAATCTGATTGGCCCTTGTTTTAACAATGCAAATAAAAGTGAATATAACCAGAGCGTTGTTCTGATTAAGTAGTCGATCGATGATGGAGTTTCAGTTGAAAGAAAACCGTATCCCAAAAGTGATTCATTATATTTGGTTTGGAAATAACGATTTACCTGAAGAGGCAATCGACTGCATTGAATCTTGGAAAAAGCATTGCCCAGATTATGAGATAAAACGATGGGATGAATCTAATTTCGATCTGTCGGCTAACAGATATGTTAAAGAAGCATATGAGGCAAAAAAATGGGCGTTTGTCAGTGACTTTGCTCGTCTGTGGATTCTCGTAAATGAGGGCGGTATTTATATGGATACCGACGTCGAGGTCCTCAAATCTCTTGATCCCTTTTTGACCAACCGTGCTTTTTCAGGTTTTGAATCGGATTCTTCTGTGCCAACTGGTATTATGGCTTGCGAAAAAGGCTTCCCGTTGTTCCGAAAGCTATTGGATGATTACGATGTGCGTTCTTTTATTAAAAGCGATGGATCGTACGACCTGACGACAAATGTTGTAGTGATTACAAAAGCTTGTAAGGCCCTCGGACTAAAGCTTGATAATACAATGCAGACAGTTGATGGATTCACGCTGTACCCAAGCGATTGGTTTTGCCCTAAAAGCCATGAATCTGGTGATATTCATCTTACTGAAAATTCTGTTACCATACATCATTTTAACGGGTCTTGGATTGATGAGGTTGAGCGGGGTTTGCTGAAAGAAAGGCGTCGTTTCCTCACCCGTCATTCTTGGCTCAACCCAATGCTGGCCGGATTAATAGTACGGCTCCAGTATGGATTTAAAACAAATGACTTCAGGCCCTTGACATCAGCATTGAAAGCCTATTTTGCAAATCGGCATTAAATTTAATAATCTCAAACTAGGATCTAATCAATGATTAGATCCTAGTCATGTATTTCTTAAACAATGGTTCTAATACTGCGGCAAACGGTATTGCGGGGGAGAGTGCACCAACGGGCTTTGCTTTTTTGAATGCAAAAAGGATGCTATCTCCGGCAATTCTGGACCATATTAGATACAGAATAGTCTCTTTGAACTGTTGCATTAGGGTCGCACTGTACTCTATGCATTGCTTTTTATATACGGCATAACTTCGTGGATTATTTAACAATAAGCGTTTATAGTTGGCTGTATAACCGTCTGTTAAGTATTCCCCTTTACATATTTCCCGGTTGCATAGCAGGTGGCAATACTCGTGGTCAATTTGATCAAACTGAAATACTTCAGGAATGAAGCTCTCTCCTTCGGCTATGTAAAAAGGATGTGATCTGATAACGCTCGTTAACGTTGCAATGCAAGTCTCCCCTTTATAGCCATATTGGCTGTAGAGGGATGATAGCTTCGCAGTGGTGTTACTGGGAAATTGATTGTTACGAGCGGACCTGGGCGTAGCAATTCCAATGGCATCACCTGCATTTTTCCACGCCGTTAATATGAAGTGGACCGCATCAGGTGTGAGATAATCGTCGGAATCAACACACATGAACAGTTCTGAAGTGCATTTTTCTGCAGCTAAATTGCAGGCTCGTTGTTTTCCGCCATTCGCTACCTTTATATATTCGATTTCGATAGCTGATTCCTTTGCAAATGAATCAAATAAGCTCTGTGTTCCATCCGTCGAGCCATCATCGACTACAAGCCAATAAAAACGAGAGTCAGTTTGTTTTTTCAAGCTTTCATACAATCGCTTCAAGGTATGTTCTCTATTATATGTAGGTGTAAAAATACAAAGCTGTTTCACTTCTATGCCTCTATGTTAATTCAGATTTACGTATCTCAAATATGAGTTTGAAAGGTTCCCGTGTGAAGATTGAATCCAGTAGAAAAGCTGGCGTAATTATATCTTATGCCTATTCAATTGTTCAGATTCTTGTCCAGTTGCTATATGTTCCCATCTTATTAAGGGGTATCGGCCAAGCCGAATACGGTCTCTACCAATTTGTTGGCTCCATTATGGCTTATCTTACGGTAATCAATACCGTTCTTGCTTCGAGCGTGACTAAGTTTTATAGCAAGGCATATCTTCAAGACGATTCTGAATTGATGGAAAACACTCTTGCAATTGCGAAAAGACTGTTTTGGATTATCTCGTTCGTTGCGGTTGTCGTAATACTATTTGTGGGGATAATTGTCGTCTATTCATACTCAAATTCGTTTAGCACGGCTCAGCTCTATGAAATGTCATTAATGTTTGTTGTTTTGGCCGCAGATATGGTTGTGGTTATGAATAACATCATTAGCATTGCGGTTATCACCGCTCATGAGAATTTTGTTTTTCTGCGTCTGTCTCAATTGGTTACTGCAATTCTTCAGCCCCTGCTCGTGGTCGTGTTCATGCGGCTCTGGCCTTCCGCGTTGCTGGTTACTTGCATGACTTTTCTTACAAATCTTCTCTGTGCTCTAATCCAGCGCATATTCGTATCTAATGTTTTGAAGGCAAAGTTCACTTTTCACGGGATGGATTGGAAGCTCGCTAAGGAGATGCTGCTGTTTTCTTCGGCCGTAATATTAGTTGCCTTTTCCGATCAAGTTTTCTGGAAATCGGGCCAACTGATTCTAGGATACTTTTATGGTGCCGACTTAATTGCTGTATTTGCGATAGGTGCACAAATTTACTCTGTTTACATGGTTTTAGGAACATCTATATCTACTGTATTTCTTCCAAAGGTTACTGATATTGTTCTTCATTCGGTTGATTCAGCTGCTGATCTTTCTCGGCTTTTCATCAAAGTTGGAAGAATTTCCTTTTATGTTGCATTTCTTGTCCTCAGCGGTTTTGCGGTTTTTGGTCAGGATTTTATTACCCTCTGGGCGGGGCACGAGTTCGCTGATGCTTATTGGGTTGCCATGATAGTTATGGTGCCATTTACAGTTGATATCATTCAAAATCTTGGTCTTACAATTATGCAGGTCAAGGATGTATACCAATTTCGAGGCTACATGAATGCCGCAATTGCTGTAATTAACGTATTTATTTCTATATTACTATGCAGGTTGTTCGGAGTAATTGGTTCAGCCATATCAACAGCTGTTTCAATTGCCATAGGAAATGGCCTTATTATGAACTGGTATTATGCAAGAAAGCTAGATATGGACATTCTTCAGTTTTGGAAGAATATTCTCTCGATTTTAGTCCCTCTTCTAATTACCTCTTTTGGATTTAATGCAATTTGGACTTATTTTGATTGGCATGGTTGGTCGGCACTGGTTACTGGAGGATTGATCTATTCACTTCTTTATGCGGTTGTTTCTATTAGTTTTTGCTTTGATGCTTATGAAAGAGAGTTCGCTAGAAGATTTGTGGGCCCAATTATTCGTAATATTTAGTTTTTCTAAGCGCTAAGGATTATTTCGTGAATTCATTTACCGCGAATCCGATCAAGACGGTCAAGCCGATTTGTTGGATTGGGGTACTGTAAGGTCTACGGGCGATTGCGTTTCTTGCAATTTTTCTTTCTTACTTGTGGCGTAAATTATCTACTAATTTACAGTTTGATTTGGGTGTCATTGCTATTGATCGAGTTAGACAGGGGGAATAAATGATACGTAAGAAAAGGGTTCTGTTAGTTTTTGGAACGCGCCCAGAGGCAATCAAGATGTGCCCACTTGTCAATGAGCTTAAGCGTCGTTTCGACAAATTTGATCCTACCGTCGTTGTTACGGGGCAGCATCGTGAGATGCTTGATCAGGTCCTGCGCGTTTTCAATGTCAAGCCTGATTATGACCTTGCTATTATGAGACCGGGGCAGACTCTGTTTGATGTGACAAGTGATGTTTTATTGAGACTTAAGGCTATTCTTGAGAATGAAAAACCTGATGTCGTGCTTGTTCACGGAGATACTTCTACTAGTTTTGCTGCCGCGCTTGCTTGTTTCTACTTGCAGATTCCTATCGGACATGTAGAAGCTGGTCTTCGTACGCATGATATCTATAGTCCTTGGCCTGAGGAATTTAATCGACAGGCAGTTGACATCATAAGTGAATATTACTTTGCGCCTACGGTGAAGAGTAAGCAGAATCTGATTGATGAAGGAAAGTCGACGCAAAAGATTTGGGTCACAGGTAATACTGGTATTGATGCCCTGAGAACGACTGTCTGCGGTACATATTCCCATCCCGAACTAGATTGGGCGAATGGATCTCGTCTAATACTAATTACCGCACACCGTCGTGAGAATCTGGGCGAACCCATGCATAGGATGTTTCGTGCAATACGTCGTGTGATGGAAGAGCATCCAGATACTAAGGCTATCTATCCAATTCATATGAATCCTCTTGTGCGTAAGGCTGCACACGAAGAGCTCGATGGTTTTGAAAGACTTCACATTATTGATCCGCTTGAAGTGCTTGATTTTCATAACTTCATGGCGGCAAGTTATCTTATCCTTACCGATTCTGGTGGTATTCAGGAAGAAGCGCCTGGTCTTGGCAAGCCCGTTCTTGTCATGCGAGACACCACTGAGCGTCCTGAGGGTATAGAGGCCGGAACTTTAAAACTTGTTGGAACAAAGGAAGATGTCATTTATCGCGAGTTTAGTCGCCTGCTTTCTGATGAAACAGAATATGCGGCAATGAGCAATGCGTCTAATCCCTACGGTGATGGTCATGCGAGTGAATATATTGCGAATGTGCTGGAAAATCGTGGATTAATTATTAAATGATTTCGAGTTATAGTTTGATGTTGGCTGGTTCAAAGTGATACGTGTTGAATAATGCAGATTCCATGATTAAGAACATCATCGTCACGGGCGGCTGCGGCTTCATCGGCAGCAACTTCGTGCACTACGTGGTCAACAACCACCCGGGCGTCCACGTCACCGTCCTGGACAAGCTGACCTACGCCGGCAACCCCGAGAACATCGCGGGGCTGCCCTCCGACCGCGTGGAGCTCGTCGTGGGCGACATCTGCGACGCGGAGCTGCTGGACAGGCTGGTGCCGGGCCACGACGCGATCGTGCACTACGCCGCCGAGTCCCACAACGACAACTCCATCGCCGACCCGGAGCCGTTCCTGCGCACCAACGTCGAGGGCACCTTCCGCCTGCTGGAGGCCGTCCGGAAATACGGCGTCCGCTACCACCACGTCTCCACCGACGAGGTCTACGGCGACCTGGCGCTCGACGACCCGGCGAAGTTCACCGAGGAGACGCCGTACAAGCCGTCCTCTCCCTATAGCTCGACCAAGGCGTCCTCCGACATGCTCGTGCGCGCCTGGACCCGCACCTACGGGCTTCGCGCCACGATCTCCAACTGCTCCAACAACTACGGCCCCTACCAGCACGTGGAGAAGTTCATCCCCAGGCAGATCACCAACATCGTCGACGGCGTGCGCCCCAAGCTCTACGGCCGCGGCGAGAACGTCCGCGACTGGATCCACACCGAGGACCACTCCTCGGCCGTCTGGGACATCCTCACCAAGGGCCGCACGGGGGAGACCTACCTCATCGGCGCCGACGGGGAGAAGAACAACATCACCGTCCTGCGCATGATCCTCGAGGCGATGGGCCGCGACCCCGAGGACTTCGACTGGGTCGCCGACCGCCCCGGCCACGACCGCCGCTACGCCATCGACTCCACCAAGCTCCAGCGCGAGCTCGGCTGGAGGCCGGCGCACACCGACTTCGCCGAGGGGCTCAGGGCAACCATCGACTGGTACGTCGCCAACGAGTCCTGGTGGCGCCCGGCCAAGGAGGCCACCGAGGCCCGCTACAGGGCACAGGGGCAGTAGCGGGCCTTAAAGAATCATGGCGTTGATTGTGGAGGGCAGTGGGGGATTAAATAGCCGCCTGTTGCCCTAAATTATTGTTGGCAGATGGCGTGTCTAGGACATTCGTGCATAGATTCCAGGCAGTCTGACTCCATGTGAATCGCGAACATACTAGATTGTGAACATTTTGAGAGTGCTCAAAAAGTAAATCTGGGTTTTCGAAATATACTAGGACAGCCTTTTGAATAGAGTCGATTGCGCAGTCTTGCAAAACTGTACCGAAATTGCTTTCAGGGATGATATCGGATGCGCCTGCGCAATTACTAACCACGATTGCGCATTTTTGAGCTGCGGCCTCAAGAAGAACGGTTGGCATGCCCTCTGGATATTCACTAGGCATTAGAAAACAGCTAGCATAGCGTAGCAAGGATGACATATCAGATTCATTTAATCTTCCGACAAAATGGATTCTTTCATTTTGAGCGTTGGACACCGCTGTATTTAATGGGCCACTGCCCGCAATAATCAAATGAATGTTTTTGTCATGAATGCCGTCAATTGCTTCTATTGCCTTCATAACGCCTTTTTCCTCAATCAGGCGACCGGCATATGCGACGACAAATGCGTCAGGAGATATATTAAGTTCAGAATTCCAGTTTCTTTTTGATGCAGATGAGCAATATGCGGCAGCATCAATCGAGTTGGGTATTACGGAATGGGGTGAAAACCCCAAACTTTTTATCCACTGTAAACTTCGATTCGAAACTGCACATGCAACCGGTTTGCTTCTTGAAATGATTTTTGTTGACAGTCCTTCATACAATCGCATGAGACAGCCCATTGGACTTTTTTCTGTAGACAAGTATCCGGAGCTATGGTCAATCAAAACCGGCCGTATGTGCTTCTTTACAGCAATCCTGCATGCAAGGAGACAGATTGGATAATAGCGAGTGTTGATAATGATGTCGCTAATGGACAGTTTCATTATCTGATTAAAAATCCTGTACGTGCTTGGTATAGGTTTGATAACAGGAAATCTGTCATTCATTAGAGACAACGAGGGCACCTCGATTAAAGTGATGCCGTTGTCACTAGTGATTCCGTAACTTCGCTCAGAATTGGAAGAAGTGAGTATAACAACTTCGTTACCAAGCTCAGTTAATTTTTTGCCGAGATTTTCGGTGTACCTCTCTACTCCTCCCATGTGAGGGGAGTAGTATGCGCTGACAATTAATATTCGTCGCATAGTTATCCTTTGTGTTAAGTGGCTGGTGTTCTTAGGGGAATTACAGCTTAGAAATAATGTAGTATGCAGGCCAGTCAAGGTGTAACTTCTGCAATCCCAGCATCACCCCGACACCTAGGCGAATTTTTAATGTCTGGCCTTTTGGTTTTAGAATTCCTATGTGAGGATTTTTTAGATAGTTCGGGAAATTCTCTCGTGCATGCGAAAACACAAAATCATACTTTGCCTTCATTAGCTTTGGTCCGCAACCCCTATTAAAAACAACCAAGGCATTGATCATGTTTGCTAAATAGGTGTATTCAATAACATCAAATCTGCTTTTCGGAAGTTTTGAGAGATCGTGGCTCTGAAGGAAAAGATCAAACATTTCCGCCATGATTTGCTCATGATTATTCTTATAGTTCATTGATCCGGTGATGGATTGGCGATTGAAATAATAATAATAGCCCTCGTATGGAATGATTTTCACTTTTGCGTTGCGGTAAAAGGCGCAGAGGCTAAAGTAGATATCCTCACCGCAAGGGACACCGGTAAAGCCCAGTTTGTTTTCTTCGATAAAGGACTTTTTAAAGAGTTTTGCGCATGCAATTGCATAAGTTGTCGTACTCCATACGCTGTTTGATATGCGATGCCTTTTCAGCTTGCCATCAATATCCCTTATGAAACCTCCTGCGATGATGTCGTAGTCGCCATCTTCGGCTGCTTGAAGATAAGTTTCGATATAATCGGGAGCGACATAGTCGTCGCTATCTACAAAGAAGACATATTCACTACAAACATGCTTGAGGGCTCTTTCCCTCGTTCGTCCAAGACCTAAATTGCACTCATTATTTAGAACTCGAATTCTTGAGGGGTATTTCTCTTGGTATTCCGAGAGAATGAGATCGCTATTATCGGGACTGCAATCATTTACGCAGAGAACTTCATAATCAGAGATAGTCTGGTGAACGAGACTATCGAGACAGCGACTAAGGTACTTTTCAACGTTATAGACTGGGACGATGATTGACGCTTTCATTTGAATTCCTTATCTCAACGGTAAAGGACGATTGTTGCATGAATAGGCTATGCCCGTTTGTTTCTTATCGTATATGCCAATGCGATATGAGTGAATATATAATAAGCGTATGATTCAGCTGCTCATAAGATATATTGAATGGCTGTTCAGGTTCTACTGATTTACCACGAGAGAATGGTGCTCGATTGTCGTCTAAATCGAATGTGCTTGTTGCAATTCCTGCATATAACGAAGAGGAATGCATTGAAGGCACGGTGAAAGAGCTCCGCTCGATTGCGCCAGAGTTTGACTTCATTATTATCAATGACGGCTCTCGAGATCGAACGGGAGAGATTTGCGACTCGTTACGCTGCAATGTCATTACCATGCCAATTAATTGCGGCCTGACTGTTGGATTTCAGACTGCGGCTCGATATGCTATTGATCATGGTTACGATTATATGATTCAGTTTGATGCTGACGGACAACATCGCCCGGAGTATTTGGCTTTTCTTGTTGAGAAAGCGGAACGTGCTGGATCCGATATCGTTATCGGCTCCAGGTTTCTGACTGTTCGCAAAGATAAATCGATGCGCATGTTAGGCTCGCGCATGATTACCGTTTTGATTAAGATGCTGACTGGTCATCGCATTAGTGATCCGACATCCGGCTTCAGGCTGTTTAGTCGCCCTGTACTCGAAAGATACTATTACGACAACACTCTTAATCCCGAGCCAGAATCAATTGCATTGTTTTTAAAACAAGGATACTCGGTCTCCGAAGTTCAGGTCTCGATGCGTGAACGCCAAGGTGGAGAGAGCTATTTAAATCCGGTTAAATCTATGCAGTATATGCTCCGGGTATTCGTAACGCTTCTTATTGTTCAGTGGTTTAGGTGATGGTTATGTCTATATCACTTCGCGTGTTGCTAATTGTTAGCGCTGCCGTTGTTTTGTTATTTGTAGTCCGAAAGCTTAAGAAGTCCCAGATACAAGTTCTGGATTCGCTTTTTTGGCTGTTGTTTAGCTTGAGCTTTGTGATACTAGGCATTTTTCCTGAAATAGCAGTCGCTTGTTCGGTGCTATTTGGTTTTGTTTCGCCTTCAAACTTAGTGTTTTTGTATGTGATTGCTGTTCTCGTTGTTCGCGATTTCTGCAATTCTCTTAGGTTGGCCAGGCTAGAGGAAAGATTGAATTCTCTCGTTCAAGCGGTGGCTTTAGATAAATAGCATCTGCAGTTTGATATTGGTGCGTTCGTTACCATACTGCTTGTTTTGTTATGTTAATTTGACGAGGCGTAGACTGCGCTCACGCTAGTCATTTTGGCTGTTCACGCCCTCACACGCCATGCGTGCTTCGATAGATGGGATTCAATAGGCATCAAGTATTTCGGATCAAGAAATTAGGCACAGGGTCGAGTTTATTGACGTTGCCAAGACACTTGCAATTATCGCGGTCATCGCAGGCCGTATCGCGATTCGCTTTTTGGGTTTAGGCGCCGGATCACAGCTCATTTTCGCTTTGGCGTTTACTTTTCACCTCCCAGTCTTCTTCGTAACGAGTGGTTATTTCTTACATGTCGATAGACGTTATGAACTTCCAAAGGAGGTCAGGGCGTTGGTCATTCCTTATGCGGTTTCTTCAATTCTCATAATCACTTTTGTGAGCGCATAAAACGTCTTTCTGCATGATATGGGATCAACGAAGCGACTCTTCAAGGATTGGCACTCTGCTAGTGTGTATGGCGCGGGTGATGTCCCCTCGACTGAACTTGCAGTTTGCCCTTTACATGTGCGTATCGGTGGAACATGGTTCCTTCTTGCACTATTATGAGCGAGAATGATTGCGGTCAAACTGTTTAAGATAAAACGACCAATATTGCTTCCCCTCCTGTGTTTCTTTTTAGGACTACTCTCTGCTCACGTAGTCTTCCTTCCTTTCGATATTCAAACTGGATTGTGCGCCGTTCCCTTTGTAATGCTGGGAACTTATGAAAATAAACATGGCTGGTTTACGGAGAAAATCGGTGCTGAATTCGTAATTCCTACGTTGTTTGCCGTCTGGCTCTGGGCTGTTGTTGGTTTTAATGGATTCTCGATGACTATGTGTGATTACGGAAGGTCAGTTTTTGATTTTGTTCGCAATATCGTTGGCGCAATCGCAAACCCTCTGTGCCTCATTTTATTTTTGGCGTTGATCGAACAGGGAGGGCATAATTTATCAAAATTATGGTAAACACTTAGCCGGTTGGGCTCTCTTACGCTGTATGTACCGATGGTTCATGTTGCAGAAGATGACATATTAAGGTGGGGGCAAATCGTAGAAGCGGTTGGCGCTCTTAGCCAAGGGCTGGCGTGGCTTGGTGTGCTTGTTGTTCGAATACTTGCTGACGTCTGCATCGCTATGTTATTGCAACGTTTGATTCAGTTTCTGATGTCTAAAGTCGATCGCGTCGGAAATGTTGGTGTAAGCGCGCCGACGGCTGACCGCCAAACGCAAGCGGCCCCTGTCCTAGAATCTGGAATTGCTACATAACACAGGTTCTGGGAAAGGACAGGGACCGCTATGGAGATATTAGCAGACGCGATGCCGGATAAGGCCGCCATCCCGAGGTCGACCGACGGGATGGTCGAGGTGACGCATAATTTCTTTCGCAAATTGACAACCGCATAGCGGAACACGGCCCG
>OMGY01001546.1_pt1 | contig 20188 bp, 19 predicted proteins | sample 1674461 | NCBI WGS metagenome assembly OMGY01 (sample SAMN05578579, study PRJEB25193) | human gut metagenome | biome: Human Microbiome; feature: human-associated habitat; material: feces | host: Homo sapiens | place: USA:Birmingham
CCGGCGACCACCGAGATCTACACTCTTTCCCTACACGACGCTCTTCCGATCTTGATGATAAAGTTGCCAGGATTCTTGATCTTCTCGCCTGTTACGGTTGCAACACGCTCGATCAGTGGCATACCCTTCTGGATCGCATCGGAAATTGCCTTTACGGTACTGATATTATCTACGATAACGCCAACATCTGCCGGAAGGCCGCCGCTTGGAACCTTTCTGCCCATGACGCGCTTGATGAGAGTTTTCTCAGCACCCTGCGGGTATTTGGTTCTTGCAACAAAAACTTCCATATTTCCGATATCGGCAACTTTTTCCTGCATTAATTCGATCGCATCCTGCTTGTTATCCTCGATGACAATGATGCCCTTCTCAGCACCTGTTGTCTTGAGGATCGCTTTCAGACCGAAAATAATATCATCAGCAAACTCAAGGAGAACCTTATGGTCTGCTGTTAAATATGGCTCACACTCACATCCGTTGAGAAGGATGGTATCAACCGGTTTTGCAGGTTTCAGCTTGACACAGGTCGGGAAACCTGCACCACCCATACCAACGATTCCGGCTTCTTTTACGATCTCAATGATCTCATCCGGTGTAAGTTCATCCAGGGCTTTATGTGGCTGTACGGATTCGTGCAGAGTATTTTTTCCGTCGGATTCGATGACAACTGCCATCACCTCACTGCCTCTTGTACCATGCATACGTGGCTCAACAGCAACTACGGTTCCGCTTACACTGGAATGTACCGGTGCGCTGATAAATCCGGCAGCTTCTCCGATCTTCTGTCCAACCTTTACTGTGTCGCCTACTTCCACGATCGGGTTAGCAGGTGCACCAAGATGCTGGGACATGGAGATCACAACCGTCTTCGGATCCGGGAATTTCTTCAAATCGATATGCTCGCTGAATTCCTTGTGCTCTGACGGATGAACGCCACCATAGTATCCGTTCAGTCTGTCCTCTCTAATAGACTTCACGTAATCATTGATCACCTTAAAGTTAACCTTGGAGTAATCACGTACCTGTACCGGCTGATTCAGGAACTCTTCCAGACGACCCTGTTTTGCCAGTCTCTGGTAGATCTTCTCCCATGCGCAGTCCTTGTTAGGATCCACTTCACATTTCCCGTTCTTTGCTCCGCCGCACTGTCCATTCACAAGACTCTTGGAACAGTCGACGATAGGACAGACGCCTCCGGTAATGTTCAGATAGCACTGTGCACATGCATCACAGCTCTTTTTGGTAAGTGCCATGCCGTGATGGCCTCTGTAGTTAAGGGTATTACTTGCTGCGATCACCGGCTTACCGGTCAGATCTGCAACAGTCTGGATACCAAGACCACAGGAGATCACAACTACATTCTCTGTACCTTCCGGCAGCAGATCCTGTAATTTTCTTTCTGTGTGCATCTTGTTGCACAGAAAATCGAATTTCGCACTGCCTGTGACGGTTTTTCCCTGCTCCGCAGCAAATTTCAGGAATTCCTCGCAATCCGGTTCGTCAACGGTCTCAAATTCCTTGAAACACTTGTTACAGGCGATTACAAACAGATTGTCCCTGCCGTTCAGCACTGATGCAAGCTCATCACTGCTTTTCAGCTTGTACTTAGTATAGTTTTCCAATTGCTCACCTTCCTTATAAAGATTATATCCTTATGATTATCTGCTCTTATCCGTTCCCTCCTTCTCTGCACTCCCAGGAAAGAAACAATAAAACCAAATAAATAAGTTCTTTGTTATTTGTTCAGCCCTTCGAAAATCCCGGTCCCAAAAAAGGCCGCAGTATTTCCTCTGACTGCTACAATAAATGTACCATAATTTGAACATATTATCCAGTTTTATTAGCTATTTTTATAAATTTATTCTATGATTTCATCCCAATCGTCTATGGATGTACGGATATTTGTACAACTTCTGTTATGCTGCATGCGTTAGTTATATGCAACTTATATAATTTTGTTTATAAAATATCCTTTTTATGCATTGAGCATATTGCACAAGGATTTTATCTTTAACAGGGCAGATCCGACAGGTGTCTTTTGTCATGGGGTAAGACGCTGTCCGCAATATTCACAGGTGCTCAGACGACCTTTTATTACCTGATTCTTTGCACCGCAGCTGGGGCAGGTAACTGTAATATAGATCTTCTCATTTACGCGTCTGTTCGGTGCAGTGATCATAATATAATTTCCTTCTCTGTCTATCTGGATATTCCGGATATATCCCCCCGCAATAAATTTTTCCAGCTTTTTCACTGCACCTTTTCCCAGTTCCTGCTCAAACTTTTCAAATGAGACAGTATTCTGGGCATAGGATTCAAACCAGCAGGCAATTTCTCCAGCTTTTTTCTTCTTTAATGCTTTTTGAATTTCCCGGAAAGTTGGATACAGAAACAGCAATCCAAGTATGATCTCTGTTGCTGCCATTCCCCAGCGCCCTTCACCGATATACTTCTCCGATGCGCCAATAGCTCCCAGGGAAAAAAGTATAAAAAAGCCACAAAGAACCCATTTCAGTTTCCCAAGTATTCCTGTTTTTTTATTTTTTTCTGTCAAAAAATCGCTCATGTCTATTTCCTCTTTCCTATTATTCAAAATCTTATGCTATATTTGTGAATGCTCCGTCAGCTCACGCCAAACTCCCTCTGTCCGAATATGTTTCTGCATTCTGTGGATCTTCTATTTCAGTGTGGTTACGATCAGTTTACTTTCCAGTGCAGCTGCTATCAGATCCTCTTTGCAGCTGTATCCCGCCTTGGCGATCATTTCCTGAAAATTCCATCTCACCCCAGAAGCAGAACAGTCCATTTTCCTTGCGATCTCGGAATATGACATCCCGTGAATATACAGGCGCAGCATCTCCAGCTGTCTGGGACTGATATCACCGCTTGTGATCCAGTTAAGTTCCACCTCCGGTGCCACATCCGGAAATACATGCTCCCCATTTAACGTTCTGTAGATCACACTCCGTATTTCCTCTTCACCGTGATCCTTATACCATAGACTGTCTGCACATCCGCTCTTTGCTCTTTCCAGCACCTTGGGATCGATCAGCGAAGTAACAACCAATACCTTTGTATATGGATATTTTTCCCTGATGATCTTTCCGGCACTCAGCCCATCATGATTATGAAATGTCTGCACATCCATAAGCACAAGATCAATTGCCGAGTAAGAGCAGATCTTTACAGCTTCACAGGCATCCGAAACTGTCTGGACATGTCGGAATTCCGGTTCCCGCATAATAATACTTTCAAAATACTTCTGCATGATCCTCTGATCTTCTACTATCAGTATCCGTACCATAGACTCCCATCCTTTCTGTCAGTGGCATTTTCAACACCAGACAAAACTCCGGCGAAAAAGAAACCTGCATAATACATTTCTCTGACTCCGCAGCTTTTCTCAGTGCAGACAGACCACCACCTTCTTCTGCATTTTTTTCAGGTGCATCTCCATCATTCGTTATCCGGATGCTGTATTCATTTGCACCTTTTTCTATCTTCACCAGAACTGTACTTCCATGGGCATGTCTGGCACAATTTGTCACACATTCACGGATCGCTCTGTCTGTCAGCAGCCTGTAGGAGGGATGTTGAGGAAAATTCCCGCTGATCTGAACATAAATTCCAAGTTCTTCTGCATGCCTGATCGTATCCGCGCATAATTCTTCCATATTCTCAACAGAAGAATCTGTAAGAATATAGACCAGATGCTTTAGTGCAGATAGCTGTTCATCCATTTTATCCTGATTTTCTTTTCTTTCCAATATCCTGCGTATTGACAGAAGGCTTCGGCCAAAATTGTCATGAACCTGCATTTTCATGGCAAGTGTCTCCTGCTCTCTTATTTTATCTCCGATTTTTTCATACATTTCCTCCAGCTTATGATTCAGGATTTCCAGCTTTTCATTATTTGCTCTGATCTTTTCACCATTGTAATAAATTTCTGATACATTAACTGCCACTGTCTGCAGATATCCTGCACAATCCGGCTCCTGCAGACGATATTCCTGAAACATCCAGACGGAATCATCCGGAAAATAAAATACATTACTGTCACTGTTTAATCTGCGAAGTCCCTCTGCTTCGGATCCTCCATTTATTACTTTCCGCAATGCCTCATAATCCTGCAGATAGGAGCCTGTCATTATCCTGCTCAGTTCATGCATCTTAGTGTTGCATAAAACGATCCTTCCAAGAGGATCCGAAAAACACACCCCACATGGAACATCATCAACAGCTTCATTCACAGACCAGTAAGACAGAGAATGATGATATCTGCGTCTCTCTCTCCAGATTGCCCAGCAAAGATAAAGCAACAATACCACCATCGCTGCCATCAAAACACTGACTGGACACATCCGGAGCATTAGCTGATATGCGCTTTCCCCCTGGCAATATCTGTGATCATTCATCAGGAACCCCATAAGCATAAAAGAAACTGCAAAAACAGTCACTGCTGTTATAATTTTCTTTTTCCCGTAAAAACAGGTTATCCTGATCAACAGAAGGATCAATTCCAGAATCAGGCAGATTTCAAGAAGGATCATCAGAAAATCCTGCATTGCCATACTGCATTCCGCAAAATCAGTCATCTTCCGCCTCTCTTTCTGAATACGATACATCCGATAAACCATTCGTTTTCATCTTCCTGCTGCACATTTAATTCCGGTCTTTCTGACATTAATCCCCGAAGATCTGCTTCTGCTACAATATGAACCGAGATCCGCAAAGCATCATCGATCTGCGACACACGGTAAAAAACAGACTGCATTGTATCAAACAATCGTTCCACAAGCCATTCAAAGGTATCATAGCATTTTAGTATATCATCTGCCTTCAGCTGCACTTCACCATTTTCGACATAATAAGCTGCCCGGATCTTACATAATTTTAAGCTGTCACAAGATTCCGCAAGACTCTGTCTGAGATCCTCCATTGTAAGCAGATTTCCGTCTGATGCATATTGTGTCAATACCAGATTTTTTCTTCTTTTTAAATATGTACCAACAACCACGATTTTTCCCAGGATCCGGTCATAGTGTTCCCTTGACTCCGTTCTTTCCAGCTCATCCATCAGCTGTGACAGCAATTCCAGCTGCCCGGCTGTCTGATTCTGTATCATGTTCAGCAGTCGGTTCTGTTCTTCTGTTTTTCTCCGCTCAGCTTCTTTCTGATAGGTTTTCTGCAGCAGACGATTTCTGGCAGTCAGCTCCTCCTGCTGTTCCCGGATATCCTGATACTGATCCAGAAGCACCGAAATATCTTCTGACCAGAACAAATGTCCTCCTCTTATAGGAATATGGTTGATCCGGATTCCCTGTTCCTGTACAGCTGATCTGTTTATTACAATTTTACGCAGTTCCGGTGACAGCTCAGGAAAATCACCGGAATGATAATAACGCTGAAAGGAATCATCCGTAATCTCTGCATCCAGTCCTCCGGAGGTCTGGAATAATTCAAAATATCGATTGTTCGTCTGTATCAGGCCGCATAATATACATCCCTGGTAAATTGCCGCCATCAAAAGGCAGCATACCGCTGTCATATCTCCGGCAATTGTTTTGATCAAAGGCAGACGGAGTAAATTCCCGATATTCCATCCCAGAAGCAATATTCCCGGAATAACCGGCAGCCAAAATTGCTTTCTTCCCGGAATCCTGCTTTTTCTGATCAGTATAATTTCCATCCATATCAGGCAAAATATGATCCATCCCTGGATCACTATAAAAAGAATACCATAGCTATAATCTCTATCTGAAAGAGGCGGCCGCCCGGAAAACCGAAACACCAGCTGATGCAGATCATTTGTAAAAACACTGATGATCAAAACCACCGCAAAAGCAAGCAAGGCAATAATTTTTCTGACTGTTTTCTCTCCATCCTTTTCCCCTAGAAACATCGCTGCTGCCAGTCCAAGGACCGGGATCAGGATCATCGGGATATAATACAGATACCAACAGATATGTTCTCCAAGCGGATCATGAAAAATATGAAATTTTACTGTCCGTACAAAAAACCAGAAGACCATCAGACAGCCAATTGCAGTCAGACATCTGCGCGTTTTTCTATGCACTACATGCTTTTCCAGATAAATCACCCAGGCACAATACATTCCCAGATAAATACAGTTACGACACTGATCTGCGAGATTTCTCATAAAAACATTTTCCGGTCTTCCCAGCCTGCAGAAATACGCCAGAAATACACTTATCAGGATTCCTCCATACGACAGTGCCCTTTTTTTATTGTATGTCATGAAAATTCCTCTCTCATTAATACACATCTGTGATAAGTATACTATAAAACTCTCTTTTATTATATAGTTTTCAGAGAAACCATCCATTCTCAACCCCTGTTATCACAAACAGAGTGAACAATTCTGTCCACTCTGTCTATCATCACTCAAAATGGTCTTGGCTGGCCACAGTATTCGCAGAACCTTCCGGTATTCTCTGCACCGCACTGACATTTCCATAAACTGCCGGGCTGCTGCATTCCGTTGTTCATCTGCATTCCAGATTGCTGCATTCCGCTGTTCATGTACATCCCGGGCTGCTGCATTCCATTGTTCATGTTCATTCCGGACTGCTGCATTCCATTGTTCATGTACATCCCGGACTGCTGCATTCCGCTGTTCATGTTCATCCCAGGCTGCTGCATTCCAGCCGCATTTGGTGTCAGGGCGGCTATGATCTGATGACCTGTCTGCTCCACTTCCATCAATTCACCTCTGTTATCGCTGCTTATGGAAAAAGTATTCAAACGAAAATCCATATCATCAAACCATGGATTTTTTACCTTAATACGCATAGTATAATCAAATTCATACTTATATACCGGTGGCTGATAGCTTACGGTTTCTCCATCCTTTGTTGTATATGTTTCCTCGTTCTGCTGTCGCTCTACATCAACTCTGCACTGCACAACAGCGGATAAAGGAACTATATCCGGATTTTCATTGACATCCAGCTTCCGTGCAACAGTAAAATTCCCCTTATTGTCATCAATAAAAACATTGTAATTTCTGGTATTGATCTGACGTGTTATACAAAAATCCATTACGGCTTTTTTGTTTTTTTCACGATATTCCAGTTGACGTTTTATATCCTCTACCGTACTGTGCCGCCGGTCTTCAAACCATGGTGACAATTTTTTTGCACAATCCTTACACAGATTTCCGTCATCCAGTTTTCTGTTGCCTAATAAACCTATTTTCTCTCCGCAGATATCACAGATCTTCTTATCAAATAATCCCATACCCAATCCTCCTTCTTTTTATATTTGTGTTTTTGTTTATCTACATTATGCGTGAATGCTTCGCCATTTGCACTAGCATCTCTGACAGTAACTGAATTCATCTTCATATCAATGTCAGGATCATAAGGCTCGTATCTGAAAATCCTGTCCGTTTCTATATGTTCAGGATATGCCGTATGGGATACTCTCTGCCAGACACAACCGTCCCGAGGATGTCAAGTCATTGCTACAAAAAATATGCGGCTCTTTTGCCACCAAAATGGCTTAAAACCGCATATTTCTGTATAGAGGACGTTATATAATTGTCACAAAGTAGGTGGGGAGGATGTAACGTCATTGCTAGAATTATTCCTAATTCTGAAAAGGTATTTGTACCGGTGATTTAGGCGAACAAATTATTTGCCCATTATTACTATATCTATCGGACTTTGTTACCTTAACATAATGAATAAGCTCCAGTATTTTTCTTTTATTGTCTCCACTTTGTATAAGCTGCTGCCATAATGCTCTTTCTTTTGTTTCTATACCTTTAGGTATTTTTTGTCGTCCAGGAGAAACAATAAAAGCATGCTTTTCAATATTATTCGCAACTATCACTTTTAAGTCATCATCTTTCTTCAAGAACTTAATTGTGTCAATAATTTGGTCATACGGATTATAGCCCTCTTTAACAGATATATTTGCACCTTTAAGTTCTATAAAACATGTTTGCAATACCTTTTGACAATATATTAAAAAATCACACTTTTGTTGATCTTGTATATTAGGTATCAATTTTCCATCTGGCTCTGTCAAATATACTTCTTCATCACAAACCTCTATTGGCATAATTGAATTTTTATCAGACTTTGAATCTTTTAGAGTTCTTTTTTCTCCATTTTTTAAGCACTCAAAATTATCCGTATATTTTCCTAATGCTAATTTATTTGGCTCCTTTTTCTTATTTTCCTTGTATTTATTTTTTCCTTTATTTTTTCCTTTATTTTTTTTCGCCATTTGCTTCTCCTTACAGCACATCATTTTCTGACATTAGCAAATAATATAATTCCATATATTTTTCATTTACGCTGTCAGAAATTTCATCAATCATTTCCGTATTTAATTCTTGAAGTTCCTCATTAATTAAGTTTAAAATACTTTTATCTTTATTGATTTTTAATGCTGTAACTTTTTGTGGATCAATCTCACAATTACTATCAATTATGTCATATACTTTTTTTGAATACGTAGAATTCTTCTCAATCACCTTCCCAGCACAATACAACGTGTTGACCGATGTTAAAATATACGGACTGTGTGTTGTAATCAAGATTGAGCTATTGTTAATATTCGCAAAATATGAAATAAATTCCACTACCTTACTTTGTAAGCTTGGATACAAATGTGCTTCTGGTTCTTCAATAATTACAAATGCTTTTTCCTTTTTTAACATTAAAATATACAGTTGATTAAGTAACCATAAAACCTCTTGCTGACCAGATGATGCGAAATTAATTGGTATTTTTTCACTATGTTCCTCTTCATCCTCAACAACAATATATTCTTTTCCTGCATTATAAAGATAATCGCCTTTCAAATCTGAAATTAACATTTCCGCAGTTTTAGTTACATCAAATCTTCGTTCGCCGTCAGGATAGCGTTTATGAACATTTCTAATTCCATCCTCAAAAACTCTATGAATATTATCAATAACCTGCATAAATTGCCTTGTTATCAAATCCAAATTATCATTTTCTAATAACGATCTATTGTTGACTAATAAAGTCAGCATACTACGTCCAGCAGGGATATAGTAGGTTTCTTTATAATCATCAAAAATCTTATTTACACTGTTTTTAAAATTATCATAATTGCGAAGTCTTTCCTTACTTGCATATGCCAAACTAATAGTTGTGGTTTCTGGCTTTTGCTCGAAAAGTTCTAATGCTTCTTTTTCTAAGTCTTTTAGCGTTTGTGTTAATTTAGGCGAATAACGAACACTTATATATTTTCGTTTTCCGTTTTTATTCAATTTTACATCAAGCCATATCCCCGATGCATATTCATATTTTAAATATAATCGTTTATCTAAATCCCAACTATATCCAAATAAAGAAATGAAAATTGATTTTAACTCTTTCTTTAACACTTTATTAAACCCATCACTAACATCATTGCCATTGTATAATGCTGTATCGTACACTTGACACAAATAGTCCGTCAAAGTAGATTTTATGATTCTAAAAAAATATATAGCTTTTGCCACAGTACTTTTTCCTGTAGCTTGTTCACCTATAAGTAAATTAAAATCTTTGATATCCATTTCCAGTTCTTGTACTGGTCCCAAATATTTAATTTCTATTTTTTGCATATTCCACCTATACCTTCTACATATACTCTTTCAACAAACCTAATCATTTCCTTCATTATAATAAATACTACTACTACTTTGCAATATCTTTACTAAATTTCCACTTCACCTCCACTCTCCCATCATCATACACATATATTCCCTGCACATATTCTTCCAACATTTCTCGTGTCAGCTTTTCATAGCCTAAATACTTCAACATCTGCTCCACTGGAACATTCTTTTTCATCAGGATTTCTTTCTCACCATTTATCAGTTCTTCCAGTTCCTGTACACGTTTCTGCAGTCGTTCTCTTTCTTCTTCCAACTGCTTCTTGACTTCCATAAACTGGTTCTGGTTCATCTGTCCTTCGTGATACTTCTCATAGTTCTGACGGTTCTGAATCTTTATCTGCTCCTGACACTTTTCACAATCTGCACTTTCCGTCTTATAGACTTCTATGCTGTCCGTATGCTGTTTTCTCATAGATTGCTGCATCTGTTCTTGGCTGATATTCTGACGTAAATATGCCTTAATTTCTGCCAGCACAATATGCTCCAGCATTTTGTTATCCGCTTTTCCGGCAAAACATCCTGTATCTTCTTTTCCTTTACTGTAAGCGCAGCTATAAAGGATATGACCATGAACCGGACTGCTTGAAGTCAGACTTCTGCGACAATTTCCACACTTCACCTAGCCACCTAACAGTGTTGTTTCCCTGTCAAATTTACTTTTCTTTGTGTATCTGATCTGCAGGGACTGTGCTTTTTCAAAAACTTCTTTTGATACGATCGGCTCATGGTGATTTTCCATCACTTTCCACTGATTTCTCGGCACTGCTACTTCTTTCCCTGTTCCGGGATTTGGAATCTTGGTCTTTCCATAGACCATACAGCCTATATAAGTCTTATCATCTACAATCTTCCGTATCATATCACTCGTCCACTGTAATCCTCTTGATGTAGCTTTCTTGCTGTCTGATTTCTGTCGTCTACTCATGGACTGCAAGGGAGTCAGTACCCCCTCTTCATTGAATAACTTGCAAATTTCCATCTTGGAATACCGCTGGTTGGTCAGTTCAAATACTCTGCAGATTACTTTCGCTTCGTCCTCTACAATCACCAGTTCTTTCTTATTTTCAAGATTAATTCAATACCCATAAGGTGCAGAACCACAGCAATCCTCGCCTTTTCCACGTCTAGTGCTGACTGCCGCTTTTACCTTTACGGACTGGTCTTTCACATAAAAATCTGCAATCAGTCCTTTAAACTGTACTTCGCTGTCCGAACTCTTTCCTTTATAATCTTTAGAATCATATTGGTCTGAAATAGAAATGAATCGTACTCCAAGAAATGGAAAAATCTGTTCCAGATAAGTTCCCATATCAATATAATTTCTAAAATCTTTTACCACAATACACTGCACAAACGCCATAGAATCGATCAACTCCAGTTTTCGGAAAGTAACCAAGAAAGGCTCTTTCCAAAATTAGGATTCGGTAATGAAAGCATTATATTTGCGAATTACGGAGCTTTACAAAAAGCGAAATGGTCGATTAGTTTCGAATTGGGCTATAGTAAGAAACCAGCTCTCCATGGACGATTAAATTCAAGCACGGATACTGAAATACGAAAATTTCTAATGGAATTCAGAAGGATTTTTATGAGTAAATATTATGACTATTTTGAAGAACAGGAACATAATTCAGGTGAAATAACAATGGATAACGCTCATGAATGAACTTCTTACCTGCTATCAGTATCTCAAAGAGCACGATATGTTGCTTCTATATAAAGCTTATCGCAATGGTGAGGAACTTCCTTTTGATTAGTAGATGCAAAATAGCGTCAAAAAATGACCGCCAAAAAATATAAATTTACACACTTTACTTGACAAACTCTGTTCACAACGCAGCTACATTACTAAGAGCTGAAATATATTCACCTATCATTTGTGGCTGCTTGTTATTACATTTAAATTCTACCCACTCAGTCTCATCCGGCAATTTTGCAAGCTCTCGTACCAGACTTCTCAAATATTCTACTAATCTTATTGCCATAACATCACATACTTTTTTTCAATCTACTGAGATAACCCATAAACTACTTTCAGACTCAATGCGCTGATTATTTAATATTTTTCTTTCTACGAACATTTCTTTTATTGGGGTTATTAGTGGTAAGATTCCCAATCCATATTTCCTCTTGTTCATCCCAACTTCCAACATAGTATATCGGAAATTTCTTCTTCTGTTTTTCTAATCTTTTTATAATGTCATAATTTTTTATTCTTCCATTTTTCCCCAAATCTATCTTCATATTTCCTTTTTTGATAATTGCTAATTGTGAACAGTCTTGTTTCAATTTAATTTCAACTTTTCTTTCAGGTAAATACTGCAATAAACTTGAATTCAACGAAAATGTACCATCTTGAAAAATACTTATCACCAAATTATTTTCTCGCTTTCTTAAATTTGAAATAGTGATAAAATCAGAAAAATCATATTTTGAAACAGTATTATCCTTTTCTTTCACATTCTCTTCTTTCCATATATATACGCCCCTTCTCACATTAATTAAAGCAGGATTTTCCTTCTTTAAGCTAAATAATGCATTTCTAAGCGCACTTGAACCTTTATCTATTCTCACCTTATGTTGCTCTACATATAATTTTATTTCATCAACAGTTCTTTCCACCCCTACTTTAGTTTTCATATATTCTATAATACCTTCTTTTATCATCATTTGCTGTGATTCTTCCATCTTATTTTTCCTTCCTGTAAACAACAATTTCAGAGATATTTACACTGTAAATATCTGCTATAACCCCTAAATTTTGCAAGCTTGGTGGATTTTTCCCATTTATATAATTTCGAATCGCACTTTTTGATAGCCCTGTTATTTGAGATAAAGTCAATACCGTATCTCCTTTTTCGTCCATTAACTTTTTAATTCTCTTTCCTGTTTGAACTTTATCGACTTTCATTTCATCTGCTATCATTAGTCTTCTCCTTACGTTTTTATTATCTAATTTTAATTATAACGAACGTTTAAACTAATTCAAGTACAAGTTTACTTCTAAGTCTAACATTTGTTTAGGAGTTTTAATATAAACTTCGCTCCACTCTCTACCACAACATTTAACTTTCACATATGAGGGAGACTTTTGGCTGTACATAAAATCCCCCATCCCACCTCCACATTCGGATATTCCTCATATCCGCCCACACTCTGTGCGCCTTTCCTCAGATATGCCTTCACCTTTTCCCCATAAAGAAACGGATCATTTCCTTTCACGATCCCCCATTCCATAAGCAGAGCTGCGCTTCCGCTGACAAAGGGTACCGCAAAGGAGGTTCCGGTGACAGTGGCGTAGCCTCCGCCGGGAACCGGGGCGGAGATGGATACACCGGGAGCTGCGAGATCAGGCTTCCGGATCGGCAAGAACTGACTTCCCCTTCCGGAAAAATCTGCGTAGGCATTCTGTCTGGAATCATAAGCTCCAACAGAAATAACTTTTCCGGCAGTGGAAGGAATCGTCAAAGTTCCCACAGCCCGCGGAGAATAAAACCCGGTTCCGCGATTCAGTACATTTCCACCCGGCAGCCAGAGGAAATACTGCCCGGAGCGCACACGTTTTCCACTTAAAAGAACTTTCCAGACACCGCTGTCCACATAATTACCCTCAGGAATGAAATCTATGTAGATTTCCTGGGACAGCTGATAGGGACCGGGTTTTCCATAATAGATCAAAAGCTCTGTATTTTCCAGCAGATGCCGCTGTGGACCCAGCCTTTCATATAATGGACCGATCCGTTCTCCGGACGGACTTTCCAGATAAATTTCCATCTCATCTTCATAATCCTTCCATAACTGTACATTTAATGTGGGCTCAAAAGCTCCCACCGCCAACTGGATCTCTTCTGTTTTCCCCTGCTGCAGGATTCCTCCTGCATGCCAGGGCTGGCTGCCGTTATTTCCGGTTCCTGTAACGATCACAGTCCGCCCCATGGCCGCAACTGTATCAATATAGTTTTCCAGAAGAGAATCCCCTCTGTGTGTTCATTATAACTAGGGGAAAATTACTGTAAAAAAATTTGCAGTCTTTACACTGCCTGTTTTTCTACCGGATAAGGCGACTGATACTTAAATACAATATCAATGCTCTTATCTCCATTCACAACAATTTTTTCAATCAATTCTGTCACAATTTCTCTTGTCACTTCGGATAATGTTCCATACTTGATAAATTTCTCTATCCAGTTTTCATAAGATTCTTCTGCCTCTCCAAAGCTGTCTTTCTCTTGTTCTGCCAACTGAATCTTCGCCCTGATATCTTTATCCTGCTTTTCATATTCTGCCTTATAGGAGAGATATTCTTCTTTATCCAGAACACCATCTACATAATTTTCGTAAGTTTTCTTTTTATACTTTTGGACAGCCGCAAGTTCTTTTTGTAACCGTTCAATCTGCTGGTCTGCTTCTGCACATCGTCTCTGCACCTCCTTCTTCCTATCTGCTACTTTTAATATTTCATCCTTATCACTTTCTTTCAGTGCCAGTTCCGCTTGTCTTTGGATTTCATTTTTTACAATAGAATCCAATACTTCTTTTTTAATGAAATGAGAATAACAAACTGTGTTTCCTTTTTTGTGATAGGTACCGCACTCATAACCGTCCCGACAAGTAACCCTCTGGAAATTATATCCGCAATCTCCACAAACAATAATTCCTGCGTATGGATTTACCTTTCTCACTTCGCTATTAAATCCCGGTGTCCGTGTTCTTTTCTTCATAAGTTCCTGTACCTGCTCAAAAGTATCTTTGCTAATAATTGCTTCGTGCATTCCTTCCACAATATACTGCTGTTCCTCTGGAATATATTGATACTTTTCCACTTTATAGGATATCTTTTCTGATTTATGCTGTACCATAGCCCCTGTATAAACTCTGTTTCGCAAAATTACATTGATCGTAGGATATGCCCAGCCCTTTGCACCCGCTTTTTCTAATGCATTGGCATATTTCAATCCCTGCACCTTTCTCTTATACTCTGACGGTGTCAGAATTCCTTCCTGATTCAGTTTCTTTGCAATACCATCCCTGGAATATCCTTCCAAACTCATATAAAAGATTCTCCGTACCACTTTAGCTGCTTCTTCATCTACAAGAAAATGATGCTTATCTGCCGGATCTTTTACATATCCATATGGGGCAAACCCAGACATAAACTGTCCCCGTTTCTTCTGGGCGGTCAATGCACCTCTGATTTTCTTAGATATATCACGACTATACATATCATTAAACAACGTCTTAAACTGTGCCAATTCTTCATTACTGTGATGAACAGAATCCACGCCATCCAAAATTGCAATATAACGCACACCCAAAGATGGAAAAACACGCTCAATATAGTTACTGGTTTCAATATGTTCACGCCCAAGCCGGGAAATATCTTTCGTAATAACGCCTTGAATTTTCCCTTTGTAGATATCCTCCATCATCCGCTGAAATTCCGGTCTATTCGCAAAATAAAGCCCCGAATAACCGTCATCAATATAAATATCTGCGATTTCCAGATCCTCTGATTTAGTCACATACTCACGAATCAGTTTCATCTGATTTTCAATACTCTCACTAACTTTATTCTCTCCATCATCCTTCGACAGACGACAATATACACCCATCTGATACATCATATCACCCCATCTTTCTCAAGTATTCTATCTGGTGAACTCTCTACTGAAGCAAACTTAAAATATATATCTATTTTCTGCTCTGGATATACATAAATTTTATCAACTAACTCCACAAGCGCTTCTCTGGTAAGCTGCTTTACCGTTATTCTTCTGCGATTAAAGTGCTCCAACCATATCTTTGTTTCATTGACCGCCGCCCGCTGCCTTTGCTCTTCATGGTTCAGTTCTGATAATTCTTTTTGATATTTCTGATTCTCTGTTTCATACATCTGTTTTAATTCCAGATATTCCTCTTTGGAAAGTACTTCATCCATAAACTGTTCATATGCTCGTTTCCGGTATTCCAGATTTCTTTCTATTTTTGCCTGCAATTTTGCAATTTTACCATCCAGTTCCGGCTGTTTCTGTCTGATCTGAGTTTCCAGATTCTTCATATCCATCTTCATCTGTTTCAATTGCTGGTTGATTGCAAATACAACCAGTTCATCCAGCTTTTCAAATGTAATATGATTCAGCTCACAGTAATTCTGCCCCTGCTTCTGATGAAAACCACACATATATCCGTCATAGTCTTTATGAGATGCCAGATAACGTTTTCGCATGGCTGTTTTACATTTCCCACAAAAGAGCAGTCCCACATATTTATGTGGTTCATTGTTTTTATCAAAATAGGAAACTCTGCGCCCCTTTCTTATTTGCTGAACCCTATCAAACTCTTCTTTAGAAATGATTGCCTCATGTGCATCCGGCACCAGCTCCATTTCTTCCAGGGGAATTGCCTTTTTGTATTTCAGCTTATAAGACGGTCTTTCATGTTTCCGAATCACAACCGCCCCAGTATAGACCGGATTCTTTAAAATTCCACTTACAGTAGACGATGTCCACAGACCTTTTCCCGAATCCCATACATAATTGGTTTTTAAAACTTCCTTTTTATATTTTGCGGGACAAGGGATTTCATCTTCATTCAAAGTCCTGCAAATAACCGTACAGCCAAATCCATTTTGATACATTCTGTAAATTCTTCGAACAACCTCGGCTGCATAAGGATCAATTTCCAGATGATTATGAATTGTTTTACTTTTCACATATCCAAAGGGGGGCTGTTTCGGAGTATATTCGCCCATACTTCTTTTGGTCTGAATCGTTGTCTTAATCTTTCTGGATGTATCTCTCAAATACATATCATTCAGCAAAGTTTTTATTTCTAACATTTCATCATAAGTTCCAACGGCTGAATCATAATTATCCAGAATCGAAACAATCCGAATCTGTTTCTCCGGGAAATATTTGCCTAGATAATAGTTGGTATCAATATGTTCTCTTCCAAGTCGAGATACGTCCTTAAAAATCACCATATTGATAACACCAAGCTCAATATCTGCCAGCATCCTCCGAAATTCAGTTCTTTCAAAATTACTTCCAGAAGCCCCATCGTCTACATAAACTTTTTTCTCTGCAATATCTTTATTCTCTGCAATATAATCTCTTGCCATCTGAATCTGAGAGTGAATACTATTGCTGTATTCACCCTCTTTATTTTGCTCTTCAATGGAAATTCGGCAATAAATTCCTGCCTGATACATTCTATCCCTCTTTTCATCGGTCTTGCGTAGTCATTGTCTTTAATTGTCTTTATTTTACAACAAGAACTTAAGAAAATCAACCTGCAATTTTTCGTTCAGTAAGATTCTGAATGCACTGGATCAATGTCTTTTCCCCATTAAAATGCACTCGAATCTGATATCCTGCATGTTCATAGCTTACATTCTCTTTTTGGATTTCTTTTTTTGTATCCAGAACTTCTACAGAATCAAATAACGTATTCATGCTATATGCCTCCTTCAGCATACAGTTCTCTCTACATCCTATGCCGGCAGGATTGTACAAAAGTTCTGTATGAATTGAATTCGGCTTTCGAAAGCCTGATTACATTCTAAAATTATTCTGCACCAATCACATTGAATTGAAATTGACCGCAGATTGAGTTTTTAAGATTCATTTTCTTCCTATACAGTATCAATTCCTATTGTCCGGAACATTTGTTCGTGTTATAATAAAAAGACTTTAAGAATATAAAACACGAAAACCAAAGGAGGGATTTCTGTTGGAACGATGTGATTTTTCTTCTATTAGCACATGCCTAAAAAATCAAATCAGTGAAAGCAATCAGATGAACCAACCTGATTTTTTATACGAATTATTTGAAGATTTTATGAATGATCCGATAAATGAAGATTTTTCTATGGATAATGGTCTAATTTGCCGCTGGATAACCGGACAAGCAAAAATCAGTCCCAAAATAACCTCATATTATGCAAAACCCAGCAATCAGAAAAAACTGGCAACAACCATTCAGCGGAACTTACTTCCCTTAATGGCAGACTGCAACATGGTTATACAGGACATTTACACGTTATTCATACAGGACGATACGATTTCGGATACAAAAAAGCAGGAACTTGTATCTCTATATAAACCTTCTGATTCAAGGCTGTTGTTTTTAGCAAAAGTACTTTCTTTTGGTATGGAACGGCAATTTATTAAACGTGATACAAGAAATCAAAAACTGATTGCAGGAGGTGTTCTATCTCCGATTGTTCTGGATTACATTATGGACAGCGAAGTCCCAAAACCATGCCGTCATTTTCTAGGAAGAGAAGAAGAACTGGATGAACTCCATACTTTGTTTGAAGAGAACCGACATATATTTCTTTATGGAATTGCCGGAATTGGAAAAAGCGAGCTTGCTAAAGCCTATGCAAAGCAATACAGAAAACAGTACACCAATATTCTCTATATGGAATACACCGGTAATCTATATCAAGATATTGTAGACATGGATTTTATTGATGATCCACCAGAAATCAGTGAGCAGGAACGTTTTCAAAGACATAACCGTTTCTTACGCTCTTTGAAATCTGATACACTGCTGATCATAGACAATTTTAATGTCACATCCACACAGGACAGTTGCCTGTCAGTCGTATTAAAATACCGTTGCCGGGTTTTATTTACAACCAGAAGCCAACTGTCTGAATACTGTAGTTTTCAATTAAAAGAACTGAAAGATATACCCACTCTTTTTCAACTGACATCTGTATTTTATTCAGAAGCAGAGGAAAACCGGGCAATCGTAGAAAAAATCATAGAAACTGTACACTACCATACTTTTGCTGTCGAACTGGCAGCCAAACTTCTGGAAAATGGAATTTTAACTCCAGAGCAATTATTGATAAAACTTCAAGAGGAAAAGGCTTCTCTTCATAATGAAGATAAGATTAAAGTAATGAAAGATGGTCAGAGCAAAAAAGCCACCTATTACAACCATATCCATACCCTGTTTTCGTTATACTCCTTATCACGGAAACAGCAGGATATTATGTGCAATATGTGTTTTATGCCTTCATCTGGTATTTCTGCCCGTATATTTTCCAAATGGCTGGAGCTGCCTACTTTAAATGACGTGAATGATCTGATCGAGACAGGTTTTGTACAGTCAAGTCTCCGGCATACTATTTCTCTGCATCCAATGATTCAGGAAATTGCAGTTTCCGAGACCGCACCTTCTGTTACAAGCTGCCACACGTTATTGGATTCTCTGCAAAAAATATGTTTGATGCATGGCATTGAAGTTAGCTATTATAAAAAATTATTTCAAACAGTAGAAAACATCATGCTTTTCATTGAAAAGGACGATATTCCCCAATACCTGTTATTTTTAGAAGATGTTTTTCCATATATGGAGAAGTACCACTATCAAAAGGGTATGAAAAAAATCATCCAGGAACTACAGCATTTTATAAAAGCAAATACTTACGGGACTGCATCTGACCGTGCCTTACTATTGGATTATCAGGCAACTCTGGAACCCAAAACAGAAAAAGCGATAAAATTAGAAAAAGAAGCACTTGCTCAAATAAAAGAAACCACAAAAGAAAATGCCCACCTGGTTTCCAACCTCCATTCCAATCTTGGAGGGCTTTACCGAATCAACGGACAACTTGATCTCGCTAAAAGGCACATGAAAATGGGTATCTCTCTTTTACAACAATATCAGCTTCTTTATACTAATGACAGTATTCCTCAGATTAATAATTATGCTGTCCTCTTAATTGAAATACAAGAACCTGACCTTGCCCTGTCTGCTCTTCAGAAATTAGCACAGATTATCAAAGAATATAATTCAAACCACTGTTTGGATTATGCCCAGGTACAGGAATCCCTTGGAAGTATCTGCCTGATCACTGCAAATATTTCGCAAGCGAAAACCCATTTTAAAAAAGCCTTGAAAATTTATGAGGATATATGGGCAGACGAACCCGAATTGATTGAAGAAAAATATCAAGCAATTCAAGAATTGTATCCACAAGCTGGAATTGCTCTGGCAAAAAGTATTCTTCTCACCAAGCACTAACGGTTCCTACAAACACTTGTAAAATATATTGCCTCAATAATGTAAACGCCTAGTTTTGAGATACACTCCAAGACTAGGCGCTTGTCCATTTCCATTTTTTCTTAGACATGGAGCGTTTACATAAGGATCACTTTTCTTTTTTTGACACTTTTCGCTCCTCCTATCTCAAATTTTTTATAGTCTAGGTATATTGCCTTCATCAATGCCTGAGAACTTGTAAATATGCTCCTCTGCTTGTTCAATCTGCGATACATTACAATCATCTCGTCATCAACCTACTGTTTGATACAATATGTCAAATGCATAGTGGCTCAGTTCTATTAGAAATTTATATCTCTAACTCCGCACCAATTCTAAAATTCCTTTTGAAAGGCGATATACTTTATCAACACTTTCCAGTTCTTTATACTTATGCGTAATAAAAACGATATCATTTCCTCGTAATCTAAATCAATACCGGCAATTACCGGTATCTCTATATTG